>Ga0209415_10018664_pt1 | contig 10930 bp, 7 predicted proteins | sample PeaSoiSIISIP2007_FD_187696 | JGI IMG/M metagenome (GOLD analysis project Ga0209415, IMG submission 187696) | Peat soil microbial communities from Weissenstadt, Germany - SII-SIP-2007 (SPAdes) (version 2) | ecosystem: Environmental > Terrestrial > Soil > Wetlands > Peat | place: Germany... | reverse complement strand
ATGCGCAAGTGCCATCTCAACACCTGCCCGGTCGGCGTCGCCACCCAGGACCCGGTGCTGCGCAAGCGCTTCACCGGGCAGCCGGAGCACGTCATCAACTTCTTCTTCTTCGTCGCCGAGGAAGTGCGCGAGCTGATGGCCGAGTTGGGCTTCCGCACCTTTAACGAGATGATCGGGCAGATGCACATGCTCGACCAGCGCCGCGTCATCGCCCATTGGAAGGCGAACGGGCTCGATTTCTCAAAGCTGTTCTACAAGCCGGACGCACCGGCGGGCGTGAAGATCTTCAAGTGCGAGCCCCAGGACCACAAGATCCACGACATCCTGGACCGCCGGCTGATCTCCCAAGCCCTGCCGGCGCTCGACCGCGGCGCCCCGGTGCGGATCGTGACCACGATCAAGAACACCAATCGCGCCGCCGGCGCCATGCTGTCGGGCGAGATCGCCAAGCGCTACGGACACGCCGGCCTGCCCGACGACACCATCCACATCAAGCTTACGGGCATTGCGGGGCAGAGCTTCGGCGCCTGGCTCGCCCGCGGCGTCACCCTCGAGCTGGAGGGTGAGGGCAACGACTATGTCGGCAAGGGCCTGTCGGGAGGACGCATCATCGTGCGCCCGCCCCCCCATTCAGGCATCGTGCCGGAGGAATCCATCATCGTCGGCAACACCGTGCTTTATGGCGCCATTGCGGGCGAATGCTACCTGCGCGGCATCGCGGGCGAGCGCTTCGCGGTGCGCAACTCCGGCGCCATCGCGGTGGTCGAAGGGGCCGGCGATCACTGCTGCGAATACATGACCGGCGGCATCGTGGTCGTGCTCGGCAAGACCGGCCGCAATTTTGCGGCCGGCATGTCGGGCGGGATCGCCTATGTGCTGGATGAGGACGGCGGGTTCCCGATCCTGTGCAACATGGCGATGGTCGAGCTTGAGCCGCTGGTCGAGGAGGAGGAGATCAACGCCAGGGTCTATCACCAGGCGGGCGATCTCGACGGCCATGGCCGCGTCGAGATCATGTCGGACCTCACCCGCTTCGACGCGGCGCGCCTCCATCTCCTGATCTCGCGCCATGCCCGTTTCGCCGGATCGCGCCGGGCGGCGCACATCCTGGAGCATTGGGATGCGTTCCTGCCGAAATTCCGCAAAGTGATGCCGCTGGAATACCGGCGTGCGCTCGCGGATCTCGCAAAGGAAAAGGCCGCCAAGATGCAGGCGGCGGAATAGCGCATGCGCAGGGTCACCGCTGTTCTTGTTGCGATGCTGGGGGTTGACCGCAGTGGTTCTTAGGTCAGGGTGGAATGGGTAAAGTCACCGGTTTCCTGGAGTTCGAGCGCAACGACCGCGACTATGCGCCGGTCGAGGAACGCATTCGTCACTGGCACGAGTTCGTGCTGCCGCTACCGGAACCCGAGACCCGGCAGCAGGCGGCGCGCTGCATGAATTGCGGCATCCCGTATTGTCACACTGGCTGCCCGGTCAACAACCAGATCCCCGACTGGAACGATCTCGTCTACACGGGCGCCTGGCAGGAGGCGGCGCGCAACCTGCATTCGACCAATAATTTTCCGGAGTTCACCGGCCGCGTCTGCCCGGCGCCGTGCGAGGCGTCCTGCACGCTCAACATCGACGACAATCCCGTCACCATCAAGACGATCGAATGCGCCATCGTGGACCGCGCCTTCGAGCAGGGCTGGGTGAAGCCGGAGCCGCCTGCGGTGAAGACCGGCAAGTCGGTCGCGATCGTGGGGTCGGGACCGGCCGGCCTCGCCTGCGCCCAGCAGCTCGCGCGCGTCGGCCATGACGTTCACGTCTATGAAAAGCACGCGAAACCCGGCGGGCTGCTGCGTTACGGCATCCCGGATTTCAAGATGGAGAAGCATCACGTGGAGCGCCGGGTCGCCCAGATGGAGGCCGAGGGCGTGCGGTTCCACTGCGGCGTCCATGTCGGCGTCGGTCACGCGGCGGCGGAACTCGTCGCGCGTCACGATGCCGTGGTGCTGACGGGCGGCTCAGAGCATGCGCGCGACCTGCCGATCCCCGGCCGCGACCTGAAAGGCATTCATTTCGCGATGGAATTTCTGCCCCAGCAGAACCGGCGCATCAGCAATGAGCCGCAGGGTGACGTTGCGCCGATCCTCGCCACCGGCAAGCACGTGGTGGTGATCGGCGGCGGCGACACCGGCTCCGATTGCATCGGCACATCGATCCGCCAGGGCGCCCTCTCGGTCACCAATTTCGAGATCATGCCGAAACCGCCCGAGAAGGAGAACAAGGCGCTCACCTGGCCCGACTGGCCGCTCAAGCTGCGCACCTCCTCGAGCCACGAGGAAGGCGTCGAACGCGATTTCGCAGTGTTGAGTACGGCGTTCGTCGGCGAGAACGGTAAGGTGAAACGACTGCGCTGCGTACGCTGCGATGCAAAGTTCAAGCCGATCCCCGGGAGCGAATTCGAGCTCCCGGCCGACCTCGTGCTGCTCGCCATGGGCTTCGTGCACCCGACCCACGAGGGCATGATCAAGGAGCTCGGGCTCGCGCTCGATCCGCGCGGGAACATCAAGGCCGACACCAACCACTATGTCAGCTCGGAGCCCAAGATTTTTGCCGCCGGCGATATGCGCCGCGGCCAGTCGCTGGTGGTGTGGGCGATCCGGGAGGGCCGCCAAGCCGCCCACGCGGTCGACAAGTTCCTGATGGGCGCCACCAACCTGCCGAGGTGAGATGCCAGGAAAGCGGGCGTCCCGCCCGCTTCAGAGAAAAGAAAGAAAAAGAAAGTTAATGAGCGGGCGAGACGCCGCGCTCCGTGCTCACCATCGGCCGCCGAACAGCGACTGGAAGCTGAACTGTGGCGCCACCGGCCGCCGGTAATCCGGCCGGTACATCGACTGCGCCTCCGCATAGGCCGGTCGCGGCGTCGTGCGGCGAGGGGCTGCGGGCTTCGCCGGCGCCGCACTGGCGACTTCAGTCGACGGCGCCGCCGGGGCCGTTCCACCGCCCGTGCCGCCGCGCTCGGCCACCATCGGGGTCATCGGCAGATCGGTGGTGGCAACCACCGGATCGCTGCCGACCGGGGCGACGCCGCGGCGAGGCCAGGTGAAGTCATCCGCGCGTCCGGCCGGGGCTCGCACCGCCTCACCCTTCACCAGTACCTTGGTCACCAGCGCGTCGGTCGCGAGCTGGCGGGCGTTGCCTCCCAGCAGTTCCTCGGATTCGCTTCCGCGCTCTGCGATCAACGGCACGGTCGGCCCGGAGAGCGGTCGCGCACGTGAGCCCGAGGCCTGTCCGGCGCGCGCGGCCGCGTCGATCTTCGGCTCTTCCGGTATCGCAATGGCGACCGGGGCGGCCCGTGCGCTCATCCAGCGCTGGACCTCGCGCTCCACATAGTGGGCGAGCTTGCGGGCGCCCGCCTGGGTGAAATACACGCCGTCACCAGCGCGCAACCGCCGCGTCTGCCCTTCGACATCGGGGCCCGACTGGGCATAGCGGCCGTCCTCGTCGACGAAACCATCCCAGACGTCGATGTAGATGATGCCGGCCTTATCGGCCCGGCTGCGATAGAGATCGTTGAGAAACGGGATATCGGCGGACGATTTCTGCCCGCGCAACGGCGGCAGCCCGACCCAGAACACCGGCACGCCAGATGTCTTCAGCGAAGCAATGGTGTCGTCGATCCGGCGGATATAGGCTTCGCTCCAGGCATCGGTGCGAAATTCGAGCGTGCGGTTGCCGCCGGGTGCTGTCGGCTCGGGCGCCATGATGGCCGGGATCTCGGCGGGCTTGTCGGGTGCCGGCTTGTCGAGCTCCAACGCCGCGCCGTCAGCTGGCTGCGGTGCCGGCTTCGCGACGCGCGGGGCCGGCGCGACCTGCGCGGCTTCGCGGATCTGCTTGCGGTCGTTGACGCCGATCATCATGAGCACGAATTTCGGCTTCTGCGACGCGATCATTTCGCGCGCGGCTTGCGGCCAATCGGGATATTCGCCACGCGGGTCGTTGCGCACCTCGGTACGGATCAGGCCGGAATTGGTGCGATGCCGCCGCAGGATGCCGATCTCGGGCGAGTCCGCATAGGCAAGCTCGAGCCCGTAGCCGAGCCAGTCCGCCATCGCGTCACCGAACACCATGATCGGGGTGGTCACGGCGGCTTCGGCTTTGGGATCTGCCTTCTTCGACGCTGGCGCCTTGGAAAAATCCGGCGGCGGCCCCCGCTCCTGCTGCTGCTGGGGCGCCGGTTCGAACCAATCGAACGGTCCGCGCTGCCGGCGGCTCTGGAACGGAAAGCGATCGTCGAAGAGCTGGGCGCCGGCAGGTTCCGGGGCGACGGCCAGCAAGGTCATCCCCACCACCGCTTCCGCGGCGAACAGGGCGGCGGCGCTCAAGAAACGCAAGCAGGTGCCACGGGCCATCGCGACATGTCCGGAATTGGCGGCGCCGCCGCAGGCGCGTGCCTGCCGCGGTCGCAAGTTATCTATCGTTCTCAACTCATGTACTTACCACAGAGAAGGTGTCGGATTGAAGATCGCGGGTGGAATTTCTGCCCCGGGATTTCCCCACAGGCTTACTTATTGCTGGCGCAGGCGGTCGAGCATGCCGGCGGAGGCGAAGCCGTCCGGCACGAGCCCCTGGGATGCCTGGAAACCTTTGATCGCATTGCGAGATTTGGCATTGATGCGACCGTTCGGCTCGCCGCCGATATCGAAACCGCGGCGAATCAGGTGCTGCTGCAGCTCATAGCGCTCGGCACTGGTGAGCACCCGCTCCTGGCGCGGCCACGCGGTGACGATCGGCCCGTCGCCCCGCAACCGGTCGGCCAGATGCCCGATCGCCAGCGCATAGGCTTCCGCCGGATTGTATTTCATCAGAACGCGGAAGTTGTTGAGCATCAGAAAGGCGGGCCCGTTGGCGCCGGCCGGAATCAGCAGATAGGCGCGATCGGCCGGACGGGGAAAGCCTTTGCCGCCGACCCGGGTCAGTCCCAGCCGTTCCCACTCCTTCACCGTCATCGCCTTGCCGATGTCCGCCAGCAGGTAGTTGAAGCCCGCTGGCAACGTCACCTCGTAGCCCCAGGTCTGGCCCGCGACCCAGCCGTCCATCTTGAGATTGTTGGCCGTCGAGCCAATGAGGTCGGCCGGCGAATCGACCACGTCACGACGGCCGTCGCCGTCGAAATCGACGGCGAAGCGCTTGAACGAGGTCGGCATGAACTGGGTCGGACCGAACGCCCCCGCCCAGGAGCCCTTGAGACGATCCGGGCTGATGTCGCCGCGATTGAGGATTTCCAACGTGGCGAGGAACTCGTCGCGGAAATAATTCTGGCGCCGGCCCACGCAGGCAAGGGTCGCGGTCGAGCGAACCACAGGCCGGTCACCCCCGGAGGTGCCGAAATTCGACTCGATGCCCCAGATCGCCACCACGATGTGGCGATCGACCCCGTAGGCCTTCTCCATGGCGTCGAAAACGCTGCGATATTGCGTCAGGACGTCATGACCGCGCTTGATGCGGTTGTCGCTCACCAGGAGGTCGAGATACTCCCAGAACGCCTTGGTGAATTCCGGCTGCGCATCCATCAGGTCCATGATGCGCAGATCGGGCGTGAGCCCGCGCGTATAGGTGTCGAACGTGGCGCGCGTGACGCTGCGTCGGGCGGCATCCGGCCACAGGCCCTCCAGGCAGTTGCTGAAATTCGCGGCTGCCGCGAGGATCGCCTCCGTGGTCATGAGCGGATGGCCCGAACTGCCCGGCTGTCCGCTCCATTCGGGCGTCCCGGGCGTGGTCGGGGTGGGCACCGAACCGGTCACTGCGGGCGCCGTCGGGGCCGGAACCGATCCAGTCACCGGCGGAGCGCTCGGGGCTAGAAACGGAAAGAGCTTTTCGAGCTGCGCCGTGGCACTGCCTGTCGCGCCCGCAAGCACGCCAGCCACACACGCCGCGCCAATCAGCAGTCTTGAGCCGACCATTGCGCTGTCTCCCGTCCGGCCGCTACGGACCGGGCGTCTGAATACCGTCGTATCGCCTATTGGCACCCGAATTTGGTTTCCGGAACCTTAACGCCATCACCGAACTTAACGATAAGCACCCGAATCCAAATGCGCCAGCCGTGAGAATGCGTTTCGTCGTAGACTCGCCCTCTCCGCCATGATTATTCCCATTTGGCGGAGCAAGGGGTTGCTTCTCCATTGCAATTCCGATCAACCGTACTCCTCCGCATCGCCCCATATGAAGCCAATTCGCAAAGCCATCTTGCCGGTTGCCGGCCTCGGTACCCGTTTCCTCCCCGCCACCAAGGCGATGCCGAAAGAGATGCTGCCGGTGGTCGACCGGCCGCTCATTCAGCACGTGGTGGACGAGGCCCGCCAAGCCGGCATCGAGCACTTCATCTTCGTGACCGGCCGCAACAAGGGCGTCATCGAAGACCACTTCGACCGGCAGTTCGAGCTGGAATTGACCTTGACGGAGCGCAGCCGCCGCGCCGAGCTGGAACTCCTGGCGCGCGACCTGCCGGGTCCCGGGCAGACGAGCTTCACCCGTCAGCAACAGCCCCTGGGGCTCGGGCATGCGGTGTGGTGCGCGCGCGAGATCGTCGGCGATGAGCCGTTCGCGCTGCTGCTGCCAGACGTGCTGGTGCAGGCGCGACGTGGCTGCATGACGCAAATGCTGGACGCCTACCGGCAACTCCCCGCCGACGCCAACGTCGTCGCGGTCGAGGAAGTGCCGATGGACCGCGTCCATATGTACGGCGTCGTCGGCGTCGGCAAAACGCAAGGCGAGGCCTTCGAGATCACCCAGATGGTCGAGAAGCCGCCGCGCGACAATGCGCCCTCGAACCTGATCATCACGGGCCGCTACATCCTGCAGCCGGAGATTTTCGACATTCTGGCGAACCAGACCCGCGGGGCGGGCGGCGAAATCCAGCTCACCGACGCCATGATTCGGCTCGCCCAGCAGCAGCCGTTCTTCGGGCTCAAGTTCGAAGGCCGCAGCTTCGATTGCGGCAGCAAGATCGGGTTCCTCTCCGCCAACATCGCCTATGCGCTGGCCCGCGACGACATTGCGCCGGCCCTGCGTGCCGAGATCAAGACACTGCTCGGGTAGCGCAAACGGCGATCAGCGCTGCAGCCGCACCGTCAACAGCGCGATGTTCGCGTCGTAATCGGCGGCGCTTACTGTGGAGCGCATCCATTCGTGGCGGAATTCGCCCTTGAGCCAGACCGTGCGGGTGAGCTTGTAGGTCAGCGTGGCACCGGCCACGTAACGATTGTCGAAACGATCCAGGCCGAAATACGAATCGGCGCCGTAGCCCAATCTGACGGCGCCAGTCAGCCACCGCCGGAAATCATGGTCGACCTCGAAGAAGAAGTCCCGGCGCAACACGCCTGACGAGCCCGGCAGGATGAGCTCGCCGGTGGTCGAGGCCGCCGTCAATTTCATGGTCGTCAAGGGCGTCGCCGTATAGATCAGCGAGGCATCGTAGACGAAGCCGCTGACATGGGGCAGCGAGGGGTCCTTGTATTCGCGCTGGGTGTCGCCGAGCGAAGCTTCGCCGGTGAGCTTGCCGGTGATCTGGAACGTGGTGCCGGCCCGCAGGGTGCGGCCGACGGAGTCCCGTTCGGCGCCTGTGCGATCGATCGCAATGTCGTGGATGCGGGTGTCGATGCTGGCCTCGACGAACGGCTTGACCCCGGGCAACAGCTCGTAGCTTCCTCGCAGGATTTCGCCATACTGGTTGAAGTTGCGATCGTCGTTGGGCGCCGTGGTGCCGTCGGTCAGCGAGGAGTCCTGCCAGACGCTGCGGTCGACGGTGGTCTTGGATGAGATTTCGAACCGGTTGAAATCGTGCGCATAGCCGAGCGTGCCGCCGACCGTGGTGACGATCGGCAGCCGGGACAGCCCGGCCTGGATGTTCGGGCTGCCGGGATTGTCGGTCGACACCAACAAACGGCTTTCGAGATCGAGCCGGTCGTGGGTGCTGACATCGACCCGGCCGGACACCCGCGAATCGAGCGTGGGCCGATCGAGGCTGCTCGGCGAGATCGGGAATGTCTCGCTATACGCCAGGTAGTTCCCATGGATATCGGCATTGAGGGCGTGACGCTCCCAGTCGGAGCGTACGATCAGCTCCGGCGCCGCAACGAATTCGGCGGACCCTTTCGGCGTCAACACGCGCTCGGGATTGGAGTCGTAGCCCGTGGTGAGCTCCACTGCCGGCCGGATGACGAACACGCCCGCCCGCAGGCCGAGTGGCTCGAACGGCGCCGGGTCGACCACGGGGCGGCGCTGCGGCACAACGATCGGCGGCGGCGGCGCGAGGCTTGGCGCCGGTTCGACCACCGGCACGCCGTGGCGCTCGGATTGCGGCGTCGGCCGCAGGCCCGGCGTGCCCGGCGCGGTAGCGGGCGCGATGCGTGCGGAAGAAGTTGTTGTGGGCTTGTTGCCCGGCTGCAGCTGGCCGGGTTTGGGCTTCTGTCGCCCTTTGCGCTTGGCTGCGCCGCTGGAGTCGAACCCGGTCGTGCCGGCCCCGAACCCCGATGGATTGCCGTAAGTCGGTACTTCGAACCCGGTTTGTCGCGGGGCCGAATTGGACGAGGGGCCGGCGGAGCCGGTAGCCGCCAGATCCGGTACAGAAGAGCGCAGCGGACCCGGGTCGCTGGCCGACTGTCCGGCCGCCGGGGCCGTCACGAACGCAAGCGATGCGCCGACCACGAGCGTCGCAGCCAAACGGGAATCGCTGAGCCGCTGCAAAATAAAATCCTCAACGCCCGCCGACCGGCAGGTTGGTTAAGGGAGTAGAAATGATTATGGTTAACAGGGAGTTGACGCCCGCTGTCGCGCCCGGCCGGGGGCCATGCTAGACGGGAGGGCTCGCCATCATCACTGGACCACACGTCCCGCCATGCCGGAACCGAAGCTGCTCAGCGAAGCCCAACCCTTGAGCGAAAGCGACCAAGCGCTCATCGCCTGCGCGTTGCGCACGCTCGAGGCCGAGGCCGGCGGCCTCACCGCCCTCGGTGCCGCGATCGCGGACGGGCTCGGGCGTTGCCTCATCGCGGCCGTTGCGGTGATCAAGGCGGCGCGCGGCCGCGTCATCGTCAGCGGCATGGGCAAGTCCGGCCATATCGCCCGCAAGATCGCCGCGACCCTGTCGTCGACCGGTACGCCGGCCTTCTTCGTGCACCCGGCCGAAGCCAGCCACGGCGATCTCGGCATGATTACGTCGGACGACGTCATCATCGCGATGTCGTGGTCCGGCGAAACCGCCGAGTTGAAGAACCTGATCGACTATTCGCGCCGGTTTCGCATCGGCCTGATCGCCATCACGTCGGAGGCCGCGAGCACGCTCGGGCAGGCCGCCGATATCGCCCTCGTGCTGCCCCCGGCGCGCGAAGCATGCCCGCACAATCTCGCCCCCACCACATCCTCGCTGATGCAGCTTGCGCTCGGCGATGCCCTGGCGATCGCGCTCCTGGAAAGCCGCGGCTTCACGGCGCTCGATTTCCGCGACCTGCATCCGGGCGGGCGGCTCGGGGCATTGCTGGCCTTCACGCGCGACCTCATGCACACCGGGGACGAGATGCCGCTCAAGCCGACCGGCACCCGGATGTCCGATGCCATCGTGGAGATGTCCGCCAAGGGGTTCGGGTGTGTCGGCATCACTGACACCATGGGCCGCCTCGTCGGCATCATCACGGACGGCGACCTGCGTCGCCACATGCGACCGGACCTGCTCGATGCCCGGGTCGAGGACGTCATGACCAAGCGCCCCAACACGGTACGCCCCGACCAGCTCGCCAGCGAAGCGCTGGAGATCCTCAACTCCCTCAAACGCACGGTTCTGTTCGTGGTCGAGGGCGAACGCGCAGTCGGCATCGTCCACATGCACGACCTGTTGCGCGCCGGGGTGGCGTGATCGGGGATCGGTTGCCGGTCATCACTGGCCGCCGACCGCCTCCACGTGCAGCGCGGTGCCGTCGACCCGGGTGACCTTGACGCGGCTGCCGGCCGGGACGTCCGCCCCGGTGATCCGGTACACGGTGTCGTCGACCCCCATGGTGCCGGTGCCGTCGATGATCGGCTTTTCCAGGGTGAAGATGCGACCGACGAACGCCTCGGCGCGACGATTGAGGAACGGCTGATCGGTCGGCTGCTCGACGCTTCGGGCGAGCCGGCGCCACAACGGGATCGCGGCGACGGCGAATGCCGCAAAGGCGACGAACTGCGCCTGCCAGGTCCAGTCCACCAACAGGGAGATGACGCCGACGAGCAGCGCTGCGAGACCAAGCCACAGCATGAAGACGCCGGGCGCCAGCACCTCCAGGATGAGCAGCAATCCGCCGGCGATGAACCAGGCCCAGACGCCGAGCGATTCGAGCATTGTCAGCATGGCGGTTCCTCAGCTCAATGGCTTCGCGCCGGCGACCGGAACGGTCGGCCGGGGCGGCGCACTGCCGCCGGTGCCGCTCGGGGTGCCGCCGAACGTCGCCTTGGCGATCTCCGCGATGCCGCCCAGCGTGCCGAGCACGCTGGTCGCCTCGATCGGAAGCATTATGATCTTCTGGTTCGGCGAACGCGCGATCTCGGTCAGCGCCCGCAGATACTTGTCGGCGATGAAGTAGTTGAGCGAGGCGACGTCGCCCTTGGCGATCGCCTGGCTCACCACCTCGGTCGCCTTGGCCTCGGCGGCGGCGGCGCGTTCGCGCGCTTCGGCGTCGCGGAAGGCGGCTTCGCGACGGCCTTCGGCTTCCAGGATCTGCGCCTGCTTGGCGCCTTCCGCCTTGAGGATCGCCGACTGGCGCTGGCCTTCGGCAGTCAGGATCTCGGCGCGCTTCTCGCGCTCCGCCTTCATCTGCCGGCCCATCGATTGGATGAGGTCGGCCGGCGGCACGATGTCCTTGATCTCGACGCGGTTGACCTTGATGCCCCAGGGCGACACCGCGGCGTC
>Ga0209415_10018663_pt1 | contig 10930 bp, 10 predicted proteins | sample PeaSoiSIISIP2007_FD_187696 | JGI IMG/M metagenome (GOLD analysis project Ga0209415, IMG submission 187696) | Peat soil microbial communities from Weissenstadt, Germany - SII-SIP-2007 (SPAdes) (version 2) | ecosystem: Environmental > Terrestrial > Soil > Wetlands > Peat | place: Germany... | reverse complement strand
TCTCAATTTTACATCATCCGGCAAATGGAGGTTCGCGCGCTGCGGCCAGAATTCGCGGCCCACTCGCTTGAACAGCGCGCGCAACTGCTCCGCCAGCGAAGCGCGCCGGACTGCAATCATCTCCGCTACGAGCAGGCACGCAAGAATGCCGTCCTTTTCGGGGAGATGGCCGCGGATCGTCAATCCCGCGCTTTCTTCTCCGCCGATCGCAATCTTGTCCTGCTCAATCAGTTTGCCGATGTACTTGAATCCCACGGGAGTCTGAATCACCGTCGTTCCGTGAAGTTGGGCGACCGCATCCATCAGGTGCGAAGTGGCAACGCTGCGCGCCGCGGGCATTTTCCACCCGCGCGTTTCGACGAGGTAATCGTAAAGCAGGCCGAGGATGTGATTCGGCTGCATCCAAGTCCCGTCGGAATCGAGGATGCCGAAACGGTCGGCGTCGCCGTCGGTGGCAAGTCCAACCGCCGCTTTTTTCGCGAGCACGGCTTCGCGCGAGGGCCGCAGATTTTCATCGGAGACGTCCGGCCCCGAACCGTCGAAGAGCACGTCCCGATCCGTGCGTAGAGCCTGCACATCGACGCCATGCGTCGAAAGAGCCCGATCCAGGTATCCGGCGCCGCATCCGTGCAGCGCGTCGGTCACGACGCTCAATTTCGCATCGCCAAGCGATTTGAAATTCACAAGCTGGGCGATGCGATCGAGATAGAAATTTCGAGGATCGATTTTCTCAAATGGCTTGTCATTCGGCTTGGCGGGAGCGCGTTCGCCGAGTTTGGCGGCGCGCGCCTCGATATCGTGAGTGACTTCGGGAAGCGCCGGTCCGCCGTCAGGGCCGGTGAACTTCAGGCCTTGATACTCGGCTGGGTTGTGGCTGGCCGTAAAATTGATGGCCCCGTCCGCCTTGCGCCGCAGGATTTCATGGGCGATCACCGGGGTAGGCGTGGGCCCATCGCATAGCAGCACGTTGATGCCGTAGTCGCGAAGAATTTCCGCGGCGGCGCGTGTGAATTCCTCGGCGAAGAATCGCGTGTCGTGGCCGACAATCAATGTCGCGTGCGCGTTGCGGCTGCGGACGTGCTCCGCGATCGCCGCCGTCGCGAGGCGAACATTCGCGAAAGTGAAATCTTCCGCGATGATCGCGCGCCAGCCCGAAGTCCCGAATTTGATCGTCGCCGTCATTTCACGAGTAAAATGTTTCCGCACTCGGGCAGGTATTGTAGCCTGCCATGCGAGCAGGAGACATCAGGGAAATGCCGGAGGCGAGAAAGAGTAACGGGGCGGGAGGATTCCTTGACCGATAAATGTGTGGTTCTGGTGACATGCGCGAGCGTTGCGGAAGCGAGGCGCATCGCGCGCGCTGTCGTCGAAGAGCGACTTGCCGCGTGCGTGAACATCCTGCCCGGCGCGGTCACTTCGATTTATCGCTGGAAGGGAAAAGTGGAGTCCGCGCGGGAACGGTTGCTGCTCATCAAGACGTCGCGAAAACGCCTGGCAAAGCTGCAGGCAGCCGTCGAGCGGCTCCACTCCTACGATGTGCCCGAATTTATCGCGCTGTCAATCGCCGCGGGGTCTCGCGCTTACCTCGCCTGGCTTGAGTAGAACAGGCTTCACAGGCTGCGGAAAAAGCCGGGTAGCACAGCCACTCTTGGCTGTGTGCCTTTGTTAAGTGCTGCAAAAACCGCACAGCCAAGAGTGGCTGTGCTACGAAAACCGATCCCTCACTGACTTTTTCCGCAGCCTGTTCAGCCTGTTGGTTTTTTGATGGCGTAAGATAATCAAAACCGACAGGCTGAAGCCTGTCCTACTGATCAGATCTTCCGCAGCGCCTGATCGAGATCGTTAATCAAATCTTCCACGTCTTCAATTCCAACAGAGATGCGAATCAGCCCATCCGTGATGCCGATCCGGTGGCGTACTTCGGCAGGGACCGACGAGTGCGTCATCGTTGCCGGGTGCGAGATGAGCGTTTCCACTCCTCCCAGGCTTTCTGCAAGCGAGCACAGCTTCAAGTGATTGAGAACGGTGCGCGCATTTTCCAGCGTGACGACGTCGAAGGAAATCATTGCTCCGAATCCGCGCTGCTGGCGCACGGCCACGTCATGCTGCGGATGCGAAGGCAGCCCGGGGTAGAGGACGCGTTTCACGCGCGGATGGTCTTCGAGGAAGCGTGCGACGGCGCGGCCGTTGGCGTCGTGCTGCTTCATGCGCACAGCCAGCGTCTTGATTCCGCGCGACACGAGAAAGCAATCCATCGGCGCAAGTCCCGCGCCAGTAGAGCGCTGCAGGAAGTAGATTTTCTCCGCGTCGGCGGGGCGCGTCAGAATGACGGACCCGCCCACGGCGTCGCTATGCCCGTTCAAATATTTCGTCATCGAGTGGACGACGATGTGCGCACCCAAAGCGATGGGCGATTGCAAGTAGGGACTCAAGAAGGTGTTATCGACGACGAGGGTGGCGTTGTGTGCCGCGGAAATCCTGGCAATCGCGGCAATGTCGGTGACGCACATCGTGGGGTTCGTGGGCGTCTCGACATAAATCATTTTGGTGTTGGGCTTGACGGCTTTCTCCACCCGCTCAGCCGAGGAAGTATCCACGAAACTGAACTCCAGACCCCATTGCACCAGGAACTGCGTGGTGAGGCGGATGACGCCGCCATAGACCGCCTCGGAGATGATGGCGTGGTCGCCTGGCCTTAGGAGACGAAAAACGGAATCGATGCCGGCCATGCCGGACGTAAAGACGTACGCCGCACTCCCGCCTTCCAGCTTCGCCACGGTCCGCTCGAGCGCCCGGCGATTCGGGTGTGCCGTCCTCGCATAGTCGTAACCCTTGTTTTTCCCAAGCTCTTCCTGGACGTAAGTCGAAGTCTGATAGATCGGCGCGACGATGGCGCCGGTGGCCGGATCGGGCTCCTGGCCCACATGAATGGCATCGGTTGCGAATCCCATGAACAAATCTCCTTGAGGGTGGCCGCGACGGCTTGCCGTTGGCCAAAATTTTTTCGTTCGGTGCCAATGTCTACGGGTTATCGGCCAAGGGTCCTGACGCTCGAGGGTTGCGCCAAATGTTCCGCGGATCGAAAGTAGCTCAGGACCGCGGCTGAGTCAATGCGACGGGCTTGCGCAATCTCGCAAAAAGGGCAAAAATGTGACTTCCAATGCTTGCCTTAGCTCTTATCGCCGGGTACCCGCTGTGAGGAGTGCGTCGAGCTTCGTAAAGATTTCGCTGCGCGTGGTTTCGTTTCTGATCCTGCTGACGACGATGGTTGCTCACGGCCAGGATAAGGATGCGGATGCAAAAGCGAAGTCGGACGCCGCCTCAACGGACGTGCGGCTGACGATCGTCGTCACCGGGGGAGAGGATAAGAAGCCCATAGACAGCGCCAGCGTCTACGTCCGGTACGTTGAGGAGCACAAGCACGGCAAGGACAAGAAGATCGAGATGAATTTGAAGACGAACCAGTCCGGGGTATGCCACGTCCCGGTGATCCCGCCTGGAAAATTCGTGATCCAAGTGATTGCCGAGGGCTGGAAGACTTATGGCGAGTATTACGACGTCAACCAGACAGAGCAGACGATCAACATCACGCTCGTGCGTCCTCCCAAATGGTATTGAAGCAGGAATCCTGCCGGCTGCTCTTTCCTCTTTGACTTTTTAGGCGCGAGAATTTTTCTCAGTCCAGCATGTTCCGCCTGAAAATGAGTTTTAATATTTCATATCTACTCGAACTTCGAAAAAAGTGCTTCATCTTTGTGCAAACAGGATCAAGCGTCGTGTTTAGCGCGGCCTGCGCGCTTTTGATTCCCCTTTTCCACACACTTTTCAACAAAACTGTTGAAAACCTCTGGTGTGCGAACCGAGTGGCGTTGCTTTGATAATTTCGAGCGCGGTGTTAGATTAGCAGCCCGGGGAACATCGCGCGGAATTTTGCAGATGGAAGAAAAACCATACAAAGGGTTTGTGGTCTGGCACCTGTTATGGAGCAATTTGGGCGTGCGCCCGTTGCGCTCCGCGCTGAGCGTCGCGGCGCTCGCCCTTCAAGTGTTTCTCGTTCTGTTGATTGCGGGCCTGACGTCGGGCGCATTGGCCGACTGGCGCACGCGCGCTGAGGGCGTGGGCGCCGACATCATCGTGCAGCCGCCCAACTCGTCCATTTTTTTTGCGTTTTCCAGCGCCGTCATGCCCGAGTCCCTCTCGGAAAAAATTGCGAGCTTGCCGGGAGTCGACGAAGTGGCGCCGGTGCTGATCGTCGTCGATCAGAAAAATTTGGGAGTAGTCTACGGTATTGATTACGACCGGTTTGCCGGCCTCAGCAAGGGCTTCACGTTTCTATCGGGCGGGCCATTCCACCAGCCGGACCAGGCCATCGCCGACGACCTCGCGGCGCAGTCTCGCAAGTTACGCGTAGGCCAAAGAGCGATACTTCTCGGCCATGAATTCACCATCTCCGGCATCGCGCTCCACGGCAAAGGGGCGCGTTTCTTCATTCCGATCAAGGCAGCGCAGGACATTGCGGGCGCGGATGGGCGCGTCTCGATGTTTTATGTGCGCAGCAAGGGCGACACCGAAGGCGCGCGGAACGAACTCGTCAAGCTGCTTCCCACCTACAAAATTCGGTCGATGGCGGAGTACAGCACGTTGATGAGTTCCTCCAACTTGCCGGAACTAAAGCCCTTTATTCGCTCGTTTGTCATGCTCGGGGTGGCCATCAGCTTTTTGGTCGTGCTCCTCACCATGCACACGATGGTGTTTGAGCGTACGCGCGACATCGGCGTTCTCAGAGCGCTCGGTTCCTCCCGCCTGGAAGTTTGCTGGATGATTTTGGGCGAGACGCTGGTAATGGTTGCGCTGGGCGTGATCTGCGGATTGCTTTGCACGTACAGCGTCGTCGCGATTTTGCACAGGACGTCGCCCACGCTTCAAATTGCCATCGAGGGCGGATGGATTGTCCGCGCAATCCTGCTGACGATTGGCGGAGCGATTGCCGGCGCGATGTATCCCGCCCTGCGCGCGGCGCAAAATGATCCGGTGGACGCGCTCGCCTATGAGTAATCTGAGCTTCTGACCATTCCCAAAACCACGTATCTATTTTGCACAGGTGCGCAACCCGGCGCGCAAATTTAATTGCGCCCCTGCGATTAATTCTGATACAAGGGGGACCGGTCCACTTCTCGGACACTTTTGCAAATGGAGATTCATCTCTACACGGAACCCGGCTGTGGTGCGTGTGTCGAGGCGAAGAGCTTCCTGCAGTCACGGGGGATCTCCTTTGAAGAGCGGGACGTTCGCGCCAACCCCGAATACCTGCGTATTCTTACGGACGATCTCGATAGTTGCACCTTGCCGACACTCGTGGCAGGCGATACGATTATTACCGGCTTTGACCGGGAGGAATACCAGCGCCTGCCGGTATAATCGTCACGAAAAAACTTCGTTGAACCGAGAATGCCGATTTGCGGAGATCGGCCGATCGCTATTCAGGCCATGAATCGAATGCTGGAAAGGGGCAAACGTTTATGAAACTGAGACAGATGGTTGTAATGCTCGCTACGCTCGCCTTGGCGGTGCCGCTTGCGGCGCAGATGTTCGGGCCCAGGACTCCCACCCTGAGCGGAATCTGGCATCCCGTGGTGGGAACCGGTGCGGCCTACGAGATCACGAAAGATGGGAAGAAAAGCCAGATGGAAATCATCATCGTAGGGAAGGAAGATGTGGACGCCAAGCCGGCTTTCTGGCTGGAGATGGCGATGACGGATCAGCGCACTTCCCAACCCGTGTATGTGAAAAGCCTCATGTCGGTAAGCGAAAACACAATAACTTCCACGCGCATGGTCATTCAGATGTCCGGACAGGATCCGATGGAAATGGACATGAACACAAATCCCATGGGCCGTGGGATGAAACAAACTACCCCCGTCACTATCGCGGACAAAGCGGAAATAGTTGGGACGGACACGGTAACGGTCCCTGCCGGCACATTTAGCTGCACGCACTACCGGATGAAGGATGGAACCGGGGAAGCATGGGTTTCCGACAAAGTGAGTCCGTGGGGCCTAGTAAAATCTCAGGACAAGGATTCTTCCATGGTCCTGGCCAAAGTCATCACCGACGCCAAGGATCACATCACCGGCACGCCCAAGAAATTTGACCCGATGCAAATGATGCGCGGGATGGGCCAGCAGGGCCAGCAAGCTCAGTAAGTTGGCTGGCTTCAATCGATTCGGTCTTCGTGTGAGCGTTCCGGGCGCCTTATCCCTGTCTGGAAATTCGGTGAGGCGCCCGGATTCATTCATGCCTTTCTAAGGCGCTATCCCGTCCCGCTCCGATGCGAAAAATGAGAAGGAGATTTGATGCCCCCTCTCGGCAGCAAATTTTATTCCGCCCGGATACTCGAACGGCGCGAAATTTCCGATGATCTATGGACTTTTCGTGTGGATCCGGGCGGGGAATTCCCCTATCGTTCGGGCCAGTATGCAACCTTGGGCGTCGTTACGCCCGAAAAGCACCACGAGCGCCCTTACTCGATTGTTTCCGCCCCTCACGAGAAGTATCTGGAGTTTTTCTTTGAGTTGGTCCGGCACGGCCAAGTAACGCCTCGGTTTCACAATTCCCGGGTGGGTGACGAGATCACACTGCGAAAAACCGCCAAAGGGAATTTTACGCTCGACCTTTCCGGTGGACGCGCCAACCATTTTCTGGTTGCCACGGTGACGGGAGTCGCGCCTTTTGTCAGCTATGTCCGGTCGCTGTATCACGAGTGGGAAACCGCAAAATCCAGCGGGACGCCCAGACTGTTTATAATCGAAGGCGCAAGCCGCTCTTGGGAGCTGGGCTATTCCGCCGAACTCGAAAAAATCGCCGGCGAAGTTCCCTGGTTGACCTATGTTCCCACTGTCAGCCGCCCATGGGAGGACGATGGATGGAGCGGCGAAACAGGCCGAGTGGATGACCTGATCCGCAAGTATTCCGACATGTGGAGTCTAACGCCGGGAAATTCGAAGGTCTATCTGTGCGGCCACCCGAACATGATTGAAAATGCGAGAGGCATCGTCAGGCGCCGGGGTTGGCAACAGAATGCCATCCAGGCGGAGGCATACTTTGTCCCTCCGCGCCAAGACTACGCGGAAGAGCCTGAAGACTGACAGGCAGCAGGATTCAACGGCTAAATCGCGGGTCGCGGATTACCAGCGTTCGTGCTTGAAGTAGATGACTCCCAGGGCCGGCATTCGTATTTGAATCGAATAGGGATGGTTGTTCCACGGAATTGCCTCGGCGTGCACGCCGCCCAGATTGCCCACGTTGGTCCCGCCGTATTTCTCCGCATCGGTATTCATGATTTCACGGTAAAAGCCCGGATCGGGCACACCCACGCGGTAGGTCTCTCGCTGAACCGGCGTAAAATTAGCGACCGCTACGATGAAATCGCCAGGATCCCTCGCTCGCCGCAGGAAGGACAAGACGCTCGAATCCGAGTCGGTGCAATCGATCCATTCAAATCCGTGCCAGTCAAAATCCACCTGGTGAAGGGAAGGCTCGTTCCGGTAGATCGCGTTCAAGTCCGCCGTGAGAGTCTGAAGGCCGAGGTGAGTATCGTAGTCGAGCAGGTGCCATTCGAGACTTGCTTCCGGGTTCCATTCTCCCCGCTGTCCGAATTCGCCGCCCATGAACATCAGTTTCTTGCCGGGATGCGCGATCAGGTAGCCGAAAAACAGGCGCATGTTCGCGAACTGCTGCCACAAGTCGCCTGGCATTTTGTTGATCAGCGAGGCCTTGCCGTGAACGACCTCATCATGGGAGAGCGGGAGCACAAAATTTTCCGTGAACGCATACAGCATCGAGAAGGTCATCCGGTTGTGGTGGTACTTCCGGTAGATCGGGTCGACGGAGAAATAGCTCAGCGTGTCGTTCATCCAGCCCATATTCCATTTCAAACTGAAACCTAATCCACCCAGGTAAGTGGGACGGGAAACCATCGGCCAGGAAGTGGACTCTTCCGCGATAGTCAGCACGCCGGGATGGCGCGCGTACACGACTTCGTTCAATCGTTTAATGAATGCGATGGCCGCGAGATTCTCGCGCCCGCCGAATTCATTCGGAATCCACTCGCCTTCGCGCCGCGAATAATCGAGATACAACATGGAAGCAACGGCGTCCACGCGCAAGCCGTCGATGTGATACTTGTCGATCCAGAAGAGCGCGTTGGAAATCAGGAAATTCTGAACTTCGTTGCGACCGTAATTGAAGACCAGCGTGCCCCAGTCGGGATGGCGGCCCTGGCGCGGGTCCGCGTGTTCGTACAAATGAGTGCCGTCAAATTCGCCGAGGCCGTGGCCATCACTCGGAAAGTGGGCAGGAGTCCAGTCCAGGAAGACGCCGATCCCCGCCTGATGAAACCGGTCGACAAATGTCATGAAGTCATCGGGCGATCCGAACCGGCTGGTCGCGGCGAAATATCCAAGCGTCTGGTATCCCCATGAGCCGTCGAACGGGTGCTCCATCACAGGCATGAGTTCCACGTGCGTATAGCCCATCCGCTTCAAATAAGGAATCAGCTGATCGGCCAGCTCGCCGTAGGATAGCCAGCGGCTATTCTCTTCGACTTTGCGCCGCCAGGAACCGAGATGGATCTCGTAAACGGAGATCGGCGAGGACAGCCAATCATTCCGCGATCGCCATTCGATCCACCCCGAATCGTTCCATATGTGGTGGTCCAGGCGGGCGACGATCGAGCCCGTGTTGGGACGCAGCTCCGAGCGGAATCCGTAGGGATCGCTCTTCAATAAGGGATGCCCGCCGGACAAGGGCCGAATCTCGTACTTGTAGACGGCGCCCTCCGCGAGTTCAGGAACGAACAATTCCCATACGCCCGACGGCCCGCGATTCCGCATCGCATGCGTGCGCCCGTCCCACTGATTGAAATCTCCCACAACGCTCACGCGCATCGCATTGGGAGCCCACACGCCGAACTGCACTCCCGCCACGCCGTCGACGACCACGGGATGCGCGCCCATCTTTTCGTATTTCTGGTAATGCGTCCCCTCGCCCATCAGATACAAATCGAAATCGGAAAGCAGCGGAGGAAATGCGTACGTGTCATGGACCTCTCGCGCCGGCTGGCCCTCTTCCGCGACTCTCCACCGATAGCTGTCCGCTGAAATCGGCAAGTGCGGATAGATCGGCAAGACAGCCTCGAATAATCCTTCAGGGGATATGCGCCTGGCGGCAATTGTGTCGGAGCGCTCTTTTAAAGTGACGGAGACTTGCGTCGCTCGCGGGAAAAAGCCACGCGCCACCAGGCGTTTTTCTTCGCCTTCCTCCACGATATGCGGCCCAAGCAAGCGAAATGGGTCGCGGTTCTCCGCACGCAACAGAAGCGCGATATCGCGCTCGAACTCGCTCACCGGCTCGGTTTCGGCCGGCAGCTCTCCGGATGATGGCCTTGCGACGCTCAATGCAGTTCCCCCCAGTAAGGGCCTGGCCCAACGAGGCATTCATTCTATCAGGGTACCGCCCTAGAGGAAGGGTTCATTGGCGAATCTGGCCCAGGGGACTGTCCTGGCCTCCAGGCGTGTTAAGTGTGAGCAAAATGCTTCCTTTCATGGGCATAGTTAGAAACTGTTGTTCACATTATTTCAGGCCCCATGCCTTGCAGTCAGCTAACCTGTGTAGAATCAGTGCGTTAATTGGTTACCTTTATGGCACATCGCTTGCATTGTTTTTGTATGAATGCGCTCCCGATTGCTTGCCGCAGACCTTCCGGAGGCCGCTCAACTTAAGGACCCGGGGTCAACTATGAGAAGCCACAACCGACTGCTCTACAGCTCAGCTAGAGTACTCATTATGTGCGCCACAGGTCTCTTCCTCAGTGGCACGCCGGCGCGGGCGCAGGAATCCCTTTCTGGAACTTATAAATGCGTAAGCGTTGAGATCGCTGGAAATACGCACCATTGCTCGGCCCCATCCATCGAGATGTATTCGGACGGGAGTTATCAGATCCTTGCCGAGCACGGTACATACGAAATTTTGAAAGGACACTGGCTGGTCCTTTCCGCCGCCAAGAATCACGGAAGGGCGCGCCTCGACGGCAACAAAATGATTATTTTCGAGTTTTTCTCCGGCGGCAAAAAAAGCAAGATCACCTATCGCCGAAAATATCAGCGGCCTCCAGCCTGGGTTTCCGGCTAGGACGAAGTATCCGCGAAACAATTGCTCACAGTGATGACTCGGCTTTGGTTTATGTAGCGGCCGTCCGCCGCGGCGGACGGGCATCGGCTTGATCCTTGCATGTCACGGCTCGACACAATAAACGATCAGTTGTTCGCCATCGAAACACTTCAGAGATATACCCCACGCTGTTCCAGAATGGCATTTCTTTAACCGATTCGCTTGTATGAGTTTACAAGCATCTGACTTGGGTCATCTTCTCGCCCATTGGAATCCCAGTTGCCTTTATCCAAAGCGTGTGGCCAACGAAATAGCAGGGAATCGTCGGGCCAAACGAGGGGAACAAGGGGGGAATATGTCAGTGACTATGTTGCAGAGCCGCGAAGTCGAAGAAAGCGCCGAACAGAAATTGTGGCGAGCCGTGATCGCCACCACCGTGGAAGAATGGGTGAGCGGCCCGCTGCGCCGAAAGCGTGAAGCGGAACAGTTCTTGTTCAGTGACAATCAAGATTTTCAAACTGTTTGCTTTTCCGCGGGAATCAATCCAGAAAATCTACGAGGCCGCCTGGAAAAAATTCGCGCGCGTCAAATAGCCGAAGCACAAGAACGCGCATCGCGAAACTAATTCTCGCCGCCGAAATTGTGCGCCTCGTTTGACGAACCACTCCCCTTCCGCTATCATGCAATCGCGGGGTGGAGCAGTCTGGTAGCTCGTCGGGCTCATAACCCGAAGGTCGTTGGTTCAAATCCAACCCCCGCAACC
>Ga0209415_10018661_pt1 | contig 10931 bp, 13 predicted proteins | sample PeaSoiSIISIP2007_FD_187696 | JGI IMG/M metagenome (GOLD analysis project Ga0209415, IMG submission 187696) | Peat soil microbial communities from Weissenstadt, Germany - SII-SIP-2007 (SPAdes) (version 2) | ecosystem: Environmental > Terrestrial > Soil > Wetlands > Peat | place: Germany... | reverse complement strand
GATGGAACTGCTGCCCGCCATCGACCTGCGCCAGGGTGAGGCCGTCCGGCTGACCCAGGGCGACTTCGACCGCCAGCAGGGCTACGGCGACCCGGCGGCGTTGGCGACGCGCTACATGGAAGGCGGGGCCCGCTGGATCCACGTGGTCGACCTCGACGCGGCGCGCACGGGCGTGGTGCATGAGCGGGCGGCGCTGGACGAGATCGTGCGTCTGGCGAGCACCTCGGCGGTATCGGTGCAGGCGGGCGGGGGCATCCGCACCGAGGACGCGGCGGCGGAATTGCTCGAGTCGGCCGGCGTCGCCCGGATCGTGCTGGGCACCGCCGCCCTGGAGGATCCCGCGCTCGCCAGCCGCTTGGCTCGGCGTTGGCCCGGGCGCGTCGCGGTCGGGCTTGACTACCGGGTGGGGCCCGACGGGGTGGCCGAGGCGCAGGCACGGGGCTGGCTGGACGGATCGGGCCGCGCGGTGACGGACCTCCTCGACCTGTGGGCAGAGGAGCCGTTCGGGGCCGTCGTGGTCACCGAGGTCGTTCGTGACGGCACCTTGGACGGCCCCGCCGTCGAGGGCCTGACGCACCTGCTCCTGCGCACCGCACTGCCGCTCGTGGCGTCGGGGGGGGTCGGGTCCACCCAGGACCTGTACCGGCTGGCCCGCCTGAAGGCGGGCGGCCGCCGGCTGGCGGGTGCCATCGTGGGGAAGGCGCTGGTGGAGCGCCGCTTCAGTGTGGAGGAGGCGTTGGCCGCGTGCGCAGCGTCCGACTGATCCCCTGCCTCGATGTGACCGAGGGTCGCGTCGTCAAGGGCGTGCGCTTCGTCGACCTCACCGACGAGGGCGATCCCGTCGAGTTGGCGGCGCGGTATGACGCCGAGGGGGCCGACGAGGTCACGTTCCTCGACATCACGGCGTCCTCCGATGGTCGCGACACGATGGTCTCGGTGGTGGCGCGCACGGCCGAGCAGGTGTTCATCCCCTTGACGGTGGGTGGTGGGGTCCGGGTGGCGGACGATGCACGCCGCCTCCTGCGGGCCGGGGCGGACAAGGTCGCGGTGAACACGGCCGCGGTGGAGCGGCCCGATTTGGTGCGAGACATCGCGGACGAGTTCGGGGGCCAGTGCGCGGTCGTCGCCATCGATGCCCGGGCCCGGTCCGACGGCGACGGCTGGGAGGTGTACACGCACGGTGGCCGCACGCCCACGGGGCACGACGTCGTCGCCTGGGCGGCGCAGTGTGCCGCCAACGGGGCCGGCGAGATCCTGCTCACCTCCATGGACCGCGACGGCACGAGACACGGGTTCGACCTGGCGTTGACCCGGGCCGTGGTCGAGGCCGTGGAGATCCCGGTGGTGGCGTCGGGCGGCGTCGGCCGGCTGCAGGACCTGGTGGACGGGGCACTCGACGGCGGCGCCGATGCGGTGCTGGCCGCGTCGATCTTCCACCGGCGCGAGTTCACGATCGGCGAGGCGAAGGCCTACATGGCGGCACAGGGCGTCGTGGTCCGCCCGGTCTGAGCCCGCTGACCTGGACGGGCGCCCTCGTGCGGTACCGTGCCAGGGTGGCCACGTCGACGGCGAAGAACGGGACCGGGAAGGCAAAAGCCGGCGCGCCCGAGGACAAGCAGCCGATCTCGGTGCTCTTCGACCGCGTCATGGTCCAGATCTCGCCGTCCGACGGCGAGCGGCGCTCCCGCGCCGGCATCCTGATCCCGGCCACCGCCCAGATCACCCGGCGCCTGACCTGGGCCGAGACCGTGGCGGTCGGGCCGCACGTGCGCTCGGTCAAGGTCGGCGACACCGTGCTGTTCAATCCGGAGGACCGCTTCGAGGTCGAGGTGCACGGTGAGGAGTACGTGATCCTGCGCGAGCGCGACATCCACGCGATCGCCTCTCCCCGCAACGACGGCGGGACGGGGCTCTACCTTTGACTGAGGCCGGGGCCGGGTCCACCGGGGCCTCCGCCGTTCCCGAGGGCGTGGCGCTGACCGTCGACGACGACCTGCTCGGCGTCGTGGACTTCGCCAAGGACGCCGACGGGCTGGTGCCGGCGATCGTGCAGGACGCCGCCGACGGCACGGTGCTGACGGTGGCCTACATGGATGCCGAGGCCCTGCGGCGCACGCTGGCAACGGGTCGGTCGTGGTTCTACAGCCGCAGCCGCAAGGAGTACTGGCAGAAGGGAGAGACGTCGGGGGACCGCCAGTACGTGCGCGAGGTGCGCGTGGACTGCGACGGTGACGCGCTGGTCGTCCTGGTGGACCAGCACGGTCGTGGGGCCTGCCACACCGGCGAGCGGACCTGCTTCTTCCGCACCATCGGGACGGGCCCGGGGGTGCCCGCGCGGTGACGCCCGGGAGCGCCCCGCGCCCGGGGTCGGGTCCGGGCGCGCTCGTCTTCCGGCCCGATGCGGCCGAGTTCGCCGCGCTGGCGAAGGAGCACGCCATCGTGCCCGTGTGGTGCGAGGTGGTGGCCGACACCCTCACGCCCGTCGCCTGCTTCGCCAACGTGGTCGGGGACGGCGACGGGTTCCTCTTCGAGTCCGTCGAGGGCGGCGAGCGCTGGGGCAGGTACTCGTTCGTGGGCCGACGGCCGCTCGCCACGTTGACGGCGCGGGGCCGGACGGTCGAGGTGACCGGGGCGTTGGATCTCGAGCGTTCCGACGACGGGATCCTGGCCGCCGTGGAGGGACTGGTGGCCCGCTTCCAGTCGCCCGTGTTGGCCGGCCTCCCTCCGCTGCACGGCGGCCTGGTCGGGTACCTCGGCTACGACGTCGTCCGCGAGGTGGAACGGCTCCCGGAGCCGCCGCATGACGACCTCGGCCATCCGGACGCCGCGTTGGTGGTCATCGGCCAGTTCTGCGCCTTCGACCACTGGCGCCAGCGCATTGTGCTCGTCGACAACGTCGTGGTGCCCGACGCCCCCGACGGAGTCGTCGATTCCGAAGCGGTCGCGCGGGCCTATGACGATGCGTGCGCACGCCTGCGCGACCTGGCGGCCGACTGCGGCCGGCCCGGCCCGGTCGCCGGCGAGATGATGGCGGCGCCCCCGCCCGGGCTCGGACGGGCCGAGGCGGCGCGGACGATGACGTCGGAGGAGTACAGGGCCGCCATCGAGGCGGCCAAGGAGTACATCCGAGCCGGTGACATCTTCCAGGTCGTGCTGGCACAGCGCTACGACCTGGCGCTCGAGGCCGACGCGTTCGACGTGTACCGCGCCCTGCGGCTGCTCAACCCGAGCCCTTATCTCTACTTCTTGCGCTTCCCCGAGGTCACGGTCGTTGGCGCGTCGCCCGAGCCGATGGTGCGCCTGCGCGACGGCATCGTGACCTCACGACCCATTGCCGGCTCGCGCCCGCGAGGGGAGAACGAACAGCACGACCGGCTCCTCGAAGGGGAGCTGGCGGAGGACCCCAAGGAGCTGGCGGAGCACATCATGCTGGTGGACCTGGCGCGCAACGACGTGGGCCGGGTCGTGCGCTTCGGCACCGAGAAGGTCGACGAGCTCATGACGATCGAGCGTTACAGCCACATCATGCACATCACCTCGCAGGTGTCGGGGGAGTTGGCCGAGGGCAAGGGCCCGATCGACGTGCTGCGGGCGACCCTGCCGGCGGGGACGCTGTCGGGTGCCCCCAAGGTGCGGGCGATGGAGATCATCGACGAGCTCGAGCCGACCAAGCGCGGCGTGTACGGGGGCGTGGTGGGCTACATCGACTTCTCGGGCAACGTCGACACGGCGATCGCCATCCGGACCATGGTGGTGACGCCCGACGGCAGGGCCAGTGTGCAGGCGGGCGCGGGCATCGTCGCCGACAGCGACCCGCAGAGCGAGGACGAGGAATGCGCGCACAAGGCTGGTGCGCTGCTCGTCGCGGTCACGGCGGCACGTCGGATGAGCGCGGCGCGGCGCGGGCCGGCGGGACCGTGAGCAGCCTCGAGGCCGAGACGGCCGCCCTGCGATCGGGGGCGGGCGCGTTCCGTCCCGCCCGCGACGCGCTGTCGGTGCGCGGGCCGGAGGCCGAGGCCTATCTGCAGGGGCAACTGAGCCAGGACGTGAGCACGCTGGCGGTCGGCGTCTCGGCGGACTCGCTCCTGCTCGAGCCGGACGGGAAGCTGTCCGCGCTCGTGCGGGTCACGCGGACCGACGGGCAGGGCTTCGTGCTCGACGTCGAAGGAGGCTACGGCGACGCGGTGATGGCCCGGCTGCGCCGTTTCGTGCTGCGCTCGAAGGTGGAGATGGAGCCGATGGCCTGGCGCTGCCTGTCCCTGCGCGGGCCGGCGGTGGCCGAGGCGGCGGCCGGTCTGCTGGCCGTGCTGGCTGAGCGGGGGGTCCTGGCCGTTCCGTTCGAGTGGAACGGCTGGGTGGGGACCGATCTCCTCGGCCCCGAGGACGTCGTGCTCGGCCCGGACGAGGCGGAACTACCGGCCGGAGTCGTGGTCTGCGGTCCCGAGGCGGTCGAGGCCTGCCGCATCGTCGTCGGGATCCCCGCCATGGGCACCGAGCTGACGGGCAAGACGATCGCGGCCGAAGCCGGGCTGGTCGAGCGGACCGTCAGCTTCACCAAGGGCTGCTACACCGGTCAGGAATTGGTGGCGCGGATCGACTCCCGGGGCTCCAACGTGGCCCGGCGCCTGGTGGGGGTCGTGGCGCCCGGGGACCTTGCGACCACCGGCGGAGCTGGTCCGGCGGCGCCCCTGGCCCGCGGCATGACGCTGCACGGTGGCCCGCCGCCCCCGGGCGACGGCGCTGCCGACGACAAGGTGGCCGGCACGATCACGTCGGCCGCCTGGAGCGCCGAACTCGGCGCGTGGGTGGCGCTCGGGTACCTGCACCGCAACACCGAAGCCCCGGGGCCGATCCGCGTGCGCTCGGGCGACGGACTGGGCGGGTCGTGGCCGGCCCGGGTCGAGCTGCTGCCGCTGGCCGGGGCGGCGGGGCACCGCTAGGTCACCGCCGTTGCGGGCCGAACCCGCCTGGAAGTTCTCACGCGGCGGGCGTGGCCGACCGTGCTGACCAGGGACGACGCGCCGGGCGTCCTCCGCTGGTGAGACGCACCGCAACTGCAACCGGACGTCACCGAACATGAGACAACGGAAGCGCAAATTCCCCTCATGAGGCGCAGCGGGAGAACCAAGCAGAGGGAGGGAGAGGCGACCGCCGAGAGGCTGCCCGACCTCAATTCCTGGCGCGAGGTGGGCTGGATCTTCCGTGACGGCGGATGCATCGCCATCGAACGCCATGGCGACGAGATCCGTTCACGGGCCATGGCGGGCTGACCGATGGTCAAGGTCATTCAAGTCGCGGACGACGGCACCGAGATGGCCGCCATCGAGGTGGACGACTTCACGATCGAGGTCATCTACTCGGGGCTCGCCGAGATGCTGCGCCAGGCGGCGTCGAACGAGACGGTGGCGGGGCCCAGTGCCGATCTGCCGCCCGCGGCGCGCCAGCGCCGCGAGAAGATCCTGAGCCGGATCCGCGACTGATCCGCCCGGGGGGCGGGCACGGCGGGCCGACTCCGCCCCCGGGCCGGTCCCGGATCCCCTTTGCTACCCTCGCGCCGAGCCGGGCGCGACGGCTCGACGGGAGGCCCGGCCAGGGCCGCACCCGGGACTGGAGAGGCGGCGAGGACGTGCGGCCGAGCCGGGTCGGGCAGTGGCTGGTGACGGCGCTCGTCGTCGCGACCTGTTCGCTCGGGAGCACTGCGGCCTTCCCGGTCGCACCGGCCGCCGCCTCGGCGCCGGGTGGTCATGCCGCCGAGGCGCGCCGCACGGCTCGGGCAGGGGACCACGCCGGGCGCACTGCCCGGCGTGGCGTGCCTCCCGCCCAGAGCTTCGTCGTCCGGCCCACGGGGCTGCCCCCGGCGGGCGAGGCCACCGCCTCCGGGTGCGCGGCCGCCCTGACCTACCTGGACGCGTATGCGGCTCCGGGATTCGTGTTCCAGTGCCCCGCCGGTGCCGACGGGCACCAGGCCGCCACGTTGTGCGTGAGCGCCTCGTCGCCGTGTGACTCGCTGCGGCTCATAGAGATCGCCGATCCGTGCCCGGCCGCCTACATGAACGAGGCCTCCAACTCGTGGGTGCTCCTCGGCGTGTCCGACGTACCGATCGACCCGTACGGGCAGTGCCCCTGAAGTGCGCCTGGGCCAAAGCCGAAAGGGGCCGCCACTACGCTGAAGCGTCATGGCCCCCTACCTGGCGGACATCCTCGCATCGCACCGGGCCCGCGCCGCTGCTGACCGGCGCCCACTCGGTGATCTGGTGGAACGAGCGGAGGCCCTCCCTCCGACCCGCGACTTCACGGGCGCCCTGAGGGGGCGCGGGCTCACCTGCATCGCCGAGATCAAGCGTCGTTCGCCTTCCAAGGGTGACCTCGACCCCGGGCTGCAGCCGGATCTGCTGGCCAAGGAATACGTCGCCGGCGGAGCGGCGTGCCTGTCGGTGCTCACCGACAGCGAGTTCTTCGGCGGCTCGGCCGGCGACCTCGCGCTGGCCCGCCAGGCGTCGGGCCTTCCGGTGTTGCGCAAGGACTTCACCGTGCAAGAGGCCGACGTCGCCGACGCCCGACTCATGGGCGCCGATGCGGTGCTCCTGATCGTGGCGGCCCTCGACGACGACGAACTGCGGCGCTGCGGCGCCCGCGCCGCGGAGCTCGGGCTGGCAGCGCTGGTCGAGGTGCACGACGAGGAGCAGCTCGGCCGCGCCCTGGCCGCGGGGGCGGGGCTGGTGGGAGTCAATCAGCGCGACCTGCGCACCTTCGAGGTGGACCACGGACGCGCCTGCGCTCTGGCGGCACGCATCCCGGCCGGAGTGACGGCGGTCGCGGAGTCGGGCATTCGCGATGCGGACGACGCGCGTCGCCTGGCCGACGCCGGCTACGACGCCATTCTGGTCGGTGAGACGCTGGTCCGCGCCGGGGACCGGCCGGCACAGCTGCGGACGTTGGTCGGGCATCCCGTCGGGACGCGATGACGGAGGATTTGTTCGTCAAGATCTGCGGCATCACGTCGGAAGCCGACGCGCTCCTCGCCGTGAGCCTGGGGGCCTCCGCCGTGGGCTTCATGTTCGCGCCATCCCCGCGGCAGATCTCGGTGCAGCTCGCGGGGGACATCGCGAAGCGGCTGCCCGAGCACGTGCTGACGGTGGGCGTCTTCCGGGACGAAGCGCCCCAGCGCGTCGTCGAGGCGGTGCGCATGGCGGGACTCGGCGCCGCGCAGCTCCACGGGCACGAGACCGCGGAGGAGACGCAGTGGGTGCGCGCCCGGGTCCACACGGTGATCAAGGCCTTCCGGGCCGGCGAGCGTGCCATCGGCCGCTTCGAGGAGTTCGGTGCGGACTACCTCCTGGTCGACGGCGACAATCCCGGGTCCGGTGAGGTCTTCGACTGGCGGCTGGCCGAGGGGGTGGCCGACCACGACCGCCTGATCGTCTGTGGTGGCCTGCGGCCGGAGAACGTCGCCCAGGCGGTGGCGAACCTGCGCCCCCGCGGGGTGGACGTGTCGACCGGCGTCGAGTCTGCGCCCGGGCGCAAGGACCCGCTGCTGATGCGGGACTTCATCGTCAACGCACGGCGCGCCAACACCGAGATCATCTCGCGTGATCCCGTGGTCGACGCAGCGTCCGAGGAGCCCTACGACTGGAGGGACGCATGAGCGGGGGCGGCCTGATGGGCCGTCCTGGTCCCGACGGCCGGTTCGGCGAGTTCGGTGGCCGCTTCGTCCCCGAGTCCCTCATGCCGGCCTGCCTCGAGCTGGAGAAGTGGTTCGACGACGCCTGGGCGGACCCGGCGTTCCGCTCCGAGCTCGACGGGTTGCTGCGCCACTACGGCGGCCGACCGACGCCGGTCACGGAGTGCGCGCGCCTGTCGGAGCGGTTGGGGGTGCGGGTGCTGCTCAAGCGCGAGGACCTCGCCCACACCGGCTCCCACAAGCTGAACAACGTGGTGGGCCAGGCGCTCCTGACCAAGCGGATGGGCAAGTCACGCCTGATCGCCGAGACGGGCGCGGGGCAGCACGGCGTGGCCTCGGCCACGGCGTCGGCACTGTTCGGCCTCGAGTGCACGGTGTTCATGGGCGAGGTCGACACGGCGCGCCAGGAGCTCAACGTCTTCCGGATGGAGCTGCTGGGCGCCGAGGTCCGTACCGTCACGTCGGGCAGCCGCACGTTGAAGGATGCCGTCAACGAAGCCATGCGCGACTGGGTGGCCACCGTGGAGACCACGCACTACTGCCTCGGGTCGGTGATGGGGCCGCACCCGTTCCCCTACATGGTGCGCCAACTCCAGCGCGTCGTCGGGGACGAGGCGCGTGAGCAATGCCGCACGCTGCTCGCGGGTGGTGATCCCGACGTGGTGGTGGCCTGCATCGGGGGCGGATCCAACGCGGCGGGGACGTTCGCCGGATTCGTGGACACGCCGGCCCGCCTGGTGGGCGTGGAGGCCGCCGGCGGCGCGGCCATCACCAACGGCATCCCGGGCGTCCTCCACGGCATGCACTCGCGCCTGTTGCAGGACGAGGCGGGGCAGATCCAAGAGGCGGAGTCGATCTCGGCCGGGCTGGACTACCCCGGGCTGGGTCCCGAGCACGCCCACCTGGCGGCGGCCGGGCGTGCGGAGTACTCGACGGCGGGCGACGACGAGGTGCTCGAGGCCTTCCGGCTGCTCAGCCACACCGAGGGCATCATCCCCGCGCTCGAGTCGGCGCACGCCGTGGCCTGGGTGGCGCGCAGTGCCGGCACCGACTCGTTGCCGGCCGGTTCGACCGTCCTGATCACCCTGTCGGGTCGGGGCGACAAGGACGTGGCGCAGGTGCGCCAGATCTTCGGCCACGAGAGCCATGCCTGACCTGGAGAAAGATCTCCGGGCGCAGCGCGAGCGTGGCCGCAAGCTGCTGATCCCGTACCTCATGGGAGGGATGACCGAGGACTGGACGCAATCCCTGGCGGCGGTCGTGGCCGCCGGCGCCGACGCCGTCGAGGTTGGGATCCCCTTCTCGGACCCGATGATGGACGGGCCGGTGAACCAGGAGGCTGCTCTGCGCGCGCTCATGCGGGGCACGGTGCCCCAGGACGTGCTCGACGGCATCGCCGGCGCCGAGGCGCCGGTGCCCGTGGCGGTCATGACGTACTACAACATCGTGTTCCGGGCGGGACACAAGCGCATGGCCCGCTCCCTGGCCGCCGCCGGGGTGAGCGGTGCCATCATCGCCGACCTCCCCATTGAGGAGATCGGCCCTTGGGCCGTCGAAGCGGACGCGGCGGGCATCGACACGGTCCTGATGGTCGCGCCGTCGAGCCCGCCGGACCGGGTCGAACGCATCTGCGCACGAGCACGCGGTTTCGTCTACGCCGTGGCGCGCATGGGGGTGACGGGGGAGCGGGGCGACCTCGGGACCGACGTGGCGAAGGTCGTGGAGCGGATCCGGACCTGCACCGACATGCCCGTCTGCGTCGGCGTCGGCGTGTCGACGCCCGCCCAGGCCGCCGAGGTGTGCCAAGTGGCCGACGGCGTCGTGGTCGGCTCGGCGCTGGTGCGGCGCCTCCTCGAGGGCGAGGGACCCGACGGTGCCGCTGCGTTCGTCGGATCCCTGCGGGAAGCGATCGACTAGACCCGGCCGCGCAGCAGCCGGTCGGCCGCGGCGGCGATGGCGCGCTGTCCCGCCGCAGTCGGGTGGGCGGCGCGCCAGACGTACCCCTGCAGGTTCTTCTCCGCCCCGTCGGCCCGCGCGACCAGCGAGGCGCAGTCCGAGGCCGCATGGAGCGCGTCCGTGCCGGTGCACGCCTTGGCAGCGAGGACGTCGGCGGCGTCCCCGGCCAGGGTCGCGTCGGGCACCGGCTCACCCGAGAAGATCCAGGGATCGGCCGTGCAGACCCCGTGACCGTCCACGGCGTTCGAGATGTCGACCAGGGCGACGTTGGTGACGTGGTGCGTGCGCGCGTCGGCCACGGCGCCGGCGATCGACCGGTTCAGCGCCGCCAGGACCACCTGCGCTGCGGCATAGGTGGTGCCCGCATTGGCCTTGAGGCCGCTGCAGACGAGGTTGGTGTGCAAGTGGGACGCGAAGGTGTCGTCGGCGATCTGCGACGGGAGCGGAATGGGCTGGTAGTAGTCGAGCACGGCGATGGTGCCGGCGTGCGGCGCCATGGCCTCGATGGCCCGGGCCAGGCTCGTGCGGACGTTGGAGAGGACGGCGGCCAGCTGGGGCGTGACGGCACCGTTGGCCACGCAGCGCGTCCCGATGCCGAGGTTCGTCCCGAAGGCCTGGGCCAACTGGTACTCCAGGCAGCGGGCGAAGTCGATGTCGTCGGCCCCGTCCTGCAGCAGCACCAGACGCGCCGGGTGGCGGGCCAGGTCCGCGGCGGCCACCTCGTCGCCCAGGTTGCGGGCCTGTTGGGGCGGCACCGGGCATTGCCCGTCGCGGGCGGTGTTGTCCGCCCCGTCCGCCACGGCCCCGCTGATGGAGAGTTGGTCACCCGTCAGCCGGCAATTGGTGGGCCGCACCGCCATGGTGAGGCCCAGGTCCCCGGCCAGCAGGCTCGGGTACGCCGAGAGGGAGGGGCCTTGCGACACGGCGTCGGCCGGAAGGCCCACCTGGGGCGTCAGATAGGGGTTGTGCAGGCCGTGGCCGTAGGGCACGGAGTCGCCCAGGGCGACGGCGCGGGTCGAGGACGGGGGCGCCGGAGCGAGCGACCGGTTGCCGCGGGTGGCCAGCACCACGCCCCCGCCGATCAGGGCCAGCACCACCACGGTGGACACGGCCCAGAAGACGGGCGAACGGCGCGCCGCGGCACCCCAGGTCTGCAGCCTTCCCATGAACGATCCTCACCAGTCGCTGCCGGGCGGCAGCGGAGGTGCGACCTTACCGGTTGCGCTCAGCCGGGTGGCCGCAGGACGAGGCAGCCGTTGTGCCCGCCGAACCCGAAGGAGTTGGACAGCACGGC
>Ga0209415_10018660_pt1 | contig 10932 bp, 9 predicted proteins | sample PeaSoiSIISIP2007_FD_187696 | JGI IMG/M metagenome (GOLD analysis project Ga0209415, IMG submission 187696) | Peat soil microbial communities from Weissenstadt, Germany - SII-SIP-2007 (SPAdes) (version 2) | ecosystem: Environmental > Terrestrial > Soil > Wetlands > Peat | place: Germany... | reverse complement strand
CGACGTTCAGGTACGGATCGCATTTCTGTAAGGTGACTTTGAAACCGCGACTTTCGAGGAGACAACCGATAGAGGAAGCTGCAACTCCCTTTCCAAGTGAGGAAACAACACCGCCGGTAACAAAAATATATTTTGGCGCCATCCATGCAGCCCGCGTTTGGGATTTCCCAGTGCGCGAGCTTATCAGCCCTCCACAGGAGTGACGTACGCATAATTATCATCGGAATGCGCGCGGCTGTCAAATCGAAGAATTTATTCGGGGAACCCGGAAATTCAAATGGGGGAACTAGCAGGGAAGAATGAGTACGCATTTGAATATTCGCTGAGAATTTATCGAGGGGGCGAAACTTTCCGGCGCGAATGGTGTTTGATTTCCGCGGGGGCAGTTTGCGTCCGCGGCGCGCGCAAAAAGGAAGTGTTGTCGATTTGAACAAAATGCGCAGTCGCGGAAACCGTTTGCAGTGTTGTAGCCATCCAACCAGTGGTACATGTGCGTAGGGCCGCGTGCGACTCGCGGTACCGCAATCCAGAGGGACTCCTCGAAGTCTCTCGAACGTGGGGAAGAGTAATGAAACTGAACATACGGTTGTGTCTGAGTAGTGCTGCATTTGCAGGCGTTATGCTAATCGCCTCCTATGCAGGAGCGCAGCAATTAAACTGGCCGCTCCCACAAAAAAACAGCACGTATGATTTGACCCGAGAAACCGTATTGCGAGGCAAGGTCATTTCCTACACTCCGGAATCGGACGTGCCGCCCATCGGAGCGCACGTTAGCGTTCAGACCGTTTATGGCCTAGTGGATGTGCATATTGGCAGCGCAAAACTTCTCGAGCAAAACCGATTCACGCTTGCCCCCGGAGATTCCATCCGGCTTACGGGAGAGATGGTCTCGTACGGCCAAGGCAGCATGTTCGCAGCGCGCATTATTGAAAACGGGACGCGCTCCGTTACGGTGCGGAATACCAAAGGCCAAGTGCTCCAAATGCCCGCGGTGCGCATGCCGAGAGGTGCGCGATGAAGCGCCTTCTGTTCCTGCTCACGCTTATTGCAGTCACTTGGACTTCGTCCTGCAGCGGCGGTTCTAGCCCGATTGTCCCGCCACCGTCCGGAGGATTCACAAATGCCAGCCTTAGCGGGTCTTATGTTTTCTCGATGACGGGCACCACGGCCGATAACACTTTTGGCACTAGCAGTTTCTCGCGTGTGGGAGTCTTCTCCGCGGACGGCAAGGGTGATATTGCGGCGACGGGCGGCGTTGAGGATGTCCATAAATTTGGCGCGGACAATATCTTTGGCATCACCGGGGGAAGCTACACGATCAACGCGGATGGCAGGGGTACTCTGAGCCTCATGACCTCTGGGGGGGCAACAGTTCAGTACAGCATCACTTTAGTCTCGACCAGCACTGGTTATCTTGTGGACATGATCAATGGCGACGGCGAGACCGCGAGCGGCAGTTTTAGTCTGCAATCCGCCACGAGCATCGCCGCCGGCACTTACATCTTCGATTTTGCAGGAGTTGCTCCGGATGGGACGGGTAATCCCACATCCGCGATTGGTGACCTCGTCGCGGGGACTGCGGGTAGCGGCAGCTTCGGAGTGGGCAGCTTCTGGGACGTGAACGAAGGTGGCACTCTGGTTTCCAAGGGCTCCATATCGGGAGGAAGCTACGCAACGGACAATACTAACGCTGGGACCGGGAGAGGCACTGCCGTCATTAATGGCGCCAATTTCGTGTACTACGTCATCGACGGCCAGCACGTTCAGTTTATGGGCATCGATCAAGATGCGGCCGCGCCAGGCACGCTTCTTGGCGAAGCCGTCGCCCAGCAGGCTGGCACTCCGACACAAACGAGCTCGTTCAACAGCAGCAGCTTCGTATTCGTCATGGGCGGCGCCGGGATTCAGAGCGGAGCGCCACTTGCGCGTGCGGGGCGCCTAACCGCTACTGGTGCGAATCTTTCGGCGATCCTTCTCGACAATAACAACGCTGGGAAGGAAATTGCCGTGCCTTCGAGTGGCGTTCTTAGTGGCGTGACGGTGACTCTGGACGGCGATGGTTCCGGCCGGGGTACTTTTACTTTTACCGATACTGTGAGTCACACCGGAACCTATTTGTTCGTTTTCTATCTTAGTTCCGCGACGCAGGGCGTGATTCAGGACGTGAGCACGGTGGTGATTAACAACGTTGCTACGCCCGTGGATGTTGCGGATGGAACACTCCTTGCGCAAACGGGCGCCCCGTTTGCTTCTGCCGGGCTCGCAACTTCCTACGCATTTAATTGGAGCGGTGTCAGCACGGGTGAAGAAGACTTCGTTGGATCATTCAAGACCGCCGGCACAAACCCGAATGGGCTGGTGGATTACAATGAGTTCGGCAGCGGGAAGCTGTTCTTTGACACTCCCTTTAACGGTGCCATAACGGTCGGTGGTGACGGGACCGGGAGCTCCGGTCAGCACAGCACGTTCGCCGCTGCGCTTACAGGTAGTCCGGCTGTTACGATCAATTATTTTGCCTACATCGCCAATCCGAGCACCATTCTTGTCATGGGCACCGGCACGAATCGCGTGATTGTTGGCGTGCTTACGGCGCAAACACAATAACGCCGACGGATCATCTAGAGCGCCGCCTGGCTGAAGTTGGCCGGGCGGTTTTATTTTTGCAGAAGTTTTTCGACGCGGGCGACGTCTTCGGGCACGTCAACGCTGACGGCGTCGTGTTCCACTTCCGCCACGCGAATCTTCCAGCCGTTTTCCAGCCAGCGAAGCTGTTCAAGTTGCTCGATACGCTCGAGTTCCCCCTGAGGCAAGGTGGGATATTCAAGCAGGGCCTCGCGCTGAAAAACGTAAAGGCCGAGGTGTTTCAGGTGGCGCACCTGAATTTTACTGGCCGTGTCGCGCACCCAGGGTATCGGCGCTCGCGAAAAATAAATCCCATTGTTGTCGAAATCGAGAACCGTTTTCACCACGTTGGGGTCCATGATGTCCGCAGGCGTTTTGATCGGCGTTGCCACGGTGGCGATGGCTGCAGCTGGTTCTTCCAGCAGGGCATTGACCGCCGTGTCGACGGCCACAGGATCGAGCAGAGGTTCGTCGCCCTGCACATTCACAAACACATCGCCCTTCTCGTGGGCTGCCACTTCCGCCACGCGTTCCGTGCCAGTGCGATGGTCCACACGCGTCATGCGCGCGGTGCCGCCGAAGCCTTCCACGGCCTTCACGATGCGTTCATCGTCGGTGGCGACAATGACGCGATCGGCGAGCGTGGCCATCTTGGCGCGCTCATAGACGCGCTGGATCATCGGCTTGCCCGCTAGCGAAACGAGCGGCTTGCCGGGAAGGCGCGTGGATCCATAGCGCGCTGGAATCACGACGACAACCTCGGGTTTGCTCGAACTCATGCCTCTAAGTCTCCCATATCCTTGGTTCTCAAATCAGAGAGTCTCCCATATTCGGGAATATTTGGGGACTTCCGAAAGTCTTCGATATGCAGCATCGAGATGCGAGCACTGTGCAATCTCGCACATCGATGGTCGCGGTTTTGTCGCAAGATATCTTTCGAGCGGAGCTCCAGGTACCAAGTGAGAATTAGTACAGGATTTGCCTTGTCTTCGCTTCAACGAATGGTAGAATCTCGACTAGTCCGAGCCGCGCGGCCGTTCCGGGCAACCGGGACGTTGGGGGTGCCGTGAAACGCGATAGACCTGGATTTCGCGTTTTTGTCTTTTGTGCTGTAGTCCTGATACTCGCTTGCCTGGTCATGTCTCGCGCGGCCAATCTAGCTGCGCAACAATCGCAAGCCCAGTCCCAATCCCCCGACGATGACCCCAAGCAGGACGAAAAAAAACCTCAAGACAACGTAAAGAAAGACACGCCTAGCCAGAAGCTCAAGCCCGGCCGCTCCTTGAAATTGGATGTGGACCTGGCTCTGGTAAACGTCACCGTCACGGATCCTTACAACCGATTGGTCACCGGCTTGGAAATGGAGAATTTTCGCATCTTTGAGGATAACACTGAGCAGGAAGTGGTGACCTTTTCCGCGGAAGACGTGCCGATTTCGATCGGTGTGATTTTCGATTTCAGCGGCAGCATGGCCAATAAAGTCGGCAAAGCCCGCGAAGCCGCCATGCAATTCTTCAAAACAGCCAACCCCTCCGACGAATTTTTTCTGGTGAGCTTCAACGAACGCGCCGAGTTGACTAGCGCCTTCACCAACAGTGTCGAGGACCTGCAAAGCAGCCTGATGCTGACTTCCGCGAAAGGTCGCACCGCGCTGCTCGACGCCATCTACCTCGGACTCAGCCAGATGAGAGGTGCACACAACGGCAAACGCGCCTTGCTCATCCTATCCGATGGAGGCGATAATCATAGTCGCTACAACGAAAGCGATATCAAGCGCCTGGTGAAGGAAGCCGACACCCAGCTCTATGCCGTCGGCATCTTTGACGCGCTTGGCTATCGCAACCGGACGCCGGAAGAATTGAACGGTCCTTCCTTGCTTTCGGAAATTACGGAGATGACGGGGGGCCGTGTATTTTCCGTCGAGAAACTTGAAGACCTCCCGGATATTGCCTCAAAAATAGGCATGGAGCTGCGAAATCAATATGTCTTGGGATATCGGCCGAGCAACAAGGCGCACGATGCACGTTGGCGCAAAATCAAGATCAAGCTGCGCGCTCCGAGAGGATTGCCGCCGCTCAATGTTTTCGCAAAGACAGGCTACTACGCGCCCAGCCACTGAGTTTCCGTCCTGGCAGTCTCGCTCTCTATTTCATCTCGTTCTGGCTTTCTGCGCACTGGCTCTGTTTGTTTCGCCGTGCCTGGCGCAGATTCCCATCCCCACTCCGCAGCCTCTGCCTCCCGGGCAAGATGTCAATGCCGGGAAGCAGGGTTCGACGATCAAGATCGACGTCGGCCTCGTCGTGCTGCACACTAGCGTCATCGATGACCGCGGCAAGTTTGCCGACGGTTTGAAATCAGAAAATTTCCGCATCTTCGAAGACAAAATCGAGCAGAAGCTCTCCACCTTCAAGCGCGAGGATGTTCCCGTCAGCATGGGCTTGGTGATCGACAACAGCGGCAGCATGCGCGACAAGCGTCCGCGCGTGAACGAAGCTGCGCTCACGTTGGTCGAGTCCAGCAATCCCCAGGACGAAGCTTTCGTCGTCAATTTCAACGACGATTTCTATCTCGACCTCGACAAGGACTTCACCAGCAGCATTCCGGAACTGAAGGAAGCGCTCGAACGCATCGATTCGCGCGGCAGCACCGCCCTTTTCGACGCCGTCATCGGCTCGCTCGATCACCTCAAGAAGGCCGCCAAGGACAAGCGCGTGTTGCTGGTGGTCACCGACGGCGAGGACAATTCCAGCCACAACTCGCTGGAGAAAACACTGCGCGAAATCCAGAAAACAGACACCGTGATTTACACGATCGGTCTGCTTGGCGACGAAAAACGGAAAGACAAGAATCACGCCATGAAAGCTCTGAAGCAGATCGCGGAAGCCTCCGGCGGTCTTGCGTTCTTCCCGGAAAGCGTCGACGACGTCCACACCATCTGCGAACAGGTCGCGCACGACATCCGCAACCAGTACACTCTGGCCTACTATCCTTCGAACACCCGGAAGGACGGCACGTTCCGCGCCGTCACCGTGACGGTGATTCCACCGCGCGGCCGCGGCAAATTGGTAGCTCGCACCCGCAACGGCTATTACGCACCCAACAGCCCTGCTTCAGCAGCAGGGAACTAACCGGCCGTTCTGACCAAAGTTCAGGCGGCTACTTCACAGACAGAACCAACAGAGTCGCATCATCCAGAAAATGTGCTCCGCAGAACTGCGTTACTTGCGCGAGCAATTTCCGGTTCATCTCCGCCGCGCTATTCGCAAAATTTGTTTTCGCGAACGCGGCGACTCGTTCCATTCCGAATTCTTCGTCTTGCGAGTTTGCTGCCTCGGTTATCCCGTCGGTAAAGAGCAGCAGCCTGTCGCCCGAATGGAGGTCGACGGTTGCCTCCTCATATTTCCAGGCTGGAAAAACGCCTAATACTGCGCCGCCGGCCAGGTCCAGCGTTTGAACGGCTCCGGAGGAAACCAGGATGGGATACGGATGGCCGGCGTTGCAATAGCGAAAGGTGCGCGCATCGGCATCCACAACCCCGCAGAAGAAAGTAACGAACTTGTCGGCGGCGATCGTCTCGCAAAGCATGCTGTTGATGATGCTGCACACGCGCGCCGGGCTATCCATGTCGCGAACGGTAGCGCGAAGGCTCGCCTGCACGTTAGCCATCAGCAGAGCGGCGGGGACGCCTTTGCCGGAAACGTCGGCGATACAGATGGCCAGGCGGGCTTCGCTGAGCTTCAACACATCGAAGTAATCTCCGCCGACGGCGCGCGCGGGTTGCCAGGCGCTGGCTACTTCAAATCCCGGAAGCTGGGGGATCACTTCCGGCAGGAGTGACTCCTGGATCTCGCGGGCGCGCTGCAATTCCTCATCCTGGATTTCCAGCCGCGCGGTTCCGTCCTGAACCTGGCGCTGCAGTTCGAAATTCCGACGCTCGAGCCGTTCCTTACTCCTGCCGTAAAGAAAATTTAACCCGCCGTAGACCAGTGTGATCAGGAAGGGCATTTTCCAGCCGGTTAAGATCAGGTGCCCCAGCGATTGCGGGCTGGGCGGGGCCAGCCACCACACTATGACTGTCGACAGCGCATAAACGGGAAATGTCACGATGAGAAGCAGTACTGCGAATACGAGCAAGTCATAAGGTGCCGGCCTCTCATACAGCGCATGCAGCCATTGCATGGGGGGAGACAGAAAATTTCCGATGCACAGCGAGTACAGGATGATGGTGAAAGGGTTGATAGGCTGGTTGATGGCCCAGAAAATGGCGCAACCTAAGAAGGCGAGAAATAGGTAGATGCCCTGGTCGCGGAAGAAGATCGTCAGAGATTTGGAATCGATTTTCACGGGCTCCTAAGGTATCGGCTGGCAAACGTCAAAAACGTCGGCCAATTGGGACCCGGCGTATGTCCACCAGTGTGCTGGCGGTAAGCAAGCTCGCCATCGACGAGCGGCGTTTCGATCGGCGGAAATTCCGCCGTGCCTAAATCTTTTTTCCCGAGCAGGCGATACACCGGACCGGCTCCGGCGGCAGCCAGAAACATTCCGCGCGCATCCACCCACCCGTCGCCCTGCGTCGCGCCCGCTCCGATAAACACGGGCCGCGGGGCGGCGAGCGTGATCAGTTCATGCGAATCGATCGGCAAATCGTTTGGCGTCAACGGTCCGGCGTACATCAAAAAATTTCCTGCCATCCAATGGTATTCGCCGCTTCCAGCGACATTGCCGATCTGTTCTCCGAAATTTCGCCGGTAAAGTGCAGCTCCGCCCGCACCCGAAGAACTTATGTACCCAATCGCGAAGCGCGGATCGTACGCCATTGTCAGCAGCGACGCTTTGCCATAACGGGAATGGCCTTCGATCCCGACATGCCGCGCATCCACCGCTTTGTCACTCTCGAAATAGTCCATCGCCCGGCTTGCGCCCCAGGCCCAGGCACGTAACGCGCCCCAATCGTCCAACTTCCGCGGTTGTCCTTTGTTCACCAGCCCGATGATTCCTTCTGTAAGGCAATCTCCCTTGTCGGCTTGCACGCTCGTAGGAATGTAGACTGCGTAGCCCCAACCCTTCGCCAGCACTTGCTGTTCCCATGTCGGTCCCTTGCTAGCCGCTGCCGCAAGTTCCGGAAACCGCTTGGCGATCATGGCCATCACTTCCGGACTAAAGCTTAACTCCATCATCACCGGCACTGGCCCGGGTGCCGCCGCAGGCGTCGTCAAGGTCAGTTGTATATCCACGGTGACCGCCGGGTACGCCGAGTTGTCAACGTGTCCGACAAGCTGCTTCGTGACCACCCCCACTTCGCCGTTCTTCTCCTGAACAGTCTTCGTCACTTCCCAAGTAACTTTCGGCGTGCTCTTCGGCGCCCGGCCGTAAATTTCGCGGTCGAAGTCCTCGACAATCTCGGGCCGCCGTAGTTCCCACCACTCTTTCGCGGTCGTCACTTTCTTGCCGTTTTTCAACGTCAACGGATCGGGCAGCTTGGGGTCGGGCTTCGCCTTGTCCTCGTCGTAATTGGCGGCGTTGGGAGACTTCGGATCGCCGTCCGCTCCCCGGCGCAAAGAAGAGATGTGCAGGAGATCCATCAATCGCTGGTGATCTTGTTCCGTGGTCAGTCGCACAGGCGAAGGAGGGCCACTTGCCTCCTGCTTAAGTGCTCCAACGCTGTAATTAACCGACTGGAGCAAAAAAGCAAACACGACTGCACTGCCAAACCAGAGCATCGACGCAGGCTTAGCCACGGCTGCTTCCTCGCATTAGCCAGGATTTTGCAAGACGCAACGATACTAGCGCAGGGATGTTTCGATGAGAAGCTATTCCGCCGAAGGCGACAGAACTAAGCGGTTGCGGCCCGAGCCTTAGCGCGCGTTCCCGATGCACTCCGGAAATTCCAAAGCTTGTGGTTTACGCTGACGGAAGCAACTTCCTCCGGGGAAAAAGGGATTTCTTTGTAGCCGCGAACCTCGATGATGTGGCCTTCGCTGGTCACGACTTGCTCGAACTTTCGGCCGTCCTGCAGCTCCACCGACACCACCTGATATCCTATGCCTGTCTCTCCGGCGCGCTTGAGGTGGTCGACAAGACTGCTTGGTATTGGAACTAAGTGCTTCATGATGCTCCTTAGGGTTGGGGACGATGCGGACGAGCCCATCTTACCTCTTGCGGAGGTTCCTGTCGAACCCTTTAAGGCGAACCAAAAGCGAACAAGTTTCTGCCAATCCTCGCTAGTCCGAATCCGTCGACCTGCCGTTCCCTTTTGGCATTGTCCCCTCCTCTTCCGAAAAACTGTCTGAAATCGAAATTCTCACCTGACCCAGCGACTTTTTCAGCACCTCTGGGTTTGGTTTCGGCAACTGAGTGGGATGCCCGGGTGTGTCCAGTGGGGAGCTTTCGGGTGTTTCTGCCGGTGGAAACGGCTAGCTCGCCTGGCCGTGGATAAAGACAGATCACGACAACCCGGAGGTCAATCATGAAACGACTCATCGGCAGTCTGGTGGGTGCGATGGCGCTACTGGTGTCGGCAGGGGGGATCCGTGCGCAGGATCAACTCGTTCCGGCCGGTACACTGCTGCAATGTACATTAGACGAGCCGAATTTCTCTTCGACAACGGCCGCAGTTGGCGATCCGGTGCTGTGCCATTTAAGAACGACGCAGGAGTTCGGCAGGCCGCTATTCCCCAGGGGCAGCATGCTTGGCGGACACCTGGAAGCGGAGAAGGAGCCTGGTCATTTCGTCGGAAAGGGCTACCTCAAGATCACCTTCGACCGGATTATTCTGCCGAGCGGCGATCTCTCCGTGCCCGCGAAAGTGATTCAAGCGCGCGGTTACAAAGTCGACAAGCAAGGGGCCATCGACGGCAATGGTCACGCCACGCGCGACGTTGTCGAATGGATGTTCCCACCGCTCTGGCCCTGGAAAGTAATCAGCCTGCCGTTCCCCGGACCCAGACCAACGCTCAAGGGCGAAGAGCCACTCGAACTCCGCCTGATGGACGACATCGTCCTGCCGCAGACCATGCTGCATCCGGACCGTCCGCCTTACGCTGGCTCGCGGCAAAGCTCGTACAACGTAGCACCGCAGCCGAACGCGATGCAGCAAGCTGTGCAGAAGCCCGCGAATGTTGCGGTGGCCAACCCTGCCCCACTGCAAATCCTTGCGCCGCAACCCGGTGAAACGGAATCATTTGAAAGGGTGACCATTCTAGCCCTCAAGTCTAGCGAGACTTACGAAATCACCAGGTACCAAAGGGACGGTGACCTGTTGATGTTCCAGGACGCGCAAGGCCGCAAAGGCGGCGTGGACGTCAGCGAAGTCGACTGGCGCAAGACCTCCGAGATGACAACGGCCGCCCGCTCGGCGGACAAGCCGCTGCTCTCGCGTCAGACGAATTGATCGACCGGCTCGCAGTTCTCTGAGGGACTTTAGAATCGTTCGACTACAACTGTTGATTTTGGCGGCAGCTGTTCCGGGTGTGCGGAGATTCTTCGTTTAGTCCATACTCGGTGCGGATCGATACTGCGCCAACTACCAGCAGGTCTAAACGAGTCAGCTATTGCGGCTTCGGCAGCTGCAACATCATCGCGTTGCCTTGCGCGGTCTCGACTGTCGGCAACTGGCCGTTCCATTTGTCGATCAGCGCGCGGCTGTTCTCGATGCGGCGCAATTCGAGGAGTTGCGGCGTCAGCGAATTTTGGCGGATGCGGTTGGCGTCCGCCTCGCCTTGCGCACGCGTTACCAGGGATTTGGCATCGCCTTCGGCTTCGGCAATTTTCTTGGCAGCTTCGGCTTGTGTCGTTTGCAGTTCATTTCTGGCCTGTTCGGCCTTTTGGATGGCCTGGGCTTTTGCCGTGATCGCCGTCGCGATTACACTTGGCACGCGCGGCGCTCCGATGAAGCCGAACTGCTGCACGCCCACCCCCACCGGCGACATTTTCAGCTCTATCTGCGACTGCACCTTGTGCAGAAACTCTGCTTTTTTCTCTCCGTAAATGTCTTCCACAGTGTACGTGGACGCCACCTCGTTCAGCGAGTTGCGCACTACATCTCGCAGAATTCCGTGCGTAAACGTATCCATGTCCGACACACGGTATTTCACGTAGAAGTCCGGCACCTTCGTAGGCTCGATCGCATACGAGAGTGAAACATCCACGAAAATTTCCATGCCCTCCTTCGAGTTGAACCCCATCTCTTCATTGATGGGATGCCCTTCATTCACATCTTTCGTCCATTTCACGGTTTGCACGTACGTCGGGAATTCAATGATCTGCGTGCTCAGCGGGGAGTACACCACCCACCCGGTGCGCACAGGTATC
>Ga0209415_10018659_pt1 | contig 10932 bp, 6 predicted proteins | sample PeaSoiSIISIP2007_FD_187696 | JGI IMG/M metagenome (GOLD analysis project Ga0209415, IMG submission 187696) | Peat soil microbial communities from Weissenstadt, Germany - SII-SIP-2007 (SPAdes) (version 2) | ecosystem: Environmental > Terrestrial > Soil > Wetlands > Peat | place: Germany... | reverse complement strand
CACGCGCAGCGCGCCGGACGCGGACCGCGACACCCTGCCCGTCGCTCATCGGCGTTTCCGGGACACCCGCGCGGGCCCCGCTCATCACGCCCCGACGAAGGAGGGATCCACTCATGACGCGCTGCGGACGACAATGGACCCCGTTCCGGGGCTTCTCGACGCGGTTGATCGCCACGCTCGTCGTCGGTGCCCTTGCCGGCTGCGGCGGCAGTAGCGAGAGTCCACCCCCTGCAACCCACCCGTCGACAGGCGGCCTCACCGGCGTGGTCGTTCTGAACCGCGCCGTCCCCGCGGCTGCCACCGACGCCCTCGGTGCGCCGCCGGTGCGATGGAATGTCCCGGGCGATGCATTGTCGTTCACGCACTCGCTGGCCGCCGCAAACTGGTCGATCGATGGGACCCTGCAGGGCGTCACGGGATCGGATGGCAGCTTCAGCACCGGTCCGTTGACACCCGGTCCCCACATCTTGCAGATCAGCAAGACCCTCGACGGCAACCTCGCCGCCATCTCGCTGCCATTCACGGTTGGCGACGACGGCACGGTCAACCTGGTGATCGAAGTGGCGTGGGGGCAGGCGCGGACCATGGCGACGTTCGTTCGGGACGGGGCGATGGTGGAGGAGGTCCGTGCCCCGAGCGGCAGCTCGCTCACGCTGACGACCGGCGGCGTCGCCGGGTTCGGCGATGGCAATCGCAGCTTCACTGATTCCGGCAACGGCATGTTCACGTGCGCGCTGCCGGACGGCACACCATGCTCGCCGGTGGATATCCAGGCCGTGACCATCACCGCCGGTCCATCACAATTGATCGTCGGGCAACAAGGCAGCATGTCCGCGGCGGCGCAGCTCTCGGATGGCACCGTCGTCGACATCACGGCATTGGCGAGCTGGCAATCATCGGATGCAACGGTGGCGGCCGTCGATTCGTGGGGAACGGTCTCGGCGCTCGCCGTCGGCAACGTGTCAATCACGGCGGCGCTCGGTGCGCTGACGAGCGCGTCGTGGCCGGTGGCGGTCATCGGGCTGCCGCCGCTGCAAAAAATCGACGTGCAGAACGCCTCCTGTCTGTACCCGGCGGTGAACGCCGGTAGCGCTCCGCCAACCGCCCCGGTTGTCACGCCCCCGACGCGTACCGACGTGTTGCCGGTACCGGATTGTTCTCAGGTGGTACAGGTCGGCGGCACGCTGCAGTTCCGCGCCATCGGCGAGTTTGCCGGCGTCTACGTCCAGGACATCACCGACCAAGTCCAGTGGCAGGTGGTGCCGGCCGACATCGGCAGCGTCAGCGGCGGACTGTTCACGGCGGGACAGGCGGGCACGGCGCAGCTCACCGCGGCGTTGGATGGCGTTGTGAGTGACCCGGCGCAGGTCACCGTCGTTACGCAGCCGACGGTGGTGGCGATCACGATCTACGCCGACAATGGCGGCGTACCCATCGTCGCCGGTGGCCCCGGCGCGAGTGGAACGGCGCTGGCACCCGTGACCAGTGGTGTCGCCTGTATCGTTGATCCGCCAACCAGCGGCGTCGGTATCGGGCCGTGCTGTTGTCCGGGGCCGATGGTCGGTGCTGCGGCCGTCTGCCGGTGCAGTTACGGGCTGACCGTGCTCGTCGGTGATCAACTGCAATTCCACGCCACGGCGCAGTACGACACCGGCGCGTGGGCGGATGTCACGAACACCGCCACCTGGCAGAGCAGCAACCCGCAAGCGGCGGGCATCGATGGGAACGGCGTCATGACCGCCCTGCAGGCTGGCGACACCGCCATCACCGCCGCCCTCGCCACAGTGCCCAGCGATCCCGCCAACGTGCAGGTCGTCGATCACGCCACATTGCAGTCGCTGTCGATCTATCAAGAGGGCCAGGACCTCGTCGTCGCCAATGCGGACCAGCTCTTCTTCCACGCCATCGGCACCTACGACGTCGGCATCACACGCGAGGTGACGGCGGAGGCCATGTGGCAGAGCAGCGACGACACGATCGGCGGGTTCGACACGCCGGGTGTGTTCACCGGCCGGGGTGCCGGCGCGGTGCAGGTCTGGGCCACACTCGACGGCCTCCAGAGCAACCAGGTCTCGCTGCAGGTCTACGAGACCAGCACTCTCTCGTACTGCGATCCCAATAACATCAACCGCGCGATGTGGGCCGATAATTTCAACCGCGTCACGCTCGAATCCGATTGCGCCTCCTACACCGAGCCCGGCGTGGCATCGCTGCGCTATACGGTGACCGAGATCCAGCCGCACGGCGGCGTGTTCAACCCGTGCCTCGATCTGTACGTCCTGCAAGGCAAGACCGCCGTACGCACGATCCGCAACCAGGGCTGCGGCATGCCGTTCCTGGATTCGAACGCGCCGAACGCCGCGGCCGAGGCGCTGAAGTACCAATTGCTCGCTTTCTGGGATCTGAAGGACGACGCCGGCAACCCGGTGCCGCCAGGGACCTACACCATCTATGGTCAATTTTATCTCTACTACGATCCGGTCGTGAGCCTTGACGTGACGGTGCTCGCGCCGGGCCAGCCGACGCCGACGCCTGCGCCGATCCCACCGGAGCCGACGCTGTCGGCCACGCCGTGCACGCCGCCGCCGTGTCCCACCGGGGACACGCTGGTCTGCCCGAAAGGCGGCGGAACGATCGGCCCGGTCGGCGACGGCGGTCTCGGCTGCTGTCCGAGCGGGTGGTTGCTCTACGGGTGCACCTTCCCCGACGGCGGCGCGGGGTTCGCATGCCACAATCCCGCGCTCGGGTGCCCCTCGTCGGAGGTGTGCGGCGAAGGCTGCGACCCGGTGGTGACGGGCACCTGCGGCGACTGTGCGGGGGGCTGCGGCTACGTGTGTGTCCCGGGTACGCCGGCACCGACGCCGACACCGGAGGGCGAGTGTTTCACGGGGTCGCCCGATTGCGCTGGAGCGTCCGTCCCGAGCAGTCAGGACGCGTGCTGCAAGCTGTCGCGCTACAGCGCCATGCCGGGCGCCGTCTCGTGGTGTGCCATCGCCAACTTCGATCCGTCCAGCGGAACGTGCAGCGCCTGTTCTGATCCGTGTGCCGGCCTGCCGACGCCGACACCCACGCCGACCGTCGCGTTCTGTTGCCAACCGGGCGTCTTTATCGGCGTCGGCAACGCAAATGCGGCTCCGGGCGGCAGCGCGACGTTTACCGTGACCCTCAGCGGGATCGCGGCAGGCGGCGTTCCTGCCAACAACGCGCAGCTAGACATCATCTTCGACACAACCGTTTTCGCGCCCCTGGCGAACGCGGCGGCGGCGAGCGCAGCGTGCACAGTCGACCCACGATTGGCATCGCTCACGCACACCGAGACCGTGCCGACCAGTCCAGCCGTTCCGCCAGGGATGCAGCGGCTGCGTCTGAACGTCATTGATACGGGTGCGGTTCTAGGCCTGGTCACGGACGGCGTGCTGTATACCTGCACCTTCCAAGTCCGTAGTACGGCAGCGACGGGACCGACGACGCTGCAAGCGACCCGGCAGAACGTCGGTGATTCGTCGGGGAACCCGCTCACGTCTTCGACGGTCAACGGCACCGTCACCATCGGCGCAGTCGGACCGACCGGAATCGTCATTGCGGTGGACAACGCCAGCGCTGGTCCGGGCGGCGCTGGCGGCCCTTCTATATCACGGAAGTGAGTCCGGCGCGCACCTCGGCCGAATCCTCTATGCGAACGGCGAGAACGCCGATGGCGTCGGCCATCTTCGCGAAGTTCGGGGTCTTCAAGTCAGTCCCCTGCCTGCGCGGAGCTGGCCGGTTCGACGTGGACCGCCGCCGCGCATGCCACAAGGATCACGGCAACGGTTGATGCCAGAAGCGTTGCCGTGCGCCGCTTCGTCAGGTCCATTGGGCGCCCCCTTTTGATCACGAGTTCACCGACGACGACGTTGCCGGCAACGTGATGGTGAACACGCACCCGCCACCGTCGCGATTGGCCGCGGTGATTTCGCCACCGTGAGCCCGAGCGATCTCCTGGGCGATGCTCAGTCCCAAACCTGTACCGGGTTGTCCCGCGCGAACTCCGTCCCCGCGGTAGAACCGGTCGAAGACGCGGTGCAGGTCCTCCGCCGCCATGCCCGGCCCGTCGTCGGTCACCGTCGCCTCGACTCGATCGGCGATCCGTCGTGCCGATACGGCAATCTCGACGGGCCCCGACCCGTTGCGGGCGCCGTGACGGTGCGCATTGTCAATCAGGTTGTTGAACAGCCGATACAAGTTGCCCGCGCTCCCGTGCACGCACGTGCCCGGTTCCGTAGTGGCGTGGATGACGATCTCCCGCTGGACCGCGCCATCTTCGACAGCATTCGAGCGCCACGCCGCCGCCAACTCTCGCACGATCTCGCCGATGTCCACCGTTGCCGCGTTGCGCAGCCCTCCGGCGCCCTCGAGACGCGCGAGCGTGAGCAGGTCATCGGCCAAATGACACATGCGATCGGTGGCCGCGAGGGCGTCAGCCAGCGCCGCGCGGTACTCGTCCGCCGAGCGTTGGCGTGATTGCGCCACGTCGAGGCCGGTGCGCAGCACGGTCAGCGGCGTGCGTAATTCGTGCGCCGCGTCGCTGGTGAAGCGCCGGAGCTCCTCAACGGCTCGCTGCAGGCGGTCGAGCATGCGGTTGAGCACGGTGACCATACGACCGACCTCATCGTTGGTGTTCCGCACCCGAACCCGAGCGGACAGATTCTCACCGGCGATGGCGTCGAGTTGGCGGGAGGCATCCTCCAGCGGTCGCAAAGCACGCGTGGTGACGAGTGAGAGACCCAGCCCGCAGAGCGCCAGCATGATCGGGATGCCGAGTGCCAGCAACGACGTCAGCCGTTGTTTGGCGTGCAGCGCCGCGGCCGCCGAAACGGCGATGGTGACCACGAGCGGCGGGTCGGGCGACGTGTAGCGCACGATGCGCAGAGCCGGATTGCCCGAGCGCATCACCTCGCGAGCGTCGCGCGGGACTTCTGCAATCACCTCGCCGGCGCGCGTGACGAGGATGTACTTCTGCGATTCCCGGTCGGTCGCCGTGGCGATATGGTTGAGCAACTCGGCGATCGCCTCCGGCCCGGCCCGCGTACCCAGCAGCTCGGCGATCGTTTCGGCCTCCTCCTGGAGCGCCACATCGATGTCGTGCAGGAGGCGATTCCCAAAGACTTGTGTCAGCAACCATCCGGCGCCGGTCGAGAGGGGAACCAGCAGCGCGAACATCCAGATGAGCAGGCGCGCACGGATGGAGCGCTTCACGGCGTGTCCTCGCGGATCACGTAGCCGGCGCCGCGGACGGTATGCAGCACGCGCGGAGCGCCAGCGGCTTCGAGCTTCTTGCGGAGACGGTTGACGAACACCTCGATCAGATTGGACAACGAGTCGTAGTGGTCGCCCCATACGTGCTCTGCGAGCATAGTCCGCGTCACCACTTCGCCTGCATGCCGCATGAGGTACTCCAGCATGGCGAACTCGCGCGCCGTGAGCTCGATGGTCTGGGCACCTCGCCGTGCCTGGCGCGCCAGCGGGTCGAGGTGCAGATCGCCGACCCGTAACGTGGAGGTCCGTGGCTCACGCCCGCGACGCATGAGCGCGCGGATGCGGGCCACCAGCTCCGAGAAGGCAAACGGCTTGCTGAGGTAATCGTCGGCACCGGCGTTGAGCCCTGCCACGCGGTCTTCGACCGAGCCGCGCGCGGTGAGAATCAGCACCGGCGTATCCATGCCGGCCTCACGGAGGCGCCGCAGCAGCTCGCGGCCATCGGCGCCAGGCAATCCAAGGTCGAGCACCACGAGGTCGTACGGATTGAGCAGGAGGAGCCGCCACGCGTCCTCGACGGTCGCGGTGACGTCCGGCGTCCACGCCGCTTCTTCCAACCCGCGCCGCAAGTAGCCCGCCAGCGTGTCCTCGTCCTCAACGATCAAGAGACGCATGCATCGCCTCCGCTGCGTGCAACGTGGGTCGCGCGAGCAACAGAAAGAGCAAAGGGACGCCGATGAGCGAGAACAGCATCGAAAGTGAAACGCCCCCCAAGATGGCGATGGCCAGCGGCTGTTGCATCTGGCTGCCGGCACCGATGCCGAACGCCAACGGTGCCAGACCCGCCACCGCTGCCAGCGACGTCATGAAAATCGGCCGCAGGCGCACCCGACCGGCTCGGATCAGTGCTGCTTCCAAGTCCCCGGTTTCGCGGTATTCGCGCCCGGCGAAGTCGAGGAGCAGGATGCCGTTCTTGGCCACAATGCCGACGACCATGATCATGCCGACGATCGACGATACATTAAGCGCTGTGCTCGTCGCCCACAAGCTCAGCAGACTGCCGGACAAGGCGAGGCTACTCCCGGTCACGATGGCGACGGTGGCGGCCACCGAGCCAAACTCGATCAACAACAGCGCCGACATACAGGCCAGCGCACCCATAAACACCAGCAGCAGCTCCCGGAACGCCTGCTGCTGGCTGGCGTACAGCCCTCCGTATTCGACGGCAACTCCGGCGGGGAGTGGCAGGTCGTGGCCGAGGGAGTTTTGCACGTCACGGGTCACCGAACCGAGGTCGCGTTCGCTGAGCCGCGCCGTGACGCGCACGAGCTGCCGCAGGTTCTCGCGCGTCCGCTGCACGGCGACCGGACCGGCGGCGAGATGGGCAATGGAACGCAGCGGCGCCAGGCGTCCGTTTGCGGCGACCAGGGTGACGTCGTCGACCATTTCGAGGCGCTCGCGATACGCATCCGGATAGCGCAAGCGCAACGGCACGGCGCGGTCTGCTTCGAGCACGTGACCGACGACCGTGCCGGTCACCGCCGTCTCCAGCCAATGTTGCACGCCCTCCGCCGTCAGTCCGAGGAGGCTGGCCGGCCGCTCGTCGACGTCGATGTGGTAGGTCGGTCCAACGGCGGTGACGCCGTCGAAGTTGTCGACCACTCCGGGCACCTGTTCGATGAGCGCGTTGGCCGCATGCGCGGTTCGCTCCAACTCCGCCTGGTCGCTGCCGAAGAGCTTGATTTCGACGGGGTTCGGGTTGCCGCTCAGATCGCCGATCATGTCCTGCATGATCTGGACGAACTCGACGCGCAGGCCCGGCACCTGCGCGTGGATCGCGTCGCGCACGCCGTCCATGATCTCTTCGATGCCGCGGTGCCGTTCCGCCCGCAGGCGCACCGAGTAATCACCGCGATTCGTCTCGGTGAGAAAAAAGCCCAGCTCCGTGCCGGTGCGGCGCGCGAACGCGGCGACCTCTGGCGTCTGTTGCAGAACGGCATCGACCTTCTGGAGCAGCCGCAGTGTTTCGGGCAGCGAGGTGCCAGGCGGCGACCAGTAGTCGAGGACGAAGGCGCCTTCATCCATCTCGGGTACGAAGCCGGTCTCGACGTGACGATAGGCCACCACGGCGACGACAACAAACACGACTCCCGCGGCCAGCGCGGCCCACGCATGTTCGAGGGTCCAGCGCAGGCCACGGACATAGACGTGTCCGAGCCACGCGGCGATCCGGTCCCCCGGTCCTTCACGCGCGGGCCGCGCGTCGTGGGACGCGAGCGTCGCCGCCAACGCCGGGGTAAAGGTCAGCGCGAGAAGCAGCGACGTCAGGAGCGCCACCGACATGGTAACCGCTAGAGGCCGGAAGAAATCCCCGGGTACGCCGCTCAACAGTCCGAGCGGCAGCAGCACGGCGACGGGGGTCAAGGTTGAACCGAGCAGCGCGTGCGTGATTTCATTCACCGAGGCGGGTAAGGCCGTTGCCGCCGGCTCACCCAGCGTGCGGTGTCGATGGAAGTTCTCGACGACCACGATCGCATCATCGAGCACCAGGCCGATGCCCGCGGCGATGCCGCCCAAGGTCATGAGGTTGAAGCTCATGCCGAGCGCGCGCAGCACGATGCACGTGATCGACAGCGTGGCGGGAATCACCGCCGCGGCTACCAACGTGGTCCGCGCATGCGCGATGAAAAAGAAGATCGTTCCGACCGCCAAGAACAAACCGATGAGGATGCTATCGCGTACGCTGCCCACGGCTTCGCGGACCAGGTCGGCTTGATCGTAGAACACGGAGAACTGGTATTCGGGATGTGTCTGTTCCAATTGCGCGAGCCGCTGGCGGACGCCGTCCGCGATCGCCACCGTGCTTCCCGAAGGCTGACGGGAGACGCCGATCAAGACCGCGGTCTCGCCATTGGCAGCGGTGCGCGTATAGTCCTCGCGTAGGCTCGGCTCGATGCGCGCGACATCGGCCAGGCGCACCGGTGTGCCCCGCTCCTCGAAGACGACGACATTCAACAAGCCGTCGGGTTCGGTGCCTTGGCCGCGGACGACCGCCGACGTGAGCTGATAGCCGTCGCGCACCTGTCCGCCGGACGCGATCACGTTGGCGTTGCGGATGGCGGCTTCCACCGCCGTCAGGTCGAAATGGTGCTGCACCAGTGCCGTCGGGTCGACGGTGAGCGCATACTCGCGCAGCTTCGCGCCGTTCAACTCGACACGGTAGACGCCGGGGATGGTGCGCAGCTGCGGCGCCGCGTCGTAGATGACGAAGTCCGATAGCTGCGCAAGCGTGCGCTGTCGCACCGTGACGGCGATGCCGATGATCGGAAAGGCGGAGGTGTCGAGGATGCGGGCTTCCATCTGGGTGTTGGCGGGTAGCTCACCGCGGGCCTCTTCCATGGCGCCCTGCACCAATTGCAGTGCACGCAACATGTCATCGCGCCACCCGAAGACGAGATCCAACTGCGTCCCACCGCGTGTGGTGAGCGAGCGGATCGTTTCGACGCCGAGAATGCCGGTGAGCGCATTCTCGAGCGGTCGCGTCACTGCGGTGAGCGTCTGCTCGACCGGCAGATCGCCGGTGCGTGCGATGAGACTGATGCGATGGAAGGCGACCTCCGGAAAAATCGCCACCGGCATGTTCGACGCGGCCCACAGACCGGCGAGCACTGACAACAGTGTCAAGCCGAGGATGGCGACGCGATTGCGGTGAATGAAGTCGCCGATCATCGTTCGCTCGCGCCAGACTGCGGCTCGATCGGCGTCTCGTCGGGAAGCGCATACTGCCCATCCGTGAGGACGATGTCGCCATCCGTGAGTCCGCCGGTCACCTCGACCTCCGACGCCGAACGCAGGCCGAGACGGATCGCGTGCCGGCGTGCGCGGTGATCCGTCGCCACCATAACGGTGCCCTCCTCTGCGACGTTGGAGGACAGCAACGCGGAGCGTGGAATGACCAGAGCGTGTGGGTGCCGTGCCAACGTGATCCGGATCTCGACGGCCGCGCGCAACAGCGGCGGTTGCAATGACGTCGCGAGCTGGATGCGCACCGGCACGGTCAACGTTTGGGGGGTGAGTGCGGCGGCAATTGCGGCGACCTGCCCCGAAACGGTGACGCCGCCGGTACGCACTTCGGCGGGCATGCCGGCGCGAACGCGCGCCGCGGAGTCCACCGGCACCTGCGCCAGCGCGTACAGCGAGTCGGGATCGAACAGTTCGAGCAGGACGTCATTTTGCGCGACCCGCTCGTCGGGATTGTGCAGGCGCTCCGCCACCACGGCGGCGAACGGCGCGCGCAGCGGGATGTCGTGCCGGCGCAGATCCCGTTGCATACGTTCGGCGCGGGCGCGCTCCTCCGGGCCGAGCGCTGTCGCCTCTTCGAAAAACGTGAATCCATGCACGGCGGCGTCGTTCTCCAGCGAGATGACCCGTGCGGCCACGGCGTTGGCGTCGAGATGATCGCCGGGCTGCGCGCTCAAGGAGGTCACACGGCCCGTCACTGGCGACGCCAACCGCAACACCGAGAGCGCTGCCGTCTCCCCAGTGACCGCAATGACTTCGCTGATATCGCCGGGGCGAGCGGCAGTGACCCGCACTTCGATCGGGCGCGGCTCTTCGGGTGAAACGGCCGTGTTCTCCTTGCAGGCAGCCACCGCGATCAGGAGGACCCCTATGCGCATGCGCTGCAGAATCATGGCGTGACCTCTCCGATGAGTTGCTGTTGCGTGGCGACGGCGATGCGGTACGCGAACACAGCGCGCTGCGCCGCGAGCTGCGCGTCCACGTATTGGGTGAGGGCGTCGAGCACTTCGAGCAGCCGCACGTTGCCGCCGCCGAAATAACGGGCGCGCATCAGCTCGAAGTGCTCCGCGGCTTGCGGCACGGCACGCTGCCACGCGACACGGTCCGCCTCGGCACGGCGCGCTTCGATGGTGGCACGTGTCACCGCCGTGGTGACGGTCCGCCGCGATTCTTGCAGTAACGCGTCCGCGCCGCTTGCGACGGCCGCCGCGACAGCGACGCTAGCGGCGGTGGCGCCACCGTCGTACAACGGCAGGGTGAACCCGACGAGAAATTGTCCGCCGCCGTTATTGCGGAACGTCTCACCGGGAACCACGCCGAGTGCACCGCCGCTGGCGCTCAGATCCAGATGGCCACGCCATTCGCTGCGCACGGCGTCGACCTCCCGGCGAGCGGCGTCGACAGCCGCCTGCGCGTCCATGAGCACCGGACTGCCGTCAATGGTGGCGGCATCGGGGGTCGCAAGCGGCGCGGCGGCGGGTTCCACCAGCGCGCCGGCTGTCATCTCTGAACCGGTGAGCGTGCTGAGCTCGCTCAGGGCCAAGTCGCACTCAGTGTTCGCGGCGCGCTCCGCGGCGCCGGCAGCGTCGACGGCGAGATCGGCCCGCAAGACGTCGTTGTGGGTGACCAGCCCAACGGATTCCTGGCGCTGAAGCAGCGCTTCGTAGTCACGCAGCGTTGCCTGCGTCCGGCGCTGGATGGCGGCATCGGCGTTCGCAGCGACGGCGGTGAAATACGAGCTGCGCACGGCAAAGGCGACGTCGGCGCGCCGCTGTTGCTCCAGAGCCGTCGCAGACCGCAGCCGCGCGCGGGCGCCGCTCAACTGCGCGTCGCGCAATCCGCCGTCCAGCAGGCGGGTCTCGACCGTGAGGAGGGCGGCCGTGCTGCCGCCGTTGG
>Ga0209415_10018658_pt1 | contig 10932 bp, 11 predicted proteins | sample PeaSoiSIISIP2007_FD_187696 | JGI IMG/M metagenome (GOLD analysis project Ga0209415, IMG submission 187696) | Peat soil microbial communities from Weissenstadt, Germany - SII-SIP-2007 (SPAdes) (version 2) | ecosystem: Environmental > Terrestrial > Soil > Wetlands > Peat | place: Germany... | reverse complement strand
CGCCGGGTATCCGAGCACGTCCTGGCCGTCGGCGGTAACCAGGAAATTGTTTTGATCCACCGAAAAGTTACCGGCGCGGGTGTAACTGGTGACGCCGTCTTGTTGCACCACAAAGAATCCGTCGCCCTGGATGGCGACATCGGTCGGCACCCCAGTCGAACTGACGCTGCCTTGAGTGAAGTTGGAAGGCATGGACCCGACTTCGGTTCCGGCACCCAGTTGGATGGGATCCCCGGAGCCGGTGGTGCCCAGATTCTGGTAGAACAGATTGCTGAACAACACCTGCGTGTCCTTGTATCCGGTGGTGTTCTGGTTGGCAAGATTGTTGGCGATGGTTGACAGCGCGGTCGACTCGGCGGTCAGCCCGGAAAGTGGAATGGAAAAATTTGGCATTAGAGTACTCCTTGAGTGGATTTCGAACTGGCGGTGGAAGAGGTCGTCCCCTGCGCCGGAAACGCGGTTTGTAAGGTCTGATTGATCTGGGACAGCTGGTCGAGCATGTTGAACTGCACCAGCTGTGACGTGAACTGTGACGGATCAACGGGATCAAGCGGGCTCTGGTTCTCAAGCTGTGCCGTCAACAATTGGATGAACTCGCCTTGCGTGTCGATCGGATCGGACGCATCACTCGCCGCAGTGCTCGCTGCGGAGCTTCCGCTCGCGGCCGGGTTGGGTGTGGGAAGAGCGGCATTGGCTGTTGCTGGAGTAATGTTCATCGCTTTGCCTCCTTGGATTTTGCCGAGTCTTGCCTCAAGCGTGCACGCTCAGTTTGGTGGTGCCGATCTCGATCTCGGATGTAGCCGCGTCCGGTTCAGGCGCCGCGTCTTGCGAGAACCATGATCTTGGGCTGCGTCCATTCCCCTGCGAATTCGCGTTGGAGTTGGAGCCCCCCGAAAAGCCAGTTCCAGTTCCGCTACTCGGCGTCATGAAACGAATCTGGTCGAATTGCAGCCCCTGCTGATGAAACACAGTCTGCAAGGCCGGTACCTCCTGAGCGAGAAAGCCTCGCAGATCCCCTCGCTCGCTGCTCACCGCCAGACCCAACTGGGCGTCGCGTACCGCGGTGTGGACTTCGACGCTGCCAAACGCCGGGGTGCGAAACCCGATGTGCATCTCCGATTGCGCCACGCCCTGCACCACGCGCGCCGTTTGCACCAAACCGGCACTGGCGGCTGTGGCATCGCCGGACGTCTGAATCGGAGGCTGGGCGGGCGCGTCCCCGAGGCTCGGCGCGGGAGCCGGGCTGCCTGGGGTTTGGCCGGTTGATGTGGAAACGATGGCAACTTGACTCGCTGCCGGCAGATTGTCCGGTGGTGTGTCGAGTTGCCGCGGCAGCACAGGGCTGTCCGGAGCCGAGGTGGCCGGCTGAGAGTCAGGATCAGGATTATTAGGAGCCAGCGTCTTCCCCTTGGCTGCGGTGTTGTCCGTACTCGCGGTGTTGTCTGGACTCCGGGACAGGTGCGATCCCTGAGAGTCTTTTGCGGAATTGAGAGTTGGAGCTGCCGGCTCCGCTACTCCAGTTTTGAGCTGGGGCGGCGACGTCGCCACTCTTGAGATCAGGGGCGACACCGTAGCATTCGCAATCACTTTTGAGATTGGTGGCAACACCGGAGCATTGGTAATCGCTTTCGAGAGCTGGGGCAGCGCCGTAGCATTCGCAATCGTCTTCGAGGCCTCCGGCGACGCCGGAACATTCGAAATCAGATCCGGGATGGGTAACGACCCTACTCTCCGCGCCTCGGCATCCAAGACCCGCAGCGGCTTATTTGTAATTGGAATACCGGCGCTAGGTTTAGGACCCGTCGCGGCAGTTGCAGCCCCATCATCTGGTGAAAGCACAAAGGCGGCGGCTTGCTCTGGCGTAAACTCCGCCGGCTGGAGTTGGCTGCCGGACACAACCTTCGCGGGGGTTGTGGTGAGCGCGGACGCATCTGGTGCGGATCCGTCCGAAACCTGGCTGGCGACCGGCTCCATCGGGGGAGCCGACTGAGCCAACAATGGATCGACCGGAAGGTCCGCGGCCGATACCGCAGTCGGTTGGATTCCCGTGGCCGCAATGAGAGTGGCGACGGGAACAGCCGGCATGGACGCAGGGGCTTGTGTAAGTCGCACCACCGGGTGGGCTGGATTCGTGAAACCCTGCGGAGCGCCGGCAGGAACTCCGGGTTGCAAGGCATCGGCCGACCCCGGGGGAGTGGCAGGTGCTACATCCCCAGCGGTGCCGGGAATCCGCTCCGGAAAAGAGAGTGGAATCGCCGTCGGCTGACGTCCAGTGTCGCTCGCAGTGGACGGTGCGTTGCCCTCCGGTTGCGAAACATCACGCCTCCCAACTTTGCCGGGCAGCGGGGAAAAAGACGGCGGTTGACTCTCGACCTTGGCAGCCGGAACCAGTGCAGGAGCCAGGGGGGCGGTCAATGGGGTGAGCATCTGTTGCAAGCTCTGCGCCCCTTTTTCTTCCTCGGAAAGTTTCGGCTGGGTCTCAGACTTGGGTAGTGAGTTTGTCTTCAGGGGAGAAGTGCTGTTCACCGCGGTTTGAAAGGCCGTAGCAAAAGACCCTTGGCTAGCGCCGTTCCCAGCAACAGGAGTGCCTGGCTTTGCCAACTCAGTTAGTCGTGGCGCACCGGGTTGGATCAAATTCGTGACCACTTCGACCTCACGACTGGGCTATCCGCCTTGAGCGAAGCATTCCAAACACCAAACCAGCCGGCGGTCTTTTTCTGCCGGGCGTCGTCAACTAAGCGCTTGAAAACTCAAGCGCAGCCGGATTCTGTCGATTAGTCGCCCGCTCTGGATCAGCGTGCGCGGTGGCATTGCGGGAAAGGTCTGCCTAGCGGCCTCGGCAAAACTAGCCTCGCCGAAGGTAGGCACGACGCAGCAGGAGCAGATCGTCGAGATGGCGTTGATTTTGTCTGGCCTGGTTTTGATGATAGACCTGCGCTTGGGTTTGACGCAGGGTCTGCAGCACTTCACGCTGCTGGCGCGCCTGCCGGAAACTTGCCATGCGAGAGTCTCGTAAGGCCTGCGCCGCGGCTAGTCTCCTCTCCAGGCCGCTGCGTTGGCCCAGCAAGACCGAGCGGCAGAGCCCTATAAACTGCAATTCCGCAGCGCTCAGCGCAGAAGTGAGCTGCAAGTTTTCCTGAGCTGCGTCCTGCGTCATTTGCGCGTTCAAGTTGTCGATCCTGAGTTGCAGTGCAGTCACCTGCTGATTGGCCTCGTGCAGCAGCAACTCCTGCTGACGTTCCATACTTAGTCGCAGGCGCAATACCGCGTCGAGAGTGAATTGAAAAGCCATGGGGGCTAAGTGGCGATAGCGAGCAACTGGTGAACCGCGTCCTCGAGCGTAACGGCCTCGTCGGACCGTTGTTCGAGGAAGCGATTCAGCTCGGGCAGCAGTAGGATGGCTTGGTCCAGAAGCGGGTCACTGCCTTTTTGATACGCGCCCACGCGAATCAGGTCCTCCGACGCCGCGTGGGCGGCCAGCAGCTTGCGCAGCAAATTGACTTTTTCCAGGTGAGCTGGCGAACACACCATCGGCATGAGACGGCTGACGCTGTCGAGTATGGCGATGGGCGGGTAGTGATTCCTAGCCGCGAGCCGCCGGTCGAGCATGACGTGGCCATCCAGCAAAGCACGAGCGCCATCCACCAGGGGGTCCTGCTGATCGTCGCTTTCCATGAGCACGGTGTAAAACGCGGTAATGCTGCCGCTGCTGAACTTGCCGGCTCGTTCGATGAGCCTGGCCAGCAAAGTGAAAACCGAGGGGGTATAACCTTTGGCGGTTGGGGGCTCCCCGGCGGCCAAGCTGATTTCGCGCTGTGCCATCGCCATGCGGGTCAGCGAATCCACGACCAGCAGGACGTTCTTGCCGCGCGCGCAGAAGTACTCCGCGATGGCGGTGGCCGCCAAAGCCGCACGGATGCGCAACAGCGGGGATTGGTCGGAGGTGGAGACGATCACGACTGCGCGCTTTCTGCCTTCCTCACCGAGGGACTCTTCCAGGAATTGCCGCACTTCACGTCCTCTTTCTCCGACCAGAGCCACCACCGTGAGGTCGGCGCCGGTGTTACGCGCCATCATGCCGATCAGGGTGCTCTTGCCCACGCCGCTGCCGCCGAAGATTCCCACCCGCTGGCCGCGTCCGCAAGTGAGGAATCCATCGACCGCGCGAATGCCGCAGGCAATCGGTTCGTGGATGGGATCGCGTTCCAAAGGCAGGGGTGCCGGGGCATCCAGTATTTGCGGTTCGCGTCCGCTATAGGGACCCAGAGAATCCAGGGGCTGGCCCATGCCGTCAATTACGCGCCCCAGCAGGTCAGGCCCGACGCGCAACACCGGTCGTGCTCCCCAAGTCACCACCTGATCGCCGTAGCGGATGCCCGTCGGACGTTCCAAGGGCATGGAAAGGACGGTGGTCCCGCGAAAACCAACAATTTCGCCGGGAAAGATGCGGCCCTCGGCACTGATCACCCGGCACAGTTCTCCGACCGAACAGAAAGGGCCGTCCGATTCGACCAACTGGCCTAACACCTGAGTGACCCTGCCTTTCCAGCGCAATGCGGAACAGGCATCGAGTTGGCGAAAGTAGGGTGCCAGCAAGCCGGGAAGGGTCATACTCCAACCTTGGGACGTCGCTCCAGCAAATCGAGCAGCCCCTGCTCAATTTCTTTGAGTTGAACCTCCGGACCTAACTCGGTCGTGCCCAGCACGGTTTGTAGAATGCAATGGTCGATCGCCAGATTGGGATCCTCCACCACTTCCGGAACCTCCTGCGGTTCCATGCCCTGAGCAAAGTAGGCTCTACACTCCGACACCTGATGGGGATGCACCCGCACCGTGACCTTGGTTCCACTTTCGATCCGTTCCAGCGCCACTCGTACCATGCCTGCCAAAAGCAACGGATCGATCTGCGCTTCCCGCCGCAGGATCTTGCGGGTAATGCTGAGCGCCAACTGCACGATTTCGGTCTCCACCTGCTGGAAGTAATGGACGCGTTCGCGGGCAAAGTCAGCCAGCGTGGCCCGCCAACTTTCGCGTATTTCCAGCAGGCGCGCCTCAAACCCCGCGCGTGTCTGAGCTTCCCAGTGCTGGCGCTCCGCTTCCGCGGCGGCGTTCTGGTTCTGCACGCTAACACCGTCCTTGCCCGGGACGGATTCGTTCCCTCCCAAGGAAATGCCCAGGTTTTCCAGCAGGACGCCAGCCTCCGCACCTGGAGGGGCAGGCAGTTCGGCATACGGGAAGGGACGGACTTCGGGTTTTTTCGCCGGCTCGAGCGCCGGATTAGACGACGAACTCATCTTCCTCCGCCCCCAGACTGATCTTGCCTTCCGCCTCCAATTTGCGCACCACTGCCACCGCCTCCTGCTGCGCTTTGTTGACGTCTCGCGCTTTCACCGGCCCCAGCACCTCCATGTCTTCCTTCAGCATTTCCACCGCGCGGGAAGACATGGACTTGAAAATGTAGTTCTTCAATTCTTCGCTGGCTCCGCGTAATCCCAGCGCCAGAGTCTTCTTGTCCATTTGACCCAGCCATTCCCGGATTCCCGCCTCGGGCACTGTCAATAGATCCTGGAAGGTAAACATCAGATTGCGGATGTTAAGCGCCACTTTGGGATCTTCTTTCTCGATGGTCTCCAGAATCACTTTGGCCTGCACCGGGTCCATGTGATTCAGCAAGTCCGCCACTCCCTGGAATCCGGCATAGGCCCGGCGGTGCTGCTCCCCCAGGGTCTCCAGCCGCTGGTGCAGGGCAAGCGAAACCTTCTGGGCGATCTCGGGGGAGAATTGGCGAAGCTGGGCCATGCGGTTAATGGCTTCCGCCCGTAGCGTCTCCGGAAGCCGCATCAGCAGAGTCGAGGCCTGTTTCGACTCCAGGTGGGCCAGAATGAGAGCGATGGTCTGAGGGTGTTCTTCTTCCAGAAACTTGGCCAATTGTTGCGGATCGCATTTTTGCAATGAATCGAGATTGCCGGCGCTCATCTCGGCGGCGCGAGTGACTTGTTTCAGCAGCTGTCGTGCCCCATCCTCGCCGAACGCTTTTACCAGAAGTTTTTGGGCGTACTCGGTGCCGCCCTGCGCCAGATAGTCCTGGGTCAGGGTCATGCCGTGGTATTCCTCGAGCACCGTCAATGCCATCCCCGGATCGACGTAGGGGAGCTCGGTAATGGCCTGAGTCAGCCGCTCCAGGTCGGGTTGGGGAAGATGGCGGTAGATTTGACTGGCAGTTTCCTCCCCCAGCAGGACCACCAGGACTGCGGCCTTTTGAACTCCGCTGGACAATTTTTGTGCGCTGCTCACGACTTTTCGGTCTCCCGCATCCAGCTTTGCACCAGGCGGCCGGCCGCGGCCGGCTCAGCTTTCACCTTGTCCGCCAGTTGCTTCTTCAGCGTGCCCGCCCGCCGCGCTTGCTCACTCCCCGCTGGCAACTCGATTTCGATTCCTCCGCCGGCCAGCGTAGCCGCTCCCGGCTCGCCGAGCGTCTTCTTGCTGTGCGCCACTCGAGCGGGCAACTCGCGCAGCGCCGTCATAATCTGCTGCTTGACCGGGCGCAGCATCAGGAAGTACACAATCAGAAAAAGGGCAACGATCCCCAAGTAACGCAGCAGCCCCAGCCATTCCATGACGACCCGGCGGGTGGTGTCGACTTTGCTGGGCGGTACGGGCTTGGGCACGGGCAGCTCCTGGAAAGAGAGGTTCTGTACCGCCAACACGTCGCCGCGCTGCGCATCCAAGCCGATGGCAGCGCCCGCCAACTGCTCGATCTCCTTCATCTCGTCGGCTGTGCGTTTGCGCCGCGTTGCCGGCTTTCCTCCCGCCTCCACCGTATCCACGGCGTCATCGATCAACACCGCCGCCGCAATCCGTTTCACTCGCCCGGCAGGTTGCAAAGTGTGACGCACACTCTTGCTTACCGCATAGGTCTCACTCTCGGAGCGCGAGGACTGGGAGTCCGACACCGTTACCGCCGGTTTTGCGGCGCCCACGCCCGCGGGCAGATTGCTGGCAGTTCCCGGAACGCCGGCTGGACCGCCTCCCCCCATCGTTTCTTCTGATTTTTGCTGGGTGAGGGTAGCCGTGGTCTTGGGGTCGTAGACTTCTTCCGTGTTTTCGCTGGTGCTGAGGTCGTATTCCACATGCACGCTGGCGCGCACATGCTCAGCTCCCACCACGGGCTCAAGCGTCCGCAGCAAGGTCTTTTGCAGTTGCTCATCCAGATCGTAAACGCCGCCTCCGCCGCCCACGCCGTGGGGGTGCAACAACGGCGTATTGCTATCCGCATCGACCACCGTAACATTTTCTGGACGCAGGCCGTCCACCGCGCTCGCGACCAACTGCGGAATCGCCAGTTGCGCTTGTTGGGAGAGCGCTCCGCCCCGGGTTTTCAGGATCACTGCGGCTTTGGCTTCACGCTCCTGCTCGGTGAACAGCGACTCCCGCGGCAGCACCAGATGCACTCGCACCGCTTCCACTTCGCTGAGCGTCTGCAGGGTGCGTTCCAGTTCGCCTTCGAGCGCCCGTTGATAGTTGACCTTCTCGGTGAAATCCGATCCCGCCCAATTGGGCGTGTCAAACAGCTCAAAGCCCAGACGGGCATTACGCGGCAAGCCCTGCGACGCGGTTTCCAGACGGCTGGCATCGAGCTGCTCGGCCGGAACCAGCAAACTGCTGCCGTCGGGCGAGAGCTGGTAGGGAATATTGCGGGCGCCCAGACGGCTGCCCAGGGCCTGCGCGTCGGCAGGCTTCAGCCCGGAATAGAGAGTGACGTATTTCGGTTTCCCCAGCAGCCCCACAAACACCCAAAGCGTAATTCCGATGAGCGCTACCCCGCCGGCCAGCCAGCCGCGCTGCCCCGGAGTCAGGCCGCGCAACAGATCTTTGGCCTGATGGGCCGCTTGGCCCAATGATTTGGGTGCTTCCAATCGAAACTCCTAGATCCGGAACCTAGAATTGCATGCGCGAAATCTCCTGATAAGCGGCCACGATCTTGCTCCGCACCTGCATCATGAGCTGAAACGACAAATCGGCTTTTTCGACCGCGATCATGGCGCTGTGGACATCCATGCCGCTGCCCTCAATCAGCGCCGTGGTGCTTTTGTCGGCGGCCGCCGACAACTCCTGCACCTGGTCCATGGCGCCGCGCAGAGTTTCGACGAAGCCCCACTCGCGTGATCCGGAGGCGGCGGAGCTGACCGGGGAGGCGCCCGGTAACGAACTCAAATCGGAAATTGGGATGGCCATGGCTTTTCTCTTCCTGCCCTAGCGCAGCAGATCCAGGGATTCCTGGATCATGGTTTTGGTGGACTGCACGGCGGCGGCGTTGAGTTCATAGGCGCGCACTGCCCCCAGCAGGTCTGCGGTCTCTTCCACCGGATCAATCGCCGGATAAGCCACGTAGCCGCGGGCGTCGGCATCGGGATGTCCCGGCTGGTAGCGCTCGATGGCCGGTTTGGGATCGGCCACCACCTGGTTCACTTCGACTCCCCGCGGCGCTCCGGATCCGAAACCCGCCAGCAGCAGCGGAAAGCGCGGCATGCGCCGGGTTTGAAACACCACCAGTTGCCGCCGGTAGGGTCCGCCTTCCGGAGTGCGCGTGGTCTCGGCGTTGGCCATATTGCTGGTCACTACCTCCGCCCGCTGGCGTTCCGCGGTCAGAGCCGAGCCGCTGACTTCGAGCATGCCGAACAAGTTCATGACGTGGTCCCTTCATGGATGGCGCTCAGGAGAGTCTTGAAACGGTCGCGCAGCAATTGCACTCCCAGGTTGAAACGCATCTGGGTATCGGCCAGCAACAGGCTCTCGCGCTCCAGGCTCACGTTGTTGCCATCGGGACGCTCCATCAATCCCTGCACTAAATGGGTGGCAGGCGCGAACGAGGCGTATTCCAGGCCCCCGGCGGCGCGCTCCAGTTCCTGATGAAAGTCGATATCGCGGGTGCGGTAGCCGGGAGTGTCAATATTGGCCATGTTCGACATCACCAGTTCGCTGCGCAGCACGTTGGCGTCAAGAAAACGCGTCAGCGCGGAAATGCCGGGATCTTCAAGCAGAGACATAGTGCCTCCTTGGGGGCAGGCCGTACTCGCGAATCTTGTTGCGCACCGTGCGCAGGCTCACCCCCAGCATGACCGCGGCCCGGGAGCGGTTGCCTGCGGTGGCATCCAGCGTCATTTCGAGCAGACGTTTTTCCACACTCTCGAGCGAATTTCCGGCCCGCAGCGGCTCTTCCAAAGAAGACGATGAGCAGACCGTAGCCCACTCCGAAGGCTCCAGCACTTCAAGATTCAGCTCGCTGCCCGACAAGGCCACGGCACGGCGCATCAGGTTGGCCAGCTCCCGCACATTTCCCGGCCACGAGTGTTGCCCCAGCCGGGCAAGAAATTCCGGGGCCATGCCGGGAGCCTTTCCTGCCGGTGCGTAACGTGTGGCAAAATGCTCGGCCAGTTCTGCGATGTCTTCGGGATGATCGCGCAACGCCGGCAGAGTAAGTGGAATCACGTTGAGCCGGTAATAAAGATCGGCGCGGAACTCGCCCTGCTCCACCATGCGTGTCAGCGAGCGGTTGGTGGTCGCAACCACGCGGATGTCCACCTTCACCGAACGCGTGTCCCCCAGACGATCAAATTCCCGCTCCTGCAGGGCGCGCAAGAGTTTGGGCTGCAACGTCAGCGGCATCTCGCCGACTTCGTCGAGCAGCAGCGTGCCCCCGTGGGCGAGTTCGAACTTTCCCGGTTTGGCCGCCGCCGCCCCGGTGAAGGCACCCTTGGTGTGGCCGAACAATTCACTCTCCAGCAGGTTCTCGGGAAAGGCAGCACAGTTGACGGCGATAAATGGACGGTCGCGGCGCGGGCTGAGGCGATGGATCAGGCGGGCGAGCAGTTCCTTGCCCGTACCACTTTCGGCCTGGATCAGAATGTCGGCGTCACTTGCCGCCACCAGCCGGGCACGCTGTAGCGCCCGCTGCCAGACCGCCGAGTGCCCCACCAGTTGCGCGTCGCCCTGAACTTGGGAGCTTCGCGTCAGAATCTGCTGTGCGGTTCGCTGTAGTTGGTCGAACCCCACCGGCTTCACCAGATAATCACAGGCTCCATCTTTCATGGCAATCACCGCCTCGGGAATGCTGGCAAAGGCAGTCAGCAAAATCACCGCCGTGCCCGGCTCCCAAGCCCGCAACTGGCGCAGCAACGCAAAACCGTCGGTGTCGGGCATGCGGATATCGGTGACCACCAGCGGATGCGGGCGGCGATGGAACTTGGCCATAGCTTCACTGGCCCCAGCTGCGGTTTCCACCCGCCAACCGTGGCGCAGAAAACTGCTTTCAAGCGCGCTGCGCATGCCAGGATCGTCATCGACGACCAGGACTTGGGGGAGGGAGAGAGGATTGGCGACGGCATAGCTCATGCATATTCTCCAGATAAAGGAAACTCCAAAGTGAATCTGGTTCCGCGGGCGCGAGAGCTGGCCACGCGGATGCTTCCGCGGTGCTGCTCCATGACCGTTTTGCAGACCGCCAGGCCCAACCCTGGACTTCCCGGACGGGTGGTAAATCCAGGGTCAAACACCCGCGCCAGGTTTTCCGCCGCGATTCCGGATCCGGTATCGGCCATCTCCAAGCGGGGCCCGCGGCGCTCGGCGGGCGAACCGGGCTGGCCCGAGATGCGCAACACGCCTCCGCCGGGCATGAATTGGAAGCTGTTCAAGGCCAGGTTCAGCAACACCTGCTCCAGGCGGTGACGGTCGGCCGAGACCAACACCCCGTCGAGCGCCAGGGTGCGTTCCACGCGCACGTGTCCACGCTGGGCCAATGGCCGCAGGAAGTGCTCAAGCCACTCCAGGAGCGCGCCCAGATCGATGGCCGCAAACTCGGGTTGCGGCTGACTGTGGAATTGCAGGACGTTGTTCACCGTGGCCGCGAGCGTGCGCAGTCCGGCTTGCAGGTGC
>Ga0209415_10018657_pt1 | contig 10932 bp, 11 predicted proteins | sample PeaSoiSIISIP2007_FD_187696 | JGI IMG/M metagenome (GOLD analysis project Ga0209415, IMG submission 187696) | Peat soil microbial communities from Weissenstadt, Germany - SII-SIP-2007 (SPAdes) (version 2) | ecosystem: Environmental > Terrestrial > Soil > Wetlands > Peat | place: Germany... | reverse complement strand
CGACCCACTACATGGACGAGGCCGAGCGCTGCAACCGCATCGTCTATCTCGCCAACGGGCGCATCGTGGTGCAGGGCGGCGCCGACGAGGTGTCGCGGCATTCCGGGCTCATCACCTTCGAGGCAACCGGCGCCGACGTCGACGCCGCCGCGCGCGCCCTGCGCCGCATGCCGGGCGTCGAGGCCGCCGCGGTGTTCGGCCGCGCGCTCCACGTCGCCGGCACCGACCGCGCCGCGCTCGAACGCGCGATCGGCTCCAGCGCCGGCCTGTCGTGGCGCGAAGTCGAGCCGCGCCTCGAAGATGTCTTCATCCACATGCTGAGCCTGAAGGGAGAGGAACCATGACGGCATTGTCCTTCAGACGGCTGCTCGCCCTGCTGCGCAAGGAATGGATTCAGGTCAAGCGCGACGCGCTGACGCTGCGCTTCATCATCGCGGTGCCGATCATGCAGCTCTTTCTGTTCGGCTATGCCATCAACACCAATCCGCAGCACCTGCCGACCGGGCTCATCTCGGTCGAGCACTCGAAATACGAGCGCACCGTCATCGCGGCGCTGAAGAACAGCGGCTATTACGACATCCGCATGCTCGCTTCCGAGGCCGAGGCCGAGCGCGCGCTGGCGCGGGGCGAGGTGATGTTCGTCGTCGAATTCCCGCCCGACTTCGACCGCGCGGTCGACCGCGGCGACGTCCCCGCGGTCCTGATCGACGCCGACGCCACCGACCCCAGCGCCATCGGCAACGCCACCGCGGCGCTGGCGACCATATCGAGCGTCCTCAACCGCGACCTGCCGCCGGTGATGCGCGCGACGCCCGCCGCGCCGGCGTTCCAGTTCGTGGTCCATGCCCGCTACAATCCGGAGCAGCTCACCGTGCTCAACATCGTGCCGGGCCTGATCTGCATCGTGCTGATGATGTCGACCCTGTTCATGACGACGCTCTCGATCACCAAGGAGCGCGAGCGCGGCACCATGGAAAACCTGCTGGCGATGCCGGTGCGCCCCCTCGAGGTGATGGTCGCCAAGATGGTACCCTGGGTGTTCATCGGCTACGTCCAGGTGGCGCTCGTCCTCATCGCCTCGGCGGTGTTCTTCGAGCTGCCGGTGCGGGGCCCGCTGGTGCCGCTCCTGGTCGCGCTCGGATTCTTCATCGGCGGCAATCTCGCGCTCGGCATCACGCTTTCGACGGTGTCGGCGAACCAGATGCAGGCCACCCAGTTCGCCCAGTTCACCCTGATGCCGGCGTTCCTGCTGTCGGGTTTCTTGTTCCCGTTCCGCGGCATGCCGGCATGGGCGCAATGGGCCGGCGAACTGTTCCCGACCACCCACGCCATGCGCATCGTGCGCGGCGTGCTGCTCAAGGGCAACGACGCCGCCGACATCATGCCGGACCTGTGGCCGATCGTGCTGTTCATGGTGGCGGCCGTCGCGATCGCGGTGTGGTGCTATCGCGAGACGCTGGAGTGAGGCGTGCCGCCACCGCAAATCCCGCAAGCCGCATCACCGCCGGATCACGGAGAACGCGAAGGCCGGGCCGAATTTCTGGGCGTAGGCCTGCTTGATCCAGAACATGGCCAGCGGTTCGAGCAGACGCGCGGCCTTCAGCGGGCCGGCATCGATCGCCTCGAAGCCGAGCTCGTCGGCGAGTTTTCCGACCGTCGTCTTCGCCTCGGCATCGTCGCTCGCGACCGCCATCATGGGTCGGGTCGGGAAAGCGTGCGCCGCCGCCATATTCTGCGCGCCCGTGGTTTTGAAAGCCTTGACCAGCCGCGCGCCCGGCGCCAGGCGGGCCACGGTCTCGCCCGCGGAATCCGTAAACCCGAGCGCGAGCTCCAGATTGGGCGTCAGCGGGTTGGTGGCGTCGATCACGATCTTGCCCGCGAGCGAGCCCGTGGCCTGGAGCGCCTCCGCAACCGCGGCCCACGGCACCGCGAGCACGATCACGTCGGCGCTCGCGGCCTGGTTCAGCGGTACGACGCGGAAACCGTCCGCCTTCGCCGTATCGGCGCTCTTGCCGCTCGCCGCGCGCAGCGCATAGCTCACGTCGTGACCGCACTTGCGCCATCCGGCCCCCAGCGCCCGCCCGACATTTCCCGCCCCGATGATCGTGATCCGCATGGTCCGCTCCTGCACAAAATGGTGAAGCCGCAATCGTAGCCCGGATGGAGCGCAGCGCAATCCGGGTGGAGCCGGGACCGCGGACGTCCCGCCCGCTCTTTCTCGAAAAAAAGGGCGGGCGGGACGCCCGCGCTCCCAGGGCTACGCGCGTCGCGCCAAACGCCGTCCAGGCGAACGATGCGCCCGGATCAGATCGCGTATTCCTTGACTTCGAATATCGAGAAGTAGGCGGCGGGGCGGACCGGGCGGATGCCGTCTGCGGTTTCGATGCCGACCACCAGGATGTGGACGACCTCGAATGCGTTGTCGCCGTGCCGCGCCATGCCGACCTGCGTGCCGCGCAGGTAGGCGACGTTGGCGAGCGCGCAGGCGGCGGGATTTTGCTGCTCGGCATTGACGACCCGGATGGCGGCCTGCACGTCGCCGGTGAACAGGGCGACGAAGCGTTCCACCTGTCCCTGGGTGTCGCAGACGAGGCTGATGCCGACCTCATAGTCCGAGGCTGGAAAGTCCGTGGCTTGCGCCGGAGCGCAGAACGGCGTGGCCAGCAGCGCGAAAACCGGCGCGAGGTGCGGTACGAGGCGGGTTGCGAAGCTCATGTGAGCCTCCTGTCGGGAGCGGTTGGATTTCCCTTCCCCTGGTTGTCGGGCGACGCCTCGCGCCGGTTCATTGCCGGCCGCCCGGCGGCACAAGCGAACGCTTTAATGTGACGCCCGTCACAGCGCGCGAGCCGCGACGGCATGACGCAGATTCTCGGCAAATTGGCCGCTCTCGGTTGATCCCGACAACGCTGCGGCCCCCGGCACGGAGCCGCCGCAGCGGACGGCGCGCGTCAGGCCGGCCGCGCCTGCTCCAGCAGTTTCACCAGCGCGTCGAGCGTGCGGTTGACCGGGGCCGGCAATCCGCGCGCATCGCTTTCGCGCACCACGTAGCCGTTGAGATAGTCGATCTCGGTCGGCCGGCCGCGGGCGAGATCCTGGGCCGTGGAGGAGACCGCGTCCGGCATAGCATCGGCGAGCCGGAACACCGCCCCGACCGGATCGTCGACGGCGAGCCGCACCCCTTTCGCCTGCGCCAGCGCGACAATCTCGGCGACCGCCTCGCCCATGACCTGCCGCAGTTCCGGCATCGCCACCATGGGCCCATACTTGCTGCGGCCCAGCGCCGAGATGGCATTGTAGGCGCAATTCATGATGAGCTTGGTCCACAGCTCGCCGTCGATATTGTCGGAGATGCGCGTCGGGATCTGCGCACCGGCGAGATAGGCGGCAAGGCTCGCGATCAGCGCCCGGCCGGCGCGGCGCGCGCCCGGCTCGCCGATGACGAGGTCGCCGCGGCCATTGTGGCGCACCACGCCGGGCGCCGGGATTTCCGCCGCCACATAGACGACCGCCGCAACGACGGGGTTCGCGATCACCGCGCGCAGGCGCTCGAAATTATCGACGCCGTTCTGCAGGCCGAGCACGACGGCGCCGGGCGAAAGGTGCGGCGCGATCGCCCGCGCGGCTTGGTCGGTGTCGGGCGACTTGACGCTGAACAGCACGAGGCCGGCGCCGGCCACGCCGGCCGGGTCGGCGGTCGCCGCCGCGGCAATGCGCTCGGTGAAACCGATGCCTTCCAACCGCAACCCATCGCGCGCCACCGCGTCCACCAGCGCGGGCCTGCCGATCAGCCGAACTGTTGCGCCGGCACGCGCCAGCATGGCGCCAAAATAGCATCCGACCGCGCCGGCGCCCATCACCGCAACATTTTCGAACGAGGAGGTTGTCACTGGCGGCGTTCCGTGGCGCCCAACGCGCGCCTCTGCTAAAATGCATCATATCAAACGCTGCTGGAGGCCAATATCAAGGACCGGCAGAACGGCGGGCACGGCAGTTTCCGGGGCTGGACCTGCATCCCATACGCAATGCCGACGACGATGTGCGGGTTCCTGCCGCTGGAATTCGCGGTGACGCCGACAGCACCGTGCTGATCAATCACCCGATGGCCGATCACGAGCACGATGGAGGCATCATGGAAGCCAAGCGATACGCCGTCACCCATACCGACGAGGAGTGGCGCCGCCTGCTCACCCCGGAGCAATTCGCGGTGATGCGCGAGCACGGCACCGAAGCGCCCGGAAGCTGCGCGCTCAATTACGAAAAGCGCTCCGGCACCTTCGAATGCGCAGGCTGCGGCCAGGAGCTGTTCGTGTCGAAACGCAAGTTCGAGAGCGGCACCGGTTGGCCGAGCTTCAACGACCCGGTCGAGGGCGCGGTCGAAACCTCGACCGATTCAAGCTACGGCATGACCCGCACCGAGGTGCATTGCAGCCGCTGCGGCAGCCATCTCGGCCACGTGTTCGACGACGGGCCGCCGCCGACCCATCTGCGCTATTGCATCAACGGCGTCGCCATGAAGTTCCGGCCCGGGTAGAATTGACCTCGATTTCGCCCGGGCGCGATTTGCGCTAGGCTGGGCGCGGCCTTGAGCTATCGATCGGCAACGACCGATGCCCGCAACCGGTCTCGAACCATTGGGAAGAAACCATCATGTGGCATCGAAGAACGATGACCTATGCGCTCGGCGTCGCGATCGTTGCGGCGTTCGCGCTGTCGGCGGAGAACAGCTACACCCAGGTCGGCTACGGCCCCAATGACGCGCCCAATCCTTATAAGTTCGATTATGGCTGGGCAAAACTTCCCGACGGCCGCAAATGGGGCGCGGCCGTCGGCGTCGCCATCGATCGCGACGGCAAGAGCGTCTGGGTCTTCGACCGCTGCGAGACTGCGACCGATTGCTCGAAGTCGAAGCTCGACCCGATCATGAAATTCGATTCGACCGGCAAGATGGTGAAAAGCTTCGGCGGCGGAATGATCAATTACTCGCACGGCCTGCATATCGACCCGGACAACAATATTTGGGTGACGGACGGGCGCGCCATGAATAACGGCAAGGGCCACACCGCCATGAAGTTCAGCCAGGACGGCAAGCTCCTGATGACCTTGGGCAAGCCCGGTGTTGCCGGCACGACCCCCGACACCTTCAACGCGCCCTCCGACGTCCTGGTTGCTCCCAACGGCGATATCTTCGTCGCGGACGGACATGGCGGCGACAGCAATAACCGGATCGTGAAGTTCACCAAGGACGGCAAGTACCTCAAGGAGTGGGGCAAGAAGGGCACCGGGCCAGGCGAGTTCGACGTGCCGCATCGCCTTGCGATGGATTCCGCCGGCCGGCTCTTCGTCGCCGACCGTTCCAACAATCGCATTCAGGTTTTCGACCAGGACGGAAAATATCTCCTGGAGTGGAAGCAGTTCGGCCGCCCGAGCGGCCTGTTCATCGACAAGAAGGACATTCTCTACGTAGCCGACAATTCTCCCGACGAAGTCAACCCGCCCTACAAGTCGGGCATCCGGATCGGAAGCGTCAAAGACGGGTTGGTCACGGCCTTCATTCTGGAATCGGTTGAAGTCAACGCGCTCGAAGCCGTCGCGGTCGACGACGCCGGCAACGTCTATGGCGGCTATACCAACACCTTGAATTTCCGCCGCTGGGTGAAGAAGCCGCAGACGTAAGGGGAGCACGTCCGTTCCCTCCCCGCCTTCGGGAAGGGTGGCGCGAAGCGCCGGGTGGGGCTAGCCGGCACGGCCATGCCGAGGAAAGAACCCCACCCTACCCTCCCCGAAGACGGGGAGGGAAAAAGCGTCCGCGCAAAGCGCCGAGCAGACCGGAACGGTCCGCGCGCTCGGCAGCCTTTGCAGATGCGCATCTTGGTGTCGCGTCGCGCGTCAGCGGCATTCGCCGATGTGCTCGCCTTCGATGGAGACGCTGGTATTGACGAACTCGCGGCCCGCCATCGCGCCCTTGGACACAATTTTTGCCGTGTAGTGCCTCGGGGTGTCGAAGGTGAAGTCCCCGGCGACGTCCATGTCCATCTGGCCGGTGCACAGCATGCGCCAGCGCAGGGAAGTCGCGGTCGAGCTGAATTCGGCGCGCTCGCAGTCCGAATTCACGGTGCGGTATTCCGGGCTGAAAGTCTTTGCCGTGTCGCTTGCCTGTTCGGGCGACAGGCACCGGGTCCGCACCTGCGGCGGCGTCTTCGAGCCGTTCATCACCACGGTCTCGGTGAGCTTCCACTCGCCGGCCGCGATGCCGTCCGCCGTCGCGCCGGTCGGGCCGACGGCGCCGGCGCACATCAGTGCCGCGCCGGCGAGACTTGCGATGGCCGCGCGGCGCAACGGGCGCGCCGGCCGGGGCGGATTTGCCGCGCCGTGCGGGCGATGGCATTCCATCCGGGGTTTTTCCATCGACATGCGGAAAGTTTATCGTGGCCCGACCGCGAACGCCAGTGTCGCGGCGGAGGAGTGTCGCAGCGGAGGAATGTCGCGGACGCCCTTGCCGTCGCGTGCCATTGCGCGAGGTGCGGGACTACACTAAGTTTACAGGGCCGGGTGGCGCCGATAGAGAAGAGGATCACGTCGATGCGACAGATGGTGCTGGCGGCAGCGCTGTGTACGCTGATCGGGTTGCCGGCGAGCGGCGCCGACCTGCGTTTGCCAAATACGGCCGCCGCCGCGAAAAATCCGTCCTCGAGACTGGTCTGCGTCGACATTGCGAAGGAGCGCGCGAGGCGGCCGCACGTTTACGCGATCCGGGCCACCAAGCCGAGCGGCGCCGTTACCGAACCGCGGGCAACCCCGGCCGAGGCGGCGCGGCCTGATCGGCCGGCGAGCCCACGCATTGCGCTGTTCATCGGCACCGGATTCTAGGCCCCCGGCCCCTCCCCTCCCCGCCTTGCACGTTCCGGAAACGCGGCGGCGAGACCGTCGCGGGTTGCCGCGATGACGCCGCGCTCGGTGATGAGGCCGGTGACGAGGCGCGCCGGGGTTACGTCGAAAGCGTAGTTCGCGACCGGCGAGCCGTCGGGTACGACCGTCACGGTTTCGATCCGCCCGTCGCCGGTGCGGCCGGTGATGGTGGCGACCTCCGCGGCGCCGCGTTGCTCGATCGGGATTTCGGCGAGCCCGTCCGACACCGCAAAGTCGATGGTCGAGGACGGCAGCGCGGCGTAGAACGGCACGCCGGTGTCGTTGGCGGCGAGCGCCTTCAAATAGGTGCCGATCTTGTTGCAGACGTCGCCTTGCGCGGTCACCCGGTCGGCACCGGTGATGACGAGATCGACGAGGCCGTGCTGCATCAGGTGACCGCCCGTATTGTCGGCGATGACCGCGTGGGGCACGCCCTGATGGCCGAGTTCCCAGGCGGTCAGCGCCGCGCCCTGATTGCGCGGCCGCGTCTCGTCGACCCAGACATGGAGCGGCACGCCCTTCAGGTGGGCCTGGTAGATCGGGGCGGTTGCGGTCCCCCAGTCGACCGCCGCGAGCCAGCCGGCATTGCAATGGGTGAGCACATTGACGGCGGCGCCGGCCGGCTTGCGGGCGGCCACCGCCTCGATCAGCGCAAGGCCGTGGCGGCCGATGGCCGCGTTGTTGGCGACGTCCTCCTCGCAGATCGCGGCGGCGCGCGCATAGGCGGCGGCGACGCGCTCGCGGCGCGGCCGGTTGCGCACGGCGGCGACGATCTCGTCCAGGCCCCATTTGAGGTTGACGGCGGTGGGCCGCGTGGCGAGCAGCCGCTCATAGGCTTCATCGAGCGCAGCATCGGACGCCTCGGCCCGCAATGCGAGGCACAATCCGTAGGCCGCCACTGCCCCGATCACCGGGGCGCCGCGGGTCTGCATCGACGCAATGGCATACGCGGCATCCGCCACGGTTTCAAGCCGCAAGGTCCGGACCGCATGCGGCAGCGCGGTCTGATCCACGATACCCACCGACCAGCCGTCGGCTTCGATCCAGACGCCCCGGGTCTGTCGTCCGGCAATCAGCATCGCGGTTCCCAACACTTTAGACTTGCGGCCGGCACGGACGCTCCGGCGCGGCGTCATGTTACCCCCACGCCCGGCAGCCCCCGAATCCCGAAACGGCACGATGGACGGCTTCGGGCCGGCCTCGGGCCGGCCTCGATGAACCGGCCATGACGGCGACGGGCTTGTCAACACTCCGTCAATGCACGTGATTTCCGGCGAATTTTGCGGTAAGGTGTCGATCTCGGCAAGGGATGGGGGTCGCAGCCGCGTTACATGAGTGCGAGAGCGCCTGCAGCTTCGAACGTCATTGAGCTTAACGCCGCGGGCCGGCGCGAGGCGAAGATTTTTGCTGCCGCCCGGGTGATCTCCATCGACTACCGGTCGATCGTGGACAACGCGGTCGCCGGTCTCGTCCGCAACACCCCCGATGCGCGTCGCGACGTCTATGCCCAGGCCCGCAGGATCGTGCAACGGCATCTCCAGCTGATGCGGCTGCCGGAACCGATCATCGAGCTGGAGAAGCTCTCGCTCGACCTTACCATCAGGAAAATCGAACGGCAGTGGCGGTCCCGGCAGGCGGCCGAGCAGGCCATTCCCGACACCACGGAACAGCCCGCGGCCAAGGCCGCCACGGTCACGGATTCGCTCGCGTCGCTCGCCAAGGCGCTTGCCGCGCTCGCACAGGCATTGGGGTCGCTGACCGTCATCCTGGGTTTGCGGCCGCTCGTCTCCGTGCTGTCGATGATGCTGTGGCCGGTACGGGTGATCCTCCGCTTCCTGTTGTCGCCGATAGGCCTTGCGGCGGCACTGCCGGTCGCCGTCATGGCGATTTTCATCGTCTACTTCGTCGACAACAACATCGCCTATAGGAGCTTCGTCGACGGCCCGGCGGGTCGATGGATTTCGCGCCTCGACCTCGTGCCGAGCGCGCCGCCGCCACGCACGCGCAAAGCGGCGAACCGGGTCGCGGCCGGCGGGCCGGCTGATGCCCGCATCGCCGAGGTGCCGGCGCGACCCGCCATCATGGATGCGCCGGTGCGATCGGCCGCCGCCGAGGCGCCGCCACGCGCGGCCGCGATCGAATCGGAGCCCTATCGCGGCCCCACCCGTGTTCGCCCGATCCACGCCGAGTTCACCGGCACGCTCACGACAGCCTTGGCGACGGGCGTCGAGACGGACGCGGACGCCCGGACAAGACCGCCGAACCCGTGCGACGCCATGCCGTTGCTTTCCGACCGCATGAGTTGCGCCATCGCCAACGGAATGGGGTCGGAGCCGGCGGCGGCGACGAAATCCGGCTTCAACGACCGGCCGCGCTGGTTGACGGCCTATGCGGCGATCAATAACGTCGCCACGTCGCGACCGGCGTCGGCGGCGGCATTCGGCCCGCCGACCGGGGAAGCCGGCGCCGTTGCATCGCCGGGGTCCGCGCCGCGCCCTGCCGCGCCGATCGCCCGCCCCGCCAACGCCAAGCTCGCGGCTCTCATCGACAGCGGCAGGAAGTGGTCGACCAAGGGCGATCTCGAACACGCCGTGCGCGATTTCAGCGAGGCGATCCGCATCGATCCCAAGTACCCGGACAGCTATGCCGAACGCGGCCAGGCGCTGTTCAAGATGGGAGAGACCGAGCGCGCCATTGCCGACTATTCCGCCGCGCTCCAGCGCGATCCGCAGCACGGCTCCGCCCTGCGATCGCGCGGGATGGCGTACCTCTACCGCGGCTCGCCCGATCTTGCGCTTGCCGACCTGTCGCGGGCGATCGGGTTGGCGGAAAGCGATCCGAGCCTGCTCGCCCCGATCGAGCTGTTCTATGCACGCAGGAGCCGCGCCTCGATCTACGGCTCGAAGCAGCAATACGACCTGGAGATCGGCGACTGCACTGCGCTGATCGAATCCCAGGCGCGGGATCCGATGGTCGCGGAGGTGCTGAGGCAGAATTACAGCGACGTCGGCGCCGCCAACGTGATGGCCGCGATCTATCGCCAGCGGGCCACCGCACATATCAGGCGATCGAACTGGGAACTTGCGATCGCGGACCTTTCGGCCGCGGTCCCGCTGAGCTCCGATCGCGGCTATGCGGCGCTGATCGACCGGTCAAAGCTCCATGAAGGGCTCGGCCAGCGCGACGAGGCGATCGCCGACCTGCAAAGCGCGCTGGCGGTGAGGCCCGGCAGTGAAGAGGTGCGTCTCGCGCTCAGGCGCCTCGGCGCCGCGCCGAAGCCTGGCCGGGCGATCTGACTGGGCGGCGACCGGCCGTTATCCAGCGGGCACGACGAACGCGGTGGATTTCGGGTAGAAAATGTGGGTAGTTTAATCGCCAGTAGTTTACATGGGCCAACAGCACCGTGCCAACGAGACTGGGGAGAACGGAATGCGTAACATCGTCATCGCCCTCGCCATCATTTCAGCGACGGCATTCTGCGCATCGGATCAATCCACGGCCATGATGCCGGCGGTGCCGGGCGGCCTCAATCCGGCGATCGAGGCGGTCCAAAGCGTCGACACGGTCCTCTACCGTTGCCATCGCATTCAGTATTGCGGCCCGGCCGGCTGCGAATGGCGCCGTGTCTGCCCACAGGGCTGTCCCGACGGCGTGTCGTGCTACCCGCTCTACGGCGCCTACGGACCGTGGGGCGGAAAGGCCTATTGGAGCAGCTACAGCGTTCCCTATTATTATCATTATTATCCACGCTGAATCGGCACGGTTTCCTCCGCTGACCGCCGGACAGCGGCCGGGCGGCATCGTTGTGTTCGCAGCACGCCCATCCGGGCTTGCGAACATGGGCACGCAACCATGGCTCAGCACGGCCTCCCCATCGCGGCCGCGATCCTTATGGCGGCTCTCGCCATGGCGGCATCGACGCCGGGTCGCGCCGCCGAGACGACCGGCGCGTGGCGGCTGTTGCGCACCCCGAACCCGCTCGGCGGGGCCGACGCGGTCTCCATCACCCACACGGCCGATACCGCA
>Ga0209415_10018656_pt1 | contig 10932 bp, 8 predicted proteins | sample PeaSoiSIISIP2007_FD_187696 | JGI IMG/M metagenome (GOLD analysis project Ga0209415, IMG submission 187696) | Peat soil microbial communities from Weissenstadt, Germany - SII-SIP-2007 (SPAdes) (version 2) | ecosystem: Environmental > Terrestrial > Soil > Wetlands > Peat | place: Germany... | reverse complement strand
GAGCCCCTGCGCCTGCGCCGCGGCGGCGGAGTGGAAGAAGCGGACGTTGCGGCGGCGCGGAGGGCGCGCCGGGCAGCCCGGCCGGCAGTAGATGCCCGTGGTGAGCACCCCGACGACGAATTGCCCCTCGAACCGCCGGTCGCGACTGAGCATCGCCCGGTACATGTCATCTGCGTCGCACGCAGCTTGCGTGCCAGGGACAGCATCTCCTCGTAGGTGTCGCCGTAGACCTCGACATGGAAGAAGAGGGCCGCGAGCCTGATGTTGTCGAAGGCCTCCATCCGTTCGTCGTCGGACACCTCCTGGATCGTGTGGAAGTGCTCTAGAGCCGAACGGACGCAGATCGCGTCAGTGAGAGGGTCGATCTTTTGCTTCGGAAATGCGTAGACGTAGGCCGGCAGCGTCTCACCTTCAGCCAGCCAAGGCCTCCACGTCGTCGTGTGCGCCATATTTCTTCTCCTGTCTTCTGCCTTTAGATTACAGATAGGGGGCCTTGTGTTCTCAGTCGGGGAATCTCTGTCATTGAAAGGGAGGACAGCCGTGTCGGCTGCCGGGTGCCAGGTGCTGGGTCACCCATTCACCTCGACTGAACCAACCGCAACTTCCCAGCGTTTACCTCTCCATGCTCGGGACCGAACCGCAGAAGATCGCTCACCTCCTCCGTCGCTTCGGATTCGGGGCAAGCGAGGCGGAACTGTCCTATTACGGGCAGGGCGGCCTGAACGGCGCGATCGACAAGCTTCTTAACTACCAGAACGTGGACGAGGGTTTTTCTGTCGATCCGATGTCGCTGGCGACGGACAAGAACAACAAGGTCAAGCTGAAAATCGAAGCCGTGCAAGAGTGGTGGCTCATGCGGATGGTTGCGACCCGTCGCCCGCTCCAGGAGAAGATGACCCTCTTTTGGCACAACCACTTCGCGACGAGCGCCGACAAAGTCACCTCGCCCTACTTGATGCTGGGCCAGAACCAGATTCTGCGGGCGAATGCGACAGGGAAGTTTGGCGATCTCTTGATGACGGTCAGCAAGGATCCGGCCATGCTGCTCTGGCTGGATAACCAGTTCAACGTGAAAGGACACCCGAATGAGAACTTCGCTCGCGAGGTCATGGAACTCTTCACCCTTGGCATCGGACATTACGCGGAGCAGGACATCCGCGAGTCGGCGCGCGCCTTCACCGGCTGGGGATTTGGCGGGAAGGGGAAGAAGCAGCCGAAAAACCTGAAGAACCTCAAGAACGCCCAATTCGTCGAACAAGATGCGGGGCACGACCACGGGACGAAGAACTTCCTTGGAAACTCAGGCGATTTCGATGGCGACGATATCATCGGCATCCTCTGCAGCAATCCGCAAACCGCGAAGTTCATCACCGCGAAGCTTTGGCGCTGGTTCGTCTACCCGGACCCGGAACCAACTCTCATCGACCGCCTCGCCGAGCCGTTCTTCGGTAACGGCCTCGACATTGGCCAACTCCTGCGTGCGATTATGGAGTCGCCCGAGTTCTATTCCGAGAGGGCCGAGCGTGCAATCTACAAGAACCCGGTCGATTTCGCCGTCGTCACGGCTCGCCAACTCGGGTTTGGCGCTCAAGCCTTGACCGGCGAAAACTACGAGAGCGCGGTCAAGTTGGCGACAGCCCTTCGGATTAGCACGAAAGGCATGGGTATGGACCTCATGTGGCCGCCCGACGTCAGCGGATGGAAATTCGGCTCGAACTGGATCTCGACGGCGACGCTCGTGGAACGGATTCGGTGGGCGCAAGTGCTCTTTGATCGGGCCAATGTGTCGGTCAAGAAACGCCAGTTTACGCTCGGAGTCGACGCCTCGCCGCTGTTCGCGCAGGACCCGACACCGGAAGGTGCCGCGCGCCGGCTAGCTTCGATCTTCAATGCGGATTTGCCGAAGGACCGGTTTGGGCGTCTGGTAGAGGCGGCGAAGTCGGCCACGACCGGCGACCCGAACGACGTCGCCTCAGCCGTCACCCGCCTGATCTTCGCCGCCCCAGAGTTTCAGTTCTGCTAGTTCTCGCCCGCGACTCCGAGTCCCAACCTGGGCCTGTCGAACAAACGACCAAACTATCTGGTCCGCAAATCAGTCTATTATTGAGAGGCTCGTAGACGATCGTCTGTGAGGTGAGACGAGGCGCTACGGCACGTCATAGTTGACTTTACACCATGTTCTCGGGGTTACTGAGCGCCGTCCCAAACCGACAACGAGAAGCGCAAAAAGACCCAGCCAGAGGAACTACCGGGCTCTGGTAATTGTCCTAAATATGTGCAGGTTCGCGATAGTGCGACCTTATACAAAAGCGCTACAGGAGCAAAACGCACCCGTTCAATGTCTTCAATCGTCAATACGTCCGATCCACGCGAATTATCACGGTTCAACGACCTAATGGCCGAAACTTACCGCAAGGTCTACAACATGGCCTTTCGGCTGGTCGGAAATCGGGCCGACGCCGAGGATCTCACGCAAGAAGCCTTCTACCGAGCTTATCGAAGCTTCGGCGACTACGAAGGCGACCGCCCGTTCGAGAACTGGATCTTCAGAATCGTCACCCGGCTCTTCCTCGACCTACTTCGCAACCGGCGGCGGCGCGTGAAAGCCGTTTCCTATGACACTCCGCTCACTTCCGCTGGCGGTGACGAGAACCTCTACTTCGACATGGCCGACGTCAAGGCCAATCCCGAGCAGGAAGTCATCCGCGACACTTTCTCTGATGACCTTCAGAGGGCCCTGGATGCGCTAACGGCGGAGCAGCGCTTGCTCGTGACCCTTGCCGACGTCGAGGGCGTGCCCTACAAGGAAATCGCCGACATGCTTGGCAAGCCGGTCGGTACGATTCGCTCGCGTCTGCACCGGACGCACAAGCAGATCAGGGCGAGGCTCGACCAAATCCGCCGCGTGGATCCCAAGCAAGAGACAGGCGCCGCCAAGTCTTTTCTTGGCTTTTCGGTAGCCTAGCTTTTTTCGGAGCGTCTGCACCCGTTGGGCGGACTCTTATGAGGAAGGAACTCGCTCACAATTGTCATCCTGAGATGCTTCCGGAGCGAGCTTGCGCGCGAACAAGATATCGAAGGAACTACTTGGAGTCGGGCTTTCCAACGGGTTCGCGGCCCACCCACAGCCGCGAATTTGAACCTGAAACAGAGGAGCTTTCCTGAGGGGGCGACGCGAGCGACTCCGTCCAACTGAACTTCGCCCCCGCGGTTGCGTTCATTCTCATCGGGATTCGATGACCAAGCCGTCCGCTGCTGCCACAATTGCCGTCGCGCTGTCGGCGATTCTCGCCGTCTTCGTCTTGGTCGTGGGCTGCGCTGTCGTGGGGGCTCGAGCGGCCGGCTTCGTAGCTCGCCGGAGGGCCGCCCGGATCGAAGCCCGTCAGGCCCAGTTCAACCGCCAACCCGACGCGAGCGGGATCGATCTCCAGATCGGTGGCCTCGACGTCTCGGTTTGGAAGCCGGCCGTTACCGGCCCGGCGCCGCTCGTCATCTTCTCGCACGGATTCCACGGCTCGAGCCGCCAGTCCGTCTTCCTCATGAAGGCCCTGGCCGCTCACGGCTACTTCGTCATCGCGCCAAACCACAAAGATTCGATCCGCCCAGGCGCCGGCCTAACCGGATCTCTGAAGCCGGAACAGAGCTTCGGCGACGTCGCTGCTTGGAGCGACGCCACCTTCCGCGACCGCGCCGACGACATCCGGTCTCTCATCATGAGCCTGAAAGCCGATCCCGCGTGGTCAAAGCAAATCGACTGGAACGAGGTGGCGCTAGCCGGCCACTCGCTTGGCGGCTACACCGTCCTTGGGCTCGCCGGAGCTTGGCCAAGTTGGAAGCTGCCCGGTATCAAGGCGGTCGTCGCTCTCTCGCCCTACACCAATCCCTACATCGAGCGGAAGACCCTCAACGGCATTTTCGTGCCGGTCATGTATCAGGGCGGCACGTTCGACTTCGGCATCAGTCCATTCGTGAAGAAGAACAGCGGCGCCTACGACCAGACGCCTTCTCCCGCCTATTATGTCGAGTTCCGCGGCGCGGGCCACCTGGCGTGGACCGATCTCAACCCATCGTTCCAGGGCAGCATCGTCTACTACACCGAGGCGTTTCTCGACAAGTACGTGAAAGGCGACCGCTCTGCCGACCCAGCCCGCAAGCTCGGCGACGTGTGTCAGCTTCGGTCGAAGTAGCTTGCGGGATTTGGCGCTCCGTGCGAATTGCCCGTTATGGAGTGCGCGAACTTGTCCGCGCTTTCAACTGCGCGACCTGTCGCGCTACGTAACCGAGATGCCGACAATCTATCTCGTGGGACTCGCGAAGGCAGCGCTGCATAAGGACGCCTGGAAGCTCTTCGAAGCCGGCGTCGCCGTCGAACACAGCGGCCTCGACGACTACCTCGACCGCATCCTCAGGCTCTGCGCCGAGTGGTTCGGCGCGACCGGCGCCTCGATTTTCCTGAGAAAAGGCGCGACGGATCGCTTCATCCTCACCGCTCAGGCCGGCTCCGACTCCAACATCCCAAACCATGCCACGATCACGGCGGGTCTCGGAATCGCCGGCACGAGCATAGAGTCCGGCGAGCCGCTTCTTGTCAGCGATCGCCTCCGGCATCCTCTCCTCGAGGGCCGCGTCAACACCCATCAGGTCAATCTGAAGAGCTCCATCGTCGTCCCCCTGCTTGCCGCGAACGAGGGCTGCATCGGCGTCCTCAATCTATCCCGCAACACCGCCGCCCAGGAATTTGATCAAGGCGACCTCAAGCGCGTGGCCGCCCTCGCCCAGCACATCTCGCTCGCCGTCAGCAACGCGCGCCTCTTCGCCAGCCTCAACGAATCCCGACGCGCCGAAGTCGCGGCCCGAAGCAAGCTCGAGAGCGTCGTCCAGAGTCTCGGCGTCGCCGTCCTCGTCTTCGACGCCAAGAATCGGGTTACCGACTCGAATCGAAAGGCTCAGGAGATACTTGGCAATGCCAGTTCCGATTGGCGAGCCGCCCTCAATCAGGTCTCGAGAGAGCTGACCTCGTCTCTCGTGGAAGCCTTGGCAAAAACGAGGGTCTCGGCATATGTGCGAGCCCGCGTGCACGATCAGAAGCAGGACCGGACCTGGTCGATCGTCTGCGCTCCGATCCCGGAGGGCGGTACGACGGCCGTCCTCGAAGAAACGACCCAGCATGAGAAGCGACACCGGGAAATGGCCCGCCTCGCGCGCCTCGCTGAGATCGGCCAGATGACGGCCGCAATCGCCCACGAGATCCGCAATCCGCTGACCGGCATTCGGAGCGCAGCCCAGATTATCGTTAGTTCTCCCGAACATGCGGGCGAATTCGGAAAGATGATTGAGGAAGAAGTCCTCAAGCTCAACGATATCTGCGAGGAGTTCCTCGAATTCTCTCGCCCCCTTCAGCTTCACCGCAAGGAATTCGACGTCTTCGAGGTCGCGAAAAAGCTGGGCGAACTTCACGGCGAGGAATTTGAATCTAAAGGCGTGCGCCTAAAGCTTGAGATCGCGAGCGAAACGCCGACAATATACGGGGACGTCCATCGCCTCGAGCAGGTCTTGCTCAACCTCATGCTGAACGCAGTCCAGGCTTGCGCACCCGGCGGGGAGGTTCAGATTACGGTTAGAAAGGGCGGATTCTGCGTGGAGGATACGGGGAAAGGAATGCAGGAAGCGGATCGACAAAAGCTGTTTACTCCATTCTTCACGACCAAGCCGCACGGCACCGGCCTCGGGCTTTGCAACGTTCGCAAGATCGTCGACGCCCACGACGGCAAGCTTCAGGTCTGGTCGAAGCCGGGCGTCGGCTCGACCTTCGACGTCGAAATCGGAGGCGCCGCATGAAGCCGAAGAAGCGCATCCTGATCGTCGACGACGAACCCAATATCCGCCGCATTCTCCAGGTCGCTTTCGAGAAAGAAGGCTATTTCCCCTTCGTCGCCGAGGACGCCTACCGTGCGATGGAGATCGCCCAGGCCGAAGCGCTCGACTGCGTGATCACGGACGTTACGATGCCGGGGAAGACCGGCTACGAACTCCTTCACGACCTGAAGAGCTACCGCGAAGATCTGCCGGTCGTCGTGATGACCGCCTTCGGCACGATCCCGCAGGCGATCCAGGCGATTCGCGACGGCGCGTTCGAATACGTCACCAAGCCGTTCGATCTCGAATCGCTGAAGAAGATCGTCGAATCCTCCATCGTTTCTTCCTCTGAGGTTTTTCCGCGAAAGTCAAGGTCGGACGGCAAAGCTAAAGGCGGCGAGTTTCTCGCCGAATCTCCTGCGATGAAGGAAGTTCTCGCAACGGTCAGGCAGGTCGCCGACTCGCGCGCGACGGTCCTCGTCACGGGCGAGAGCGGCGTCGGCAAGGAGGTCGTCGCGCGGGCGTTGCACAGTCTTTCGTCTCGCTGGGCGAACCCGTTCGTCGCGGTTTCTTGCGCGGCCTTGCCTGAGACTTTGCTGGAAAGCGAGCTTTTCGGCTACGAGAAAGGCGCCTTCACCGGAGCCCAGGGCGCGAAGGCCGGCCGGTTCGAAACCGCCAACACCGGAACCCTATTCCTCGACGAGATCGGGGAGATCCCGATGGCGATTCAGGTGAAGCTGCTTCGGGTCTTGCAGGAGCGCGAGTTCGAACGGCTCGGCTCGAACAAACCGACGCGCGTGGATGTGCGCCTCGTCACCGCGACCAACCGGCCCCTCCAGGAGGCCGTCGATCAGGGGACTTTCCGGCTCGACTTGCTTTACCGGCTGCAAGTCGTGGAAATCGACATCCCGCCGCTTCGGCAACGGCTAGAGGATATCGAGCCCCTCGCGAATCTGTTTCTCAAGAAGTTCTCAAAGGAAAACGACCGCGCCCTGTTACGCGTGGGCGATTCGGTACGCGATCTGCTCCGGGCCTACGCGTGGCCGGGCAACGTCCGCGAGCTGGAGAACGTGATGGAGCGAGCGGTCGTTCTTTCGTCGCCGAACGACGAGGAGTTGCCCCCTCGCCTCTTGCCCGCTAATCTAAGGCGCGCCGCCTAGCGTATGCCGAGAGCGGAAAAGCTCGGAACCGAGGTAGCTGGGAGCGCCGGGACCCTGCCGGCTTATGGCGCGTAAGCGCCATAGCATGCGCCGTTCATGAAACGACGGTGAATTTTCAATGATAAGGCCCATGAGGTCCCAAACCCGCGGAACATTGCGAGGATTCGCGCGTTTCAATTATTGACGCATATCCTCCTTCCCTCAAAAAGGGCAGGAATCGAGAGACCACTCGAAACCCAACAACAGCCGCTCCCAGTTCGTGGGGGCGGCCCTTCTTGTTAGTGCTGTGACATTCGAGGTCGTCTATCCCGACTTCTTTCGTGCTGCGGCCTGGTCTCGGGCTCGTCGAGCCAACTCTAGAAACCCGTCGGCAAATGCTACCGACTGGGCGTTGCCTAGCTTCTTAGCGCGCTCGATATGGACAATTGCGTCCTGGTAGTTCTGGTGCTCGTAGTAGTACGACGCCAGAAGAAGTTCGCCGGCCGGGTTGTTCGGCTCAAGCTTGAGACCTGTTTCGAGGTCGTCCCTGGCATCCGTGTCGGCGCTCGTCATCGACCTGATCGAGCGGAGGCAGTACGCGGAAGAAAGCAACTCGTCATCCGATACCCCTCGATCGCTCGGAAGCTCCCAGAGCCCCATCCCCTTGCGATCGATGGGCTTCTCCGGGGTGCCGACGGCCGCGTCGATCATGGCCTTTGCCTCTGCCGGGCGTCCGATGCGAACCAGGATGATTGCCCGCGTGTAGTAGAGGCGCGACCCAACGGAGCAGTCCTTTACCTGGAAGGCCTCCTTGGCGGCTGCCATGTAACCCTTCTGGGCGATGTAGCACTCCGCAAGCAGCTCCTGCGCCGGAGCCGCCGTCGGGAACCCGGCGTCAGAGTAAATCACGATCGCGCGGTCGCAATCGGTGGGGATGCCGGCGTACTTGCCCTCTCGGAGGCGGTCCCGGGCGTTCTTTAGGATCCGGTTCGCATCGTCCATCATCCTGGCCGACTGCTCCATCCAGGCGCGAGAAGCAGGGTCGTCGTGACCGTTGCCATGTTGGGCCGATGCCGAGCCGACGGCCAATGCAAGAACGCATGCGAGGGAAATGTTCACAAGGAGTTCCCGGCTGGACTCAGGATGGACCGGGCCGACGGAACTCAGCCGCTCCCCCCGTGAGTCGCCTTGGCAATTTGAGACTTGGCCGCGCGCAGGCACGCTTCCGCTGCCCTTGCGGTCTTCGCCCCGCCGAGCTTCACCGCTGATTCGAGATAAGGAATGGTCTCGTGAAAGCGCGAGGTCGAATACAGATGTTGGCCCATCGCCAATGCGCACGAGGCGTTTTCCGGATCGATCTTGTAAGCGAGCGCCAGATCCGAGCCCCGCTCTGTTACCGATGCTTCGTTGCTCATCGCCCGCTCGATGTAGGCGGTCGCCAGTAGCGCCGACGGCGTGCGGGCGCTATCGCTTGGCAGATCCCAAAGAGCCTGCTCCTTGCGGAGGCGCGACGGGTCATCGGCCGTTCCAAAGGCCTCTCGAAGGAGCGCCTCAGCCTCGGTCAAACGGCCGGAAGCGATGAGGGCCAGAGCGCGGGTGGCATGAAGACGGCAGCCGATTGGGCACCCCTTTGGGAGGAGCGCCTCCCTCAAAGCGCCAAAGTATTGTCGCCGGGCCAGGTAGTACTCCGCAAGCAGCTCGTGGGCGGGCCGCGCCTCGACGTCCCCTGCGTACCCGCTGAGGACGATCGCACGGTCGCAGTTGGCGACGATCGAGTCGAACCTGCCATCGGCCAACGCCTTGCGCGTCTCCGCCAAAACCCTCCTTGCGTCCTCCGAGAATTGGCGTTCTTGGTTAGCGCCGATGGCGCCCTGACGGGGTCCTGTCTGGGCGACTGCACTCGCGGAGAACAGAAGGAGGCCCCCGACTACTGCGAGGAACGTGAACCTATCATCAGATCTGTTTTTCATTGCTACCTATCTGAAAACTACGTACGATGCTCGGACTGGGTAGGTCCAGTCCGGGAACGACGGCAAGCGCGTTGGGTCCGTGTGCGTCTGGCTCTCGCCTGTTAGCAGCCACTCAGACCCGTCCCAGGTCGCGGTCCCGCCCCAAGACCAGGTGAACTTCTGCAACGGGACGAACTGGCTTCTATCCCCTGGCGGCAGGTACATTTCCCAAACCTCGAAGTCCTGCCTAGCCGTATAGGACGTCGCGTCGGAGGTCAGGTCAAACGACGGGTGGTCATTCGCCTTGCCTACAAAGATTCCGTCGGCCGCGAACACGTCAGGCGGATTGTCTAGAAGGGGCTCATACGGATAGGTCGAATCAAGGCCCCGGGTCCACCATCCGTGGTCGGGGTTGGACTGGTCGTCGGTGCCACACTGCTCCGTCTGCGTTCCGCCCGATGTCAGCGTCCGGCTAGAGCCGAGTGTCACGATCTGGATGTAGTCCCAGCCACCACCGGTCCCGTACCCGTCCAGCGTTTTCACCGTGTCAGACCAGTATATTCCGCTCACCGGAGACGGCGGGGGCGAGGCGTTCACAACCCCGATCGTCGCGCCTCCGCGCGATGTTGGATTAGCTATCTGGACGACGCCGTCCACGATAGAGACGTCTGGAGCCGTCGGGAGGGCAGTCGAAGTCCCTGCGCTGAACGGCACGTCCAGGCTGGCAGTGGGCGAAGACCCCGCCGGCATCACAACATGAGCAGTACATGAGATAACAGGGGCTGGCTGGAGCGTTGGCGAAACAGCACGCGAGCTGGGACGCAGAGAGGTCCGTTTGGGACAGGTCCACCCGGTGGCCAGTGGAGTGCAGGGTTCCTGGAACGTCGTCAACGGCAAACGACTTAAAGGGGTCGCCGCCGGTTACGGACCAGGCCCAAGAGGACGCGGTTAACTGGAATGGCAGTCTCGTCGTCGCCGTCAGTTGCTGCCCAATAAGATAGCTGGTGCCGGGACTGGCGAGGAGCCCGCCGGCAAGCGTAATGGAGGGTGAGTCGACCGTAACCGTATAGGAGACCGTAATGATCCCGTTGTCCCCAGCCGACGCCGTGGGGCTGCATGAGAACGGGAGGTCGAAGTCGTCCGTGGTCGTTTGCATGGTGGAGTAACGAATCCCAGTCGAAGTCCCCGGGCCGTTCGTTGGATTTGGGAGGCCGCAGTCGCACACCGCGCTGCTGCCGCTCGAGGTGGCCGAGGAACTCTCCTGCACTATAATCGTCGCCGGCCGGTCGGCGGGCGGAGAGCCCTTGTTCCAGCTAAGGTGAGCATAAATCGGACCTTGCAGCGAACATGAGCCGGTCCCGCCCCAGGGAGAGGGCGGGTAGCCGCCGCCAGAGCCTACTCCGTACCCGCCGTAAGGCGGCGGGTAACTCCCGGCGGCGTAGCCGTTCGGCCCGTCAGACGTCCAGAGGGACTGCGGGGATTTGTAAGTTATATCCCAATGTGCCGGTTGTCCGCCTCCCCCCCCGAAGATCTAGGCTGACGAGCGATTTGGGCGTTTCTGACCCCGCTTTGCAGCGCAACCGACCCTAGAAGGGCAATCGCTAAAAGGACTGGAGTGGATCGGACCATCGACGTACATCATACGCCAGCAGGTCTTCCCTTGATTGGGACGCTGTGGCAAGTTTGCGCCATTTGTCGCGAAGAAAGCGTGCCGCCCGCTAGCGCAAGTCAGCTAAAGTCGCCTTGAGACAGTAAGCTCCTCGAAGCGAACCCGCGTCTCGTCACCCTCGCGGGAAAGGACCCAGCCGTACAGCGTCTCTTTCCACGGCATGTCGAGCTTGACGCGTTCTCCTTTGCAGGCTCGATAGACGGACTGAATCCGCGCCCCCCCTGCCGCAAGATCGATGATTCGGCCCGCGCACCCCTCGATGTCGAGCTTCTCACCCGCGAACTCCCTCCACCGAGGGTGCTCGCGGCGCTCGATCCGG
>Ga0209415_10018655_pt1 | contig 10933 bp, 6 predicted proteins | sample PeaSoiSIISIP2007_FD_187696 | JGI IMG/M metagenome (GOLD analysis project Ga0209415, IMG submission 187696) | Peat soil microbial communities from Weissenstadt, Germany - SII-SIP-2007 (SPAdes) (version 2) | ecosystem: Environmental > Terrestrial > Soil > Wetlands > Peat | place: Germany... | reverse complement strand
CCGCCAGCCGGTCGAGCGCCGCGCGCAGCCCCGCGCGTTCCACCGCCAGCGGGTTCAACTCGTAACTGTATTCGCGAACGTCCTCCATTATGGTTTCGAGAAGCCGCTGGATCTCCACCACGCGGGACGAAACCGGGGGAGCCACTTCCTCCAGGTCCATGCGCACCAGGTCGAGCTGCAGGCCGAGCGCCGTCAGATTCTGCCCGACCTTGTCGTGCAGGAACTGGGCTACCATGCGGCGTTCGAATTCCCGGTCCTTCAGTGCGCTCAGCGTGGTATAGCGCAGCGCCTGCTCGGCGGTGTTCCATGACGTGATATCGACGGCGCATCCGCCGGCGTGAATCCTGTTTCCAAATTGAAACGGAAAGACGATGAGCGCCCACTCGGAGGCCCCCCGCCGCTCCCGTCACCCCCGCAACGTACAACGAGAGCCCGGCCTCGCTCAAGAGGTCGAGCCGGTCGGGCGTCACGGCGAGGGTGAGGTCGTCCCCCTCCCGCGCCTCGATCTCCGCTTTCGACGCGAAAAGGAGGTCGTCCAGTACGAGGTCGGACGGCGGATTCGAGAGCAGCGAGCGCAGACGCGCCGCCGAGAGCGTGGCGACGGGCATCTACGGCCCTCCGCGGGTCAGCTCGTCCAGGTCGTCGCAGAAGAGTTCCCGGATATCGCTCTTTCCGAGGGCGACCATCGCGAGGCGCGTGACGCCGATCCCCCAGGCTGCGACCGGGACGTCCACGCCGAGCGGGCCGAGCACCTCGGGGCGGAAGAGGCCACCCGGCAGGACCTCGATCCAGCCGAGGCGGGGATGGCGAACGTAGCCTTCGATGGACGGTTCGGTGAAGGGGAAGTAGCTGGGGCGGATCTTCAGCTCCGGGATCCCGATCGCTTCCGTCAGCTCCCGGAAGATCCCCACCAGGTGGCGGAGCGACACTCCCTCCTCCCCGACGACCCCCTCGCACTGTTGGAACTCGATGTGGTGCCCCGCGTCGATCGACTCGACGCGGAAGTTGCGATCGATCGAGAAGGTACGGAACGGCGGGGTGGGATGGCGCGCGAGATATCGGGCGCTCACCGCCGTCGTCTGGGAGCGGAGGACGGGTCGGCTCGCGATCGTCGGGTCGTAGCGACCCCCCCACCCGGGTCCCAGCGGCACCGTCTCGCCCGGAAGGGCACGCCCCTCGTGCGCCGCGGCCACGCGGCCGAGGAGGTCGGCCGGAGGAAGGTGGCCGGTCACGCCGTCCGGCCAGAACGCATCGTGGATCGAGCGGGCCGGATGGTCCTGGGGCATGAAGAGCACATCGTTGTTCCAGAACTCGGTCTCGAGCAGCGGTCCGCGGATCTCCTCGAAACCCAGTCCGACGAGGATCTCGGCGAACTCGTCCAACCAGGCGACATACGGGTTCTCCCGGGCCCCCCGCGCATAGGGGACGGCGGCCCGCACGTCATAGGGACGGTACGTCCGACCCTTCCAGGCACCCGCGACGAGGTCCGCGGGCGTGAGCGCCCCCCAGAGGGGCGCATCGGTGTGCTCGAGCGGGAGGCGACGTCCCTCGTCGGAGGGCGCCCAGCGCTTGATCGAGCGATGCTCCGTCCGCACGAGCCCCCGGCGCTCGAGGGCAGCGAGGATCGCCTCGTCCAGCTCCTGCTCCCCGTTGGCGACCTGTTTGAGGACCACCTCCTCGGGAAGGAGGCGGTCGTCGAGCGCGTGCTCGTCCCGCAGCCGGAAGGGAAATCCCTCCGCCAGCATCTGTCGCCGCCGGAGGATCCCGATCGCCGCGGACCGTTCCTCGTCCGAAAGCCCGGCCGCACTCGCTTCCTCGACCGTGAGGTGGCCGCCCCGACGTCGGAGCGCGTCCAGGAAGCGACGCTCGGGAAGGCCACCGCTCGCGGCGGCCTGGCCCCGGGGCGACAGCATTCGGGCCGTCAGATGTTCCTCCTCCACCACCGCGAGGTGCTTCGAGCGGAGGCGTTGGAGGCTGCCGCGGACCTGGTCGGGCGGGAGGCGAGAATCGACCGTGACCTGTTCCTCGTCGACGGGAAGGGCGGTGGCGTTCCGGAGGGTGGCGAGTACAGTGAGCTCCGGAGGCGAGAGCGAGATCGGGGCCGCGCCGTCCGGGGTCTCCTCGGACGGGTCGGACACGGTCCGACCAGACTAGGTGCGGATTAAGTCATTTCGCTGAACGTCCGGAGAGGCCGCTCTCCGTCAGGTGGGGGGTGGGGGAGGTTCGGGACTGCTCGGCACCGGAGTCGAAGGCGGAGAGACGCTCGGCGGAAGGGGGTTCACGACCCACGGCGCCGAGCTCGGACTGGGGTCCGGGAGGTCGGAGGGCGTTGGGGAGACCGGCGGAGCGGGATCGGGGGGAGATGCCGTGGGGGAGGTGGGTGCCGCCGGACGGACGCGAACTCCCCGGCGGGGCGGACCCGCCCCGAGGACGTACCCGAGGGCGATGGCCCCGCCCATGATGACGACATAGACCCCGACGTCCGCCGGGTAGGTGCTGACGGGTCCAAGGAAACCCAGGTACCCGAGCAGGTTCACGCCGACCACCGTCTGGTTGGAGCCGAAGAGGCCGTCGGAGGTCACCGCGGCCGAAGCGACGGCGTGGGTGCCGAGGTAGCAGGCCGGCACGGAGATTGTGGCCGATGCCTCGCCGCTCGCATTCGTCACCGGGGTCGAGGTCCCGAAGGTACCGTCGCACGGACCGAACGTCGTGTCGGCGGTGAGGGTGATGAGGACGGGGACCCCGGCGATCGGGTCGCCCGTGCTGACGTTCGAGAGCCGAGCCCCCACGGTCAACATCCCCCCCGGCCCGACGGGGGCGGGGGTCGCCGAGATCGAGAGGTTGACGAACGTGGAGGTGAGGTCGGCGTAGAGGTCGAGCGCCCGAGGGGAACCCCACCCCGTCGCGGTGTCCCACCCGAGGGTGGCCGGGCCAAGACAGTTCGATCCCGAGGCGATGTCCGCGAGGCCGTTCGCCACCGTCCGGTTCGGCTCCGACGAGCCGATGTAGTACAGCCGAGGAGTGAGGAACCCGAGAGGGCCCCCGTGGAGGGCGTCCATCTCGGCGACGAGCCCGGCCCAGAGCGGCGTGGCGAAGCTCGTGCCCGCTCCCGTCTCTTCCTGTCCGTCGTAGTAGACGAAGTTCTCGGCGGCCGACGCGGACAGGTCGGGCATCCCCCGGTATCCGTTCGCTTGGATCGGGGCCCGGGCACTGCCCACCTCCTGCCAACCCGGGGCGGTGAATTGGGCGGAGAACCCTCCGCCGCTGCCGGACCAGGCGGACTCCGAAGCGAGGCCCGTCACTTGACCGAACCCGTTCCGGGCCAGGGTCGGGTCGGTTCCCCCGACGGCGATCACACCGGGGTCCGACGCGGGGTAGGCCGGCTGGGGGACGCCGGAGCAGTCCGGCTTGAGGCTGGTGTCGCCGCCGGTGTCCCCGGTCGCTGCGAGGAGCGTGATCTTCTCCTGGGCTGCCTCGGCGATGTCGGTGGTCCACGCCGACTCGAGGCCGGAGGCCGTGTTCTCGGCGGTGCCGAACGACATCGAGATCGCATCGACGCCCGTGATGCCGGTCACCGCGTAATGGAGTGCGTCCGCCATCGATGCGTCGGTGGGCGAGTAGCTGTCACTGCTCGGCCCGTCGGGAGCGTAGACCGGGTCGAGGGTCGCTCCGGGGGCGAGCGAACCCGACCATTCGAGGTCGAGCGTCAGCTCCTGGGGGGCGTTGCTCGGGTCGTTCACGGCGGTGGCCGCCGGAGCCGGCGCCCCGTCGATCGGGGTTGGCTGGATCGTGATCCCAGGGAACATCCCGCTCGGGTAATAGTTGGCAAAGAACGTCGCGAGGTCGTTCGGGTCGTACCCGTCCCCCCAGAGGAGGAGAACGATCTGCACCCCGCTGGCGTAGTGGGTAGCGCCCGAGTAGTTGTACAGATTGGAGGCCGCGTAGATCTGCCGGGCGATCGCGGGAGTGATGAGGTCCGCCGGTCCTTGGGCCGGCGCCGCGCCCCCCTGGAGCGATACCTTGGTCAGCGGCAGCGTGAATTGATCGAACCCCATGGACAACCCGGTGACCCCCGCCACCTCCGACGCGAGGGAGGGCGGCAGCGATGGCGCCAGCGCGGGGAGTCGGACCGAACGGCCCCCGAAGGTCCCCCCGACCAGCGACGTTCCGAACGCCCGCTCGACGGCCGGCACGGGCCCCTCGACGGTGAGAGATAGGCGGTCCACGCCCGCGTGCTGGATCGAGAGACCCTGGCCGACGAAGTACTGCTCGGCCGACTCGTACGCCGCCCACGATAGGCCGAACCGCTCCCCGATCTCGGTGGCCGTGAGCGGAGCGGCCGCGGCCGCCGGCACGTCGAACAGGGCGGGGCTGGTCGGGGTGAACGTCACGACGACGCTCATCGACCCCGTGGCGGGAACCGGGTCGGAAAGGCTCTGAAGGAGCGCCGGGGAGAATCCCGCTCGGGCGGCGAAGCTCTGGGCGTCCAGGGCGGAGGTGGACGGGGTGGAGGAGGAGGGAACGCCTGCGGCCCCGGGGGTGAGGACGACGACGATCAGCAGGACGGGAAGGGCCCACGCGAGGACCGGGGTCCTACCTCTCGTTCGGCCCGGGAAGCGGGTCATGGGGATAGTGAAGCCGACTCGCTGGGGAAATAGATTCCCCCGCCGTCCACCCTAGACCCGGATGGGGGTGGTGTACCCCGCAGGCTTCGCGAAGGTCACCGGGCCCCCGAACGGATCGGGACGCGGGCCGGTGGGTTCCCCTCGCAGGGCGGAGAGGTACGCGTCGATGGCATCGGCCGCCTCCGTCGCGGTCCCCATGGCGTAGACGACCGAGCGGCCCCCGGCGGCAAAGACCCCCGGGACGGCGGTTTCAAAGCCCTTGCCCCTCCCCTCGGGCCAGCCCTGGGACGACAGCTTGAGTTCCAGTTGGGGGCCGAAGCCCTCGAGGTCAGCCTTCTGTCCGACCGCCACGATGACCGTGTCGCACGGGATCGTCTCCTCGGATCCGGGGACCGGCACGGGGCTGCGCCGACCGCCCGCATCCGGGGGTCCGAGCTCGATCGACTGCACGACGATCCCCTCGACGTGCTCGCGCCCGATGATCCGAACCGGCGCTTTCTGAAATACGAATCGGATCCCCTCCTGCTCGGCGCCGTGGACCTCGTCCGGGTCGGCGGGCATCTCCGTCCGGCTGCGTCGGTACGCGAGCGTCACGTGACCCCCGTGGGACTTTCGCAACGCGGAACGGACGGAGTCCATCGCGACATCGCCTCCGCCCACGACCACCACCTCGTGGCCGATCGGAACGTCGACCCCGCGGCTGAGCTGCTTGAGGAATTGCAGGGCGGGGACGACCCCCGGGAGATCCTCCCCAGGGACCCCGAGGGTCCGGTGGGTGGAGGTTCCGATCGAGATGAAGACCGCCTGGTAGCCGTCCCGCGCCATCAGCTGGTCGACCGGGAAGTCGTGGCCCACCTTGGTGCCCTTGACGAATGTGACGTCGAGGTCCCGGTACCGCGCCCGGTCCGTCTCCACGTCCGCATCGGTCATTCGGTAGGCGGGGATCGTCTGCATGAGACCACCGTAGCGCTCCTCCTCCTCGAAGACGGTCACGCTGTAGCCCCGGACCCCGAGCTCCCACGCCGCCATCATCCCCGCGGGCCCCGCGCCGACGACCGCGACCCGCTGGTTCTTCGGCTTCGAGGGAACGTAGGTTAGGTCGCTCTTCCCATACTCGAGCGAGGCTCGTTTGAGGTGGCGGATGGCGATCGGCACCCCCTTCTTCTTCACCACGCAGGCGTCCTCGCAGTAGTGGTAGCAGACCTTGCAAAGGCTCGTGGCGAGAGGGTTCTCGGCCAACGTCACCTTCGCGGCGCCGGCAAAGTCCCCGCTGGCCACGAGGCGGATGTACTCCCGCGCGTCCTGTGTGATCGGGCAGGCCTCCACGCACCAGGGCCGCCGGCACTGGATGCACCGCTTGGCCTCGAGGATCGCATCCTCCTTGGAATAGGCGTGAAGCACCTCCCGGAAATCGGTCGTGCGCTCCCCGACCGGCTCCTCGACGATGGGAACCCGGACCGGGTTCAGTTTCGGAGGGGCGGGCTTCGGCGCGGTCGCCGCGTCGGCGGTCATGAAAACCCACCTCACGAGCCCATTCGACCGTTAAGAGGCTTACGCGCCCGATGGTACGGAGGGACGCTCCTTGCCATATACAGGAGGCCATCTTTGGGGTGTATCGGCCCCGGCCGACGGTGGGTCCATGGTCCTCGATTCCCTCGGAAAGTCCCTCCGGGGCGTGCTCCAGAAGATCGCCCGGGGTTCGGTCGTCGACGAGGCCCTGCTGGCCGAGGTCGCCCGCGACATCCAGCGGGCTCTCCTGCAGGCCGACGTCAACGTCCAGCTGACCCTGGACCTCACGAAGCGGGTTCGACAGCGGGCGACCCAGGAGAAGCCCCCCGCCGGCGCGAGCCTGCGGGATTTCCTGATCCGCATCATCTACGACGAGATCCGCGGGATCCTCGGGAAGGACCGCCCGTTCGAGGTCAAGCCGAGACGGATCCTCCTGGCGGGTCTCTTCGGCCAGGGCAAGACCACGACCGCGGGCAAACTCGCCCGGTTCTTTCAGAAGAAGGGGATCCGGGTCGGGCTGGTCGCGGCCGACGTCCACCGTCCCGCGGCGGTCGACCAGCTCGAGCAGCTCGCCCAGAAGGTGGGATGCGAGTTCTACGCGAATCGGGGCGAGCCCCGGGCCGAAGTCATCGTCCGGGAGGCGCTCGCCCGGTTCCCGCCGCACGTCGCCGTGATCGTCGACACGGCGGGCCGCAGCGGGATCGACCCCGACCTCATCGCGGAGCTGAAGCGGGTCCGGGAGGTCCTGCAACCCGACGAAACGCTCCTCGTGCTCGACGCCGCCATGGGCCAGACGGCGGGACGGAGCGCCCAGGCGTTCCACGAGGCGGTGGGGCTCACCGGCGTGATCCTCACGAAGCTGGACGGTTCGGCGAAGGGAGGCGGGGCGCTCTCGGCCGTCGCCACCAGCGGGGCGCCGATCCTCTTCATCGGCACCGGCGAACATCTGGACGAGTTCGAGCGGTTCGAGCCGACCCGGTTCGTCTCCCGACTGCTCGGGATGGGCGACCTCCAGAGCCTCCTCGAGCGGTTCGAGGAGCTCACCGACAAGGAGGCCGCGGAGAAGGCGGCGCAGAACCTCATGTCGGGTCGCTTCACGCTTCGCGACATGCGCGCCCAGCTCGCCTCCCTCGGCGAGATGGGCCCGGTCTCGAAGCTGATGTCAATGTTCCCGGGGATGGGAGGGGCGAAGGTCGACCAGAAGGCCCTCGACGACACGCAGAACCGGCTCCGACGCTTCCGAACGATCATGGATTCGATGACGGGCGAGGAGCTGGACAACCCGCACGTCATCAAGGCCGACCGGATCCACCGGATCGCCCGAGGCAGCGGGCAACGTTCCCAGGAGGTGCGGGGCCTGCTGAAGCATTACGAGACCACGCGCAAAGCCGCCCACGGGTTGGTATCGAACCGCCGCCTCCGTCGCCAGCTCGAGAAGCAGTTCGGCAATGCCGAGGCCCCGGCCGATCGAGTGGCTGACCGGTAGGATGACCGCGACCAGCCTCCTCGAAGCCGTGGCCGGCCTCGTGCTTGTGTTCTTCCTTCCCGGCTACGCCACGACCCGTGCGATATTCCCCGAATGGCGGATTCGCGGGAGGGAAGCCTGGAGGCGTGCGGTGGAGACCGCGACCCTTTCCTTCGTCCTGAGCGTCGGCTGGACCGTCGTCGTGGGCTACCTGCTGCTGGCGGCCGCGCCGGGTGGGTTCCAGGCATCTTGGACCGATCCAGAACTGGAAGGGGCCCTCTTGGTCATCTCCCTCGCCGCGTTCTTCCTGGGGTGGCGTACCGGCGCCTTTGCCAAGGACCCACCGGCCTCGAAAGGGCCGCTTCCGGACCCGGGGGGAGACGGCGCGTGGGAGCTGACCCGGCGCCTGGACCGACTGTCCCTGGAGGAGCGGCGCCTCCAACACGCACTGCGCCTCGCCGACCGGTCCGGGCCGACGGCGGCGGACCTCCAGGTACAGCTCTCCGCCCTTCGCGAGGAAAGCTCAAGGCTCCGACGCGACCAGGAGCGTCAGTATGCCCAGTAAGCGCTCCGCGGCCCCCTCCGGGGCGGACTACAAGATCGTCCTCGTGATCCGGGCCGAGCTCCGACTGACCGCCGGCAAGGCGGCCACGCAGGCGGCCCACGCCGCCGTCATGCTGGCGCTCGCCGCGGAGAAGCGGGCGCCCGGGGCCTTGGCGAGCTGGCTCTCTACGGGGCAGAAGAAGATCGTCCTGACAGCGCCTTCCCTCGCCGACCTCGAACAGATCGCCCTGCACGCCCGAGCTCGGGGGATCCCCGTCGCTTGGGTCGAGGATGCGGGCCTCACCGAGGTCGCCCCAGGGACCCGGACGTGCATCGGGTTGGGGCCCTGCCCCGCGGCCGTGGTGGACGCGGTCACGGGGTCCTTGGCCCTGCTGTAAGCTCCCGCACAGCTCCGTCCTCCGTTCGGGAAACTTCCTGGCGGGGGGCATTTCTCCAAGCGCTGTGGAGGTGTTCATCGAGGGACTACCCGTTCGAAGTTCGGTGCAAGAAGAACAACCACCCGAGTTCCCCTTTCGGGGAACTCGGGCGTGAGGAAGGGGTTGCTGCGCGAGGTTCGGACCCCGCGGGAGGCCTACGTGCTGCCTCCCTTGTTGTCCTTCGACTCCGTCGTCGACGAAGACGAGGACGACCAGCTCTCCGGTGGGCTGCTGGGGGGGCGGCGACCGGCCATCATCGCCAGCGCGAGGAAGATGATCACCAGCAGCGCCAGGACCCCGATCAGGACCCAGGCAAGCGTGCTGAGATACGTCCACGCGGGCGAGGAGGATGTCGTCGTCTGCGTCTGGGTGATGGTAATGTCCACCACATGGGCCGCTCCAGCTACCGCGAAGTAACCCGCGCTTGGGCTGGCGACGGAGCCGGTGGGTAGACTGACAACACCCCACGAGTAGCTTCCGTTCCCGAGCGAGGTCGTGATAGACGCAGCGGTCGTCGCTGGCAACCCAGTGCCGTTCACCGTGACGCTCCACGACGCGCCCGTCGGCAGTCCGCTCTCAGTGAACGTCACCGAATAGCCGGTATAGGACTTACCGACGAAGGTGATGTTCACCGTCAGGTTCTTTGTCAACGATACCGAGCCCGAAGCGGGCGTGTTGTAGCCGGTCACCGGGTCGACGGTGTAGTTGTACGTCCCTGTTGGCAACACCGCGCTGAGCGTGGAGGTGGTTCCCCGAGGCGATGAACCGCCCGCAGATCCCGTCACGACCAGCCCCCACGAAGTCCCGGCCTTCAGGTTGGACTCCGCGAAGGTCAGCGTGTAGGTGACTCCGGTGATCGCCTTGAACAACACCGGGGTGTTGACAGCCGCTCCATTGACCACGATCTGACCGCTCGCCGGGGTGGACAGATACCCTGCCACCGAACCCACCGTGTAGGTGTAGGTCCCGTTCACGGTCGGGCCGAAGTCGATGTTGTCGGGTGCCGTCGCGTTCAGGGTAACTCCGGCCAACGTCACCGACCATACCGTGCCCGACGGCAGACCGGCGCCCGTGAAGGACACGTCGGAGTAGTCCGACGCGTAACCCCACTGGTACCATGGCTGGGTCGCACCGCCGCCAATCGTCGGGTTGACGTTGATGGTCGTCGGCTCGATCCACAATCCGTAGTCGTACGCCGTGATCTGCTGCGGGTTGTAGACGTACAGACCCAGCAACGCCGCGATGTGCTCGATCAGGTTGTACTGGAGCACCCGGGTCGTCGGGTTGGACTCATGCGCCGCGATGTTCTCCCACGCGGTCATCGTGTCGTAGGCTGCGCCCTGGCAAACGTCGGGCAGCTGGCCGATGTTCGCATAGTACGTCAGGTTCGACCACGCGCCGTAGTTGCTCGGGCAGCTCGACGAGTTGAACGCGGCGCTCTGAAGGGTCTCAGAGACCGCGTCCGGGGCGGTGTACGAGTTGTCCGGGTAGTACATCGGCGCCGTGAAGTCCGACGGGTCGGGGTAGTCGGCGATCCAGCCGAACGAGTAGACCGGCATCGGGTTCTGACCGGCCGGGGACCCGAGGTTGATGATCGACTGCGTACCCGTGATGTCATTGACCCCCGGGTTCAGGTGTCCTGCGCTCAGGTTGAAGATCTCCGCGTTCCACAGCGCATAGATGCCGTCGAGGGGCGTGTTGCCGATGACACCGAACATGTCCCAGTGACACGGCGACACTGCGGTGCAGCCCGTCGCGACTGCCGCGTCGTATTCAGGGCTGGACGGGTTGTTCAGCTGAGCCCACCACCAGCCGACGTTCCCTGGCACGCTGGAGTCGTTGACCGGATTGCCACCGGGCCAAGTCACGTTCGCGGGGTAGTAGTCACCCATGCCGTGCGGAATCGCACCACCGTAGTCCTCTCCGAACTGGATCCCATCGACCGTGTTGTAGGTCTGATCGACGCTGGTGTAGGGGAAGGCGTCCACCAGGAAGTTCCGGAGGGCCCCGCTCCCGAAGAACGTCGCGGGGATGTTGGTCGGGGTCGAGTCCTGCTGGGCATACTTCGTCAGGCTGAAGTTCAGCGTGATCGGGTCGAAGAAGACCGTCAACGCTGGAATACCGGAGATCAGCCCATAGTGCGCACTGTCCCCGAGCACCGACCCTACGTCCGAAGTGTAGAAGCCGGCCGTGTCAGCCTGGCCCGCCGTCATCTCGTTCAGGCCCTGCGTGTCGCCCGAGGCTTCCCAGACGACTTGCACGTTGGCCGCGTAGGTGCCCTTGATCGGCTCACAGCCGGGTTGGCCCACGCATCCCACCGGGGCGTTGTAGTCCGGGTTGGTGTGCAGGTTGTA
>Ga0209415_10018654_pt1 | contig 10933 bp, 7 predicted proteins | sample PeaSoiSIISIP2007_FD_187696 | JGI IMG/M metagenome (GOLD analysis project Ga0209415, IMG submission 187696) | Peat soil microbial communities from Weissenstadt, Germany - SII-SIP-2007 (SPAdes) (version 2) | ecosystem: Environmental > Terrestrial > Soil > Wetlands > Peat | place: Germany... | reverse complement strand
CGGCTACACCGGCGACCTGGGCTACGAAATCTGGGTCAACTGGAATGATGCGGTCAAAGTGTTTGACGAGTTGATGACCAAGGGCAAGCCCTTCGATATCCACGCCGCGGGCATGGTGGCCCTGGATATCGCGCGCATCGAAGCGGGATTGATCTTGATTGAAGTGGACTATATCTCCTGCAAGCGCGCCTTGATCGACGATCAGAAATACTCGCCGGGAGAAATCGGCCTCGGCAAGCTCGTGGATTTGAAAAAGGAAAACTTCGTCGGGCGCGACGCTCTGGCACTGGAAGCGAAGAAAGGCGGGCCAGCGCGCAGGCTGGTCGGCCTGGAAATCAATTGGAGCGAAGTCGAAGCGCTCTACGATAAAATTGGTATGGCGCCACAAGTGCCGGGGACCGCGTCGCGCGTTGCCGTGCCGGTGTATCGCGGCGGGCGGCAAGTGGGCAAGGCCACGTCTACGACATGGTCGCCCACACTGAAGCGCATGATCGCGCTGGCTACCATAGGCCGGGAGAGCGCCACTGCTGGCCAGACCCTTAGCATGGAATTGACGGTGGAAGCCTCGCGCAAAACGGTTTCCGCCAAAATCGTGCCTTTGCCATTCTTTAATCCACCGCGCAAGACAGCAGCGCTCGCACTCTAGGTACGCGGAGCAGAGTCGCGTCGCGCCCCAGAGGCGCATTTTACGGATTTAGCCGGTTGTATTTCTTCAGCACCGCGCGGAGTTGATCGTGCGGTAACGCGCTGACGTGATGGTTCTCGATCCCGGTCATGGATTCGGCGCCAACCACCGCGTTGACGATCGATTCTTCCGTCGCTTCCACCGTGGCCGCAAATAATGGCGCTAGCATATCGTTCGGCAGCATCTTCATATCCACCACGTGGTCTGTCGCAGCCGCCCCGGGATTCGCCGTTGAGAACGCAATGAAAATGTCGCCCGAGCCGTTGTCAGAAATGCTGCCATTCCGGCCAAGCCCCAGGGAAACGCGGCGCGCCAGGCGCTTGAGTTGATGCGACACCAACGGGGCGTCCGTCGCCACCACAACAATGATCGAGCCGCGCTCGGAAATCTCCGACGGCTGGTAGGCGTACGGATCCTCCGACCAGATCTCGCGCCCGACCGGAATACCGGCCACTCGGAAATTCTGGCGTGACCCGTAATTGCATTGCACCAGCACGCCAACGGTGTACCCGCCATCTTTCGCTGTTAATTTGCGCGAGGATGTGCCGATCCCGCCTTTGTAGCCGCCGCATATCATACCCGTGCCGCCGCCAACGTTTCCTTCCTCAACGGCGCCAGCATGCGCGGATTCGATGGCGTGAAACGCGTGCTCGGGTTTCACGTGAAAGCCGTTGATGTCATTCAGCCAGCCGTCCCAAGTTTCCGCGACCACCGGCAGCGACCACCAATCATCGTCCGGTCCCAATTTGCGATGCGTGACAATCCATTGGATGACCGCGTCGCGCACCACTCCCACGCTGTGCGTGTTCGTGATCATCACCGGGCCCGCCAGAAAACCGGATTCTTCCACCCAGGTCGTGCCGGTCATTTCGCCGTTGCCATTCAGCGTCCACCAAGCCGCAAATACCGCTCCGTCAAACGAATCTTTTCCACGCGGCAGAATCGCGGTGACTCCCGTGCGCACCGGCCCTTTGCCGACCTCCAACTTTCCTTCACCGGAGATGAGCGTTGTATGGCCAACGGTTACACCCGGCACGTCGGTGATGGCGTTGAAAGGGCCGGGTGTCCCATCAAAGGGCACGCCAAGATCGCGTGCGCGTGGCTTGGCCGTGCTTTTTTCCTGTGCACAAGAAGGAATCGCAATAAGAACAGAGGCGAGCAGCAAAGCAATGAACGGTAGAGGACGGCGCATGAAAGGCATCTCCTGAATAAATAAACGTATGAATGATGATGAAGTCCTGCCAAAAAGAGTAGCGCGGGCCACTCAGGCGGGAAAGACTTTTGCCAATGCGTATTGCAATGCCTCCGCTATGAGCCGGCACTCTTCTGGCGTGATGATGAAAGGCGGCGCAAGAAGAATGTGATCGCCACGCGAGCCATCCACGCAACCCTGCGTGGGATAGGTGAGAACGTTCTTTTCCAGCGCGGCCTGGCGGATTTTTTCGGCAATGCCCGCTTCTTTGGGAAAAGGCTCGCGCGTAGCTTTGTTCTTCACGAGCTCGACGCCCTGCAGCAAGCCCAATCCGCGCACCTGCCCGACGTGCGGATGGCTTTCCAATGCGGCGAGCGCTTTGCGCAGCGTCTCGCCCGCAGGGGTCACGCGCTCGAACAATTTGTGCGCTTCCAAATAGTCAAACACCGCATTCCCCGCGGCCATGGACACGGGATGCGACTGGTAGGTGAAGCCATGCATGAACGCCGCAGAGCCCTTCTCGAACCCTTCGACCACCCGCGCCGCCGCAAGAACGGCTCCGAGCGGCGCGTAGCCGCTGGCGATGCCCTTCCCCGTAAGAATAATATCCGGCTCAAGGCTCCAGTGCTGGCTGGCAAAAGGCCTGCCCGTGCGGCCCATTCCGCTCATGACCTCGTCGGCAATCAGCAGGATGCCATGCTTGCGGCAGATTTCGGCGATGCGCGCGGTGTAGCCCTCCACGGCGGCCACTGCGCCAAGCGTCGCACCGACAACAGGCTCAAAAATAAACGCGGCAACTGTGGAAGCGTCATTCGCCTGCAGGAATGCATCCAGATCGTCCGCGCAGGCAAGCTGGCATTCCGGAAATGTTCTGTCGAACGGACAGTGGTAGCAGAAACAAGGCGCGACGTGGCCCCACTCGGGAAGCATCGGCGCATACGGCGCACGCCGCGCTACGTTGCCACTGACAGACATCGCGCCGAGCGTGCTCCCGTGATAACTCTGCTTGCGCGAAATCACGCGGTAACGTGCGTTCTCCTTGCGCTCCAGAAAATATTGCCGCACAAGTTTGATCGCCGTTTCCGTGGCCTCCGATCCGCCGGAAGTGAAATAAACGCGCCCGCCATCATGGAAATTCCTTGGAGCAAGCGCCAGCACACGCGCCGCGAGTTTTTCGGCCGGCGCGGTGTGAAATTGCGAGGTGTGGGCAAAGGCAATATTGTTGGACTGCTCGGCCATGGCCCGGCCGATCTCCGGAACGCCGTGGCCGATGCTGACAACCGCAGCCTGGCCGGAAGCGTCCAGATAGCGGCGCCCGTCGGCGGCGATGATCCAACTGCCTTCGCCGCGCACGGCGACCGGATATTGTTTTCGAAGATTGCGGGAAAATAGCGGAGAAGAGCGCGTAGCCGTACTCATATAGTGATTGTAGCAAACCAGGCGGCGGCACTTGAAGGTGACCCCGTGGCGCAGCCGTGTAATACTCTTTCACGGGATCGGAGGACGCCACTTGTTCACGCGTTTCAGTTTTCGTTCACTCATTTTTTACCTCGTGTCAGGTATCGTCGCGATCAGTGGGACTCGCGCTCAGTCCCCACAGGAGCCGGTGAAAATTGCCGTGGATTTACGCGACGTTGCGAAGCACCTTTTTCACGCGCAACTCGTGTTTCCCGTGAAGCCCGGGACTCTAACTCTCGTTTACCCGAAGTGGATCCAAGGCGAGCACTCTCCGACCGGGCCGATCGTCGATCTCATGGACCTGAAAATGCGGGCCGCGGGACACGAAGTTGCATGGCGCCGCGATGATGTGGACATGTACGCTTTTCATCTGGAAGTTCCCAGTGGCGCCAGCACATTGGAAGTGGCGTTGGACTATTTGTCACCCGCGGACACGAACGGGTCGCGGGAAACTCCTTCCGCGACGGCGCAGATCGCCGTGCTGAACTGGTACCTCGTTACGCTTTATCCGCAAGGGGCCAGGAGCGACGATCTGACCTACGCTGCGAGTTTGCGCCTGCCCGCCGGGTGGAAGTACGGCACAGCCTTGCCGGTAGCGAGCGAAACATCGGACACAGTCGGGTTCGCCCCTGCTTCCTTAACCACGCTGATCGATTCGCCGGTGATTGCCGGAGCTTATTTCCGCACCATTGATTTGTCGCCCGGACAGAAACCCGAACATTTCGTCCACATCGCCGCGGACGGACCCGCGGCGCTGGCGGTGAGCCCTGCGGAAGTGCAGCACATGCGCCAACTGGTGGCGGAGACGGGCGCCCTTTTCGGTGCGCGGCACTATCGCCGGTACGATTTTCTGCTCTCGTTAAGTGACGTCATGCCTCCCGATGGCGTGGAACATCACGAGTCCAGCGATGACCGCGCGCCCGAAGCGCTGTTTCTGGATCCCGAGGTCCTCGAAACGCAGACGGATCTGCTGGCGCATGAATTTACACATTCCTGGAACGGCAAGTATCGGCGTCCCATGGGGCTGGCCGCCTCCGATTATCAGACACCGCTCAAAGGGGATCTGCTTTGGGTCTATGAAGGACTGACGCAATATCTCGGAGTGATGCTTGCCGCGCGCAGCGGCTTTTGGACGCCGGAACGGCTCCGCGAGTTTCTTGCGGCCACCGCAGCGTATTTGAATGACTGGCCGGGACGCGCCTGGCGGGATCTGCAAGACACCGCGATTTCCGCGCAGATTCTTTACGGCGCGCCGCAGTCAGGAGCTGCGCGTCGCCGCAGTGTCGATTACTACGATGAAAGCATCCTGATTTGGCTGGAGGCCGATACCATTATCCGCCGGGAAACCCGAGGCAAGAAGTCGCTCGATGATTTTTGCCGGAATTTTCATGGCGGTGAAAATACGGGGCCAAAAGTCGTTTCCTACACATTCGAGGATGTCGTGGCGGGGATGAACAGAGTTGTGCCCTACGACTGGCGGGGATTTTTTGCCGAGCGCCTCCGCTCTCACGGGCCGGGCGCGCCGCTCGGCGGCCTGGAGAATTCCGGTTGGAGAATAGTGTTTACGGATATTCCCAACGAACACGCGAAGGCGGAAGAGATCGTCACGCAAGTGGCTAGCTTCGGCTTTTCACTGGGCTTTGACGTTCACGCACCCGGGGGTGATCTGAGCGACCGCATCCTGGACGTGATCCCCGGCTCGCCGGCGGATCAGGCGGGGCTGGCACCGGGAATGCATCTCGTGGCAGTGAACGGCCGGAAGTGGTCCCCGGAGGTCTTACACAGCGCCATTCAGTTTGCGAAAGACAACAAAGAACCCATCGAACTGCTCGCCGAGGACGCCGACTATTACAAGACCTACCGTATCGATTATCACGGCGGTGAGCGCAATCCGCATCTTGAAGCGATCAACGGCAAGAGCGATGTGCTGGGCGAGATCGCACGTATGAAAGCGGCCCCGGTCAGTGCACCGAAGACATACTAGGAAATCGCCCAGAAGGAAGGATTTCCGCGGTTGACGCAAAGCTCGCACGCACTGGTGCGCACAATCGGCCGCTGGAGCCTGACGGCTCTGATGGTCAATTCGATTGTCGGCGTCAGCATCTTCAAACTGCCAGCCGATTTGGCGGCGCGACTGGGCGGGCTCAGCCCGATGAGTTGTCTAGGCGTGGGTGCCGGAATCCTGATTATCGCGGGCTGCATCGCGGAAGTCTCTTCCTACTACGAAGAAACGGGCGGGCTGTACTTGTATGCGCGGGACGCGCTGGGGCGCTTCGCGGGTCTACTGGTCGCCTGGCTGACCTGGCTGACGCGCATCGCCGCTCCCGCCGCGGCAGCGAATCTCTTCTGCACTTTTGCAGCGCAGTTCGTTCCCGCATTTGGAACGCACCGGGGCGAACTGCTCCTATTGGGCGCGTTGATCGGTCATCTGGCGCTGCTGAATTACATCGGCGTAAAGACAGGAAAAAACGTCAGCAACTTTTTCGCCGCGATCAAGGTGGGGTTCTTGTTGTTCTTCGTGACGGCGGCGATGCTCGCGCTGCTGATCAAGCCGGAACTCCGCGTGGCGATTGTGTTTCCCGCTGTTTCGGCGAAAAGTTGGTTTGAGGCCATGCTGTTGCTCGTATATGCGTACGGCGGCTTTGAAGGTGCGCTGTTCGTCGGCGGCGAAACACAGAATCCCAAGCGCGACACTCCTATCGCCTTGCTGACGGCGCTCGGCGTGGTTTGCCTCCTCTATACAGCGGTGCAATTCGCTGTCGTGGCTACCTTGCCGGATGCCGGCGCTTCCACGCGCCCCCTGGCCGATGCCGCGCAGCGACTCTTGGGACCGACGGGCGGAATCGCGATCGCGCTGGCCGCCATGGTTTCCGCGTACGGCTATTTGAGCGCGAATCTCTTGCATGCGCCACGCATTACTTTTGCACTTGCCGAGCAGGGCGATTTCCCCGTCTTTCTGGGCGCGGTTCATCCAAAATACCGAACGCCCTATGTCTCAATCTTTCTATACGGCGTTTTAGTGTTCGTGTTTTCGGCATTGGGAAATTTCGAGTGGAACGCTATTCTGTCGGCGGTCTCGCGCCTGGCCGTCTACGGCGCGATGGCTCTGGCGGTGCCGCTGCTGCGGCGGCGTGGCGATCGCCAGGCGCGATTCGTTCTCCCCTGGCCCTATCTTTTTGCGGGGCTCGGCCTGGTTTTTTCCCTGTTGCTTCTAACACAGATGGGCAAAAGCGAATTTGTGATTGTAGGAACGACGTGCTTGGTGGCGCTTGGAAACTGGCTGGTGGTGCGGAGGTGATCTCATGACAAAAACACGGACTGGCGATGCCTTCATGTCAGCGGGCGACTACGGCCGGGCAATGCCGAAATTCACCGTCAATCTCCTTGTGCGAAGTGTGGAAAAATCGCTGCCGTTTTACCGCGACATCCTCGGAGCGACGGTGCGTTACGCCGATGGCGACTTCGCAGCGTTGGCCCTGCTGGGGACTGATTTCATGCTCCACGCCGACCATACCTACGATCATCATCCGCTCTACCAGAGATTGCAGCACGCGGGGCCGCGCGGAACGGGAGCGGAATTGCGCGCGCTCGGCATCGATCCCGATGCAGTTGAAGGGCGCGGGAGGGTCGCGGGCGCTACGATACTGCGGCCCGCGCAGGATTTTCCACATGGGTGGCGCGAAGTCACACTCGTTGATCCCGATGGGTACATCTGGGCCGTGGGCTTGCCGACCGCCAAAGGATAATAATTGCAGGTGGCCGAATCACGACGCTCGCCTTGGATTCGCCCTGCAATCGTGACATCATGCACTGTTTTGGGAATAGCGGAAAGATCGCCGCACAGGTGGAGGAACAATGAGGAATCGCATAGCAATGCGCAGTGGAATCCTGGGCCTCGTGCTGAGCGTAGCTTTGGCTGCACATGCACAGGTGCAGGCACCGGCGAAACACGCGATCACCTTTGACGACCTGATCAAAATGCATCGCCTCTCGGACTCGCAAGTCTCGCGCGACGGCAAATGGGTGGCCTACGCGGTGTCCACGCCGGACATGGAGTTGAACCGCGGCGTCAGCAATATCTGGATCATTCCCGCGGAGGGCGGCGAAGCCATTCAGGTGACCCAGGGCGGCCGCGACACTTCTCCCGCATGGTCCCCCGATGGCAAGACACTGGCGTTTCTTTCCGCGCGCGACGGCAATTCCCAGGTTTATCTGCTCTCGATGGAGGGAGGCGAAGCGAAAAAGCTGACGCAGCTTTCGACGGGAGCCGATGTGTTCAAATGGGGGCCGGATGGAAAGAGCATCGCCTTCACATCGTATGTTTATGTGGGCTGCAAGGAAGACGCGTGCAACGCCAAGCGCGACGAAGAAAAAGAAAAGAGCAAAGTAAAAGCGCGCATTTACGACCACCTCCTCTACCGCCACTGGGATCACTGGTCCGAAGGCAAGCGCAGCCACCTTTTCGTCATGCCCGTCGACGGAGGTTCGCCGGCGCGCGACCTCACGCCGGAAGCCGACTACGATATTCCGCCAGACGGGGAGCGAGGCGGTCCCGACGACATCAATTTCTCTCCGGACGGCAAGGAGATTTGCTACACGGCCGTAACGGACAAAGTGGAAGCCATCAGCACGAATGCCGATCTGTTCGTCGTGCCTGCCTCCGGTGGCGAAGCGAAGCGCATCACTTCCAATCCCGGGTTCGATGGGAATCCCGTGTATTCGCCGGACGGACGCTCGATCGCTTACCATTCGCAACTCACCGCGGGATACGAATCCGACCGGTGGCGCATCATGCTGTACGACCGCCAGACAGACAAGAGCACGGATCTCACGGCCGGATTCGACCGCAGCGCCAACGAATTGGCGTGGTCACCGGATAGCAAGACGATTTATTTCACCGCGGAAAATGAGACGCTGCAGCCGATTTATGCCCTAGAGGCGCGCGCCGGCGCGGCGCCGAAGAAGCTGCTCGACGGTTACAACGGCGCATTCTCCTTCAACGGCGACGCGACCCTGTTGGTGACTGAGAGGACCAGCCTGCTATCACCCACGGAATTATTTGTTGCCGCGGGCGATGGCAGTGGCTTGAAGCAATTGACGCATCACAACGACGCCATCCTGGCGCAACTGGAGATGAACACGCCGGAGAGGTTCTGGTTTGATGGCGCCGAAGGAACGAAAGTCGAGGCCATGTTGGTGCGGCCCCCGGGTTTTTCGGCCACGAAAAAGTATCCGATGCTGGTGCTGCTCCACGGCGGGCCGCAGACCATGTGGGATGACGCCTGGGGCTACCGCTGGAATGAGCAAGTTTTCTCGGCTCCGGGCTACGTTACGCTGATGATCAACCGCCGCGGCTCGACGGGCTATGGGCAAAAATTCACGGACGAAATCACCAACGATTGGGGCGGGAAAGCCTATGTCGACATCATGAAGGGAATCGACGCGGCCATCGCGAAGTATCCCTTCATTGACAAAACACGGCTGGCGGCAGCGGGCGGCTCCTACGGAGGTTACATGGCGGATTGGCTGGCAACGCACACCGACCGGTTCAAGGCGATCGTGAGCCATGCCGGCGTGTACGACAAAGTGTCCATGTACGCGACCGAAGAGCTGTGGTTTGAAGAACACGACATGCAAGGCACGCCGTGGACGGCACCGGAGAATTACAAGAAGTGGTCGCCTTCCACCTATGCGGCAGAGCTTGGAAAGTACAAGACGCCGACACTGGTGGTGGGGGGCGAACGGGATTATCGCGTGCCCTATACCCAGTCGCTGGAATTCTTTACTGCGTTGCAGCGGCAGGGCGTGCCATCCAAGCTTTTGATCTTCCCGGATGAGGGACACTGGGTGCTGAAACCGCAAAACAGCCAGCTATGGTACAAGACATTTCTGGATTGGCTGGCGACCTACATGAAGTAGGCGCGCACGAGGAAAGAAGCCCGGCGCAGCGAAGGCGCCCGTGACATCCTGCAGAGAGGAACACTCTCGCGGAGTTGCCCACGGCGTAAAGCGGCGGCAAGCCGCCGCACTCCAAAACGCGGTTATATCTCCGCGAGCTTGCGCAGCGTGCGGCGCAGAAATCGAAACAGGTGATACAGCAGGAAGAGCGATATACCGAAGAGCACGCTCACAACGACGATGGCGGCCGTGGGGTGCGCCGCGGCAAACCAGACCAACCAGACCGCCAGCATATCTTCTCCAAAACTCAGCGCCCAATTGCTGAAAGGTTCCGGACTCATGTTCACGGCCGCACGGGCGCTGGCCTTGGTGCCGTGGGACGTAAGCGCGATGCCTCCCGCAAGCAGCGCCGCTCCCCAGCGCCAGGCCTCGGGAGCCGCTGAGGTTGCGCCGAACGCCAGAAGTGCCGCAGCCGGCGGCCGGATGAACGTATGTACCGCCTGCCAAATTGAATCAATATAAGGAACCTTGTCCGCCAGGAATTCCAGCAAATAAAGGACTGCCGCGATTCCCAGCACCACGGGATGCGAGAGGATGCGGAGGTGCCCAGGCAGTTGAATGACGCCAAAGCGCTGGAGCAATCCCAGCGTCGCGACAGTGGCATAGAGATTCAGGCCGGAGGAAAAGCCGGCGCCAAGGACCAGGCTAAGGGTTTCGAGAGGGTTCATAGTCGTGCACAAGCGCTCGGATCAAGTTTGGGCGATACATTGCAAGGTATCACGAATGGGCGAGCGTGGGAGTGGGCAGGGACCGGCACACAAAGCAAACGCCCCGGCCAAGACCGGGGCGCTTGCAGAAGTGCGGTTGTTGAGACTGGTTTTACTGGCTCGGCAACATCAGCCGCGTCCAGCCGGTGGTGTTTGTGTCGCGAAACAGCGGCGTGCGCGGCGGCAGCTTGATCGGGTCCAGGAAGTCTGTATCGAAGTTGTAGCCACGAGATGGCGGGCTGTAAACGGTGGTGCAGCACTTGTAAGTGCTGTTGGCCTGCCGGCTGTAGTACAGCTCGACGATGGAGCCCTTGTAGTAGAGGGACTGTCCACCCCAGTCCTCCAGGTAGCGGAGGAAGTTGTGGACCCCGCCATCGGTGCCGAAGTCCTGTGGGATTGTGGCGCTAGTAGTGCCGCCGGGCAACGGGAAGGTGCCCGAGACACCCGCCAGAATAGCCGTGCGGTAGTAACTGGTGACGGCAGTGCGGTTTGTTGGGCACGTCGTGTCGTCACTGCAATAGGGTGTGCTGAAGGAGTTGACATCATTCCAGTTATCGGAAAGAAGGGTGACTGCGTCCGCAGATATGGAAGAAGCCACGTAGGGGTCAGTGTAGTTGGCGCCACCCCCGGCCGAATTCGTGTTGAAGTCGCCTTGGACGTAGACGGGATTTTCCGTGGCAATCGCCAAGCCGCAATTCTGACCGCCGGGGCACACACCCAAGGCCGTCAGGAGGTTGGCGTTGACGAGCTTTACGGCACGGCGGAAGAAGAGCGGCGGGTTTTCCCGCGGGGCGTTGGGGTGAGCCGCAACCAACATAGGCCAAATGCCGTCGTTGTTAGGGTAAGTGGGAACAGCCGCACAGTTGTCGTTCTGCAGGAGGCCAGTGCCGGAAAGCCCCGAGAAAATGCCTAACCTGCCGGGGTTCGTGGCTG
>Ga0209415_10018653_pt1 | contig 10933 bp, 8 predicted proteins | sample PeaSoiSIISIP2007_FD_187696 | JGI IMG/M metagenome (GOLD analysis project Ga0209415, IMG submission 187696) | Peat soil microbial communities from Weissenstadt, Germany - SII-SIP-2007 (SPAdes) (version 2) | ecosystem: Environmental > Terrestrial > Soil > Wetlands > Peat | place: Germany... | reverse complement strand
GAGCTGTCGGTCGCCCCGCAGATCAGCGCGCAGGACGTCGCCGCCATCGCGGCGGCCGGTTTTCGCGCGGTGATCTGCAACCGCCCCGACGGCGAATCCTCCGACCAGCCGTGCTGCGAGGACATCGAAGCCGCCGTGAAGGCGTCGGGGCTCGCATGGCGCATGCAGCCGGTGCGCTCGGGCGGCGTCACGCAGGCGGATGCCGACGCGTTCGGTGCCCTGATGGCGGAATTGCCCAAGCCGGTGCTCGCCTATTGCCGCTCGGGAACGCGCTGCGCCACTCTGTGGTGCCTGTCGCAGGCCGGCAAGCGGCCGCTGCCCGACATTCTCGGACGCACCCAGGCGGCCGGCTACGACATGACTGCCGTGATGCAGCGCGCCGCCGGGCCGGGCGTGTGAGTGTGGGTGGGCAAAGGCGCATTGCCGATGCCGGCCTGATTTAATCGAAACTCTCATGCGCCTTTGTCCACGCGGTCGAACCTCGCCGTCCGACCGCGTGGGCAAGATCGCGTGATGGTACCGGGCCAGCCGATGAGCGATGCCAACGCGATCTTGCCCACCCTACGCAGCCACGCGGCGCGCGCCCGGAGCGCGTCGCCTTCCAGTCACGATTTCAGCTAGAGTCGCCGCATGGAATTCGGCTTTTCCGATCTGCTGGCGATCTTCTCCGGTTCGCTGGTCGGCTTCATTCTGGGCGTCATCGGCGGCGGTGGCTCGATTCTCGCGGTGCCGCTGCTGGTCTATCTGGTGGGGGTGAAATCGCCTCACGTCGCCATCGGCACCAGCTCCATCGCGGTCGCACTGAGTGCGCTCGCCAATCTCGTCGATCATGCGCGGCGCGATCATGTGTGCTGGCCGGTCGCGATCCTGTTCGCGCTGTCCGGCGTGGTGGGGGCGGCGCTCGGCTCTACGCTCGGCAAGCACACCGACGGCGAGAAGCTGCTCATCCTGTTCGGCATGCTGATGGTGGTGGTCGCGGCCTCCATGGCGATGCGACGGGAAGGGGGCAGCAAGCCGCAGGTGCGCCTTGAGCGCGGCAATGCGCCGTGGGTCATCGGCATCGGCTTCGCGGTCGGGGCGCTGTCCGGCTTTTTCGGGATCGGCGGCGGATTCCTGGTGGTGCCGGGGCTGGTCGCCGCCACCTCGATGACCATGATCATGGCGATCGGCTCGTCGCTCGTGTCGGTGACGGCGTTCGGCCTCACCACCGCGGCGAACTACGCGCTGTCCGACCTGATCGACTGGCGGCTGGTCCTGCTGTTCGTCGGCGGCGGCGTCGCGGGCGGCCTCGTGGGCGGCCAGCTCGCGACTGCACTGGCCACGAAGAAGCGGGCGCTGTCGCTGGTGTTCGCCGTGGTGGTGGCGAGCGTCGGCGTCTACGTGGTGATGCGCGGCGTGCTGAACTTGATGGGGTGACGTCACTCCTTCACGTTGCGTACTTCAGTGTTCATGCGCACATCCTTGCGGCGGCGCTTGGCGAGCTCCTTGCCGGTGGCGAAATAGTCGCCTCGGGTGGCGCGCTCCGCCGCGGCGTCGAGGTCGGCGGACCATTCGCCGAGCGAATAGCCGTACCAGGGCGACTCCGGCTTGAGCTTGGGCAGGCCGAGCTCTTCCCAGATCTTCTTGGCGTTCTCCATGTATTCGCGCTTGGGCAGCGAGATCGGCGGGAAATCCTCCTTCAGGGTGGCGTCGATCAGCACCGACGCGTCCTCGCCGTTGTTACGCTTGCTGCGCGGGCCGTGACCCGGGTCGCGATGGGGCAGGACATGCATGTCGAGGGTCGGATTGGCGCGGTACGACATCGCCCACAGGATGGCGTCGGCATTCTCCGGGTCGATGTCGTCGTTGACCGCGATGACGTACTTACCGGCGGCGCGGTGCATCACGGCGGCGCCGTAGAGCGCGCGCCACAGCTCGGTCGGGGCGATGTTGCGCTCGACGACGAGCGCGATCACCTTGCGGATGTTGGTCAGCGGCTCGTGCATGGAGACGCGCTTGATGCCCTTGATGCCGAGGGTGTTGCGCAGGAAGTTGAGGAACAGCGGCTCCATGCCGATGCGCTTGATCAGGCTCGATTCGGAAGGCGTCACCTGGGAGATGATGGAGGTGAGGATGGCGTCGCGGCGCCGCGTGATGCAGGTCACGTCCATGTAGGCGTTGAATTCCTGCAGATTGACGTGGCCGTGGGATTCCCCGAACGGCGCCTCGGGCTCCAGATACTCGGTGTCGATGAAGCCCTCGATGACGATCTCGGCCTCCGCCGGCACCAGGAGATCGACCGTCTTCGCCTTGACGACGTTGATGGGCGAGCCGACCAGCGCACCCGCCACATAGAGCTCGTCGACGCTTTCGGGCAGCTTCTGCACCGACGCGAAGGTGACGCAGGGCGGCGCGCCGAGCACCACGGCGCAGGGCAGCTTCTTGAAGCCGCGCTCGCGCAGCTTTTCCCAGTGATTGTAGATGCCGGGCCGCAGTTCCAGCGACGGGTTCATGCCGAGCCGGCGCGGTGCCTTCACCTGGCCGCGGTAGTTGCCGAGATTCTGGATGCCGGTATCGGGATCCTTGGTGATGTATTGCGACAGCGTCGCATAGGGAGCGATGTCCCAGCCCGGCGTCGAGATCGGCAGCGGTATGCCGTCGAGGCCGTTGCCGGGCTTGTCGAGAGCTTTGCCCTGAATGACGATGTCGTGGCACGGCGCATTCTCGACGATGCGCGGCGGGATCGGGTGCTGCGCCGCCTTGACCCAGCGCTCGTCGATCTCGTCGAGCCGGCAGCCGATGCCGATGCGATAGATTTCGCGGTTTGACGCCAGCACGCCGACCGCGACCGGGATGTCGTATTTGCGCTTCTTGCTGTCGGTCACGTTCGTGAACAGGAAGGCCTTGCGGTCCTTCTCCTCGATGCCGCCGCGGAACTGCCAGCGCACCAGCGGGTGCATCTCGGTGTCCTTGTTGATCGGCCGGTCGACGGTGACGAGCAGGCCGGCCTTGTCGAGGGCGCGGATGTGATCGTGCAGGTCCGGGTAGCTGCGCGCAGGTGCGTCACCAGGCTTGAGGCTGGCAGATTTGGCGCCGCCGGATTTCGCGCTGCCGGATTTCGCGGCGGGCTTGCGCTTGGGCTTGGTCATCGCATCCATGGAAAAATCCTCGGGGTCAATCTCATTTGGCGCGCGCCAGCGCGGCTTCGCGGATCGAAGGGTCGGTCAGGGCGGCGGGATCGAATTTCGCTGCCATGCGGCCGTCCTCCGCCAGAAGATCGCGCAGCCAGCGCAATTTATCGAGGTCGATCTCGATCGCCGGCGAGGCCGCCTTCTGCTCGACCACCTCGCGGTAACTCGCTTCCGCGACCGGATCGCCGGGCGGTAGATTTGCCATGCGGCGCGTCAGCGCCACGACCTTGTCGCGATGCGCATAGGCGAACGCATAGGCGTTCATTTCCGCCGCTACGAAACCGATGAGCTGGTTGCGCTTGGTGCGGGCGAGATCGCCGCGGCTGATGATGCATTGGCGCAGGAACTGCGGCAGCGCCTCGCCGGCGACCGCGAGCGTCTTCAGCTTGAGCTCCGGCCGCGCCGCGAAGTCGCTGGTCGAGATCGCGGCGTCGATGGTCTTCGCCATCAGGGCCCGCACCCGCTCCGGGTCGCTGCCGGCCGCGACAAAGCTCACCTCCGACGGCGCGACGCCGGCCTGCTTGAGCATAGTGCGGGCTACGAGATCGGGCAGCGAGCCCGGCGCCGAGATGCCGAACTTCTTGCCGCGCAGATCGGCGACCGAGCCGATGCCGACATGGGAGAACAGCGAATAGGTGAGCTTCGGCCAGGTGCAGCCGAGGATTCTCACGTCGGCGCCCTTGCTGCCGGCGATCAGCGGGCTGATCGGGCTGCCCTCGTAGCTGTCGAGCTCGCCCGCGATCAGGGCCTTCATCATCAAGGTGTCGTTCTGGAAGGCCTGCATCTTGAGATCGAGGCCCTGGGCTTTGGCGAACCCACCCTCGGTCGCCATGTATATGAAGCCGGCGTCGCCCTTGGGGACGAGGGTGCCGTGGCGCCACAGATCGTCGGCGTGGACCGGAACGGCGAGGAGGAGAAGGGCGGCGGCGAAGAGACCTTTGCTCATGCGGACACCTTCATGCGCGCGGTCCAGTCTTCCCGCAAGCGGTCGCGCAACACTTTGCCGCGGTCGCTCTTGGGGAGGTCGGGAACGATGAAAATCTGCTTGGGCATCTTCGGCGGCGGCAGGAAGGCCTCGCAATGCTGGCGCACCGAGGCCTCGGTGAGAGCGACGCCGGACCTGGAAGCGTCCGGTTTGGCGACCACATAGCATACCACTTCTTCGCCATAGATCTTATCCGGCACGCCGACCGCGGCGGCTTCGAGAATGTCCGGGTGCTTGAGCAATATCTCGTCGATCTCCACGGGTGCGATATTCATGCCGCCCCGGATGATGAGGTCCTTGGTGCGGCCGGTGACGCGGATGAAGCCGTCCGGGTCCTCGATGGCGAGGTCGCCGGTCTTGATGCGGTTGGGGCGGATGCGCTCGATGGTGCCGTCGTCCAACAGGTAGCCGATCGCGGTGTGCGGGCCGCCGGCCGTCACTTCGCCCTCGAGGCCGGGCGGACACGGCTTGCCTTCCGGGTCGACGATAGCGAATTCCTGGTGCAACGCCGGCACCCCGACGGTGCCGATGCGGTTCCGGTACGTGCGGTTGCCGCAAACCCAACCGGCTTCCGACATGCCGTACATCTGCAACAGCTTGACGCCGTACATCTCCTCGAACTGCAGCCACTGCTGGGCGGTGAGCGGCGCGGTCGAGCAGCTCATCAGCTTGAGCGTCGGCAGGTCCTTGGCAGTGTAGCCGAGCGGCTTGTGCAGCAGCATGTTGAGCACGCTCGGCACGCCGGCCGCGAACGTGATGCCGTAGCGCTGGATCCACTCGAAGAAGCGGCTGTGGGAGAAGCGCTTGGCGATGTGCATCGTCAGCCCCTTCTCGAGGAACGGCATCAGGCTCAGCACCTGCGCGGAGTTCCAGCCGAAGGAACGGTATTCCAGCGTGCGGTCGTTCTCGGTGAGGCCGAGAAATTCGAGGGTGGAGAGGCCGTTGAGCCAATAGGCGCAGTGATCGTAGACCACAATCTTGGGCCGGCTGGTCGTACCGGAGGTGCAAAAGATGCAGGCGACGTCCTCGGGCGAATTGCGCTCCGGCAGGGTGGCGGCATCGGCTCGCGACAGGCTCGAGAACAATTCATCCTGCGGATCGGCGGCGCCGCCGGCCGACCATGCGCCGAACCGGATGCGTGGCGCCTTGCAGTCGCCGACCAGGGCGTCGATGTCGAGGTCCTTGTGCCACAGCACTAGCGCCGGGTTCACGACGGGCGCGAGATCGGCCAGCACCTTTTCGTTGATCTCGATATTGAGCGGGCACACCACCGCGCCGATGCGCCAGACGCCGAACCACAGCAGCAGCTTTTCCAAATTCTCGTCGGACAGCAGCAGCACGCGGCTGCCCTTCACAACGCCGCGGCGCTTGAGCAGGGCCGCGATGTCGGTGGTGATCCGGTCGAGCTCACCGAACGTGATCGCGGTCCCGGAATCGAGATCGACGATGGCGGTCTTGTGCGGATCGCGGTCGCGGTAGAGCGCGAACAGCTCCGCGATCGGGCGGTACGGGATCTCGGGAACATGACTGCCGAATACGCTGGTCATGGTCGCCTCACGGCATGGCACCGTAGGGTGGGCAAGGTCGCAGTCGCGAGCGACGGCCTTGCGCAAAGCTGTCGGGCGACCTTGCCCACGCGGTCGAAACGGCGAGATCGGACCGCGTGGGCAAAATCGCACCCGCGGATTACCGCAATCTCATCTGTCGGAGTGAGCGATTTTGCCCACCCTACGTTGCCCGCTCTCGTCACGTCACCGGCCATTTGAGCTGGACCATCTGGTCGAATTTGAGATGCTTCTTGAAGCGACTCACGGCGACCGGGACCTCGGCGAACAGCTTCGCCTCGTCGATCTTGGTCAGGTGTCCGCCGGCGACGACCTGCTCGCCCATCACGAACACGTCGCGCACCGAATCCCCGGTCGCGCTGTAGACGAGGTTCGCCACCGGATTGATGAGCGGTTGCCATTCGGGGCGGTTGGTGTCGAACAGCACGATGTCGGCCTCCTTGCCGACCTCGATGCTGCCGATGCGGTTGGCCATAAGAGCCGCCTTGGCGCCGTTGATGGTCGCCATTTCGAGGCCCGTCTCCGGCGGCATGACGCGCGGATTGATCCGGGTCTCCTTGTAGCAGCAGCAGGCGAGGCGGATTTCCTGGGCCATGTCGACGATGCCGGAGCTGGCATGGTCGGAGCCGACCGCCACGTTGACGTCGAGTGCCAACAGTTCGGGCAGCTTGCCGAACAGGAAATTGCCGTAGCCGTTGTGCAGGCTGGAGCTCGGCGCGCAGACGAGCGAGGGCTTGCGCCGTGCCAGGATCGCGACCTCCTGGGGCTCGAGCCAGCCCGAATGCACGATCAGCATGCGCTCGTCGATGACGCCGAGCGATTCGAGCCGCTCGATCTCGGCGAGCCCGGTGCGGGCGACGCTCGAATCGTGGGTCGAGTAGGAAAAGCACGCGTGGGTCTGCAGCAGCGTGCCGTAGCGGTCGGCGAGCTTCTTCAGGCCGGTGATCAGCTCGTCGGAGGCGTTGTTGAGGCCGCGGAATGAGGCACTGGCGCCGAGCCGCGGATTGTCGGTCTTTTTGCCAGTGTTGGCGTAGCGTTCCAGCACCGCGCTCGCGCGTTCCATGGCGACGGCGGTGGTTTCGATCATGCGCTCGGGCAAGATGCCGAGCACCGACTTGGTCAAGTCGAACGAGGAGCGCGATACGATCATGCGGATGCCGGTCGCCATCACGCCTTCGACCGACGCCTCGGGATGATAGTTGCCGGGATCGACGAAGCAGGTGACGCCATGGCGTAAGAGCTCGGTCGCCGCGAGCGACGCCGACACCCGCACGTCCTCGCCTTCGAGCGCCGCCTCGTAAGGATACATGCGGTCGAACAGGAACGACTGGGCGTTCGATTCGTCCGCGAGCCCGCGCGACAGCTGAAACGAGGAGTGCAGATGACAATCGACGAAGCCCGGCGTCGCCACCGTGGCACGGCCGTCGATGCGGCGCTTGGCGGCATAGCGCACCGTGATGTCAGCCGACTTGCCGACCGCCACGATCCTGCCGCCGTCGACCGCAATCGCAGCCTCGCGGATGACGCGGCGGCCGGGGTCCATGGTGATCAGCCAGGCGATGTCGGCGATGATGAGATCGACGGATTGCACGGGGGCGCTTTCTCTCAACCGTAGGGTGGGTAAAGCGAAGCGTGCCCACGCGGACGCTTCAGCGGCGAGCTCGACCGCGTGGGCACGGCGCGAAGCGCGCCTTTGCCCACCCTACTTCTCCCCCACGTACGTCAGCCCATCGGAGATCTTCAGCTCGATCAGCACGTTGTCGTCGGTCGAACCCTCGCACAGCATGGAGCGGTGGCCGATGCCCTTGGGGATGAGGAGCATGTCGCCCGGATGCATGATCTTGACGCCCATCTCGGTTTCCCACTTCAGCGCGCCCTTGACGCAGAAGATGATCTCGTGGGCGTCGATGTTGCGATGCCAGAACCCCATGTCGTGCTTGCGGCGCTTGGAGACGTCGATCTTGACCTTGTCGGAGGTGTAGAGCCGCAATGGCGTGCCGTCCGCCTTGTCGATGTTGGACGGGCTGAATTTCTCGGCGAAGATGTTGATCATCCGGAAAATGTCGGCGTTCTCCAGCACGCCGGCATTGATCACGGGCGGCTCGTTGTGGGCGAGCACGACGTTCTTGCCGTCGATCGTCACCAGTTCGCGGTAGGTCCCTTTGCTGCTCATGTTCGGCTCCGGCTTTCTGGGTTGGGCGTGCCGCCCGATGCGGCCAGCACCGCGGCCACGATGCCGGCATAGCCCGTGCACCGGCACAGATGGCCGCTCAATACCTCGCGGATTTCATCCTCGGTCGGATGGGGATTTCTCGCAAGATAATCCGTGAATGACATCAGGATGCCGGGCGTGCAGAAGCCGCACTGCAGGGCATGATGCTGCTGGAACGCAAGCTGCAGCGCATTGAGCGTGCCGTCGGGCGATGCCAGCGATTCGACCGTGGTGACGGCGCGGCCCTCGGCCTGCACCGCGAGCGTCAGGCAGCCGCGCACCGCCGTGCCGTCGATCAGCACCGTGCAGCAGCCGCACACGCCATGCTCGCAACCCACATGGGTGCCGGTCGCCCCGATGACGTGGCGCAGGAAATCGGTGAGCAGCATGCGAGATTCCGCATCGCCCGAGACGGCGCGGCCGTTGAGCGTGAAGCGAACCCTACTCCGCTCGTCCTTGTTCACGCGGCGCATCGCAACGCCTCTTCCACCACGAGGGGACCGACCCGACGCAGCAGGTCGCGGCGCAGCCGGGCGGACGCATGGGTATCGTCGTAGCCTTCGAGCTCCCAGGCGAGGGAGTCGAAGAAGCCCCTGGCGTCCGCCACGCCGTCGATAGTGGCGCGCCGCACCGCCGGGCGGTCGGCCATGCCGCCAACACCGATCCGCATCGCGTTGTCGTTCTCGATGCAGACCGCCACCGCCACCATGGCGAAATCGCCGTGCCGGCGCGCCACCTCGCGGAACGCGACGCGACGCGTCGATTGCACCGGAAAACGTACCGCGACGATCAGCTCGTCGGGCTCCCGCGCGGTGGTCAGCATGCCGCGCTGAAAATCCTGCGCGGCGAGCATGCGGGTGCCCCGGCGCGACCGCAGCACCACCTCGCCGCCCAGCGTCGCGAGCGACAGCGGGATCTCCGAGGACGGATCGGCGTGCGCGATCGAGCCGCACACCGTGCCCTTGTTGCGGGTCTGGAAGTGCCCCACGAAAGGCAGCGCAGCCGCGAGCAGCGGCAGTTTGGCAGCGAGCTCCGGCCACTCTTTGAGCCGGTTCTGCGTCACTGCGGCACCGACCTCGACCGCGTCGCCGGCGACCTTGATGTCGTCCAGCTCCTCAAGGCGCGCGATGTCGATCAGCACCGCCGGTTCCGCAATGCGCAGGTTCATCATCGCCATCAGCGACTGCCCGCCCGCCAGCACCGAAGCGGCGTCGCCGTATTCGGCGAGCAGCGCAACCGCCTCGTCCACACTGTCCGGGCGCACGTAGTCGAACTTGCGGGGTTTCATGGGGCCGCCCCCTCCTCGCCCGCCAGCAGCGCATGCAGCCGGCGCGGGGTCATCGGCAGCGGGACGTCCCTGGCGCCGAGCGCATCGGCGATCGCGTTGGCGATGCAGGCGGGCGTGCTCATGCAGTTGCCTTCCGCCATGCCCTTGGCGCCGAGCGGGGTGAGCGGCGACGGGGTCTCCTGGTGCAGGATTTCGAGCTTTGGAATTTCGCTCACCGTCGGCACCAGGTAGTCGGCGAAGCTTCCTGACAGGAAGGCGCCGTTGTCGTCATAGACGAATTCCTCGTAGAGCGCGGCCGCGATGCCCTGCGCGAAGGCGCCATGCACCTGGCCGTCGGCGATCAGCGGATTGAGGAGCGTACCGGCGTCATGCATCGACACATAGCGGTCGACCCGCACCGAGAACGTCACGGGATCGACCTCGACGCCGCACATGTCGAAAATGAAGCCGTAGGTGAGCGACGTGTTGATGCGGTCGTCGCCGGTCGGCGGCTCGAGCTCCGGCGGCGACCACACGCCGGTTTCCGACAGGCCGGGCGCCATGCCATCGGGGAGCATCACGGGCGACCAGTGCGCGGTGCCGGCGACGCGCCCGAACGGCAGGGCATTGTCCGGATTGGACCGGCTGCGCACCTTGCCGTCGGCGAACTCGATGTCGTCGGGCAAGATGTTGAGCTGCTTTGCTGCGATGCCGGCGAGCTTGTCGCGCATGCGCACGGCCGCCACATGGGCCGCGACCGCGGTGCCGGGCGCGAACCGGCACGAATAGGTGCCGGCCGCGATCGACCACGCGTCCTTGGCCGTGTCCATCTCCAGCGTGACCTCGATATCGGCGGGATCGAGACCCAACCGTTCGGCCACGATCTGGGACAGCACCGTCTGATGGCCCTGGCCCTGCACCGTCACGTCGGCCGTCATCGACACCGCGCCGAGCGGGTCGACATTGACGGTGACCATCGACACCGCGCCGTTCTTCGGCCCGGCGCGCTCGCGCGCGTCCGCGGTCAGCAGCGTCGACAGATAGCCCATGTTGGACATGCCGGGCTCGACCACCGCCGCAAACCCGATGCCGTAGAGCTTGCCGGCGGCGCGCGCCGCGTCGCGCCGGCGCTTGAGGTCGTCGAGCCGGCCATCCCCGATCGTGGTTGCGACGGCGCGCGCATAATCGCCGGAATCGTAGAGCGAGCCCGCGGCGGTGCGGTAGGGGAATTTCTCCGCCGGAATGAGGTTGCGCCGGATCACGTCGAGGTGGTCGAGGTTAAGCTCGACCGCGATGCGCTGCACCAGCCGCTCGATGGCGAGGTAGAGCTGCGGACCGCCGAAGCCGCGGATCAGGCTCGCCGGCATCTTGTTGGTGAGGACGATGCGGTTCGTCACATCCACATTGGGGATGTCGTAGGCCCCCGTCACCGAACCGTGCATGCGGTAAAGCGGCCCGGGCATGGGGGCGCGCAGGAAGGCGCCGTAGTCTTCGAGCTGATCGAGGCGCAGCGCCAGGATGCGGCCCTGTCTGGTCACCGCGGCTTCGATCTTGGTGATGCGGTTCGGCCCCGAGCTGGCGGCGACCAGATGCTCGACCCGGTCCTCGACCCATTTCACCGGGCGGCCGGTGATCTTCGCCGCGACGGCGGCGAGCACGATGTAGGGAAACACCGAGAGCTTGATACCGAAGCTGCCGCCCGAGTCGGGCGGGATGCGCAGCCGCATCCTGGTG
>Ga0209415_10018652_pt1 | contig 10933 bp, 12 predicted proteins | sample PeaSoiSIISIP2007_FD_187696 | JGI IMG/M metagenome (GOLD analysis project Ga0209415, IMG submission 187696) | Peat soil microbial communities from Weissenstadt, Germany - SII-SIP-2007 (SPAdes) (version 2) | ecosystem: Environmental > Terrestrial > Soil > Wetlands > Peat | place: Germany... | reverse complement strand
CCGTTACAAAAGGAGCGATGGAGAAGACAATGGAACCAGATCCGACAGAGGGAGCCAGGCGAAGGCTCCTGGCCCAAGTCAATTCTCACGCGATGGACCGTTCCGGCTTGGAGGCGAGTCATGGCCGGGTCTGGGATGCGGTCGAGCTGGCCCGGGACTTCGAGGTGCTGGGATTCGCCGCGCCCTTCGTAGTGGTCCGGAGGCGAATCGACCAGAAACTCGGCTCGTTGCTCTTTCAGCATCAACCGAGGTTGTTTATGCCGCATCCGGTTTTATGCCGCATGGTTGCCGATTTGCCCCGGTTTTCCGGGCGGAACCGCTCGCTTGATGCGGCATAAAAATGGGGCGTTGACGGGTTGCGTAGGTTACCCTGGAATGGGCGGATGCAAACTCCACTCATCCTACCAAGCGGCCCTTCGTGGCCGCTTTCTCCATACTGGACAGTGAAACGTTCTCGCCTCGCCGGAGCGGTTCACGCGGTCAGTTTATCCCTGGCTTGAGCCACCTGGAGGGCTAATCCAATCCACTGCTCCGTAAGTCGCCGGAACTGTTTGTAGCTGGCCACCTCAGTCCGCACCTGGCGGAGGATTTCTCGGCGGATGAACTGCGAGGTCTTTTTCCCGCGATAGACATAGTTGAGCTGGTAATAGGGACCGTGTCGGCGGGGACGTTTGGGGTCCTTGCACCGGCAGCCGGGCTTGCCACAGACATTGTATTGGCGGGAGAGGCTGCCCGGGCGCATCGCTCCGTGCTTTTGGAGTTGGGCTTTAATTCGGGCGATTTGGGCTTCCAGTTTCTTAACCGTTCGGGTAGTCTTCATATTCCGAAAGCATATATATGCTATCGGATATGCGCAACCTTTCTTTTCGCCTCACCTTCCCCAAACGCTCGCGCCTCCTCTGGCTGGTCTGGCTGCGCGCCGTCCAATCCCTCCGCCCGGCCTGCTCGCGCACCACCACCTTCCTGTGGCTGGCGCTTGTCCTGGCGGCTTTGTGCCTGCGCCCCGACCTGGCCGGCGTGACCAGCTTGGTCCGCGGCCTCGGCCTTTCCGACGCCAGCTATTACTGCTTGCTGCACTTCTTCCATTCCTCGGCGCTGGACCTGGACCGTTTGACCCAACTGTGGCGGCAGACCCTCCAGCACTTGTTCCGTCGCTGTTTGGTGCGGGTCAACGGCCGCCCGGTCGTGCTGGTCGATGGCCTCAAGCGCCCCAAGGAAGGCCGCAAAATGCCGGGGGTCAAAAGCCTGCACCAGGAGTCCCGCTGCAATGCCAAGGCATCCTTCATCATGGGGCACTCCTTGCAGGCCGTCGCTTTGCTGGTGCAGGTGGCCGGGGTTTGCCTGGCCGTGCCGGTGGCGGCTCGCATCCACGAGGGCATCGTCTGGAGCGCCCGTGACCGGCGCACGCTCTTGGACAAACTCAGCGCCTTGCTGCTCGGATTGCATTGGAACGGCCCTTTGACGGTCGTGGCCGACGCCTATTACGCCGCCGCCAAATTCGCCCGCTCGTTACTCGCCGAGGGTCACCACCCGGTCACGCGCGTGCGCTCCAACGCCGTCGCCTATTTCCCGCCTTCCCCACGGCGTTCCCGCAAGCCGCGCCGCGGGCGACGCCGTGCCTATGGTCACAAAACCCAATTGCGAGACTGGTTCCGCTACCACCAGCAATTCCTCAAGGCCCCCAGTCCGGTCTATGGGGAGTCCGGCATCACCCTGCGCTATTACACTTACGATTTGCTCTGGCGCCCCTTGGCCCAGTTGGTGCGGTTTGTGTGGGTGAAGCATCCGACGCGCGGGAACCTGATCCTCCTTTGCACCGATTTGACCCTGGAACCGCTGGAGATTATTCGCCTTTACGGCTGGCGCTTCAAGATTGAGGTCAGCTTCAAGCAGGCCATTCACACCGTCGGGGCCTACGCGTATCACTTCTGGATGGAGGACATGAATCCCATCCACCGCGGCAGCGGCAAGCAATATGTGCAGCGCAAGTCTGAGCTTTACCGGGAGCACGTCCGCCGCAAGCTCGCCGCCTACGAGCGACACATTCAGTTGGGCCTCATCGCCCAGGGGCTGCTCCAATATCTGGCGCTGAGTTTCCGGCGCGTGGCCTGGTTCAATTTCCACTCCTACATCCGCACCGCATCCCCGCAAAAACCGCCTTCCGAGTGGGTCGTCTCGCAGGCCCTCCGTCACACCTGGCCCGATTTTCTCCGTGGTTTACCCCAAAACGCCATCCTCAAGAAATTCCTGGCTGCCAAAATCAGTCCAGCCCGCTGCGGCTATCTTGACGCCTTTGGTCTGGACAAGGCTGCATGAAGGTTTCACTGTCCAGTCCATACATCAGCCTTTACCTAACCGAACTCAAAGAACAGGGGTTCGCCAAGGCATCGTTCTACGAGCCGATTTACATTCTCAAACGGTTGGATCGCTGGCTTGAGCGAACCGGCCGTGACGTGCATGACTTGGACGAATCCATTGCGCAGGAGTTTTTGCGGCGGGCGATCAAGGGGGATTACGGAAGGAAGGCCGGGCCAGCGACCTTGCGGCGGCTACTGGCAATGCTCCGGCGGATCGGAGTTACGCCCGAGGCTAAGGCGGCGCGTCCAAGCCCGTCCGAGCGACTGACGCATGCTTATGAGCGATTCCTCCTGGAAGAACGTAATCTGACGCCGCAGACAGTTGCTCAGCAGCGGCTGACCGTCAGGAACTTCCTGTCCGAGAAATTCGGCCGCAGTCCGTTGAATCTGTCCAAACTGCGCGCGCCCGACGTAACCACATTCGTCCAGCGGCACGCACGGGATCACGGCCCATTCTGTGCAAGGAACCTGACGACGGGGATCCGACAGTTCCTGCGCTACCTGCACTACAAGGGCCTGACCGACACCGACCTTTCACTGGCCGTCCCGACAGTAGCATGCTGGTCCCTCTCGACTCTCCCGAAACATCTGCCACCGGCACAAGTGCGGCGGATCTTGCGCCATTGCGACCGAGGCCTGCCGCTGGGACGACGCAATTACGCCATCCTGCTCCTTCTTGCTCGGCTGGGTCTGCGGGCGGGCGAGGTGGTCAGGCTCAACCTTGAAGACATTGATTGGGAGAGCGGACTCCTCACCGTCCATGGAAAAGGAAAATGGGCGCAACTGCCGATGCCGGCGGACGTCGCACGGGCCATCGCTCGCTATTTGCGTCGTGACCGGCCTCAATGTGCATGCCGCCGCCTGTTTATCCGCGATCATGCCCCTGTGGACGGCCTCTCCGATTCCAGTGCGATTGCAAGCATCGTGAGAGGCGCTCTGGCAAAAGCGGGAGTGAAGTCGCCCCGGAAGGGCGCGCACCTGCTGCGTCACAGCCTGGCCACTGATATGCTGCGCAAGGGGGCGTCGCTCGATGAGATTGGCCAAGTGCTTCGCCACAGCAGCCCTAACACCACCGCAATCTACGCCAAAGTCGATCTCGACTCACTACGACCGCTGGCCCCGCCGTGGCCGGGAGGTGCCCGATGAAATCCCTTAGCCAAGCCGTTGATGAATATCTCGCGCTCCGTCGCAGCCTCGGCTTTAAGCTTCGGGATTATGGTGACTGCTTGCACGAGTTCGTCTCGTTTTTGGAGAAGAACAGATCATCGCACATCACCAACAAGCTTGCGCTGGAGTATGCCACTGGACGCCAGGACGAAAAGGCTGTCTCGTGGTCTCGCCGGTTTGTCATCATCCGTGGTTTTGCCCGTTACCGCTTTGGCGTTGACCCAAGAACCGAGATCCCGCCGGTCGGGCTGCTGAGTTCTCGATCCCAGCGGGCAACGCCGTATCTTTATTCGGAGGACGAAATCCGCCGACTGCAGGAAGCGGCGCTGAACATGAAAACCCGCCACCGGTTGCAGCGGCATACCTATTACTGCCTGTTTGGCCTGCTGGCGGTCACCGGCCTGCGCTTGGGTGAGGCGATCCATCTCCAACCGCAGGACGTGGACCTCTCCGCGGGGGTTCTCACGGTTCGCGGGGCCAAGTTCGGAAAGTCGCGCCTCGTTCCCCTGCACCCGTCCACGGTCGCAGCATTGCGGGATTACGCCCAACATCGGGATCGGTTGCTTGCCGGACGATGCATTCCATGCTTCCTCATGACGGGCCGGGGCAAGAGGCTGGAAAAATCGAACCTGAGCTACGTCTTCCGTGCCCTGTCGCGGCAGATCGGCATCCGCAAACCGGGCGCGAGGCACGGACCGCGTCTGCACGACTTTCGCCATCGCTTCGCCATCCTAACGCTCCTTCGCTGGTAACCGCCCCACTTCGGCAATCACCGAAGCCAGGAGCCTCTACGCTGAGGCTCAGGAAGTCCTCGTGCGGCGTGACCTGGACCAAATGCGCCAAGCGGTCACAGACTTCGGCCGCCACTTGGAGGAGCAAGGCGGCCTTCCCATCCGCTTCTGCGAAGCCGAGGACGTCTGGGCATCGATGGAGGTTGCCTGGACGAACAACCGCGACTACCACCTTCTTGCCTGCACGTCCCGCTTTCCCGAGCCGCTCCGACTCCACCTGACGGCACACGAACTCATGCACCTCCAAACCGATTTAGAGGCCCACCGCGCCGGCCGGCTTCGCGCCGCCGGGCGAGCCGGGGGGCTGGCGGAGTTTCGGGGCCTTTTCGCCGGGGCGGCACACGAGTTACGCCGCCGCGGGCTGGACCCGGAGATGATTGAGCAGGTCATCGATGAGGGGCTGGATTTGTGCCAGGGCGGAATTCACGGGAACCCGCTGGATATGGTAGTCGAGGCCAGGTTGCGCACCGACTTGCCCATCCTGGCGCCGGTCCAGTTCCTTTCTCACCGGCACTTCCTGGCAATGCCCGATGCGCTGGATATCAACCCCATGCTCCGGCGCGTTTTGCCGCGTCCGTTGCTCCAAGGGGTAGAGGCGCTGATTGGCGCCTTTTACCTTTTGGCCGACCACCTCCACGGCGGGGCCACGGACTTTGCAGCGCGCTACAAGACCAGGCCCACTTTCGACCTGATGCAGGACCTCTTCAGGCACTGCCAGGCGCGGTTTGCCGACCTGGGTCCGGGAGGCCACTTCGACCTAGTGGACGAGTTTGCCGCGCGGCTCGGCATGGAGGGGCTGTGCGGATGGCGCTATTTCCCCGAGGGACTGGCTCCGGCCACCCGGGCCAAGGTATGCGCCGCCTTCGAGCCGACGATGGAGCCACTGCCCGAACCTGATAATCCAGTGCTCGGACTGCCCTGACTTGGATGGCCGACGCCCCGCGCTTTCCCGCCAGCTCGCCACGCTCATTCTATGCCGCACAGCGCGAGGACAGGCGCTCTGCCGGTGAGTCGCCCGCCGGGAAAACGGCGCTCCGCGCAGAAGAAGGCCGCGGCAATAGAACACTGCGAAACCAAAAAACAGGCCAGGATCACGTTAACCGAACCACATCAACCCATGAAACATAGAGACAAGGAAGGCGCAACGCAGGTCACCTTTTGCACGATCAGACGCCCTCTCCGCAGCCTGCTCGATCTGCATGGCGAGCCACTGCCGAAGGAGGAGAACCCCGTTGGCTTGGCCATGCGCATCGCGCCGTGGTTCGCCTTCTTACCGGTGCCTGTGCTTTTCGACATCCAGGGCGAGGACCTCCTCATCAGGTATCCCGAGGAGCCCACGAGGCTTAACAACCAGTTGAAAAACCCTGTGCATTCACCTGAGGAGTGCCCACGAATCGGCACGAATGCACACGAATGGAGACAAAAGCATGGAAAAGCCCAGGCTCGGCGGAGGAAGCGGCAGGATTCGTGTGGATTCGTGCGGATTCGTGGGCAGTAATTCAACAGGCTGTTAAGCGCACCATTCCGGTGCTCCGATCTCCGCAGTTTTGCTCTCTCTCGGCCATGGCGGCGGCGGATCAGGGGAATTGGGAAACCCTCCAGCGGTTTGGCCTGATACCTCCCCGTCTGGCGCGCATCTGCACGGGATTGCAGGGGCTGAGGTCGCTCTTCCTGGACTGGCTGTTCGACGGCGTGACCGACTACGCCGCCCACTTCAGCTCGCTGGATGGGTTCGACCTCTCACGGCGGCTCTGGCAGCACTATCAGGACCGCTTACCCACGCTGGCACCTGGAGACGAATTTGACGTGGCCGACGAGTTTGCCGAAATCGTTGGGTTGGCGGGCCGGTATGAGTGGCACAAGGACCCGTTCGGAGCCGGAAAGGGTCTTGCGGCCTGATCCCGTGCCAGAATGGCAGCGCAGCCTGGGCGTCACCTTCATCGGTCCGGAGGTCAGCCCCTCCGAGTAAGTGCTGGCCACACTGCCCTTAGCGCGCGAGGAAGGTTGCGTCCAGGGCCGGGAGTCCAAAGCCAGCGCCCCCATTCCGGCATCGCCCAAGAATGCGAGGCGGTAAAGGCCGAATGGCCGCCAAACACAGAATCAATCGACAGCGACACCACTATGAAATCCGATAGCCCTCCATCCGAACCCGACTCGAGCCTTCCTCCTTACCTGGAAGGCCCGCCGAGGACCCAACTCGACTGCCTTCTCGAATTCGCCCATCAAGAGGCCGAAGAGGCCATGCGCGCGGACGGTCGGCTGTTGCCGACCCTCTTCACGGTCTCGCCGGACGGCTTGTGTTCATTCGACGCTCCGCCAATAAACAACGATGCTGACGCGGGGGAATTCGCTTCGAGAGCACGCCTCATCTGCGCAGCCCAGGCCGCCAGCGTGATGGTCGTGGCCATGGAGATCTGTGTGGCCAAGTCCCGACCAAGAGCATGCCCGCCTCTGGGCATGAGGCCCTCAAGCTCGCTCCCTAGCGGAACGTACGTCGTGCTCGCCGGCGAGGCCGTCGGCGGCTTCTTCGCGCAGTGGTTCGCGCCCATCCTGCGGAACAAGAGCCGCCGCTCCGCTCGATTGGGAGATGTCCTTGTGCTGACCTCGAAGCCGTGCGGGGGCCTCATGGCCGGGGTCCTGCCAGAGTCGGCGCCCACGCCGGAGGTCCGTGACTTCGCCAAGTCTGTGCTCAAGGCCAGCGGCGTCCGCTTGGCACGTGCCGCCACGTCAGCGAGGCCGGATAGCGGCCAGAACTCCAATCCGCCCACGATAAACCGCGCTTAGCCAAGGGCCTGTGGGCACAGCCGCGAACCGATACATCTGGACACCGAGCCAGACACGGAAAGGAAGGCAGGCTCCGCGTCAAACGCCGCCGGGGACGGCAGCGGAAGGGCGCGGAGCGACCAGGCTGGTCTCCAGCCGTACTGGGCAAAACCCGCCGTACGGGATGAAACGAGGGGGCGGGGGAAACGTCGGCACGACCTGATGGCCATTTGCCACGATGCTCGAAAGGGCAGAAACATTGGAAGCCGTCGGTCTAACCCGGTCGCGCCTCCGCTCCACTCGACCAATTCAATTGTACGCGAGCGTAATACATATTCATTTGCATTATTGGGTTTGCGGTTTTGTTCCGCCTCGCGTATAGTCACAAATACAATCCATTAATAATGCTGATCGGTCCGATGGGGCCCGGTGAACGTTGGCGCGAATGCCAGGCCTCATCTCGATTTCTGAGCATTTAGGAAGGACCGTGGCAGGTTCTTTGGTTCATGTCGCGAGCGTTTGACGGAACTTTGTTGGATTTGGTCGGACTGACGCCGCTGATGAAGCGGACGACTGGTCGGTGGTCGATAATCATCGGGCTGGTGGATGGGCCGGTGGATATGGAAAACCCTGGATTGGCAACTGAGGCGGTTCGCGAAATGGCGACGGAGTTCCCGCGCCAGAAGTGTAGTTGTCAGCGGCGCCAAAGCAGTTCGTGCCGGCATGGGACGTTCGTGGCGGGGATTCTCGCCGCGCGGCGGGGTTCAGGCGCGCCGGCGATCTGCCCGGGATGCACTCTTCTGATCCGCCCCATTTTCACGGAAGAGGAATCCCCCGACTCAACCCCCACGGCCAGTGCCCGCGAGCTGGCCGAGGCCATCACCGAGGTCGTCCAAGCGGGCTCCAACTTGGTGAATCTCAGTTGCCAGCTTCCGCGCGGCTCCGCCAGCGCCGACCACGACTTGAACGACGCTTTCGATTTCGCGGCCTCGCGGGGCGCGATATGCATCGCCGCCGCCGGCAACGAGGGCCGGCTGGGCAGCTCGGCCATCACGCGCCACCAATGGGTCATCCCGGTGGCGGCCTGTGACCGCGCCGGCCGCCCGGCGGACGGCACGAACCTGGGCCATTCCATCGGCCGCCGCGGACTGCTGGCTCCCGGCGAGGGCATTCGCAGCCTGGGGCCGGAGCGGGAAGACTTTGCGGTGAGCGGCACCAGCGCCGCCGCCCCCTTCGTGACCGGCGCGGCGGCCCTGCTTTGGTCCGAGTTTACCGGTGCGACGGCGGCGGATGTCTGGCAGGCCCTGAACCTGGGCCACGCCGTGCGGCGCACCGGAGTCGTTCCGCCTCGGCTTGACGCCTGGGGCTCCTTTGAAAGGCTCGCCGCGCGTTTAGGGAGGGGACCAAGCCTATGAAAGAAGAGATGAAAAAAGAGAAGAGCAAAAATCCCCCTGAACCTGGCCGTGCTGGACCGCACCGCGTGCGGCTGCCCGGTTTCCTCGTCAAAGAGGAAATCGGCCTCGGCGACGTCATCAAACGCATCACCTACTCGATGGGCATCCCCACCTGCTCCGGCTGCGAGCAACGCGCCCAGGCGCTCAATCGCTGGGTAAAATTTACACGCTGATGGCAACCCGCGAACTTCAAACCGACCTCAAACCAACAACCGAACGGATAAATGTTATGACCACCGCCACCGAAACCAACGAACCCGCCAACGCCGAGCCTGCCAACGCCGCCCCGGCGCCCGGAGAAGCCAACGCGGTCGTGGCCGCCACCCCGGCCACGCCGCCCAAGCCAACGCCGCCCGCAGGCTCCTGCCCCACGTGCGCGGGCGGCACCCCTTCGGCGCCGGCCACGGGCCCCCGGCCGAACTCCTTCGTGTACGCCCTGGGGCAGATTGAGCCGCGCTTCCCGCGCATCTCGGTCGAGAAGGAATTCAGGCAGGCCGTCGCTCAGGGCCAAACGGCGGGTTTGACCGACCGCCAGGTTTTCCAAAAAGTGCTTTCGGAACCCCGAATGGGCTACCTGGTGCGCCAGATGTGCTGGGTCATGACCATCGCCGGGCTGGACACCTACATCCTCGTGCCACGCTGCCCATGTGATTTCGCCCCGCTCCTCGAGTCCCTGCGACCCGCGCCCGATGCCAACGCGCTCGACGCCATCATCGGGACGAGAGGCCCGGTGGCGCCGGCGGATATGTGCAACGGGCTGCTGCTGCCGATCGTGGCCTTCGACCAACTGTTTTCCTTCGACCGCGACGCCCTCTTGAAGGCTCTGCCCCGCCCCAAGGACGCCAAAGCGCCGGAGTTCACGGCGACGGCGGCCGAAGTGCTGGACCGGATTCTCACGGTGACGGACAACGCCGGGGCGACGGATGACCACCGCGCGCTCAACTACCTGGTGATGCGCGATCCTGCCATCTACGCCTGCGTGGCGGAGTGCCATGGCCGCAACCTGGAGTGGAGCTCGGTGCATACGCGCCCTTGGCGGCTTTCCTCAGCCCGCAAGATCGTCGAGGCGCTCTTCACATTTACGCAACGGGAGAACGAGTTTGTCGAGAAATACTGCGTGCGCGTGGACGTGAACGACGAGTATCCGTTCCTGGTTTCCAAAATCGCCCGTTACTACGAACATTGATATGAGAACGCCCGGCTTTACGGCACAAAGGGCGCTGGATTTCCCGCCCACGCAGGTTTATCGCGAACATGGGGCCTCCCAGGCGATGGACGAAGCCCAGGTGCCCAGTGTCGCTGCGCTGGTCGTGCCGGCGTTGGGGAAAGGATGTGTAGTGGATCTCCCGAGTGGGAATGTTTGCTGTGTTAGTGAGCTCGGGACAGTCACATGCACCTCCTCCAACGGATCCTCCACCGGTCTGGAGCCGTGCGGCGGGGCGGATTTGCAGATCGATCCGGACAACTGCGGCCAATGCAAGAAAGTTTGCGCGGCTGGATTGGTCTGCTGGGAAGGGAAATGCGTCGCGGGCTGTCCCAGTCGCTACACGGCGTGCGCTGGGGTGTGTTGCGTGCCGGGATCTACCTGTGTTAATGGCGTGTGCGGCTGCCCAACAGCTTGCGGGAACTGTGGAAAGATGTCCGGGAAATGCATGGACAACGGGAACTGGGATATGACGGTTTCCCAATGCGAAGGCTCCGGGCCCTGTGCTCCAGATACGCTGGGGTATTGCGGGTTGGGCACAAGGGCCTGTAATCCTGATTGCCAATGGGGACCCTGCGATTGTCCGGCTCCGAACACGCTGTGCAACGCAGAGACTTGCGTGGATCTGAGTGTAAACCCAAAGTACTGCGGGAGTTGCACGCATGCATGCTTGAGTGGTGAAGGCTGCTGCCAGGGCCAGTGTACCCCATGTCCTGTTGGCGCCGTCGAATGTTCAACAACCGGGGAATGCGTCTGTCAAACCAACCCCTATCAAAATATAATGCCCTGCGGCCCTTCCCCGGGTGTTTGTACTGATGTAAACTCAGACCCGAACAACTGCGGATCTTCCGGCTATTCATGCATGGGCGGATTTTGCCAGAATGGTTCCTGCCAGTGCCAGAACGGAGAAACCTTCTGTGCCGGGATCGGATGCGTTAACCTTAGCGACGCCACCGGCAGTTGTGGTAGCTGCGGGAATGCATGTCTGCCCGGGGCATCTTGTCAGGGAGGTCTATGCACTTGTCCGGGAACACAAACGAACTGCAGCGGAGTATGCCTGGATACCAGCTCAGATCCAAATAACTGTGGGGGTTGCGGTACGGTTTGTCCATCCGGGAGCTGCTGCAGAAACGGGAGATGCACCACCGTGCCTTCGTTAAGTAGTATTTCATCTAACCCTACTAATTGCATGGCTAG
>Ga0209415_10018651_pt1 | contig 10933 bp, 5 predicted proteins | sample PeaSoiSIISIP2007_FD_187696 | JGI IMG/M metagenome (GOLD analysis project Ga0209415, IMG submission 187696) | Peat soil microbial communities from Weissenstadt, Germany - SII-SIP-2007 (SPAdes) (version 2) | ecosystem: Environmental > Terrestrial > Soil > Wetlands > Peat | place: Germany... | reverse complement strand
CGACTTTCTGCTCAGCAAGGGCAGCCGCGCGGCTGTCAATGCTCAGGATGACAAACGTCGATTTTTTCACAGCTCCTTACGCCCTGGGCTACTTTATGGCGCCCCTGACGGGGCTGCTGACGCGTGGGCGAATCCTCTCGTCTGATCTCGCCAATTATTTTGGACACGACACGAGACGTTGGTGCAAAAAACAGAACGGCCGGCAGTACCAACTGCCGGCCGTTAAGGAGGGACTCAGGGATGTGCTCTACCGGTGTCCACCGCCGTGAAGACCTCCACCCGAGTGGAAACCGCCTGCTGAGCCTCCTCGCGTGAAGCCACCGCGGTTCGCGCCGCCCACTGGACCGCGTCCGCCACCCACCGGTCCGCGTGCCACGGGGCCTCCTCTAAACCCTTCTCGTCCAGCATAGCCCGGGCGAGCATAGCCGCGGCCGTAGTAGCCTGGATGGCCCCAATAGCCTGGGCGTCCATGCCAGCCGTGGAACCAGGGCCCCGCGCCAATGAAGACCCCGCCGACGAACCAGTCCGGTCCATAGTAGCCGTAAGGCGCGCACGCGTAGGGGTAGTCCGGGTAGTAGCCGTACGCGCACACCGGCGGCGCTCCGACGTAAACCGGTCCCACTCCCACACCGAAAACCACCGGTTGAGCCTGAACGGAAGGCGCTGCCATCAAACCCACACCAAGCAAGCTGAGTAGCATTAGCTTTTTCATGGTTCATACCTCCTCGGCTCCCAAGAGCCCTTTCAAACTTCAACCTTGCAAGAGGCAAGAGAGTTGCCAAACCGGTGTTTTCCCGCCGGCGCGCCAAGGACCCTGGAATTAAGGTAATGGCAGGAATCGGGAGGGATTGTCGATTCTGCCCTCTACCGCCGATCTGGTGCTTTTCAGTTAAGGCGGTGTTTTTCGGCCACCAGAAGATTGGACGGTTGTCCCCAGTTAGAAGTTCGTTAACAACGTCTTTCCCGCGCGCGCCTGTGCAAATTGAGAATGCCTCAGTTGCGGTGGGCGTGCGGTTCCGCCACTTGCGGTGCGGAAAGGCGAAGAAGGTGTGACGCCGACCTCAATTCACCGTTAGGGTGAGCTGAATCGTGTGGGTGAGGGTGGAAGTCGAGGCATCCGTCGCCGTTACGTCCACAGTATAAGTTCCCGCCGGTGTGCCGGCATTGGTGGGCGGTGGAATTGTTACTCCTCCTCCGCAAGCGCTCCACAACATCACGATTAGCAGGCCCGCGCCCAGCAACCACGCGGCGCGACGCTTCCTCGCTCCAGCAAGTGCCGCAACACTGGCCAGCCCCAGCAAGACGTACAGCCAGAACGCTCTCCCCAGCCCTGTCATGCCGGGCGGCAGGAATCTGCCCTGTGGCGGGGCGAGCGATGGCGCCGTGGTGGAAACTGCCACCGCCACCGTCCCCGATGCCGTGCCGTTCAGTGTCACCGTGTTGGGTGTGAGCGTACAGGTGGCAAGCGAGGGAGCGCCGGTGCATGTCAAGTTCACCGTCTGGATGAACCCTCCTTGGGGAGCCAGGGTCAAAGAGTAATTCGCAGTCTGACCCGCCGACACGGTCTGGCTGGTGGCGGCACTCGAGACCGCGAAGTCCATTCCAGTGCCCGAAAGCTCGACCGTCTGAGGGCTATTGCTGGCGTTGTTCGTCAGGGTCAGCGTGCCGCTTCGATTCCCGGGGTCGATGGGCGAGAAAGTAACGCTGATGGTGCAACTCGCGCCGGCCGCCACGGAACTGCCGCAAGTGTTGGTCTCGGCGAAGTCACCGCTTCGAGTAATCTTGAGAGGAGTCAGGGCCCCATTGCCTGTGTTAGCCAGTGTAATCGTCCGCGGCGCGCTCTGGGTTGAAACTGCTTGCCCGGCGAAGGTGAGGCTCAATGCTGAGAGGCTTACCACCGGCGTAAGTCCCGTACCGCTGAGTGTTGCCGATTGGGGGCTATTGTTGGCGTAGTCCGTGACGGTAAGTGTGCCGGTCTGAGGGCCGTACACGGTCGGTTGAAAACTGACGTTGATCGCGCAACTCGAGTTGGCGGGAACGGCGGGCATGCAGTTATTGCTTTGCGTCCAACTACCCAAGACCGCAATGCTGCTGACAGTGAGCGGTACCGCATTGGGATTCGTGAGGGTCACGAGCTGCGGAGAGCTCGGATTCCCTTCGTCCTGATTGCCAAAAGTCAAACTTGCGGGGTAGAGATTAGCGGCAGCCACCATTCCGACGCCGCTCAGTGCAATCGTTTCCGGGCTGCCCTCGCCCGTGTAGGTAATGGTCACAGTCCCGGATCTGGCGCCGGTTGCCGTAGGCGTGAACGTGAGGTCAATCGTGCAAGCGGCTCCGCCAGTCAGAGTGCCGCCGCTATATGGACAAGAGGTGGCGGTAGTCACCAGCGCAAAGTCGCCGCTCGCGGCGATGCTGCTCAGGCTCACCGAAGCACTGCTGAGGGGCGTCAGAGTCACACTTTTTTCCGGGGTGGTCGTGCCGCCCAGCACGGTCCCGAAATCGAGGCTTGTTGGGAGCAATGTCACCGCCGGGGGCGGTGAGATCATGACCACAAACGCGCCGCTGTTGTTTGCTACGATGGGGTTGACAGTCGGGAACCCGGTCCCGGTTCCTCCACCCACGTGGGCGTTACCCGACGAATCAACAGTAATGGCGTTGGCTTGAGTCACGTAGTTTCCTCCAAGGTAAGTCGAGTAAGCCAAAGCCGAGCCCGCTGCGTTCAGGCACGCCACAAAACCGGTATAGGGGATGGGGATTGGGGGCCAGATACTGTCGTTGTTGCTTGCCTGTATCGCGTTAACCGTGGGGAAGTCACGCGACGCGGTTGCCCCGGCCACGTACGCAACGCCGCTGGAATCGATGGCGATGCCAAGTCCTTTGTCACCGCATTCCATGTAGGTGCCAAAGTCATATCCACAACCACTGCCGCCCAAATAGGTGGAGTAGATGAGGGCCGAGCCAGCCGAGTTCAGTTTGGAGACGAAGGCGTTACTGTCGTCGGATTTCGACTGGTAGGTCTGGATCGGATTGACCGTGGGAAAATCGGGCGACCAAGTGGCCCCAGTCAAGTAGGCGTTGCCGGCGGAGTCGACGGCGACCCCAAGTCCTTCGTCACCGCCCGCCGCAACGGCAGGGTAAGGAACACCGCTACCGTCCAAAAAGGTGGAGTAGACGAGGGCCGAGCCCCCCGGATTCAGTTTGGCGACAAAGGCATTAGTCTGGCCATATTTCGACTGATAAGTCTGGAAGGGGTTAACTGTGGGAAAATCGGGAGAGGAGGTGGTCCCGATCAGGTAAGCGTTGCCGGAGGAATCGACTGTGATGCCTGCGCCGTTGTCCTCATCACTTCCGCCTAGATAGGTGGAATAGACTAGCGCAGAGCCGGACGGATTCAGCTTGCTGACAAAGGCGTTCTCATATCCCTTGAGGCTCGGCTGCAAGGGGTTAGCCGTGGGAAAATCGGATGACCACGTGGCCCCTGTCACGTAGGCGTTGCCGGAGGAATCAACCGCGATCCCCGCGCCGTTGTCAAAATCGTAGCCACTGCCACTGCCTCCAAGGTAAGTCGAGTAGACAAGACTCGTGCCGGCGGGATTCAACTTGGTCACGAACGGGTCGCAAGAACCCTTGAGGATCGCTTGCAGCGGAAGCGCTGTGGGAAAATCGCTCGAACAAGTCTGGCCAGTCAGATAGGCGCTTCCGGCGGAGTCCACCGCGATCGAACTGCCCCCATCACTGTTGCTGCCGCCCAGGTAGGTGGAGTAAACAAGGGCAGTGCCAGTTGCGTCGAATTTAGTTATAAAGGCGGTGCCACCTTGGGATTTGTTGGTCGCCTGGAACGGGTTCACAGTTGGGAAGCTGTCCGAAGTGGTTGTGCCGGTAACGTAAGTGTTGCCGGAAGAATCCAGAGCGACGCCATTGGCGGCGTCATTAGGCCCGCCGAGGCAGGTGGCGTACACGAGTACAGGGTCGATCACTAAGGGTCTGGAGTGATCGTAAGGGCCGACTGCGAAGCGAATGCGATTCTGCGCGTCGAGGACGAAGCGGCCGTCGCGGAATCGACGATGGACGATTGTCGATTGTCGACTGACGGCTTTTGGTTTTCGTGTTTCGTTCTGAACTGTTAACTGTGGACTGTCGACTGTCGACTGCTCTTGATAAACCTGTGGCTTACGGAATCGGACCTCGCCGCCTTTGGCTGAAATCACCAGATCGCCGTCGCGATGAATTCGTAGGGGCGACCCTTGTGGTCGCCCTCGGGCGGGCACAAGGCCCGCCCCTACGTCGAATGCGATGGCGCTCGGGTCGGCGCCCGGCGCAACGATGAAGTCATACTCGAGTTGTCCTCCCTGGTTGCCGTAGTATTCCAGGTCCACGGCGGGATAAACGTTGTGATACCGCACCTTCTCGTAAGTTGGCACGTTCGTGCGCCACTTCTTTGGATCGTTGCCGACGAAGTAATTGACCTTGCCCGGAAGCCTGTGGACGCCTGTGGCAACGGCATTTTGATTCGCATTGACGAGCCTCAGCCGCAAAACGTCCGCTGTCCTTGGTCCGTGGTCCGTGGTCGGGCCGCCACCGAACATCGTAGAATCCCTGGCGCTCCTGGCTCCGAGCGTCCTGGTTCTGACCACTGACAACGGACGACGGACCACTGACGTCCTTTGCAGTTCCAACACCGCCTCACTGCTGGTCAGGAACAGACCGTAGCCGCGTCCGCGAGAGAGAAACTTCACCCCCGCGTCAGCCTGCCCCTGGTTCGTTTCAAAACTCAGGGGAAGCTTGCCGTAGCTCGCCACGAGCCGGGGCTGGCCTTGCGGGACAACGCCGGAGATTCCGCGCTTAACAGAAGTGTCGTTAGGGGCTTGTAACCCGCCACGCAAGACAAACGACACGGCTGCGACAATTAAAAGAGACATACAAGCCGAGTAAACCACGATGCGCTTGGCCGCAGTTTGCGATTTAGAAATGAGCGCGGAAAACATGGGCGCCTCCCCGCTGACGTGCGATTTGCCTTGGCACACTATAGCCCTGCAAGCAGGCGAATACCAGCGCGAACCCGTGGCGACTCAGAGCACGTGCCCCGGGCGGGGCCGGCCGGTAACCCAGGCTTGTCCAGCTTGCGACCCACTCTGTTTCTGCTACCGAAGGAGACGACGTTGGAAGGGTTACTCAAGTGCGGGAGGAAACCGGTCGAGGTTCTCCAGCACTCCATTCAAGTCCGCCTGCGAGGCGATAATGCCCGACGCCACAGGGATGAGCCCCGCAGGGGCGACAGAATTAATTCCCGGGTTGCCCCGGCCAAAGCTCCTACTTCGCATCCACCACGCAACGGAATCCCAGCGTGCCCGCGCGGTCCTTGCTGGGCGCGATCAGGAGATACTTCCCATGCTCCGTCAACTTATAACCCTGGGGAAAGTACCACAGCGAGCCTTGCGGCTGATAGTAGCTTCCTCCTTTGACGATTCCGGCGCGGGTATGCTCATCGACGAACTCATCCGTCCACTGCCAGACGTTTCCGACCAGATCCGTCACTCCGAAGGGGCTCGCCCCCTGGGGGTAGGCGTCCACACTCGTGGGCGGGCGCATGTCCCGGCCCTTTTCAGGCGAGGGAACTCGCGCCGCGTCCCATTCGTTGCCCCAGGGATAAGTGCGGCCGTCCGTGCCTTGCGCGGCGTATTGCCATTCCCATTCGTGGGGCAACCGCTTGCCCGCCCACTGCGCATATGCGCGCGCGTCCTCGAGAGAGACCCAGGTGACGGGCTTCTGGTCCCAGCCGTGGGGGTAGCTGCCGTTCTTCCAATCGCGCAAAAAGTTGTGATCGTCTTTGGGGCGATAGCCGGACGCGTCCAGGAATTTCTTGAACTCAGCGTTCGTAACAGGATATTTATCGATATAGAAAGACTTCACTTGCATCTTATTAAGATGATAACGGCGCGGCGCGTCTTCCCACGGAAACTGCACGTCCACCCCCACGTCATTTCCGCCTTCGATCATGATCCCGTCGGTGCGAAACAGATAATCCCCCTCCGGGATCTTGACCATCCCTTCCGGCGTCGAGGCGGCGGGCGAGGTGGAAGAAATCTCCACGAGTTTCTGCGGCAGGAACTTCCACTGGTTCGCTAGGCTCTGAAGGGTTGTCCGCGAAAGCTCCCGCATTTGGCTGAGCAAGCTGGCGACGGCCCCCTCGGCTTCCTGGTCCTGCGCCAGGAGGGCGCCGAAACCCTCGCCCTCGATCTCAAAGCTGAGCACCGCGCGGTCGCCTTGCACCTCAGCCTTCAGCTCCTCGCCGTGCCAGAGGTCATAGAAGCGCTCCCCGGCGTGATAAGGGACCTCGATCTGGCGTCCGCCGAGGTCATACTGATTGCGGTTGACGAGGGTCCAAAGCGTTCGGCCCTGTCCGGGGAACCTGCTGGCAAACACACCATAGCGGAGCGTGGGAGTGTGAGGCTCCCAATCCGGGCTGATCAGCAAGGCTGCCATGGCGCGCTCAATTTTGGCGACGCGCCGCAAGGCCTCCGCGTCGCGCGGCGTGATCTGGTTCCAGATTCCCCAGATGTTCTCCCAGCTTTCGTAACCGACGCCGTTGAAGAAGGCCAATTGCAGGTTGTCAGTCTTTCGGCGGTTCCAGCGGTCGCAGACGTTCACCATGTGGCGGGGCTCCAGCCATTTGAAGCGGCTGATCATGGGCACAAATGTGTATTTCCAATATCCCCAGGAAAGGTTGTTCCACTGCACGGCTTCGTCGGCGGGGCCGCCCTCGGGCTCCAGCGCAATCGGGTGGCCGGTCTGGTCGGAAGCCGTGCGGAACGAGCGGGGCACGCCATCGAGCGTATCGCCGTTGATGCCGTCCGCGCCGATTTCCGCCATCGCTTGGGCGGTCGCGGCGGCGTTGGGCAGTTTCGGGTCGCGCGTCCCCTGGTCCCAGAGCATTACCGGGAAGAGCACGCGCACTCCGCGCCGGTGGAAGTTTTGGATCATCTGGCGCAAGCCCTCGACCCCGCCCGGCATGTCGCGCAACAGGTCGTACTGGTCGCGATTGTCGATTCCGATGTTGGGATACGTGTGCCAGATCAGCACCGAGTCGATGCCGCCGTAGCGCTTCTCGAGGTCGTCGAGGTAGCGGTCCACGGTGTATTTGCCCGCCACGGGGTCGTAGAAGTAGCGATCCTCGATCATCATCTGAGGCTGGATGAAGCTCGACTGCGTCCAGAGCAGCTCGGGCCGTTCGTACTGCGAGCCGTCGTAGCCAATTCGAATCCGGCGCTCGGTTCGCCAGTGGCGAACGTCGGTGATCCAGGATTGGAAAGCCCTCACGGGATCCTGGACTTCATCACTGCGATAGCAACACTGGTCGGCGTCGACCTTGGCGTTGTCGGGCCCCGGGATCTGCTCGCCTTGGGGTTCGAATCTCGTGTCCTGCGCCCATAGGCAGGATGCCAGGAGCAGAGAAAAAATGCCTGCGGAGAACCATCGCCGGATGTTCATGTGGTTTCCTCTTTTGTGAAGCGTGAAGACTGCACTGCGCATTATGCTCACAATTCGTGGACGCATCAACAACATTCCCGCGCAGTACGATGAACCACCAAGACGCGAAGACGCCAAGGCCAAGCAGCTTGGGTCTGCTCGTGCCTTTATGTCTTGGTGTCCTTGTGCCTTGGTGGTAAAACTGTCTTTGCCGGCTGCTCGCGGGTCGCAGACCGAATTCAGTTTATGCTCAACGGGTGCTGGATCACAATGGCTTCGATGTTGGATAAGGCCGGTCGCAGAAAGTCGACGGTAGGAATTACCGCGGTGGGTATTTTCTTGTTCTTCGGCGCGGTTATGGCCGCCTTTGCCGGGACGACTTTGATCTGGCGCGGCACTGTCCTCGACGAACTATGGGCTCTTAATATGCCTGCTTACGAGCGGCTCGCCCCTTTCGGCGCGATCGCGGGGCCTGTCTTCTTGCTGCTCAGCGCGGCTTTGGCCTGTGCGGGAGCGGGATGGTTCAAACGCCGCCTGTGGGGATGGAGATTGGCCACCATCGTAATCCTTGTCCAAGTCCTGGGGGATCTGATAAATCTTCTCAGGGGCGATTTCATACGAGGTGGAATCGGCCTGGCAATTGCCGGCCTGTTGTTGTTCTACCTCTTGCGTCCAAAGGTCAGAGTCTTATTTGAGCAAAGCGGAGCCTCCGGGACTCGTTGACGGAATCGCTTGGTGCCTTCGTGCCGTGGTGGTGAGAAAAGCCAAGACGAGCTCACCTCAGATCCGACGGCCCATGGCCTTGCGCATCAGACCGGCGACAAAACGCTCTCCCAATGTGCCAAACGGCTGGTCGGTGCTGAGGTAGGTCCAGGTGGCGCCGCGCTGCGAGGGATCGAGGCCGCGGGTTTTGGCTTCCGCCAAACGCTTCGGAATTTCCTCGGCAATCCGTTTCTGCAAGTCCGGGAATAGCCGGTGCACGATGCGGAGGTATTCGAAAAGAGGCTCCCGGCCACCGTAGGAGACCCAGCCGGTTCCTTCCCTCAACTCGGCAATATTCGCCAGATACTCTGACCAGAGCTCATCGACGGTGTTCAGAGAAACCAGCCGTTCCATCTCCGAAGCACAGGGAGCGGCGCCGGTGAGGATTGCCTCGCGTTGCTCTTGAATTGCCTGGCGCTGCCCCTCAATGGCGCTCTCGTATTTGTTCAGGAATTGGCGGATGTCGAGGTTTTGGCCTTCCACTAATCGCTGGATGCTTTCCGGATCATGGTGGAGCCGGGAATTGAGGATGCCGTGTTTGACCAGCAGGTCGTCTTCGCGTGAGATGAAGAAGCGGGAACTTCCCGGGTCCCCTTGCCGCCCCGCGCGGCCGCGAAGTTGGTTGTCGATGCGGCGGCTTTCGTGCCGGTTGGTCCCGATGACATACAATCCTCCCAGTTCGGCTACACCCTTCCCAAGCCGGATGTCCGTGCCGCGTCCGGCCATGTTCGTCGAAATGGTGACCGCTCCAAGTTCTCCGGCGCGAGCAATGATCCCCGCTTCTTTCTCCTCGTTGCGAGCGTTGAGGACCTTGTGCGGAATATCGTGAAGGGCGGCGCTCAGGCGTTCGGACTCCCGGACGCTCACCGTGCCCACCAGCACCGGGCGGCCGGCTTGGTGCGCCCGGCGGACCTCTTCGATTACGGCGCGTTCTTTTTCGAGCTTGGTTTGAAAGAGCACGTCAGGATGGTCCACGCGGATCACCGGCCGATTCGTGGGAACCACTTCCACTTCAAGTCGGTAAATCGACCGGAACTCCTCGGATTGTGTGGCGGCGGTACCGGTCATTCCGCAGACCTTGGGATAGAGCCCGGCCAGATTCTGCATGGTGATTGATCCTAGAATCCTGCCCTGGGCCTTGGGCGAGACGCCTTCCTTGACTTCGAGTGCGGTTTGCAAATCCGCGGGCCATCGGCGTTCCCTCACGATGCGGCCTTTGAACTCATCGATGGATTCGATCGCCCCGTTCTTCACCAGGTAATCGACGTCCCGGCGAAGTAGCGCGTGTGCGTGCAGCGAGTTCTGAACGGCCGTCAACAAGGGGAGGCTTTCCTCGGCATAGAGATTGCCGCATTGGAAGGCATCTTCGACAGCCTGAATTCCGGAATCCGTGAGGGCGAGGTTTCTTCCGAATTCATCCCGAGTGTACTCGAAGCCCAGTCGAAAGCGACGGACCAGACGATCCACCCTATGAACCAACGTCGCTCCCTCCGCCTCGCCCCCTGCAATCACCAAGGGGACGCGGGCCTCGTCGATCAAGAGCGAGTCGGCTTCGTCCATCAACGCCACCGCGAAGGGCCGATGCACGATCTGGCTTGGATACAGGGCAAGGCAGTCTCGAAGATAGTCGAACCCCACCTCATTGGCGGTGGCGTAAGTGATGTCGCTCGAGTAGGCGCGCTGGCGCTCCTCAACGCTCATGCCTTGCTGGACACAGCCCACGGAAAGTCCGAGGAACTCGTAAATCGGGCCCATCCATTTGGCATCGCGCCGGGCCAGATAATCGTTCACCGTCATCACGTGGACCCCTTGCCGCTCTTTGGCATAAGCGATGATCGCAGGCACGGCGGCAAGCGTCTTTCCTTCGCCTGTTTGCATCTCGGCGATCTTTCCGTGGGCAAGCGCCAGGGCGCCCCGGAGCTGCACGTCAAACATCACTAACCCCAACAGGCGCGCCGCGACGACCGCGGTTACGGCAACGAGCTCCAGCAGTTCGCGGGCTCGCTCGCCCACGGCTTTCAGTTCATTGTCCGGGAATTTCGAGAGCTCCGCGCGGCGTTGGTTGACCCATTCGATGTCCGATTGCGCTGACGGTGAGCCGCGAAGTAGAGACTTCAGAAAGTGAAACACAGCGCCCTCCTCTGCCGGTTATCCTGGGCGGGTCAATGCAGATTGCTCTTCGCCGAGTCTATTGACGAACTGCACTGATCCTTCGCTTCGCTCAGGATGACGATTGGTCGGGAACTCAGCTCAGGACAGAGATGGATGGAGGCGCTCGGAGAAGTCGAGCGTTCCAGAAATAACGAACGACGGTGGGGAGATCGTAGCTCTGCGTAACTTGCACGCGCCGATGCGCGCACATTCGAGCGGCGCGCTCGCGGAGCACCTGTTGCAGGCGGCGCATCTTGATGACCTTCATGATGACGCAAGTCTCAAGGCTCCGCCGCAGGCTGGAGAGCGGTATGGGTTGCCCCGCTCCCAGCGCGACAAGCAAGGCCAGCAACCACGTGGCTGGATGCTTCTTCATTGATGCTTAGTATGACACGGAATTGAAACGTGAACCACCAGGATACGAGATCACATAACAAAAAAAACCTCCGGCGATAAGTTTTGTAGAAAGCTAAGGCCTCGGCATCTGGAAATTCATCTTTTGTGGTTCGCCTTTGATGTGCGAGGTTTCGTTGCTCAGCACTTTCTCGAGCAC
>Ga0209415_10018649_pt1 | contig 10934 bp, 12 predicted proteins | sample PeaSoiSIISIP2007_FD_187696 | JGI IMG/M metagenome (GOLD analysis project Ga0209415, IMG submission 187696) | Peat soil microbial communities from Weissenstadt, Germany - SII-SIP-2007 (SPAdes) (version 2) | ecosystem: Environmental > Terrestrial > Soil > Wetlands > Peat | place: Germany... | reverse complement strand
CAACGACCTTGGCGTCTTTGGGCGGGTAGCGGAAGGCCACTACGAGCTGACCGTTGACCTTGACGCCAAGGCGTTCGGGGCCAATGCCTCGGGCGACGGCGGATTCACGATGACGCTTCACCGGATGCTTCTCCTCTCAACCGGAATCCCAAGCGCTTCAGCGACTTCAATCTCTGCTCTCATCCCCTCAGACGTGCCAAGGTCTTCATAGACGACGAGCTTCTCGGAGGCCCGTAGCCACGCCGCGCCCGCGTTCATGCCCATGCGGCGCTCTTCTACGAGCGTGTCATCCAAAACTTGCGGGTAAAGAAGGTGTGGTACGTAGGGGGCTTCGCCGCGCTTGATGGAATCGCGCATGCAGTCGCGCGCGTAGTGAGTGTTACCGACGTAGTCGCCGCGCAAGGGGGAAACGAGAAAGACGCGGGTCATTTATCGCCGCCCTTCTGCGATGTGGTTGAGATGACATGCTTCCTCCAGACGGGACAGCTCGCGGTCCAAGTACCACCGTGCCTTCTTCAGGTCTTCGACCGCGTTCGGCGACTTCAGCCCCGCCCGCCAGATGTACTTGACGGCGTTGCCGAGGTTGAACGTCATATGCTCGGTGATGGTGATGCACTCGACCCCCGAAGGGTGCGACTTGTAGTGCGCCGGGTTGATGGCGTCGTCAGTCACTTTGCACCTTCCTCGTCGGGGGACGCTTCGGCAAATTCCGCAACACTTCCGGCGTCGGCACCTCTTTGCCACGCGGCGCCTTGCCACTCGAAATCAAGTTCTCATATTGCGGTTCGCCGATGATGTTCTCGTAGACGCCGCGGACCCACGTGCGCTGCTTCGGCGAGAGCGGGCGGTCGCGATCGAGCATGTCTTGGAACGCCTTCACGTTGAAACGCTCTTCGTCTTCCTCGAGCGAGAGAAGCTCGCGGAGCATGCGGGCGTCTTCGGGGTTCATGTCCCTCCGGCCCCGCCGCAAGGCGCTGCTAGCTGTCGCCTCAATCGCTCGTTCGTCTTGTGCAGCTCATTGATTGAGCCGACGTCACGTCGGTCGAGTCGACAGGCTCGAAGGCTCATCGTTCCCTCCTCGAAAGTAGTAGCCGGCTCATCGGGGCTCCGGCCGGGCTCGGAGTGTTGTCGCGTCCCCGAGTCCTACGATTTCGCAACACGGCGAAGAGGTGCGTTCTCCCAAACCCACATGCGTATCAACTTGCGGACGACCCCCGCTTTGCTGAGGCCCTCCTTCTTGGAAGCACGTTCGAGGATCGCGTCCTCGACCGAGGAGAGCATCATGCCGAAGCGAATGTTGGCGGGAGTCGTCTTGGGTTGCTTCATCGAGCGTCAATGTGACACAAGCTCAACAGTGGCGTCAATAAAAAAGAACCCGATGCCTACCGCGTCCATGACGTTGTGCATCTGTTTTTTCGGAACGCCGCACCCGTCCACGAGCTTCTGCTCCCCCGGCGACATCTGCGCTCTCACGCGCGCAGCGCGCGCGTCTTTCGGAAGATTGCCTTTCCATTGGTGCGGAAACACCGTCGCGACCACGCCCATCGCTCTGCCCGCGTAACGACCGGCCAGGAAGGCGAGCGTGATCAAATCATTCGGCGGCACCGGTTGCTGCGGGTAGACCTGGGGCAGCTCGATGACGACGCGGCTGGCGCGCTCTGTTGGGGGTTCGCCAATGCCGCACGCGAGCAACGACGTGGAGTTGAAAAGTGCCCAACCTGTATGAGCACCGGGGTCGATGGCGAGTAAATACCCTCCGCCGGCAGGGAGAGGTGTTCCGCGACGCTCCGCAAACGGTTTGACGGGCTTCATTGCTTGCCCATATCAGCAATACTCAACTCCTTTGCTGTCATCCTATCTTCGGACATCAAGTAAAGGCGGACGTACTTGTATGACTTACGGGACCGAAGCAGATTCAAATGTGCTCCGGACATCCGCAGTCCTGTCACCATAGCTTCGATCTCTTCAACAGTTGCATCGTTCTTGAGACGATTCGCGCGCCAGGAGATAATCCAGACATTGCCCTTGATGTAGCCCCTAACTGGATTGATGCGATCGAGTGATGGCGTCGCATCCGTACGCTTTCCTCCTAGTGGCACCAACCGAAGACCGAGCAGCGGGCAACACTCAGGAATAATGATGTCCGTCGCGTCAATGTCAAACGGCAACCCCCCACGACGTGCGCGTTGCTTCGCGCCCGACAACAGGTATTCGGCAGGACTGTTGACCCGCCACTCTTGCACCTTTCGCAGCATCTTCGCCTTGTGACGAAGATACCTCTCCCTCGCAGCTAAGCTGCCCACGGGATCAACCTTCCGTCCTTGAAAATAGGTTTCGCCTTTTTCGACCAACATCGAGCCAAGAGCGGCTTCACACGCGAGGGCACGTTGGGCAGAAACTCGTCAGCACCAACTTGCATGAGCCGCCCAAGCTCCACGGCTACGTCGTGAGCCCGCGGCCCGTCATCGGTCTCCAAAATTGTCTCGTCATGCACTTGGTTCACCGGGCGCGATCCGTAAAGCACACTCGCAGTCTCCGAGTAACAAGCTCTGATAATGAGGTAGTGCGCTCGCTTCGCCGCATCGGCGCCCAATCCTTGAAAGAGTGTGTTGCATCCGGCCGTGTAATGACATCCGCCGCGCCAGCGGTCAGAAAAAAGCTGCTTGATAAGAGCTAGCCCTGTGTCTTCGTCAACCCTCTCGGCGACGTATTTGAAGAAGAGACGCATCTCAGGCCAGCGATCCAACCACTGCTGCTTCAGCTCCTTGGCACGACCCTCGGTCAAGAACACACCATAGCTCTTTCGAGCGAACACGCAGAGACTCTCGGCGCCCAACCCTCCCGGAAATCCAAAATTGGCCACCTTTGCCGTCTGTCTCGCATTGTCGACTTTCTCATCTCCTACTTCGTTCCGGCGCACGGCCTCTTCATACGAAATACCCAGGATGTCGGCCGCGAACGCCGTATGCGGGTCAAGGCCACCGTTCAGGACCTCGGCGAGGTGTGACTGGCCGAAAAGCATCACACAGCACTGCGCCAGTGTGTGCAGCTCCAGGCCGGAAAAGTCTCCCATCGCGTAAACCTTGCCCTCTCGTGGAGTGAAGCATTCGCGGATGCCGGGCAAGCGCCGGGGGTTCTGCACGTTCGGTTTGCTCGACGTGCTCCGACCCGATGCAGCCATACCGAAGGACGTGTGCACGGGGAAGACCGTCCCGGCCCGCAAGACGGGGATGTCCTTCGCGAGCACGTTTTTCAGGGACGTGAGCTCGGCATAGTCCTCGAGCAGGTCATACTCGGATGCCTCGCACGCGTCCGAATCGAGAGACACCTGTCCCTTTGCCGTCAACCGGACGGGCTTGCCAAGCTTCTCGCACACCTGCACCATCAACGCTCGAGCGGCCTTCACGTTCCGGGAACCGTTGTCGCGCACCAGCCCCGCCGCCTTGAGGTCACCCTCGATGCCGGCGAGCGCGGCAAGCGTCTCTTGCTCAAGCTTGTCGACGCCGGGACCGTGCGTCCGGAGCCCCCACACGCTCGTCAAATGCAGCGCCCACGCCGCACGAGCTTGGCGAAACTGATCGGGGATGTACTGCACGTGCTCCTCTTGTTTCAGGAACACGTCGAGGGTCGCGCGCGCGTCCTCGAGAGGGTACGTACGGGCGCCCTCGGGCCACTCCGCCAAGGGAGTGTGCAGAAACTCGCCATAACGCAGACGCCACGTGTCCTTGTCGAGGTGCCTTCCCGTCGCGCGATACGTGATGGCGTCGAGGTCGTAATTGTGCGGCATCCACCGCGCAGCTTTTTTGATGCACACGACGGCGTCGCCGCATGCCTCGGGGTCGCAGTCCTCGTGTACCTCGCAGACTTTGACTTCCTTCTCAAACTTGCGCAGGTACCCGCGAAACTCGCCACCCGCGATGTCCAACAGTTGCTGTCGTATTTTTGTGCAGGTAACGCGATCCTCGTCGTACGCCTTGAAGACAAGTGGCAAGAGCGCCGGCCACTTCGCGCAGAGCACGGCGCAATCAAAAGCAACGTGATGGCCGACGAGCACATCGCTCTCGAGCCACGACGTCACGAGCGGAAGGGTCCGGGGGTCGTCCGCATGAACGACCCCCGGCTCTTCCCCGGGTGACGCAAACGAAACGCACACAAGCTCCGGCGCCATGACGCCGGGGCGGAAGAGACACGTTTCGGTATCGAAAACCCGGACGTTCACCTTACTGCGCCGACGCTTCCTCGATGATCTGCCCCCACCGATGCAGCGTGAAGTCGGTGTCCTTCTTCGTCTTGATCTGACTGGCCTCGACGGGAATGAGCCTGCCGTTGATGGCGCCATCGTTGACTACGCCGTTCAAGAAACCCTCCACCTCGTCGATGAACTCCGGGTCTTCGGGCTTGCGACCGAGAATGTTCGCGGCAAAGGACTTGAGCGCGCCGAAGCCGATGTCCTGATCCTGCAAAGACTGATACCACGCCGCCGTCGTGCCGGGCTGATTCGGCAAGGTCTTCTCGAGGTCTTGCAGACTGTACGGATTCGAGCCGAGCGCCGTGATGGCCTTCTTCTTCTCCTCTTCGTAGGACGACTTCTCGATCGTGAACTCCATAATAAACGCGTCGCCCTTGACGCGCGTCTTCTTGAAGATCGCGCGCTTGACGCGCACTTGGTACTGGCCCGGCTTGAGAAATGTTCCCCGCTCAAAGGTCTTTGCGTCTTTGAGCCCTGCGAATAGATTGCTTGTGTTCATTGTTCCTAAACCCATAAGGGTCCCTGTTTGCTGTTGATGTCTGGCATAAGAATATCCGCTAAGAGAAGCTTTTGGTCATGACCCAGCGTATCGGCGGCGGCCTTCGCCCCGTCAAGCGCGCGCTCGAAAGCGTCGTGGTGCTCACGACATCCGAGCAGGATGTCGACCGTAACCTCGTCGGCCTCTTGCCCGTCGCGATGCGTTCGCCCGATGAGCTGCTCCATCGTCGAAGGCCCCGGAGGGCAAGACGTCACTAGATTGCGCGAAAACATCTGAAGGTTTCGGCCCGTAGCATTCGCCTGAACGCTCGCGACAATCGCTTTACCGGCCTTCACGAGGGTGATGCTGTTGCCCACGTCGTCGACCCCGTTCGCGCCGTAATACGTCGCCCCCGTCATTGCCGCGAGCTTGCGAGCGAAGAACACGTGCTCGCACCACACAATGCCCCGTTCACGTTCCATCCACGCCGCGCACGCCTTGAGCGCCGTGTCGTCGTGCCACACGTCTTTCGGTTGAATCTTGAAAGAGTCGCGCACCGCGCGCCAAGCGCCGAGGGTGTCCGTCGACAACCTACCGGCATCGACGGCGTTCGCCACCTGTAGCTCCGTGTCCAGGGTCCGAGACCTTGAGAGCGTCTCGCGAACGAAAACCGCCCAGTCGCGCCGCGCAGCAGACCATTCGAGCGGAGGCCGCGGCTCCCAAACCGAATGAAACCCAAGTGCGAGCTGTCGCAGGTACATGCGAAACTCGATCGCCTGCGAAAAGGTCCAACCATCTGGAGTCGACCACGGCAAGACCGAATACCCACCGTGACCATCGGTCACACCGTGCCGCATATTGCCGATGTGCTGTTCTGTTACAGCAGCGGGTTGGTACTCGAGCGCCGACACACGCAGGCTGCACGTAACGCCATCGTTCCGAGGTGACGCGACGACGCCGCGGGTCTCGAGCAGACGCGATTGAAAGACGCGGCGAGCTCGCGTCATGGCATCGGCGCCTTCAACACTCGGCCCGAGGTCGAAGAGAACCGCGGGATTGCGCCGTCCGAGAGGGTTGACCTTCTCGTCCAGGGCTTCGGCCCACGTCGTGACTTCTTCATCGGTCACGGGAATCGGCGCCTTATCCTTGAGCGCCCAGCGCAACAAATGGGCGAAGTCCTTCAATGATCCTTTCATCACAGTGCCGGACACGCCCACGAACCGCGTCTCAGGATGCGTGCGCATGTACCGCGTAACTCGTCGCGTGCGCCCGGCGCGATGGTTCTTGAGGTAGTGGCACTCGTCGGCAACGATGAGGTCGGGTCGGATGTACTCGAGCTTCTGAGCGCTCTGCACAAGCCCGAGCATTTCGTACGAAATAATCTGGACGTTCGTCGGAAGGCGCCAGTCCTTCGCGAGATCACGCGAGTCGCGCCACGTCTTTTCGACGAGCGCCGCGGGCAAAAGAAGCACGGGATTCTTCGCCTCGAGCGCCAGCGGCAAGAGCAACGTGAGCAGGGTCTTGCCGCCGCCCACCCTGATTGGTCCAAACAACCCGCCGCATTCCACGGCCTCGTACAAAGCGACGGCCTGAACAGGACGCAGCTTCATCGTCCCGCCTGGAGTCTTCAGCTCCCGGGTGAGCATCTCTGCCAAGGTCGCCGCCGACTCCTCGGACCAAACACGCCGCGGCAACGCCGCGATGCGTTTGATCTCGGGGGTTCGGAAGACGAACTGGCTACCGAATGGACTAGTTGCGTTCACGATTAGTGGTTGGGAATTTCTACTTCGTATTCTTCCAACTTGGCCGCCAGGTCTCGCACAACCTTAGCAAGTTCTTCGACAGTGTCCGCAGACACCGTGCGACTTCCACTACAGGCAACGCGATAGCGAACCTCCTCGGCAGCCTCTACCAATTCCCGGTACGTCACCTCACCACCAACCCAGCGCGGGCCACGAGCCCCACCGCAACGATCGCGCCCTCGGGCGTTGTCGTGTCCAGCCGCACGGCGGGCAAGGTCCCCTCGAGTGCATCTAGCGCGGTCGCGACCTCCACGGCGAGCATCCCCGGACCCTCGCCGAACTGTACGAACCGGTAGTCGGCGATACCGCCGGCCTCGAGCTTCTTCTTCGCGAGCACGACGAAGGTCGTCGCGTCGACAACCGGTACGCCGACCGGACCGCAGTTGATGTACAGGGTGTCGATCTTCGTCACCATGCCCGTCACTGGCGCAGCCGCCTTGCGGGGACGCCCACGACCGCGAGAGGCTTCGGCAGCCGGAGGCGCCTCGGCGACCGCCGCCGGCCCCGCCACGGGCGCCGCCACGGGCGCCGTGAGCGGGGGTTGGTACTCCGGGGGGTTGATCGCGGGCGCCGCCGCGGTAGGGGCGCCATTGGCCTGTACACGCGCCAGGAGCCTGTTTGCGACGGGGGCGGTCGCTGGAGGCGCCGCGGGAGCGGGGAGCCCAGCAAAGGCCCCTCCTGGCGCAAAGGCGAGGGGGGTGGCACCCGGCGCGGCGGCGTTCTTCTTGGCTTGGAGCGATGCAAGGAGCTTGTTCTGTTCCATGTGGGACCTCATTTTTTCCAGGGGTGAAAGATTGCAGCGCCCTTGGTGGGGACACCCACCGTAGGCGCTGCAATGGTTGACGCTCGGAGGTAATTCGAGCGGCTGCTTGTCAGCAACCGCCGATATTTGTTCAGCAATTTGTTCGATTTCTAGGAAGCGGTTCCAGGTCTCGGGTTGCTCGACACGCAGTACGGTTACGGCACTTTTTCTCGCGTTTTTGGTCTGGTAATAAACCCAACGGAGCTCAACATCGCTTTCGTCGGGATGACTGCGGAAATAATCGACCGCGTACAGGGTCGCCTGGATGTCGGTTCGAAGGTCTTCGGCTGTTTTCTGCCACTTCAGATCACTGGTCGTCTTGTGGTCGAACACGATGCCGGGGACTTCGAGATCCTTGTAGCCAAGGTACGTGTGGCCCGACGGCCCCTCGAAATGAAACTCTTGCTCGACGAATAGCCCTTCGGTGCCCGGCTTGGGCAAGTGCTCGAGGCCGGACGCCGCGATGTAGCCGGTTTCGGTCGTGTAATCGATGTCTCCTCCGCGCAGGTACTTCTCGAGCTCCGCGTGGACGACCTTGCCTTTTTCGGCCGCGGCGTTCGGGGGCTCTTCGATGCCCGCGACGTACCGCCAGGCCCATTTTCGTTGGCAATCGGTGAAGGTTTGAATCTGCGAAGCGGAAAGGCGCATCAGGCCACTGTCTTTTCCTCTACGGCCCGCTCCGCCGCCGAGCGGATGAACGCACTCACCGACATCTTCTGCTTCTTCGCCGCTGCCTTGATCCGTTTCAAGAGCTTGGGGTCGGGGAAGTGGATCGAGTAGTTCTGGTACATGCCCCGCTCTTATATGGGAAGGTCCCTACAGAGCGCAAGAAAAAAGCTCGCGGGGCAACGTGTCAACCTCGTGTCATCCAACCTAGAGGAACGTAAAGCAGCAAATCCAGTTAGATTCTCGATACTTCCAGCTCGATGAGTCAACGAGTCAACCGCGCGAGGGGTTTCTCCAGAGCGCTGCGCGACGCGGGGTAGCGTAGGCCGTAGGGGTATAAATATATCTTCTAGAGATCAGTTGTCTCAGTTGTCTCACTCACTAAAACACACCGAAAAAGTATTTTATCGCGTCAAAAATGGCTTTTTATGAGTCAACCGAGACAACCTACTCTTCGTCGGAAAATACATACCGCCGGTCTTGTTTTCCGCCAGGAACACGGACACGAATTACTTGTGCTTTTAGACGCCGTAAAATCGTACCGACGCGTGTGGTGTCGGCCCGCGTCTGTTGGGAGGTTGGCTTGTCGATGGCGTGCTTGAGCACGTCTACCGTGGTGAACCCCTTGGACCCGTCGAACGGCGCGACGCCCTTGAAGGTGCTGCCGGGCTCGGAGACGACGGGCTTGTGGGAGAACCTCGTGGGGTCGTTGAGCCACCTGACGATGGCTTCTTCCCACGTGTCGATTTCGAAGCGTTCTTCTTGTTCTGCCTTGCAGAGCGATTGCAGCTCAGGTGTATCAACGTGCCACACCTCTCCCCGTTGCCAGCGCACGAATGCTTCGGCGAAGATTTGGTCGCGGTCGCGTTCGATCTTGTTCGTGTCGATCGGTCGTTGAACTTTCACGGGCCAGAACCTACGACCGCCGGCCGCGTCTTTCAGGTACGTCCGACAATCGATCGTGCCGCAGAAGACGGTGCCGCGCACGTAGTTGTCCGAGTAGTGGCCGTAGGACTTTCGAAAGTGATCGTGACGTCTTGTGAGCGCGGACTTCATTTTGGCGTTGTCCGCACTGGTAAGTGAGGCCAGTTCGTCGAATCCCATGACCCACACGCCGCGCATGTTCTCGTAGAAATCTTTCGTTCCGACTTCGCTCTGGTTCTCGGCGTACCAAATAGAATCGTGCATGAGCGACAGGAGTGCGCTCGACTTGCGATACTCTTGTTCTCCTTCGAGGATCAACGTGTAGTCGACCTGACAGCCGGGATGCATGGCGCGAGCGATGAGCGAGATGAACCACCGAGGGCCGATGGCGCGTTCGTAAGGGCCGTCGGGAGACTGGAAGTAATCAGGCAGCACACGGTCGAGGCGCGCACAACCATCCCATTCAAGCGTTTTGAGCCAGTTGATCACGCAGTTGGACTTGTTTCTCCTGGCGACTGTCTCGATGGCGTCTTGTACGTCTTTCGGCCCCGGTTTCTTTCCGTGGTACTCGAACCATGCTCGCACGAGCCGCACGTCATTGTCGGTCAGACCTGTTGTCTCTGCGTCCATTCGCATTGGCGGGTCGATGGCGAAGACGCGGTCGCGGAAGGTATCGAACATGAGCACGCCGGCCCAGTCGACGTGGTCGAAGAGATCGGAGGCGATCTCGCCGAACGACGCTTTGCGGCTTTCACCACTGGAGCGCATCCCGATCTCGTAGTTGTACTTGTGTGCCGGATTGTGGGTGCGCGGTTCTGTTTCCGACGTCCGGCCGCGCAGCTTGTCGAGAAAGTCCGGCGAGTGGAGCCCGCGGGGTGGTTGGTCGGGTCTGCGGTCGGCATCGGAGAGCTTGTGCTCGATCTCCTGGGTGGACCATGGCGGCTCGCACCGGGGGTTGTAGACCTCCTCGACGAGCTCTCGCAGGGTGTCGAGCGGTAGGGCCGAGTACATGAGGTGGCAGGCGACGCGAAAGAGCCGGTCGCTGCCTCCTTGGCCCTCGATGGCTGGCTCGGCTGTCGAGAGGAAGGTCTTGGCCCACGCGATGGCTCGAACGCCCTCTGGCGATGATGGCTCTATCGTGTGGTGTTCGGTCTCGAGGAGCTTCGGCGGTTCCGGCGCTTTTACGACGAGCTCGAGGAGCCACTTGGGTGGATCTGCAAGTGGCCCGGTTTGCTCCTGATAGGTGCCGCCGTTTTTGTGAGGCGAGCTGGGGCCGACGACGAAGCCGCCTTCGCCTTTGATGTCGATGCCATGGGCCAAGACGCCGCGGCTAGTGGGCACAAAAACGTCGGTCGGCAGCTTGAAGTACAGGTGCACCCCGCCCGATGGCGTGAGGACGCCGGACGTATCCGGTATGGGTCGTCCTTGCGCGAGCTCGATGAACGCATCAACGCCATTTTTGCCATTCGCGACATCAAGATCGACGACGAAGATGCCGTTGAAGTGTCCGGTTTGGATGCCGTACCCGCCACTCGGTCCCTTTGTGTTTTCGTCGTAATTTCTCCACTTTACCAGCGGGTGTTTGCCGATGCTCTTGCACGCGGTTCCTAGGGCGCACGTACAGGTCGGTCCTTCTAAAATGCCGTGTAGAGGAAAGATTCGAAGAGGAATGACCGGAGGCAACGATACGGCTGCCATCACGTTTCTCGAGTGCCTGCGAAAGAGGGATGACGCCCGTTCCGCCTGTTTTTCATCTTCCACCCTCCTCTTGCGCCACCAGGAGGAGCCCCGGCCTCGAGCTAAGACTTGGCCGAGGAGAGAGGCCCACGAGCCCGAGGCTCCTCTTGGTAGCGCTCGCCGGTTCTTAGACGGCGAGTTCGGCAGAGTGCCCGAAAGATGAGCTAGGTGTCAATGGAAGAGCTAGGATTGTTTTTCGGATGCGTTGGGAAACCGCCCGCCACCCCGACGCACACCGAACTTTCACGCGGAGCGTGAGTGACACGCCGCTCAGTC
>Ga0209415_10018647_pt1 | contig 10935 bp, 8 predicted proteins | sample PeaSoiSIISIP2007_FD_187696 | JGI IMG/M metagenome (GOLD analysis project Ga0209415, IMG submission 187696) | Peat soil microbial communities from Weissenstadt, Germany - SII-SIP-2007 (SPAdes) (version 2) | ecosystem: Environmental > Terrestrial > Soil > Wetlands > Peat | place: Germany... | reverse complement strand
GTGACCGTGGACATCCCGCTGAGCAGGCTCAACCAGGTGAACGCGGCCGAGTTCTCCTGGCAGGTGCCCGGGCTGCGGACCGAGCTGGTGACCGAGATGATCCGGTCGCTGCCCAAGTCGCTGCGCCGTGACCTGGTCCCCGCGCCGGACCTGGCCCGCGAGGTGGTCGCCCGGCTCGGGCCGCCGTCCGGTGACCTGCGCGACGCGGTCGCGCGCGAGCTGCGCTCGCTGCGCGGCGTAACCGTGCCGCGGGACGCTTGGGACTCCTCCAAGCTGCCGCCGCACCTTCGCATCACGGTCCGGGTGACCGACGGTGACCGCGTTCTGGCCGAAGGCAAGGACGTTGCCGAACTGCAGCGCGAGCTACGGCCCCGGCTGCGCGCGGTGCTGTCCCAGGCGGCGGCCGGCCTCACTCGATCGGGCCTGACCTCGTGGAACTTCGGTACGTTGCCTGAGGTGTTCCGCGAGGGCACCGTGGTCGCCTACCCGGCCCTGGCCGACGCGGGAGCCGCGGTCGACATACGCCTGTTCGAGACCGAGGCCGCGGCGCGGGCGGCCATGTGGGCCGGGACCCGGCGGCTGATCCTGCTCGGCGCGCCCTCGCCCGTAAAGTCGATCGCGGGCCGCTTGTCCACCCCGGCCAAGCTGGCCCTCAGCCACAACCCGCACGGCAGCGTGGCGGCCATGTTCGCCGACTGCGTCAACTGCGCCGCCGACTACCTGATGGCGCAGGCGGGCGGCCCGGCCCGGGATCGCGAGGGCTTCGAGCGGCTGTCCGCCGCGGTACGGTCCGGCCTGCACGAGGTGACCGCCGACGTGGTGACCCACGTGGAGTCGGCGCTGCGGCTGGCCCACGCGGTGCAGGCCCGGCTGGGCGACAGCGGCGACGGGGTGATCCAGCCCGCCGTAGCCGACATGCGCGCGCAGTTGTCCGGGCTCATCTACCCAGGCTTCATAACCTCCACTGGTTACCGCCGACTGCCGCAGCTGACCCGCTACCTGCGCGGAGTCGAGCGGCGGCTGGACAAGTTGCCGGAGAACCCGGCCCGCGACGCGGCCAACATGGCGGTCGCCCGGCGCGTCGAGCAGGCCTACCGGCAGACGCTCGCCGACCTGCCCCCCGCCCGCCGCGGCGATCCGGACGTCACCGAAGTCCGCTGGATGCTCGAGGAACTCCGGGTCAGCCTGTTCGCCCAGACCCTGGGCACGCTCGCCCCCGTCTCCGAGAACCGGATCCTGACCGCCCTCAGCCGCCTGCGCCCCTAGGGTTGGGCCGGCTAAGACCCGAACGACCCGTGCCGGCCCGCCCCGGCCGCGAAGCGGACGGCGCCGGGGCCCGCCTCCTCCCGCAGCGCGGCCTGCCCGCCCGCGAACTCCGCGGCCAGGGCGGCCGTCTCGTCCAGGCCCTCCTGGCCGAGCACCGAGGCCCGGTCGCCGCGCAGGCAGACCTGCGGGAACGAGGCGAGCTGGGCCGCGAGTTCCTGGGCCGCGACCAGAGCCTGCCCGGCCGGCACGACGCGGTTGGCGAGCCCGATCGCCGCCGCCTCGGCCGCGTCGACGGCTCGTCCGGTCAAGATCATGTCCATCGCCCGGCTGGCCCCGATGAGCCGGGGCAGGCGCACGGTGCCGCCGTCGATCAGCGGGACACCCCAGCGCCGGCAGAAGACGCCGAACACGGCGGTCTCGTCCGCGACCCGCAGATCGCACCACAGCGCCAGCTCCAGGCCGCCGGCCACCGCGTACCCCGCCACTGCCGCGATGACCGGCTTCGACAGCCGCAGCCGGCTGACTCCCATCGGCCCGTCGCCGTCCGGCGCCACCCGGTTGGCGCGTTCGGTACCCATCGCGGTGAGGTCGGCGCCGGAGCAGAAGACCCCGCCCTCGCCGTGCAGCACGGCCACGGCGGCGCCGGGATCGGCGTCGAACGCCCGGAAGGCCGCGGCGAGCCGGGCGGCAGTGGGACCGTCGACGGCGTTGCGGCGCGTCGGCCGGTGCAGGAAGACCGTGCTGACGGGCCCCGATCGCTCCACCCGGACCGCCTGATCGGTCATCTCGGTGCTCCTCGATCCTCGGCTGGCTAGGTCCACACCGTATCTCCAGGACCAGGGCCGTGGCCCTCCCGCCGGCGCCCGCCATCAGGTGCATGTCTGGCGTGTCGTCACGGTTCTTGGACTACTTCAGATGCTACGTTTCTTATTAAGAGTCACAAAGCAGATAGGACCGCTGGAAGGCAGGAACCGTGACCGGAGATCCCCCCGTGCGGCGCCGTTTGGTCGGAAGTGCGCTGCGCCGGTACCGGGAGAACGTGGGCTACGCGCTCGAAGACGCGGCCCGTGTCCTCGAATGCGACCGCTCCAAGATCAGCCGGATCGAGACCGGCCAGCGCGGCATCCGGCCCAAGGAGCTGCGTGAGCTGCTGACCGAATACGGCGTGCCCGCGAGCGAGCAGCTCGCCCTGGTCTCGATCGCCGGCCGCGGCGGCCAGCACAGCTGGTGGCATCCCTACGTGGACGTCATGTCCGACGCCTGCCTGGACTACATGATCATGGAATCGGCCGCTTCCGAGATCATGATGTATGAGGCACAGCTCGTACCTGACCTGCTGCAGACCGATGAATACGCCCGCGCCATCGCCCGTGCCGAGCCCGGCTACGTGACCGGCCAGCAACGGGAGGACGCCGTGGCGGCGACAGCGGTACGCAGGCAGACGGTACTGGGCGGGGGCCCCCGGCTCAGCGTGATCCTCGGCGAGGGCGCCCTGCACCAGGTGGTCGGCGGCGCGGACGTGCTGGCCGGGCAGATCCGCCACCTGGCCCGGCTGATTGAGGATTCTCCCACCATCACTCTGCAGGTACTGCCGTTCTCGGCCGGCGCGCACGTCGGCGCGGGCAGCGGGTCCCTGGCCATCCTGAGGTTCCCCGACGCGCCAAGCCTGGGCGTCGTGTACCTGGAGGCGCTGTCCGGTGGCGTCTATCTGGAGAGCCAGTCCGATGTGGCCCGTTACATCCGCGCCTTCGCGCTACTTCGCGCGGCGGCCCTCAGTCCCGCCGACAGCGCGCGCCTACTGCGGGGTCTCGTGGCCTAGCGCAAAGGCCTCCGGCGCGCCGTCGGGCCTGCGGGCCGGATGGCGCAGTTGCTGGGTGACGGCCGCGAGCTTGTCGATGAGGTCCTGGATGTCCTGGAGAGGCTTCTGCGTTCTCAGCGACCGAGCCTGATGGCTACCGCCGTCACCGCCGACGGCACCCGGTACGGTGACGTCATCTGGACCTGATCGGCTGGCGTCCTGCACGCTGTCGCCGAAGTTCATGCGCGGTGTCTCCTGGAGATGATCCGAGTTAGCGGGAAAGGCGGTTCTGCCGACCGCGGCGCCTTTTGCGCGGAAGACCATGTTAAAGCTTTTTCGCCGGAATGTCACGCATAGAAGTAGGTAGTGTCGCGTGTTCCCTTTTCGCACTCATCCGGTCGTTCCGCGGGTCTCGGCGCGGTCTCCCGGGCGGTCCTGCTGCGGCGCATTGTGCAGGCTTCTAGCTGCGGTAACCGAGCGCCGCCAAATCGCCATCCGGCCAGCCCAGGTGATGACGCACAGGCACTGCTAACGATTGCAGGATTTGTATTCATTAACGCTTTGTACATGCACTTGCAAATGCAATTGATAGGGGCGGCGCCCGCCCGGTGCTCGGGAGAGGAGAACGTCAGTGATGCCGCGGGGTGTTGTGGCGCATGGCCATCTCCAGCTCCTCGGGCGCCAGCGCGGGGACCGGAAGCGAGGTGACACCCTCTCGCTCCGGGCGCAGGCCGTCGAGGACGAGGGCCAGGTACCGGCGCCAGATCTCCGGGCTGACCTGTCGCGCCAGCTGCGCCACCTCGGTGAGGACGAAGACGATGAACGGGATGTCGGTCTGCTTGAGGTCAGACCGGAGTTGCCCGGCGGCCTGCGCCCGCTCGACCAGCCTGGTCACCAGCGGCGCGTTCCGCTGCCGCGCGTACCAGACCTTATCCCGGCCGTAGGTGGCGAACATCAGCATCTGCCGCAGGCCGCAATCGCCGGCCAGCATCGCGGTCATCTGCTCCATGAAGCAGACCAGGCCGGACCAGGGATCGGCCACCTCGACGGCCTCCTCGGCCAGGGTGGCCACCGCCTCGATGCGGTCCATGAACAGCGCCTCCACCAAGTCCTCCTTGGTGCGGAACCGGCGGTAGACGGTCCCCACCCCGACTCCCGCGTGCCGTGCCACCTCGTCCAGGCTGACGTCTAGGCCGCGCTCGGTGAAGACCTCCGAGGCCGCCTGGAGGATGCGCTGCCGGTTCCGTTCGGCGTCACGTCGCAGCGGACGCGTCAACGGGTCGCATTCCCCAGGGCCCGGCCCGCTGTGGTCTTCGGCGCGCTCCGCCACCTCAACCTCCGAAAGTGGAGACAATCTCTCCGTTTCATGTTAGCGTGCCACTAAGCGGAGAAAGTACCTCCAGATTGGTGAAGCTCATGTCGGATGTCAACTCCGTCAGCGGTGCCGCCCCGGAGGACCGGCGGCGCTGGCTAATCCTCGGCGTGATCGGCATCGCACAGCTCATGGTGGTCCTGGACGCCACGATTATGAACATCGCACTGCCGTCCGCGCAGCGCGCGCTGCACTTCACCACGGTGGACCGGCAGTGGGTGGTCACCGCGTACACCCTGGCCTTCGGCAGCCTGCTCCTGCTCGGCGGGCGGCTGGCCGACCTGCTCGGCCGGAAGGTCACGTTCCTGACCGGGCTGGTCGGCTTCGCCGGCGTCTCGGCCATCGGGGGCGCGTCGGTCAATTTCGCCATGCTGGTGATCGCGCGCGCCTGCCAGGGCGCGTTCGCCGCGCTCCTGGTGCCGTCGGCGCTGTCGTTGCTGACCACCACGTTCACCGAGCCGAAGGATCGCGGCAAGGCGTTCGGCGTCTACGGCGCGATCGCCGCGGCCGGCGGCGCGGTCGGCCTGCTGCTCGGCGGCGCGCTGACCGAGTACCTGTCCTGGCGGTGGACGCTGTACGTCAACCTGTTCTTCGCGGGCGTGGCGTTCATCGGCGGCGCGCTGCTGCTGAAGCGGCACCCGTCCCGGGTCAAGCCCAGGCTGGACATCCCCGGCGTGCTGCTGGTCTCCGGCGCGCTGTTCTGCCTGGTCTACGGGTTCTCGAACGCGGCCACGCACAACTGGCACACGCCGTCGACGTGGGGCTTCCTGGTCGCGGGCGTGGCGCTGCTCGTCGCGTTCGCGTTCTGGCAGGGCAGGGCGGCCCACCCGCTCCTCCCGCCGCGGGTCGTGCTTGACCGCAACCGGGGCGGCGCGTACGCGTCCATGTTCATCGCCTCGGCCGGGATGTTCGCGACCTTCCTGTTCCTGACCTACTACCTGCAGCAGACGCTGGGGTACTCACCGGTCGTCACCGGCTTCGCGTTCCTGCCCATCGCGGGCGGTATCGCCGTCGCGGCGAACCTGTCCACGATCGTGCTGATGCCCAGGATCGGGCCCAAGCCGCTGGTCGCGACCGGGATGCTGGTCGGAGCGGGCGCCATGGTCTGGTTCGCTCAGCTGGGCCCGCACACCGCCTACGCGACGGGCATACTCGGCCCCATCATCATGACCGGGGCCGGCCTCGGCATGGTGATCGCGCCGTCCATCAACACCGGAACGTTCGGGGTGGCGCCGCAGGACGCCGGCGTGGCCTCGGCCACCGTCACGGTCGGCCAGCAACTCGGCGCGTCGATCGGCACCTCGCTGCTGAACACCATCTTCGCCAGCGCCGTCGCGTCGTACATCACCGCGAACATCGCCTCGGCCCGGCTCATCGGCCGTCCGGCCCTGATCGGGCTGGGGCTGGCGCACGGCTACGACATCGCGTTCTGGTGGACGGCGGGCATCCTGGCTGTCGGCTCGGTCGTGGCCGGAATCCTGTTCCGCCCCGGGCCGCTGGTCAGCCGGAGCACCCCGGGCGGTCGGGGCGCGGGGGCCATGGAGCCTGAGATAGAGGCAGGCCCGGCCATCTCGGCCTGATCCAGTAACCCGGCGGTCACCCGGCCGCCGGGCGTCAGGCGGGGCAGGCCCACTCTTCCGGGCTGCGCAGCGGCCCGGAAGCGGCCACGTCGGGCGGCGGGAAGTGCTCCCTGAGCGTGAAGGCGTACGGCGTGGGGCCGAACTCTCTCAGGTGCAGGACCCGGGCCTCGGCCTCCTGCGTGACCGGGGCGTGCCCGCGCGGTACCCACCACAGAGCGGTGTAGGCCTCGGCCATCCGCTGGAACCACCGGCGGCGGCGCCGGAGCACCTGCCGGTGCGGCCCGGAATACACGAACCCGGCCAGCGCCTCGACCGACTCCCACACCGACATGTTGACCAGGACGCCGGCGCTCCCGGCCGCGTCCCACTCGAACGCGCGGACGGAGGTGGCGTTGCCGTCCTCGGTCTGCAGCCGCCAGATGAAGCCGGGCGCCGCGTCCGCCATCGCGTTCACCGGGTCGAGGTCCGCCACAAAGTCCGCGAGCAGCGGGGTGTCCAGGGGGGCCCGCAGCCGCGCGACGTTCACCTGGGCGAGTACGTAGTCCACGCCGCCATGCTGCCAGCCGCCGCAGGCCATGGCAACGCCGGTCATCGGCGGCTCCAAGCCGAGGCTCGCCCGGCGTCGCCCCCGCCCTCGTCGCCGAGGCCATGCGCCCTGGCTCCCGGCCGTTCACCCGGATCCGCTTTACTGATACAAACGGGCCGCCCACCCGGCCGCCCGGCCTCACCTGATCGGTGGTCCGTTCGTAACGACTTGGTAAGGCTGAGCCGGACACAGCCGGACAGGAGCGACATAAACTAACATATCCGGACCAATGCCTTACGAAGAGTGTTGTGCACGGCGTTCCGGGTCGCGATCATTGACCCTGGGGAGGGAGGATCCTTGGCTCGCGCGCCGCTTCGGGACACGGACCCCGCGCAGGTCGGACGCTACCGGCTGACCGGCCGGCTCGGCGCCGGCGGCATGGGCGTGGTGTATCTGGGCGCGGACCTTGATTCCCTCGACGGCAGCCTGGTCGCGATGAAGGTACTGCGCCCCGAGCTGACCGACGACCCGGAGTTCCGGAACCGGTTCGGCCGCGAGGTAGCCAACCTGACCCGGGTCAAGGGCGTCTGCACGGTACGGGTGATCGAGGCCGACACCGGGTCGGCGCGCCCCTTCATGGTCACCGAATACGTGCCGGGGCCGTCGCTGTCGGAATACGTCGCCAGGTACGGGCCGCCCGGACCCGACATGATGTACGGCCTGGCCACCGGGCTCGCCGAGGCGCTGACCGCCATCCACGCGGCCGGGGTTGTGCACCGCGACCTCAAGCCCTCCAACGTGATCCTGGGCCACGACGGTCCCAAGGTCATCGACTTCGGCATTGCCCAGGCCCTGGACGCGACGTCGGTGACCAGGACCGGCATGATGGTCGGCTCGGCGGGTTTCATGGCGCCGGAGCAGGTGACCGGGCGGGCCGGCCAGGCGGCCGACATCTTGGCCTGGGCGGTGACGCTCACGTACGCGGCCAGCGGGGAGATGCCGTTCGGCACCGGATCCTCCGATGCCATCTTGTACCGGATCCTGCACACCGAACCCGACACCGCCGCGGTTCCGGAACTGCTGAGGCCGCTCGTCGAGGCCGCCCTGGTCAAGGATCCGCAGCGCCGTCCCCGGGCGGACGAACTGCTGAACCGGCTGACCAAGCGCACCCGGGCCGACCGCGATTACGAGTCCAACACCCAGGCCGTTCTGGCCCAGGTCTGGCCGGCGACCGAGGTCACGCCTGACCAGCCGCCGCCGACGAATGGATCCGGACTGCTCGAGCCCGGTCCGCCGGGCCCCCGGCGGCCCAGGAGAGGGATGGTCAGCCGCCGGACGGCCACGGTCGGCGGGCCGGTACTCGCCGTCATTGCCGCCGCGGCGATCCTTGCGCTGACGACGGGTCACTTCCCCGGGCTCAGCCACCTCGCCGCGAACCAGCAGCAGAACATGGCCGTCGCGCCGGCCGCTCTCGGCACCTATCCCGGGCAGCAGCAGCGTGGCGTCTCCCAGACCGTGGACCGGGTCGTCGCCTCGGGGAACACGATCGTCACGATGGGCTCGCAGACCAGTGACGGCGTCACCCGCCAGCAGTTCGTCGTCTCAACCGACGGCGGCGCCACCTGGCGCCTGGCCTCCGTGCACGCGCCCGGCGGCGGTCCGCCCCCGCTGGGACACGCGGCCTCGCGACTGGCCGGCGGACCGGGCGGCTGGGTGGCGGTAGGGCCGCAGGCCATCTGGACCAGCCTCGCCGGCCTGACCTGGACGCTGGCGGCCACCCACGGCGTCCCGCAGCTGCCCGGCGACCAGCTCCTGGCGATCACCGATGCGACGGACGGGTTCGTAGCCGCGGGTACCGCGCCGGTCAGCGGTGGCGGTACCCAGGCTGTCATCTGGACCTCGCATGACGGCGTCACCTGGCAGCGTAAGACGGCGGCACGGCTGGGCCTGACCGCGTCCGGCGGGATCGCGCCGGGCATCGTCTACGCCACCTCGCGCGGTAACGACGTCGTCATCGCCAACGGACAGGCCAGCGGCGGCTCTGGCGCCTGGCTGAGCGCCGACGGCGGATCGACGTGGACGCCGGTGACGATCCCGGTCGATCACGCGGCCAGCACCTCCCTCAGCGGCCTGGGCTTCAACGGCTCCGGCCTGATCGCGGTCCGGCCCGGCCAGGCTGCGCCTGGCGGCGCGGATGGCGTGGCATATTACTCGCCGAACGGACAGGGGTGGCAGTACGCGGGCACCATCGACGCGGGCGGCGGCTGGAACCCCGGCGTGGTGAAAGGCAGCACCAACGGCTTCGTCGCCACCGGCACCACCACCGCCGGGCAGGTCGTGGCCTACACCAGCACCGGTACCGGCGGGACCTGGCAGCCGACGGGATCGCTCGGCGAGGCCACGGCCGAGTCGGTGGCGAGCGCGACGGTCGGGGCGGGAGGCACCGTCATCGCGGTCGGCTCCACCTCAGGCGGCACGACCGGCAAGCAGCCGGTCTTCATGACGGCGAGCCGGGCTGGAGCGGTCCGGCACGTCTCGCTGACCGCCATCGCCGGCGGCGTCGTTCCCGAACTCGCGGTCAACGGCCTGGCCACGGCCGGCGGCGAGCAGATCGCGGTCGGCAGCGCCGACGGCTACCCGGCGGTGTGGCGCCAGGCCCCGGGTGGCGGTTCGTGGACGCTGGCCTCCTCGCTGCTGGTGGTATCCGCCTACCCGGGCCTGTCGGCGCTGACCAGCGTGACGCACGGGCCAGCCGGCTGGCTCGCCGTCGGCGAGCCGGGCCCGGTCGTGCTCACCTCCGCAGACGGCACGACCTGGCAGCGGGCCGGCGGATCGATAGCCCAGGATCTGGCCGGGGCGTCGGCGGTCACGGCCGCCGCGAATCAGTCCGGGTACGTCATCGCCGCGAACGCGTCCGGGCCGGGGAGCTCACCGGGGCCGGACCTGTGGTGGTCGCCAAACCTGACCTCCTGGACCCGCGCCATTGAGATGGACGATACGAGCAACTCGAACCAAGTACAGGCGGTCGCCGCGGACGCGCATGAGCTTATGGCCGTCGGCTCGGACGGCGGCCACCCGGCGGTGTGGACGACGACCGACGGCCAGACCTGGACCACGATCGGCCTGGACCTGCCACCCGGGGCGTCGGCGGCCGTGCTGCAGCAGGTGGCGATCGGCGGAGACCACGTGGTCGCCCTGGGCCAGGCCACCAAGGCGGGCAAGCCCGTGCCATTCGCGGAGTTCTCCACCGACGGGGGCGCGAGCTGGCAGGAGGCCCCGTTCGGCTCGGCCGGGCCCGGGATCGCGGTCACCGCGCTGGCCGCCGGCTCGGGCGGCTTCACCGCGGCTACCCAGTCCGGCGGGCCCGGCCAGCAGGACGCTCAGATCTGGACCTCCGCCACCGGGTCCTCCTGGGCTTCCACCCAAGTCGGCGGCCTCAGCGGCGGCGGCACTCACGAGGTCGCCGCCCTGATCTCATCCGGCTCGGCCGTGAGCGGCATCGGCTTGACCGCCACTCAGCAGAGCCAGCAGCCCGTCATCGTGAGCCTGGCCGCTGGTTAGCCGGGTCCCGGCTGGGTTCGACCACATCGCTGGCCGCCTCGCCGCGGGCTCCCATCCCGTCGGCGACGGCCAGCAGACGCTGGCCCGCGTAGGCGGTGTCCTGATTGCGGTCACGGTGGCGGCCGATGTCCGAGCGTGCGGCGTACCGGATGGCCAGCGCGGGCTGGGTTCCTGGCATGGTGGGTTCCTCTCGACGTGCGTCGGCGTCAGCAGGCCGAGCGAATCGTAGAGGCGGAGGGCCTTGGGTGACAGCCGCGAGGCCCGGGCGAAAGCCCCGATCGTCACCAGTTCCATCTGGCCCCCTCCTCAGGTCGACACGGTCGAGCCTGACCCAGGGTGAAGGTCAAGAGCCCGTCGCGGCAATCCCTGGACTCCCGACATGGTGGAGACCATCTGGCGGGGTCCGGACACGGCGAAGGGACGCCGGTAGGGCTGCCCGACGTGCCTGCGGTCAGGTGGCGTGCTCGGCGTAGTACTGGGCGATCCGGTCAGCCCAGCCCTCCGGTTCGAAGACCTTTACCCAGTCCCGGCCTCCAGGCTCGCCCTCCTGGCCGCGGTCGGCTCGCCGCTCCTCCTCGGTCCGGGCGTTGGCGAAGCAGACGTAGATGGCGTGGTCCAGGTCCAGCCGTTCGCCGTACCAGGGCGGGATGATGGTCTCCGGGGTGATGTCCGCGTCGTGGCAGTCCCCGATGGTCCCGTCGGCCCGCGGCAGCGGCGGACTAGCCGGGATCGCGGTCCCGTCGGGCCGGCAGAACGCGAACGTCCCATCGCGGGCCGCGGCGATCAGGTACCCGCGCTCGTGGACCAGCATGTGGTGGTACTTGCACAAGCT
>Ga0209415_10018645_pt1 | contig 10935 bp, 10 predicted proteins | sample PeaSoiSIISIP2007_FD_187696 | JGI IMG/M metagenome (GOLD analysis project Ga0209415, IMG submission 187696) | Peat soil microbial communities from Weissenstadt, Germany - SII-SIP-2007 (SPAdes) (version 2) | ecosystem: Environmental > Terrestrial > Soil > Wetlands > Peat | place: Germany... | reverse complement strand
TCTGCATGTTTTCGGCGGAACTGGCGCTCCCGCGGATGCCACGCGGCAGAGTTTGCGCAAGCAGGGCAAGCGTAGAAACGTCATTCGGCGCCAGGGCGATTTCTTTTTCTCCAATCTCCTGCATCTTTTGCATGTTGCCGGCCTGCACGTAGGCAAAAGTCAGCGCGCCATACACCGGAGACTTGTACCGGCTCTCGGGATATTTCTGAATAAAGGCTTCGCCGAGTTCAATTTTCTTGGCGGAATCATTGGGAAGCACGGCAAAAAAGGCTTTGTACGCCGCATCCTCTTCCGCGTTCACCGGCGCCGGTGCGTCCAGCGTGAGCGGTGCGACCTCCGGCGTTTTCGATTTGTCGGTCTGCTGCGCCGGAGGCTGGCTCTGGCCCGACTGTCCGGACTGCGTGCTCTGCGCCGCCGCGACTCCGTCCGTGCACACCAGCAACGCTGCGACGGCTAACGCTTTCAAGCAAATAATCCATTTCCTGCTCATGCTATTCTCCTCTGGCTTTCTCGGTTCCTGCTTCGAAGATTCGCTCCTCGGTCAGCACGCTTCTATTTCGTGCCGTCGGGCTGCGGGGCTGCCAACTTCTTTGCTTTTTCGGCGGCGTCCTTGCAGGTGGCCTGCAAGCTTCCTGAAAATTCTCCACACTTGCCAAACGCAGCCGCGGCTTCCGTGAAATGTTTCGAGTTCTGATTCGCGACCCCCAGTACATAGTAGTTCGTCGCATCGCCGCGGGGATCCAGTTTTACCGATTCATTCAGCTCGGTGACTGCCCCGGCATAGTCGCCGCGGCGAAAAGCCACGAGCCCGAGACCACTGTGGGCAATGGCGAGCGTCTGATTCTTCGCCTGTGTGAACTGTTGGTCGCTCAGGCCCGCCGGCTTCGTTAAGGTGGGAACCGTCTCAATGGCCCGCTTCGAGTATTGCTCGGCCTTTTCCAGTAGTTTTGTGGGTTCTGGCGTGCTTGCATTCATGACGCGCGGAAGCGTCTGCCCGAGCATGGCCAGTACCTGCACATCGTTTGGATTAAACGCGATGGCCCGCGCGCCGGTTTCTTGCATCTTCTGCACCTGATTGGTCTGGAGATAGGCGCTCGTTAGCGAGGAGAGCACGACCCCGCGGTAACCGCTCTGAGGGTATTTCTGCAAAAACGTCTCGCCCAGCTCGATTTTCTTGGCCGGCTTTTCCGGTGACACGGCTTGAAAATCTTTGTAGGCGGCTTCTTCCTTCTGGTCCGCCGGTTTGATGAGTTCCAGCGCATTCTCTTTGCTTGTCGGCGAGGTGTCATAGCCGATGTTTTTGTTCATCGAGGTGTTCGCAGCGGCTCCAGCTGCCGATCCACTTGCCGCGCCGCCTTGGGCAACCGCGACCCCGCTCCAGCCCAACATCAACACCGAAATCACGCCTATTGCAATCCAGAATCTCCAATTGTTCTTCATTTGTTCCTCCTCATTGCCCAACCGCTTCAGTTGACTCGCCCTGGGTCTGCGGCCTTCCTCCGAATAGTAGGTTTCCATGCGAAATCAAACCTCTTTCATGGCCGCGCTTCGGGCTTTGCTCCGCCCAAGCCAGCCAATTCTTTCTGTGCGGTCTGCTTGGCCTGGTCCGGGCCCCCCTGTACCGCTAGGGCAGATTGATACTCCGTCCTGGCCACTTCCGAATTCCCCTCATAATCATAAATCCGAGCCAGGTAAACATGCGACCACACAAGCACCATGGGATCCTCGGTCGCCGCATTTTCGCCAACCGTCAAGCGCCCGAACACCTGCTTGGCCCTGGCGGCATCGTGATCTAGCATGGCCACCAGTCCAATTCCATACCACGCCCGCGGCTGATCCGGATACTTCGCCAGGACTTTTTGAAACGAGGCCTCGGCCGCACGTGGATTTTTCTCGGCGATTCGCCGCTCGCCTTCCGTCAGGGCCGCAATGACTTCGGCATCATTCGGTACGGTCGTTGGCGCGGTCTTTTTCTCGCGCACAAACTTTTCATGTGCCGCCTCGTCGGCATCGGTGGCAACATCCGCGGGCGCGAATTTCACGGCCGCCACCCGCTTGGTCTCCGCCTGGAGATCGATGCCCCTCACCAAGTCCGGGAAGAAGTACTTCATCGAGGGTTCGGAGTTTTCGAATTTGGGCAGCGCCTCGAAGAGCGGCTTCACCAGAACGTAGCCGGCTTCATCATCCCGGTTCATCGCCGCTTCCCGTTCGCCGGGAGACATACGCTTGAGTTTCAACTCCACGGCGCGAACCAGGCACTCTGCAAAGTAGGATGCGTAATCGTCTTTTAGCTCCGGCGCGAGCAGCGGGGCGGCAGCGGCCTTCTCAAATATCGGGCGCTTTACCGCCGTGACGTGGGGATACATCAGCGGCAGCGGATCCAGCAGAAAATGCAAAAACGCATGACGCACCAGGTCCGTCGGAATCTCTTCGCCTCCGCTCAAGACCAGCGCATAGTGATTTCCGAAATTTCGCACGTTGGTGATGCGCCCCACCAGCGGCTCAACGATAATAGCAAACGTCCGCGGCTCGGACTGCTCGAGGATTTCACGCAAATATCCCGAGGTCATAAACACGATCTGCGACACCGGGTCGTGCAGCCGCTCGACTTCGCGGTTGTAAATCGGCTGCACCTGCCGCCACAGCTGCCCGATCTTCTGCTCTTTATAGTAGTTCGAAAGAATTTCGCTGAATCCCTCGAGCGCGATCACTTCCGGTGGCAAATCATCGCGCCTCAATACCGGTTGAAACGAGGGCGCAGACCCGGAAACCAAGCCGAACCACAAATACCTGGAAAGCGTCTCGCCGGGATCGCGCAGTTCGTGTTGACGGTAAAATTCTCGCACTGCTTCCACGGCCGGACCTTGCTGCTGCCGCAGGCGCTCGCGCATCTGGGCCCGGAATGCGGTCCAATTGTCTGAACTGACATTCGATTCGAATCCTGCCGCCAGCAGCGCGCAGATGGTGGTAAACATGGCCTCATTGCCATCCACGCTTACCGCGCTCGGGGGAGCGTCGTGTGGGCGTCGTTGAAGAGCAGGAGCTTGCGCCGGCGGAGCCGAGGGAGTTTGCGCGGGGGCGGGAACTGGCGCGGGGGCTTGTCCCGCGGCCGGTAGCGCCATCACGGCGCACAACCCAATCATTACCATCTGTTGCTGAAGTTTTTTCATGCCTTTTGCCGCAGTCCTCACTCGGGTCCGTTGTTGTTGCTCTATCCGCCTGTCGCGGTTCTCCGCACGGAAGGGCATATCTGGGAGCGGGTATGTCCTCTTACAACGCTACGGCATATTGCCAATCTACAAGCCTCGAAACACTCCGTCAAGGAATCCTGGTTGTTTGCTCCGGGTTGGATCCGCTGGTCTGCTCAGCTGCAGAAACGCGCCCGGCGCTGTCCTGGGTTGGATGCCACCAGGGCCAGCGCCGGATGTGCGCGGTAGTTTTCAAAGAAACGCCGGTTTGCGGCCGTTGCCTCTACTTGATTTTCTTCGCGATGAGTTCCTGTCCTTTCCTACGATAAACATAGTGGGACACTTTTCCAGATGCATCCTTCTCGAAGATCACTAACCCATCGTCGCCGTCCACAAAAAAGGTTGTTTCGTTCAGCGGATGCAACTCCGACGGCTTATCATCTCCAGTCTCCTGTGCCATTAGCTTTCCGCCGGCTACGGTGATGGTATCGACGAAGCCGGGACTATATTCGTATTGTCCGGTATATTGCGCAAAGACAGCGGGATTCACCTTGACCGACTGCCTCTTTGCGGGTTCTGGTAGTTCGGCATGAGCGACCAACACCCAATTGCCGTCTTTCTTTACATAAGTATCCATCACCATGACCCGGGTTGTTAACGACTGCTCGCCGTATATTTCCTTTTCGCTCTGACGATAGACCGCCACGGCCGTCTGCCCGAAGCTTGTCACTTTGGGACTGTCATGTTCGACCACCATCTTGTAGCCCACCGTGGGGTGGACCTCGGCGAGTATCTGCGTCGCGGTCTCGACCTCACCCGGCTCGGCAAACACGACCGACGGATCGATAAACGCGCCGTATGCACTCCTGTCGAAGCGCGCCCTCGCCGCATGGCGCTGGTTGATCTGCTCCGCGATCTCTCGTGTGGTCTGCTCATCCGCTGTGCCGCCACTTCCGGCTTGCGAATTGTTCGACTGCAGGTTTGGAATCGCCGCAAACAGAGCTACTGCAACCAGCCCAACCAGTAATAGATTCCTTTTCATGATCTTTTCCTTTCCATTTTCCCGGGAACGGCGCAATCCATGTATTCCGGCGAGTTCCCGTGGTAGATTCGGCAGCACGGAGGCCCTGTTTTCGGTCCTGGTGTCGCCGTGCCTGCATCCTGCTGGGAGCGGCTGTTCAATGTCTTTCGGAAGTGGCTCAATTCTTCTTAGGGCCTTCTCAAGGTTCTCAGGATGACCGTATGACGCGGCAAACAAAGCGCTTCTGCGATTTTGGCCCATTCCGATTGGACCGCCAAAAACGCGTGCTCTCGCATGGGCTGGAGACGCTGCCCCTCCCGCCTAAAGCCCTTGAAGTGCTGCTCTTCTTGATCGACAACCGCGGCCGGGTTATTCAAAAGTCGGAATTCCTCCACGCCGTCTGGCCAGACAGCTTCGTCGAGGAGGGAAACCTCAGCCAGAACATCTTTCTTCTGCGCAAGACTCTTGGTGACGGCCAGGAAGGCCAGCGCTATATCCTGACCGTTGCCGGTGTCGGCTATCGTTTCGTTCCCGAAGTGGCAGAACACGACGAGCAAATTCCGGCTGAGCCGTCCGCCACAGTTGCGCCGTACGACATCGCGCAGCGCCCCGCGCTTCCAAGCCGCCGCTCCGCTGCTCTCCGAATCGCGATGTACGCGACGGCACTCTTGCTGGCTGTTGCGGTCGGGTTCGCTCTCTATTCGCTGCGCAAATCCGAGCCGAAAGCTCTCCAGGAGACGCAACTCACAACTAACGCATTAGAAGCCTCTCTCTCGGCCGCGGCCATTTCTCCCGACGGCAAATACCTTGCCTACGCCGACGAACACGGACTCTATGTGCGCCTCACCGGTAGCGGCGAGACTCACGCCTTATCCATTCCAAATAGCGCAAAAATCTACCGCCTTTCCTGGCTCCCGGATGGAAGCAAAATCCTTGCCGCCGGCATCACCCCCGAATCTCCGGCTTCCAACCTTTGGGCCATCTCCCTGCTGGGCGGTAACTTCCGCAAATTGCGCGACGATGTCGAAGAGGCAGTCTCCTCGCCGGACGGCTCCAAAATTCTCTTCACGTCCAAGCTGGAATCCGAAATTTGGGTGATGGGCTCAAATGGCGAGGAGCCCAGAAAAATCCTGAGCGGTGCTGCCCAGGACGCCTTCGCTCAGCTCGCATGGTTCCCCGACAATAAGCGGATTCTGTTTTTTAGATCCCCGATGGTCGGCGGGAATACTCTCGAATCGCTGGAGCTGGATGGTGTCCGGCCAGCCCTCGTCATTTCAGCTCACGTACTCATCGCCTCGACCTTCCTTCCAGACGGTCGCTTGCTCTATGGTGTCCGGACACAGACCGGCAACGACGCGCTAACCGGTCTCTGGGAAGTGCATGTGGATCTGAAGAGCGGACGCGCTGCGGGCAGTACCCGCGAACTTACGCAGTGGAAAAATGCCAGAATTTCCGACTTGAGTGCCACTTCCGACGGAAAACGCCTGGTGTTTCTCAAGGGCAATCCGCAAGGCGATGTCTACATTGGAAATTTGCTGCAGAACGGCAAGACTCTCACCGCTCTGCGCAGGCTCACTCTCGACGACCGCGATGACCAGCCTTCCGGCTGGACCGCCGACAGCCGGTCTGTGCTGTTTTTTTCAAATCGCAATGGAACCTACGACATCTTCCGGCAATCGCTGGACGAAACTACGGCCCAGGCTCTCGTCGAAAACAAGCGTTATAAGATTCGCCCGCGAACGAGTCCCGATGGCAAATGGGTGCTCTACTACGATCCGCCAGGAATCCAAAGTTGGAATGAATACGTGCGTATCGCGCGCGTGCCACTCACAGGCGGCCCCACCGAAACCGTCATGGAGGAACAGGGGCTTTATGTATTTCACTGCTCGCGGCTTCCCGCCAATCGTTGCATCGTTGGCACTCTGCATCCGAAAGAACTGATCATCTATTCGCTCGATCCGATCCGCGGCAAGGGGCCGGAGCTTACGCGCATTCCGGTCAACGCCGATGTGGAAGAGCCGAATCTGGATCTTTCCCCAGACGGTAAAAGTATTGCTTTCGTTTCACTCAGTACCATTGCGGGGCAGATCCGGGTGATTTCCATGCTCGATGGTTCGCAACGCAACGTCGAGGTAAAGGGCTGGAACGATCTCAATCACATAAATTGGTCTGCCGATGGCAGAGGCTGGTACGTGTCCAGCGAAATGGCGTCGGCCACGACCCTCCTGTATGTGGACCTCAGCGGTAACCCCACGATTCTCCTCCGCGAGCCAGGTTTTTTCACCGAGACTTGGGGCATTCCTTCCCCTGACGGAAAGTACCTCGCCTTTCTTCGTTCCACCTCCGGCAATAACGCCTGGACGCTCGAGGGTTTCTGAGTTCTCACCTCGTGCTTCTTCCTCGACGGTCCGCCGCGAGAGCAGGTGCAACGCTTGCACCTCTTCCGGGCATCTGCTAACAGTGAGAATGCGTGTAGGCGCTGCAGGAGAGACTCAAAGCGATGGTTCAACACCTCAGTAAGAAAATCCCGACTATTATTGGATTATTCCTGGTTGCAGCGGCATTCTCGCCCGCCCTTCTGGCTCAACTGGTTCGCGAAAATGCTGCGCCGCCTCCGCAGCAACCGTCTGCCAGCCCGCAACCGCAAGCTTCCTCTTCCGGTCAAACGCCCACGGGGAAAAAGCGTCTCTCTCAGGAAGTCCAACTGACTGGCGATCAAGCCTGGATGGACACCGGCATCGACGTTCAAGCTGGCGAACACGTGCTCATTACCGCCAATGGCAAGCTGCGTTACGCCGACGCCAAAAACGACAATGGCCCGGAAGGCCTCGCGCGCGGCTTCAAGGACCTAATTCGCGTTTTGCCATTCAATGAAGCCGGGCGCGGCGCACTCATCGGGCGCATCGGTGATAAAGACACCACTCAGCCTTTTGTCATCGGTGCCCGGCGCGATATTCTTGCCCCTGTGAACGGCCGCCTATCCGTCGGCATCAACCAGACGGACAAGGATACCGGTGACGGCAACTTTACCGTCCGCATTGAGGTCTACACGCCCGAAGGCGGCACTGCACTCGTGGTGGCCAAGCAAGTTAGCTCGCTCCGCGGCATCGATAATGATCTCTTCTCGAAAATCCCTCGCCGCGTGGGCGACAAACAGGGCAACCCCGGCGACATGGTTAATTTTCTGATCCTCGGATCCGAGGACGCCATGAAGTGCGTCTTCACGACCGCCGGCTGGGTAAAAGTCGACGCCGACGTCAAAGATACGGTTCTCCATGGCCTCGTTGAGAGCCTCTCAAAAGAATCCTACCTAACCATGCCCATGAGCCAACTCTACCTCTTCGGCCGCCCGCAGGACTACGGCTGGGCCCACGCCGAGCCCATCAGCGTGGTCAAAACGCGCAATCATCTACGCATCTGGAAAGCGCCGTTTCAGGTTAATGGCAAGACTCTGTGGGTCGGCGCCGCCACCCATGACATCGGCTTCGAGCGCGACCAGCGCAACAACGGCCTCACTCACAAAATCGATCCCGACATCGACCTCGAGCGTGACTACGTCGAAAAAACCCTCACTTCCACGGGGCTCGTCACGGAACTCACTCACTTTCTCCCGGACAACCCCATGCAAGAGGCCAAGACTGCCACCGGCGGCACCTTCCATTCCAACGGCCAGGTGCTCATCCTGAAACTAGACGAATCCGCGCCCACTCCCTGAGTAAAGTCGTCCTGTCTCTCACCGATTTGGCTGTGACTCCCCCGTTTCCCTCAAGTTGCGCTCGTCATGAACTTTTCGTTGCTACCGAAACTCTGGTGTAATGGTTTGGCTGGCAAACGTGGATGAAGATCGCGTCTTTCTGTCGGTGATGACTTTGGCAGAATTGCGGTACGGCACCGAGCGCCTAGCTGCGGGCGCTCGCAAATCACGCCTCGAGACGTGGCTGCGCGAAGAACTGCCTCTGCGCTTCGAGGGACGTATACTCACAATTGAAACCACCATCGCCGACGCCTGGGGACGCGTAACGAGCCGTTGTCGCGCGGCGGGCAAGCCCATCAGGGTGATGGATGCCTTCTTCGCGGCCACTGCTGAAGTTCATGAACTTACTTTGGCCACGCGAAATGTTGCCGATTTAACCGCCTCCGGCATTCCTCTCCTGAATCCCTGGAATTGAATGGGGATTCTCTTCAAAGTTCCACACAACCAAATAGGTTCAACGCCGATTGAGAAATGTCCTTTTTTACTTCGGCGCTTCCAGTTCAAGCGCGATCACGCGATCCACTTCTCCGGGCTGCGGCTCAGGGATCTTGAGCACGAGCCCGCCCTTGACGGCGCTGAACTCGACGCTGCTTCCATCGCGCAGCATCCTCGCAGAATGCACCGCCCGCGACAGTCCCGCCAAGGCCAGCACGGGCTGATTCCAATCCAGTACATGCACGTAAACCGTCGATCCTCGTTGCGTTGTCACGCCCCACGGCCCCGTCACCACCGGCCCTCCCCTCGTCCCATAAATCGAATCGCCGTACTGCTTCATCCACTGCCCGACCTCCGTCAAACGCTGCACAAACTCGGGCTGGATCTCGCCGCTTGGCATCGGCCCAATATTCAAAAGAAAATTCGCGTTAGCTCCCGCGGCGCGCACCAGGTAGCGAATCAAATCACCGGTGCTTTTGTAGTGTTCATCTGTCAGATTAAATCCCCAGGCATCATTCATCGTTTCCGCGGTTTCCAGCGGCAGGGTGCTCACCGTTTGTTCGGCGTTGAATCCCGTGGTGTGTTGGCCCGGCAGATCCTTCTCAAACATTTGAAAGTCCTCTCCGGGAAACGGAGCCTGGTGATGATTGCTGCCAACCAGCGCTTGCGGCTGCAATTGATGAATAAGCCCGTACGTTCGCGCGAGGTGCCAATCCGCGTCCGGCTTGTCCCACATTCCGTCGAACCAGATGCCGCCGATCTCCCCATAATTCGTCAATAATTCGCGCAATTGGCCGTCCATGAAATTCAAGTACGCGTCCCAATTCCCGGATTCCGGGCGGCCCGTGTGATGCCCCGTGACCCCGCGCGGAAAATAATCCGTGGAATGCCAATCCAACTGCGAGTGATAGAAAAATAGCTTGATGCCCTGCTTATGACATTCCGCCGCGAGCATCCCGAGGACATCTTTGCCGTAAGGCGTCCGTTGCACAACTGTCCAATCTGTCAGGTGTGAGTCAAACATCGCCAATCCATCGTGATGCTTCGAAGTGATGGTGATGTATTTCATCCCCGCGGCCTTTGCCAGCGCCACCCACGTCGCCGGATCAAACTTGATGGGGTTGAAAAACGCGGGCACTTTCGCATAATCCGTTCGATTGATCGGCCGCGTCTCCATGATCCATTCGCCGTTCCCCAGCACGCTATAAACTCCCCAATGAATGAACATCCCGAACTTAGCGTCCTGGAGCCACATGCGCGCCTTCAAATTCTCCGGCGTCGGCGCATAATTGTTTTGTGTGGTTTGTGCGTTGCTGTTGTGTGTTCCCCCGATCATTGCGAACAGGATCACGGCGACAGTAGCCAGAAACTGCAAACGAAGATGAACCTTCATGGTGCCTCCCATTAGGTGTAACGAGAGAACTCTGAGCGCGTGAATTCTAACCAATGTATGGGCGAAGTCGAGAGAAAATAGCGGCTAGAGTATCTAACTCCCGTACAAAGCGAGCCGTCCACATCCTTTTCCCACTCCACAAGCCCATTGCTGCCGCCGCGTGTCTGCCGCCGCGTGTCAACGCCGCCGCGTTGACTTGATTCCTCCCGCATCCTAAGATGCGCTTGTTTTAAGGTGAGAATTCACCGCTTTTTTCGTCCGGAGGATTTGTGAGCGATTGGAAATTTGCTCAAAAGGATGTCTCCGAAGAGCTGGCTCTGCTACATTATTTCTCGTTCAAGAAACAGCAGGGTGACGGCGAGGTCCGTTTCGTCATCACCGTAAAGGAATTCGCCGCGCCTCCGCAGGGACAATTCGCCCGCTTTTTCGCGCAGGCTGACAAGCTCGTCAATCAGAAGATTGCTCCGATTCTTCCTACTGGATGGGGGAATTCGCTCCTTGACGCGCTCACTGCCTGTGCTCGCATGATTCGCGAGTTCCCTTATGAAGGCGAGGAACCTGTCGTCGCCAAAGGCGCTCCCGGTTCCTGAGTCCTGGCCCTCCGGCTAGTGAATCGCACTTGAAAATTCCCGCTTATTCTCTTTAGAATCAAGCGGCGCTACGAAAGGTGCTTGTGCATATCGTCAAAAAAGAGTTCAAGCCAGGAATCATCATCCTCGAGCTGGGCGGGCCGCTCCAGATGGGCGTCGAGTGCAAGCAGTTGGAGCTCGCCTTCGATCAATTGCTCCGTGACGGCAACACTCGCGTTGTTCTCGATCTCAGCAAGCTGTCCAAACTCGACAGCGGTGGCCTGGGAAAAATCGTCAATTGTTTCTCCCGCCTGAAAACCGCCGGCGGCGCACTATGTCTCGCCGGCACCACCGGGATGATCGATGGCGTCATGAAATTAGCCCACGCCGATCGCTTTTTGAAAGCCTTCCCCACCGCCCAGGAAGCCGCCGAAAGTCTCCTCAATTCTTCCTCTTCAGCTTCTCCAGTCAGTTAGATTCTTCCGTTCCTTCAGGAACTTGTTTAGTTCGGCACGGCGCACTTCAACGCCTCGTTAGCCTTGCATCCCCAGGGTACCCGCGCTTGCAGGATTGCA
>Ga0209415_10018643_pt1 | contig 10935 bp, 10 predicted proteins | sample PeaSoiSIISIP2007_FD_187696 | JGI IMG/M metagenome (GOLD analysis project Ga0209415, IMG submission 187696) | Peat soil microbial communities from Weissenstadt, Germany - SII-SIP-2007 (SPAdes) (version 2) | ecosystem: Environmental > Terrestrial > Soil > Wetlands > Peat | place: Germany... | reverse complement strand
GAGGTGGCGGCCGTATTCGGCGAGGATGCCGGCGATGGCGAGGATTTCCGCGATGCGCTCGGGCACGGGCTTGCCGGTCCGATCCGGTTGGGGATCGGGCGGGGAGGCAAGACCAGCGGCGGTTGCGGCGACCATGTTTTGTGTACTAACACGGGTGGGGGCGGGAGTCAAACGGTTTCGGGCGGCATGGCGGAGGGGGTGGGGCACTGCGCGGGGGAGCCGGTTGCGGCCGAAAGCGGAGATTCAGCGCCTGAGCCGGGTATTCCGGCGGAGGCAGGCGAGGGCCGGCTTGCCGAAATTTCAGCTACCGAAATTTGCTCCGCCCGGCGCATGGGCGGAATATCCATGCTTATCAGATAGTTATGCCCCATCACGCATGATAAAGGACGTTATCATGCGTGAGATTCGTGGTAGAAGGGGCGTTCGCAAACTGCCCAATCGCCCTGTGGTGCAGCGGAGTTCTCCGCATTAAAGTGAAGGCGTTTCGGAGAGCAACACGCAGCACGGACGCACGCGAGGACTCAGATGAACCGAGCAAGGGAGGCGAATGAGCTTTGGGAGCGCTGGCTCGATCTGCTCGAACGCCAGAACAGTGACCCCTTCGACCTCCACGAGTCCCAAAGAGCATTCATCGTAGCTAACGGAAGACGACTCCAGGAATTGGTTTCAATTGTCAGAAGTATGACTGCGTATGAGCGGTTAAGACTAGTCTCTGTTCACGCCCCCCTTGAAATCATTTCTGACGAGGACGTAGAGGAGTGCGCGAATGCGCTAGGCAACCCAGATGAATTTTTGGATTCCGGCGAGCTTTTTTCTGAACTAGACCATGTGCTTCTTGATATTCTGTCGTACGCTTCGGCGTTCTTTTGCGCTGACGCCAGCGACCGGGGCGATCCGGCCGTTATCGATGACCTGCTTTCATATGGTGTGGATCTGGAACATCACCACGTTGCATGGGTCCGGCACAGGGTCATTGTTCCAGTAGAGCAGCGCAAGGTCATATTTTGGCTTATGCAATGTGAATACTTTATGAAGCGCAACGACAACCATCTTTTCCAGAGCTTAAGCTGGCCGGATTACTCTCGCGGCTCTCCCGATTTCTATCTTACGATCATACAAAGCGCTTTGGGCGCACTCCGTGAGTTGCGCGGTCGCGCCGGTCGCAGTTAGGTTCCGTGCCTACCGGTTCGATGATCGCTTCGCCGCCACACCGTCCGCCAGGGCCGCCATTCTCCACCACGTGCACGGACGCGAACTCGGCCGCGCGACGTGCGCGCGGCTCAGAGGGTTGATCGGCAGGAATTTCGCACCAGACTTCTGCATCAGAAAAGCACTGCATCTTCAATGCTCGCGGCATGATGCAGAATGCTTGCAGACCGTGTGAAAACTCTGTCGCAACGGATTTCGGCGCGGCGCGGAGTGCGTTAGAATCGCGACATGACGCACATCACCGGTCATGACCGTTCCCAAACCCTGCTTCTGCCGGAATCGCTGGACGACTATGTCGGCCCGGAGAACCCGGTGCGCTTCATCGAGGCCTTCGTCGACGGGCTCGACCTCGCCGCTGCTGGGTTTGCCCGTGTGCAGTCGAAGGAGACCGGCCGGCCCGGCTACGCGCCCGCCGATCTGCTGAAGCTCTATATATATGGTTACCTCAACAGGATCCGGTCCAGCCGCCGCCTCGAAGCCGAGACCCACCGAAACATCGAGGTGATCTGGCTGTTGCGGCACCTGAAGCCTGACTTCAAGACGATTGCCGATTTCCGCCGCGACAACCGTAACGCCTTCCGCCCGGTGTTCCGCCAGTTCGTGCTGCTGTGCAAGCAGTTGGACCTGTTCGGTCGTGAGTTGCTGGCGGTGGATGGGACGCGGATCAAGGCGGTCAACAACGAGGACCGCAACTTCACCCGTGCGTCGCTGACCGAGTTCATCAAGCTGGCTGACGAGAAGCTCGATGACTACCTGAAGCGTCTCGACACGAGCGATGCCGCCGAGCAGCAATCGGGCGGTTCGCGGGTCAAGAATCTGGCGGAGAAGATCGCGGCGGTTCGCCAGCGCCGCACACGCTGCCAAGCGATGCTGGCGGAGCTCGACCGGACCGGAGAGAACCAGATTTCGCTGACCGATCCGGACAGCCGGGCAATGGCGGCCCACACGCACGTTGCCGTCGGCTACAACGTGCAGGTCGCTGTGGACGCCAGGCACAAGCTGATTGTTGAGCAGCAGGTCACCAACCAGGTGGTCGATATGGGCCTGCTGACCGAGACCGCCGAACCGGCGAAGCAGATCCTCGGCGTCGAGACGATCGATGTCGTCGCCGACAAGGGCTACTTCAAGATCGAGGATATAGAGGCCTGTGAGAAGGCCGGCATGGTGCCCTATGTGCCTCGTCCTCAACGCGGTGCTTCGGTCCAAGCTGGCTTCTACCGCAAGGACGAGTTCAAGTACGACACGGACACCGACAGTTTCGTTTGTCCGGCCGGCCAGCGGCTGACACCGTATTCGTCATCGCTTCTGCGTGGGTTGAAGAAGATCAACTACGCCAACCGCGCTGCCTGCCGCGATTGCCCGCTCCGCTCGCAATGCACGGCCAACCAGTTTCGCTCCGTGTCGCGCATGGAGAACGAAGCTGTGCTCGACCGGATGGCTGCCCGGCTGGCGCAACGTCCGGGTATCCTCGATCGACGGCGGGACACGGTGGAGCATCCGTTCGGCACGATCAAACAGTGGATGTATCAGGGCGCGTTTCTGATGCGTGGCCTCGAGAAGGTACGAGGCGAGTTCAGCTTGACGGCGCTCGCCTATAATCTCAGGCGGGTGCTCAATCTCGTCGGCTTCACCGAGTTGATGGGGGCGGTGCAGGCGGTGCAGGGCTGAAAGGCTCTGCATCCTACGTCTTGACACGCTGTTTGGGATTGCAATTCCCTGCCCGGGAGTTCGCGGGTACGTCTTCGCAAGACCAACCGAACGGACGCTGAGCGCCCCCTTACTGCCGCCTGGCGGCTGTCCACGAGCTGATGTCGCCAAGCAAAGCGTTTTCACACGGTCTGCTTGAATTCTGCAACCGGCGAGGCGCGACTGTCGCGGAACCGCGATTATAGACGAAGCACATCGCCAAGCCGCTGGGATTCATCCTGAAGTCGCTTGGCGTGTTTGTCGATCGAGTGTCTGACGCTTTCCGGACTTTCGAGGGCGTCATTGAGGTTTTGCACTGTGCGCGCGATTTGAGAGCCGAAGTACCAGCCCCCGGCGTTCAGCGAGAGTGCGCAACAGCCTGCATGATTAGCGAGCTGGACAAATTGCCCGGCAACCTCTTTGTCATTTTCAAAGCTCTTCTGGGTCAGGCGTTCGGTTGTGCGCCGAATCCAGACATCTACCGGTTGCAGTAGCTCCCGATCTCGCAGGTGTGCGACCGGCAGATTTCGGTCCAGCGCGACATCCCGCAAAAACAGCGAAGCGATCTTCGGCCCGATGCCCCGAATGCTCTGCAAGGTGGCGTGCGCCTCGTCCAGGTGGTTTGACTCTACGGCTCGGGCGGCAAGGCGGTGCAGGTTGTACCGGTCCGCCTGGAGCGCGCTAGAAAACGCCACAGACACCACGCCGCGACCGTCTGCTGGACGACCTGAGTATAAGGGATTGTTTTTGGCGTTGGCGCCCTTACCGCCCTTAAAATTTCCAAGCTCACAGAATTTCTTCCACACACTCCACGCCCATCTTGAAGCACGCGCCGGGATGATTGGCCCAACGCCGCATTTTTCGAGTGCCTTTACGGCCAACTCACCATAGGATGGCGAACGTCCCTGCCGTTCGAACGCGTAGGAGCTGAGAAACAGTTTGAGCGCTTCGGTCGGGTCATCTGCATGGCCTGGGAACCTATTGCGAGACGGTTGTACGAATAACGGCACGAAGACACTCTTCCCAAGTCGCGCTAGAAGCCGCACGGTTTCAAGATCAGCCATCGATTCCTCCAAGCCCTTGCCATTGCTTGACAGCCGCGCCGGGCCTCACGCTCTGCACCTCGTCGTTTGCGCCGACTCTACATCTTGCGTCCGCCGTCGCGGTAGCACGTGGCGAACGCCGCATAAGCGGCAGTATGGCAAGTCGGGGCGCCCCGGAAACGTGGCGTGGTCGGGACAGGGGAGCCGCCCAGCGCGGGCCGTTTCCGGACAAGATTGCCGGGCACGCAAGCTGTTGATACAGGCCGCCCCCGGATTTGTCCGGAAACGGATCATTTTCAGGACACGTCCGCTCCGCAAGCAGGACGCAGGTCAGGGACCTAGCCCCGTCGAATGTTCGCTGCCCGCCCAAAGCGGCGATGGCCGTATCCACTGGTATGAACCGCCGCATCCGACCCTTTGCGCCATTCAAATTGATCCACGACCTTTGGCTCCCACCGGCCGACGGCTACCGCGCCGTGCCAGGGCCGTCGCCCTCGCCCGCTTGGTCCGCTGCCAATGGGACGCGCCGCGGCGACGGCGGCCGATACGCGGCGGATGGCGCCTTTCTAACCAGGGTGAAGCGGCTTCAGGTCCCGTGCGAATCGACCGCAACGACCATGCAAAGCGGTGACGCTCCGGCCCAGGCGCAACCCCAGCCAGCACCAGGCGGCCTCGTGGCGCGCCGCACCCCGCATTGCGCCATCCAGCCCATCGGGCAGCCCCCAAAGCGGCGCGCAGGCCGGAGCGAGCCGCCGGCCGCCAACCCGCCTTCGCCTGAAGGCACGCATTGCCCGCTGGTCCGAACAAACCCCTCGTACCAGGGGAAGCACCGGCTATCGGCCAGGGACGCACAGGGCTGCCCCAGGATGACTGTCCGTCGCCCGGCGCTACGCCGCAAAAAAGCCATGCGAGCCGTCATAATGCCGCTCGATCAACCACCCGAGACTGGCCGGGCATGCCGGTTCCGGCTAACTGTCCGAGCGGCCCGCGCGCCCGACAGCCACCTTCCCCCCTGCCCAAAAGGCCTAGACATGCTCCGGTTCCGCTTCATCGTGCCTGTCCTGCTGTCGCTGGGTGCCGTGGCGGGACCGTCCGCGGCGTTCGGCCAGGTGGCGATCGGTCTGAACATCACGCTCGCGCCGCCCGAGCTGCCGATTTACGCGCAGCCGGTGATCCCGGCGCCCGGCTATATCTGGACGCCCGGCTACTGGGCGTACGGACCGGACGGCTACTACTGGGTCCCCGGCACCTGGGTGCTGCCGCCCGCAATCGGACTGCTCTGGACGCCGGGGTGGTGGGGCTGGCGCAACGGGTTCTACGGCTTCAACCCCGGCTACTGGGGACCGCATGTCGGCTTCTACGGCGGCATCAATTACGGCTACGGCTATGGTGGCGTGGGCTACCAGGGCGGCTACTGGAACCACGGCGCGTTCTACTACAATCGCGCCGTCAACAACGTCAGCAATGTGCACATCAGCAACGTTTACAACCGCACCGTCATCAACAACACCACCAGCCATGTGAGCTTCAACGGCGGCCAGGGCGGGCTCGCCGCCCGTCCGACCCCACAACAAGAAGCCTTCGCCCGCGAGTCGCACACGGCGCCCACCACCTTGCAGACCCAGCACCAGGCGGCCGCCGGCAGCAATCACGCCCTGCTGGCCACAGTGAACAACGGTCGTCCGCCGATCGCCGCGACCAGCCGGCCGGCCGCGTTCACCGGCGCGGGCGTCGTCCCGGCGCGCAATGCTGCGGGAGCAGTACAAGGGGCGCCAGGACCGGCCATAGCCCGCCCGCAAGTAGGCGCCGCCGCAACACCAGGCGCGGCTCCGGCGCTGCGGTCGCCGGGTGCAGCGGGCCAGGCGCCCACCACGCGCGTCGCGCCCGTGACACCAGGCGCCGCTCCGGGGCTTCGGGCGCCGGCGCCCCAGGTGCAGGCGGCTCCCGCGCCACGTCCCCAAGCCGCTCCGGCGCCGCGTCCCCAAGCCGCTCCGGCGCCACGTCCGCAAGCCGCTCCGGCGCCACGTCCGCAAGCCGCTCCGGCGCCACGTCCGCAAGCCGCTCCGGCGCCGCGTCCCCAAGCCGCTCCGGCGCCACGTCCGCAAGCCGCTCCCGCGCCGCGTCCCCAAGCCGCTCCGGCGCCGCGTCCTCAAGCCGCTCCCGCAGCACCGCGTCCCCAGGCGGCGCCCGCGCCTCGTCCCGCGCCGCAGCGCGAGGAGAAGAAGCCGCCTGGCTGATCCGGGGCCAGCAAGGCAGGACGGCGTGATGCCTGGGCGACCGCGCAGGTGTGCCCGGCACCGCGCCTGCCAATGTCGGCTGGCGCCGATCGCCCGGGCCAAAGCCCAATAGGCGTCGGAGAAAGCGGCCGTGCATCGCGGTCCCGCACGGCGCCCGGCTGCAACGACCGCCCTGACGCGGCATTTGCCGCCACGCCGCAACCCGGACCAATATCCAGGGGCCCAAAACCCGGCACCTGAGGCGCGGCATGACCACCGACCCGGACCACACTTCCAGCCCCGACCCCGCCCGCATGCTGCCCACCGACCGCATCACCTATTCGGCGATCACCGAGCGGCCGGCGCTCACCCTCCCCGGCGATGCACGGGTCGCCGTCTGGATCATCGTCAACGTCGAGGAATGGGACGCGACCCAGCCGATGCCGCGCACCGTGCTCACGCCGCCGGCCGGCGGATCGCCCAGTCCGGACGTTCCCAACTGGGCCTGGCACGAATACGGCAACCGCGTCGGGTTCTGGCGCCTGCTGTCCGTGTTCGACGAGTTCAGGCTGTCCGCCGTGCTGGCGATCAACGGCTCGGCCATCGCCGCCTATCCGGCGATCGTGCAGGCCGCCATAGCACGACGCTGGGAATTCATCGGCCACGGCTTCACCCAGCGCAGCATGCAGACGGTGCTGGATGAGCGTGCCGACATACGCCGCACCCGCGACGTCATTGCCGCGGCGACCGGCACGCCGCCCCGCGGCTGGCTCGGCCCCGGCCTCACCGAGACCTGGGAAACCCCGGATCTGCTGGCGGAAGCGGGCTACGACTATGTGTGCGACTGGGTGCTGGACGACCAGCCGGTATGGCTGCGCACCCGGTCTCGGCCGATTCTGAACATTCCCTACACGCAGGAGTGCAACGACGTCGCCATGATGCTGATCCAGCATCACAAGGCGTCGGAATACAGCGACCGCGCCATCGACCAGTTCGACCAAATCTACGCCGACGCCACCGGGTCTGCTCGGGTGATGGCGCTGGTGGTGCATCCGTACATCATGGGCGCGCCGCACCGGACCAGGTATTTTCGCAAAGCCATAGAGCATATCAGCAAGATGCCGGACGTCCTGGTCTGGACGGGGGCGAAAATCTGCGACTGGTATCAGGCCGAGGGCTCAAGCAAGCAGGCGTCGCCGTAGGAGTAGAAGCGATAGCCGGCGGCGATGGCGTGCGCGTAGGCGGCGCGCATCCGCGCGGTGCCGGCAAACGCGCAGGCCAGCATGAACAGCGTCGAGCGCGGCAGGTGGAAATTGGTCAGCAGCAGATCGACCGCGCGGAAGCGATATCCCGGCAGAATGAACAGTTCGGTGTCGCCGGCGAAGGGTTGGATGCGGCCGGCGTCATCCGCCGCGGTCTCCAGCAGCCGCACGCTGGTGGTGCCAACCGCGACCACGCGTCGCCCCGCGGCGCGCGCCGCGTTGATGGCGGCGGCGGCGGGGGCAAGAATCTCGCCGCGTTCGGAATGGATGTGGTGGCGGGGGATGTCGTCGCCCCGGACCGGCAGAAACGTGCCGGCGCCGACGTGCAGAGTCAGCGCGATGCGTTGGATGCTGCGTGCTTCCAGCGCCGCCAGCAGCGCCGGAGTGAAATGCAGGCCGGCGGTGGGCGCCGCGACCGCGCCCTCGCGCGCGGCGAAGATCGTCTGGTAGTCGGATGCGTCCTCGGGCAGCGGACCTTGCGGACGGCTTATGTAGGGCGGCAACGCGAGCGCCCCCGCCGCCTGCAGTGCCTCCGCGAAGGCGTGTCCCGCGCGGTTGAACGCCAGCGCCACGCCGCCGTCCGGGTCGCGTTCCAGCACGGTGGCGGTCAGGTCGTCGGCGCCGTCGAATCGCAGCACATCGCCGGCATGCAGCCGCCGCGCATTGCGTGCCAGCGCATGCCAGACGCCGTCGCCGCGCGGCCGGTCGAGCGTGATGCCGATGCGCGCCGCCTGCGCGTCACCTGCGCGCAGCCGGCGCGCGTTGAGTTGCGCCGGGATCACCCGGGTGTCGTTCGCCACCAGCACGTCGCCCGGCCGCAGCAATTCGGGCAGGTCGCGCACCACCCGGTCGGCCAGGCCGTCGCGCGTTACGTGCAGTAGCCGCGCGGCGTCGCGCGGCCGGGCGGGATGCTGGGCGATGCGATCCGGCGGCAGGTCGAAGTCGAAGTCAGCGATGTCCAGGGCCATCGGGCCAGTGCCGTCAGGCCGGGGTCGGCGCCACCCGGCGCAGCAGCCGCACCAGCGGGATCGCTACCAGCACCGCCCACAGCTTGCCGACGATCTGACCGGGCAGGAACTGCAGGCTGCCGAAGGCCAGCGCCAGGAACACGACGGAATCCACCACCAGCCCGGCGACCGACGACGCCACCACGGCGGTGACCAACCGGCGGCGTTGCAGCGGGGTGTAAGCCGCGAAGTCGGCCAGTTCGCTCAGCGCGAACGCAGTGCCGGAGGCGAGCACCAGCGCGGCCGGCGCCACCAGTGTGGACAGCACCGTGCCAAGCGCGATCGCCGCCAGCCCCCAGCGCAGCCCAAGGCAACGCTGCACCACGTCGCGCAGCACCAGTGCGGCGCCGACGGTCAGCACCCCGGATGGCGCCATCAGGCCAGGAGCGACCGGCACCAGGCACGGACCGTGCGGCACGCAGACCGTGCCGACATGCAGGATCATCCAGTTGGCGAGCGGAATGCAGGCCAGAAAGCAGGCGAAGGCAGCCAGCCCGATGCGGTTCTGTACCGTCATGGTCGCCCACGATGATGCACGCACCACCCGTGCCGGTGGGAAAGCGCAGCCGCCATCGCTACGGCAGGTAGCTGGAAATCTCGACCAGGTTGCCGTCCGGGTCGCGGCAATACACTGACTGCATCGGTCCGAGCGCACCCTCGCGCTTCACCGGCCCTTCCAGGATCGCCACGCCGCAGTCGTGCAAATGGCCGATCACCACATCCGGCGGCGCGGCGGTGATGAAGCAGAGGTCGCCGGAACCGGGCCGGTCGTTGACACCGGTGACCCAGCTTCCCGGATCGGAGTCCGCCGGCCGCACGTTGATCTTCTGGCCACCGAACTTCAGAGCGGTGCGGTGCTTGGGGCCGAACTCCTCGCGCTCCATGCCCAGCACGCGCTGATACCAGGCGGAGGTAAGCTCCACATCCTGCACATTCAGCACGAGGTGGTCGATGCGGTCGATGGTGAAGCGCATGATGCTATGCCCTCGCACTTGTACGCTTCGCCGTAGCCGGCCGAGGGGAGCGAAACCGCATCGCGCCTGACGGCGCAATGAACGCGTTCCCCAGGTTGTGCAGCCGCATCACCTGATGCGACGGCAGTCGCAAGATCAGCCCCAGCTCACCACCGATTGCTTCAACATAGCCGCGCAGTGTGGACACATATCTATCCACCTGCTGTTCGATCTTCGACACCAAAGGCTGCTTGATGTGCAATGCCGCAGCAATATCCGCTTTCGCCTTGCCGGCAACCTTGCGCAAAGCGCGCAGGCCCTCGACTTCCGCCTTGAACTCCCGATACGGGGCATCGACGCGCTCACGGCTTGCCTTCGGCAGAATATCGAGCATTTCCTTCAGCGTTCGACCCATTCCTGCTATCCTTTGTTCGTCCGCAGCGCGCGGAGCCGTTTCAGATGTGCCAGGTAGCGTATGTCGGCCTGGGCGATCGATCGTCGGTAGAAGCACCCGTGGCCGGTCCCAGACCTATCACCGGCCAGCAAAAGGTTGAGAGCTTCTCCCACTGGGCACTCCATAAGCCTCGCTAATCCAAAATTCCAGGGAAGGCTTCCCGCAGATAGAGGATCAGTTCGCGCGCAGCCTCTCGGGTTAGCTGAATGGTCTGGCTTTTCTTGCCGGGAAGCTTCCTGGTGTCTCGCCCGGATGTGTCAATTTGGAATATCCTATCTCCATTCTTGTCGAAATAAAAACTCCTGGCGTTATCTATCTTGTCATGAAGCCTCTCGCTAGGTGGAGAGACAGATTCAATGTGCGTTATGAGGGCCACAGCAGCCTCCTATCAATCGCAAGTACCAATTTCGGACAGACTGGAGACAACGCTACTCCATCCCCTCGTAAAAATCGTTCCCCTTGTCATCGATCACGATGAACGCCGGAAAATCCTCCACCTCGATCCGCCACACCGCTTCCATGCCGAGCTCCGGATACTCCAGCACCTCCACCTTGCGGATGCACTCCAGCGCCAGCCGCGCCGCCGGCCCGCCGACCGAACCCAGATAGAACCCGCCATTCGCCTTGCACGCCTCGCGCACCGCGCGCGAGCGATTGCCCTTCGCCAGCATCACCAGCGAACCACCCGCCGCCTGGAACTCGGCCACGTAACTATCCATCCGTCCGGCGGTGGTCGGGCCAAACGACCCGGTGGCATAGCCGGCAGGAGTCTTCGCCGGCCCCGCGTAGTACACCGGATGGTCCTTGATATACGTCGGCAGGCCCTCGCCGCGATCCAGCCGTTCCTTCAATTTGGCATGGGCGATGTCGCGCGCCACCACCATCGTGCCGTTGAGCATGACGCGCGTCTTCACCGGATAGGCCGACAACTGCCGCCGGATCTCCGCCATCGGCCGGTTCAAATCCACCGCAACGGCTGCGTCACCCAGATCCTCGTCCGTCGTCTCCGGCAGGTACTTCGCCGGATCGGTCTCCAACTGCTCCAGGAACACCCCGTCCGGCGTCACCTTCGCCAGAATCTGCCGGTCCGCGCTGCAGGAAACAC
>Ga0209415_10018642_pt1 | contig 10935 bp, 14 predicted proteins | sample PeaSoiSIISIP2007_FD_187696 | JGI IMG/M metagenome (GOLD analysis project Ga0209415, IMG submission 187696) | Peat soil microbial communities from Weissenstadt, Germany - SII-SIP-2007 (SPAdes) (version 2) | ecosystem: Environmental > Terrestrial > Soil > Wetlands > Peat | place: Germany... | reverse complement strand
TGTCCATCTCCTGGACATCGAGGTCGCCTCGTACACCCGACACTCGAACGAGCCGCTGGCCGAGTTCATGCGGCGCACCAAGCTCGACCCGAAGAAGAGGGCAGACTCGTCCCGCACTGCGTTCTTGTTCCACATCCGCGTGGCTACGACGCCAGACCTGATCCAGGAAGCCCACGACGAGCTGGCGCGGCAGCAGGTCAAGGGACCGGCGTTCCTCCTCGGGCAGGTAGACAACGATCTCTTCCAGGTCATCCAGGCGTACCCGAACATCCGGGGACCAGACAACGTCCGCGTCTCCGAGATCCTGGACTCCCCCCAGGACCCCGTAGCCGAGGCCAAGCGGGGCATGTCAGCCATCCACGGGCGCACCGACAAGCCCCTCCCGACGGACAATCCGTACTTGAGGTACATGCATACGACCCTTGACCGTGATGGTTGCTGACCATCCCAGACGTCGTCCAGAAGGGCCGGAACGCATAACGCCCAGCGCATCCGATTACTGGTTCTTGCTGATGCGAACACCAATGTCGTTCGGTCGCGACAATCGACTATGCATTTGGCGACGTTCGGGGCGTTCTTCTGTGCTCGACCAAATAAGACGACGCCTCATTCGCGGCTTACCTGCCTGAGGCGGACAAGCAAGCCGACGCGCATGATCCGGTCTGATCGTGCCAGGTCGGTCCGAGCGCCTCGGTTCGATCCCTCTAAATCGCCCGCATCCGTCAGGGGATTGCCGTCATTCCGCGCCTGTCTTTCCCCGCCGAACCTCTGAACCATTGAGGGTCACAGCCGCGACATTCAGTTGCCACGAATGCACGAGGCCTCGATCGGGCGCTCCTGACCGAGCCACGCCTGGTACTCGACGCTGGGGCATCCCCGCGTCGCGTGCAGGGTAGCTGCCGCGGGCGAACACATGTTTGGTCTAACATCACGGGTGGCGACAGTTCTGTGCGGACTGATCAAAAGCCTGGAGGTAAGACATGCCAGCGCTCGTGATTGATGAGACTCGAGGAGTACCACTCAACTCGCGAAGGTGAGACTGAATACCATCTTGGCGGTCGCAAACTCTCTGGCTGGCGCTGCGGCTCGGGTGAGGACATCAGGCTTAAGCACCTCGCCCGCGGCCAGCGTGGATCCCTTTGCCAGAGGTGTGCAGTCGAGCAACAGAAGCGACCGAGGAGGTAGACGTCCGAGTCTGCGGTACAAGGTACGGAGCTCGAGCGACCTTGAGGCGTTAGTCGGTTCGTCGACAAGGACTGCCTGTGCGCCGACAGGTCGATGCCGACCGATCGAACGTGGCGCCATCCCCCTGGCGGAACTCCCAAGACGCACAACAGTCGCAATGACCGGGGTAACCGCGCCCCTGATCGCTGCCGGGACAGCGCCCGAGAACGCGCTTGCTGACACACCCGTTAGGCAGCATTGGCGAATATGACGAAGAATGATCTGTACGCTCGCAACCCATCGCGCGACTTGGAGAAGTTCGCAGTCGCCACGGTGACAGCCTGGATCGAAGATCGGGGGGCCGTCTTCGACACGAGTGACGGTCACGACCCCGACTTCCGAATCGAGTATTACGACGGGCGGCTAGGACTCGGGGAAGTGGGCTGGCACGAGGACTCAGCCATTCGTGAGATGTGGGCGAATACGTTTCGTCGCCCTCGCCACCAGGTCATCGATCTCCACGGTGACGCCGGTACCTGGTCGCTCGGATTGGTGGCAGGCGCGAATATCAAAGCCCTCTATCGCGACCTCCCGTCGTTCGTCGACGAGCTCATCTCGAATGGCACCGATCGATTCGACGTGTACCAGCAATGGCCACGGGGGCCAGTTGGCGACACAGCAAGGCGTCTTGGAATTGAATACATCGCTCGATACGACCCGCTCGGAGAATCGGTAGCGATCTATTTCATGCCCAGTCAGGGCGGAGCACTCATTCCGGCTGATAGCGACGCCGTCGCAAGTTGGATCGAATCAGTCTTGGATGACCCGAGGTACGCGGACACGACGGAGAAGCTGCTTGCGAGGGAGGCAGACGAACGTCACGTCTTCCTGATGACCGGGTCGCTGACGGAATTCGGCATCGAGGAACTTCTCAGAAGAGCGCCTGACGGCCTTCCGACGCGGCAGCTCCATGTTCGGACCGGCATCACCCACGTCTGGTCCATGCCGCAGTTCGCTGCTCCTGAAGCATTCGCGACTTTATGGACTGCGAGGGGATGGGCCGCAGTTCCGCTGCCTGATCCGAGCTAGGGGCCGCGCCCCTGTCTCCGAACGCCGGAGTGGGGCGACTTCCGATCTCTCCTTCAGCTCAGCTCGCGGCCGAGGAAGGCCGCGACTCGATCCGCCGCTGGGCGCTCGTCGCCGCAGGGCTGCTCCTCACCGTATGGACGACCATCACCGCGGAGACCAGGGCGGCTCATCATTTGCTTCGAGAACGAGAGTACGTATTCCGCCAGTTCCGGGTCGAGGTCGGTCGGCTGTCCGGTCGCGATGGCGAGGTCCCAGGCGTGGGTGAGAAGGTCACTTGTCCGCAACTCGATGAATGCGGTGCCGGGAGTCTCTCCGATGGGCAACTGGTAGGTGCGGGTAAGGGCCTCGGGCTCAGTGAAGGTCTCCTGCGCCGCCTTGGCAGAGGCGCGGTGGGCGGCGCCGAGGTCATCGGGGAGTGGCGCCACTTGGCCACCGGCTCGCTCTACGACTCGCTGGTTGCCCCATATGACATGGTCGATGAGGGCCTTCACATCCCATTCAGGACACGGCGTGGGTGACGACAGCTGATCGGATGTCACGTTGACAAGCACATGGGCGAAGGTGTCCTGCGCCCGCTGGTGGGCGACCAGTGGGTCCATGCCCATGGACCATACAGTGCCGTCGCCACGGTCGGTCTTCGAGGCAACCGAGGCACTGGAGGCGACTCCCGCAGGTTCGCAACTGTTTCATACCCGTGCGGCCCAGTCGGGCAAGCCAAGGGGTCATATCAACTCGCTACCGGGCGAGGGACCCAGATCCCTAGTGGGATTCGTCGTCGCGCCGATTACCTACGCCGCTCGCTCTTCGATGGAGGGGCAACGCAACAGTCGCGAGCATCTGGGCACGGACCGCACCATGGGGCGTCTGAAACCCAAGGGTCCCCGGCGCGGGGGAAGGCGCCGTCGGTCATTGGCGCCCTCGAGGTTGCATCCCGGGCAGCCGGGGTTCGTGTGCGGCCCTCGTGCCGACCCAGCTCGGGCTCGCTGCCGTCGACGGTGCACACCGGTGAGGGCGAACGTGTCGTTGCGGTGAACAACGAACCGGCTGGCGCACTGGCGGGTCATGCTGCGACGGTTGGCGACGCGCGTTCCGCTCCGCCGAGATCATCACGGTGTCGAGTGCGAGAGCCTCGTGGCATGATGTTCAAATGGGGGACCGCAGCAGAATTGAGTGGACGGAAGCGACCTGGAACCCGACCACCGGATGCGATCGCACGTCGCCGGGCTGTGACCACTGCTACGCCCTGACCCTGTCCAAGCGGCTGAAGGCCATGGGGATCCCAAAATATCAGCGCGACGGTGACCCCAGGACCTCGGGGCCCGGTTTCGGTCTTACCCTCCATCCCGACGCCCTTGACCTTCCGAAGCGCTGGACCGCGCCGAGGATGGTCTTCGTCAATTCAATGAGCGATTTGTTCCATGATGAGGTCCCGGACAGCTTTCTAGCTGGCGTGTTCGAGGTCATGGCGGCAACACCTCAGCACACGTATCAGGTGCTCACGAAGCGATCGAAGCGTCTCGCTCGGATTGCCCCGAAGCTCGACTGGCCAGCGAATGTCTGGATGGGCGTCAGTGTCGAGAGCGATCGGTATACGTTCCGGGCCGACCATCTTCGCCAGGTGCCAGCCGCTGTGCGTTTCCTGTCGGTCGAGCCGATGCTCGGACCGGTTCCGAGCTTGGACCTTGCCGACATCAATTGGGTGATCGCTGGCGGGGAAAGCGGCCCGGGTGCGCGGCCGATTGAGCGGGGATGGGTGACAGAACTACGCGATCAGTGCCGTACTGAAGGTGTAGCTTTTTTCTTCAAGCAGTGGGGAGGGAGGACGCCGAAGGCTGGAGGACGTGAGCTCGACGGGCGGACCTGGGACGAGTTGCCGCTGGCCTCTGCGGCTGTCTGACCGGTCCCACCCCTCAGTCGCGTCTCCCCAGTAGCGAGGAGAGCGATGCCGGAACCCGTACGTTGGGCCATGCAGCCCCACACCCAGGCCAAGCACCGGGTACTGCGCAGCTACCTCGACGGGTGGATCCCGATCATGGGCCACCAGGCCCTGAAGGTCCGGGCGAGGACCGGCGAGGAGCCCCGGCTGCTCGTGGTCGATGGGTTCGCCGGCCCCGGCCGCTACACGGGCGGCGAGCCCGGATCGCCGTTGATCATGCTCGACGCCCTCACCACTCACACTGCCCTGCTCCATTTGGGAGACGTGGCATTCCACTACTTGTTCATCGAGCAGGACGGCCGGCGGGTCGACGCCCTGCGTGAAGAGCTCGGACAGCTCGACCTACCGCCCAACGTCCACGTCCATCCCGAGGAAGGTCACTTCGAGGACAGTTTCGGCTCGCTGGTCGACGACATAACTGGCCGCGGGCGCGCCCTGATCCCGACCTTCGCGTTCATCGACCCGTTCGGCTACTCGGACGCCCCAATGTCCCTGACGGGCCGTTTTCTCGACTTCCCCCGATCCGAAGCCTTGTTCTTCTTGCCGCTGTCGCACCTAGCCCGATTCGTCAGTCGAGATGGACAGGAGGCGGCGTACTCGGCGCTATTCGACTCGGATCGCTGGCATGAGGCCATTGCGCTCAGTGGGGAGAGTCGGCGGTCCTTCCTGCTGAAACTGTTCGAGGAACAGTTGCGGAGCCAGGGCCAGGTCAACCACGTGACCTCGTTCCAGCTGCGAACCCTCGATGGCAACGACTACCGTTTGGTCTACGCCACGGGCCATCCGAAGGGTCTGGAGGTCATGAAGCGGGCGATGTGGAGCGTCGATCCGGTCGGCGGAACGTCCTACGCCGCGCGCACGGACACGGGCCAGGAGGTGCTCTTCACCCCCACCGTGGATACGGCGCCCTTGCTCGCGGAACTCCGGGCCACCTTCGGGACCCGGTGGTTCACGCCTGGGGAGGCGGTCGAGGTGACAAACCGCACGCCGTTCATCGCTAGTTCGCACCTCAAGAGGAAGACGTTGGCGGTGGCTGAGCGAGACGGCGTCTTGGAGGTCGATCGTCCACCCGGGTATACGCAGTTCACCGATGGCGTGCGTATGCGATTCCTCGAATAGCTGCGGTCGGCGCCCTCTGTCCTAGGCCGTCCTGTCTCCGAACGCCGGGAGCGGGGCGGTGGTCGAGGGGTTCGAACATAGTCTCATCACTTCCGGCGCCGACCTTGCGGCAGGTCACCGGATGCTGGAAATAGGCCCCCAAGTCAGGTCGTCTTGCCGCATAAGCCCAGGTCAGCGGGGCCAGGAGGGGTTCGAACATAGTCTCATCACCTCCACCCAAAAAGCCTTGTTGACGAGCAGTCCTTCCGGCCGATGCTTGACATTGCCCTCGTCCGGCAGCCAAGCTGGCAGCCAAGTCGATCGACACAAATCGACTGGCAGCCACCCGGCAGCCAAGAACCCTCTCGGTCGGCGCTGACTCGACCCAAGCATCCAGACCCGGTCGAGGAGGTTCGGCGTGGCAATCGTGACGAGGAAGAAGGGTCGCCGGCCGGCCGGGGATGGGAGCGTCTACAAGGCGCCTGACGGCCGCTGGCGCGGAGCAGTCGACCTCGGATGGATCGACGGCAAGCGACGGCGCAAGTACGTCAGTGCCGCTACACAGGCCCAGGCACTCGAGAAGCTTCGCCAAGCCCAGCGCGCGGCCAACGCGGGCGTCGTATCAGATGACCGGATCACCGTCGGCCAACTCCTCGACCGTTGGCTGCGGGTCAACCTTGCCGGCAGCGTCGCTGGCAGCACGTTGGACGACTACGCGGACATGGTCCGACTCCACTTGGAGCCGGCTCTCGGCCGCAAGAAGCTCTCTCGACTGACTGTGGCCGAAGTCGACGCCATTTGGGCGGCAAAACGTGGGGCTGATTACAAGCCCAACACCATCCGGATAATGAGGGCGGTACTGCGCAAGGCGCTGGCACAAGCCGAACGAGAAGGACTGGTGACCAGGAACGTGGCCGCCCTTTCCCAGCCCGCTCGCCTCTCCCAACCTGAGGCTCGCTCGCTGTCGGTCGAGCAGGCACGTACCATCCTCGACACGGCAAAGGGGGATCGACTCGAAGCCGCCTATGTGTTGCTCCTCTCGTACGGGCTTCGCAGAGGCGAGCTGCTTGGCCTTGCGTGGGCCGATTTCGACTCGAAGACTCACACCCTCGCCGTTCGTCAGTCGGTCAGGCGACGCAGGGCCAGCCGACTCGAAGACGGTACCTATCCCGGCGGTGTCGTCAACCGTGTCGAGCTCTCCGAGCTGAAGACGCATCGCAGCCGCCGAGTGCTGTACTTGACCCCCGGGATCGTCTCCGCCCTGAACGCCCACCGCGCCCGGCAGCAGGACGAGCGTGTAGCCGCAGGATCCCTCTGGATGGACCGCGGCCTCATCTTCACCTCGCGGGTGGGCACACCGATCGATCCCGACAACTTCGCCAAGCAGTTCGTTCGACTGTGCAAGGCCGCAGGGCTCGGCCACTGGCACCCGCACGAAGCACGCCACTCCGCCGCCAGCGTGATGCTTGCGCAGGGGGTCCCGCTCGAGGTCGTGTCCGAAGTCCTCGGGCACTCGTCGATCTCGATCACCAAGGATGTCTACGGGCACCTCGTGGAGGGTGCCAAGCGACAGGCTGCTGAACGAATGGCCGCGGCGTTCAACCGGTAGCGGATCGGTCGTTCCTCTTGATATTAGGGCCGCCACGTCCGGCGCAACGGCGTGCTTCCTGTGGTACTTGACTATGCCAGCTCGTCGGAGAGGAACCGTTCCAGCTCACTCATTGGGATCAGGCGCCGGCGCCCCAGCCTGACCGATCGCAGACGGCCTTGGTTCAGAAGCTGGTAGATGGCATCGTGGCCGACGTCTAGGTATCGGGCCGCCTTCCTAGGAGATACGGCCAACGGAACAAGAGCCCTGTCGTTCGCTTCGAATTCGGTGGTCTTCGGGTCAAGTGGCAAGCCTCGCGTGGGTTTACGGCTAGGCGCTGTCGGTGTCCTGCCTGTTGAAGTGGACGTGCCGTTCATAGCCCCGGAACCACCAATCGTTCCGAAGTGACGCCGGCGGTGTCGGTCAACGCCGGCTCGCCCGTAGGAAGCTGCCTCCGACGTGAGATAACGCCTCGCTCGGTGAGGCAATTATTGGTGGCCTGCCCGCCGATGTTGGGCCGCGCGGGGAGGAGCTGCGGACAGCCGCCATGGAGGCCTGCGCGGGTTAACGCGACGAGACCAGCCGGCCCATGACCCGCCAGCCACGTGGCGGGATCATGGCCATCGGGCAGGGTCGCCACCGTCACCTCTATTCCCTTGCGCGTCGCTGCCAGCGCGAGACGCACGCTCGACTCACGACCGGCCCTGTCTGCATCGAAGGCGATCACGGGCGGGAACGGATGGAGGGTCAGCACGTAGTCGAGCTGACATGGCGACAGCTCCCGACCTGATTGCGTGACTGGGCAGAACAACGAGACTCTGTCGGACCGGATGGCCGCGACCGCGATTGCCATCGCGTCGAGCGTGCCTTCGACCACGATCACCTGGCTGCAGCTCCCGGCTGCCGGAGCCGGGAGGGGCTGATAGAGGATTATGGACTTCTCATAAGCGTGCGTACGGGGCGGGTTCTTGTACTTGGGCCAGCGGTCGTTGCCGACGTTGCGGCCCACGAAGCCGCAGATACGGCTTTGCTGGTCCCGGATCGGGATCAACACTCGCTGACGGTAGAAGTCGGTTATCCGGCCGTCCGCATAGCGGTGAGCGAGCCCGGCATCGACCAGCTCGTCGTCGGTGAACCCGTTGGCCCGCATCGCGGTCACAAGACCGCCCGTGCTTGACGAGCTCTGGCCGACTTCGTCCCGGCCGGTGTGAACCTCGAGCACGGCCACATCGATCCCTCGTCCCGCGAGGTAGGCCGCGCCGCGCTCGTGGAGCGAGCTGGAGCTGTAGAACGCCCAGGCGGCAGCCAGAGCGTCGAAGACGCGTGTCGCAGGTGTTCGGGACAGGTCCGGGTAATCGACCTGACCCTGCGTCTCGACGCGGCCCACCGAAGTCGTCGGAGTTTGCCGGTGAGAGGAAGGGTCCCGACGGGAGGGCGACGACTCGGATGCGGCCCAGGCGCAGGAGAGCGCGCGACCAGAGTCGAGGATGCGTATCGCCTCGCGCCATCCCACACTCTCGCTCTGACAAACCCACTCGACGACGTCGCCCGTCTGGCCGCAACCGAAGCAGTGCCAGATGCCGTCGTCGAGGTGAAGCCTTAGAGACGGGGACCGATCGAAATGTCCGTGGGAGGGCAGCGGACAGCGAACCATGACCGATCCGGAGATGCGATAGAGGTTGACGCCGGCTCGCCGAGCCACGTCGTCCAGTCTGTGGCGGACGCGAGCGGCCTCGATTGCGGACGGCCTCACAGCACTATCTCCATGGCCTCGACCGGTTCCTCCGCGGCGGGGGTCTCAACGTGCCTGGTGCCGTCCCGGTACCACTGCCCCCGGCCATCTGCGTAGCCAACGATGATCGGAAGGTGGTCCTTGCTCCCGGGAACCGTGTGGATCACTATGCCGCTGCCAAGCCTCGACACGCCGAGCTCTGGGTCGCCTTCCGTGCTTGTCGCGGCGACGCGCTGAACGTAGGAACGAGGGAGATCCACGTCGGCGTCGTGAGCGGCTCGGTACAGCGCGATTGCTATCTCGTCGATCCGATGCCGATCGAGCGATGAGATCCTGGCGGACATTTCGGCCTCCTCTCACTGGAGGCGACCAGTGCGGCGCGCCTCTATAGAAGAGGCAATGAAGCGTTCATGCTATTGAGAGGTTCAGACGATGGGCCGGCACGAGCACATCTGTCACGACCGGCCAGCTGGGGGGACCAGTACCATGGTTCGGCTGGCGCGGTTTCAGACGTGCTCGGATGATGACGTCGCTAGCCACGTGCGCAGCGCGTGCGTCGGAGCGAGCAGCCGCCGCCCGACGCGGACGGACGGTATTTCTCCGACGCGGACCGACTCGTAGGCCCGCGATCGGCTGATGCCGAGAAGCTGCGCGACGACCTCGACGTCGAGCACGTGTTCGGTTACGTCAGGAAGAGGGTCTCGGACCGCCGGTCGCACGGCTGACGGCTCCGGCGCTGCACTCGGGACGATGGCCGCACACAGACGCCCAGCGGCACCGTCGAGCGCGTCGGCGAGGATCAGTCGGAGTTCGTTAGGAGTCATGCCCGAGTGTCGCAGCGGCGATGCGCCGGGGAACCGCCCCAGTGTCCGTAACGACACGAACCGTATTGACGCCCGTACAGGCGCACCTCCGCGCCGGGTTCGGCTCGCTCAAGAACGAGACGCCCGAGTGCTTCGAGACCCAGAAAGCACAGAAAACGCGGCGATGTGTGCGCTGACATTATACCTAGAAAATCTGCCCTGACCTGGAGCTTTCGGAGCGCGCTTGTGAGTGACGTTCGCGGCCATCGAGGCGGTGCCCGGCATGTCGATCTTGCGCCCGTCCAGCACGTCACCAACCGTGAGCAGTTGCAGGTGCGGGTAGTGCTGCCCCCACGGACCGTCGTAGGAACCGGCGTCGCCAGCTTCCTCCCGCATCGGTTTCGTGGGTGGCTGCATCGACAGCAGGACGCCGATAGCGGCTTTCTCGGGCCTTGCACCAGAACTAGAGGCGGAGGTGGATTTCTTGTGCAAACGGAAATTCTGCACTAAATCTACTTTGACCTGCGAATTCGTCAGGTCAGGCCGTCGGCTGCTCGCTACTTCGAACGTAAACTCCTACTTGTGCGCTTGTTTTCCGGCATGCGATCCAAAGTCAGAACCAAGATCAAGGGACCAGGCATCGCGCTGCTCGTTGGGGTGGCGTTGTCCAGCCTCGGTCTCGGCTTACCAGCGGCGATCCACTTGACGCCGACTGATGGCTTGGCGCTGACCGCTGCTGGCCTTCTGCTCGTCCTGTTCGCTCCCGTGTGGCTCTTCGGTCCTTGGCCGCGAAGAGGCAAGACACGTTTGTCTGAATCCGGAAAGGTAGTTTTCCGCGGCGACGAAGTAGAGATGTTTCCCCTGATGAACACTCTCGGCGCCAGCGTCGGACCTCCTGGCCCTGGGCAAAAGGTTTATTACGCGGAGGCGTTGCCCAAGGCGACAGATTTGGGGAGACGCTGCAGCGAGTTGTCTCGGGAGCTGCACCTCCTAGTCGCGGAGCACCCCAACGACTGGGTGGCAGTTGATCGCACCTACCAGCAGGACTACTCACACAGAGTGCTTGCCGTCGTGCGAGAGTGCACTCTTGCTCGCGTGAGGTTCAATCTGCGCGAGCGAATATGCCGGGATCCCCGCGGAACGGGGGATATCCGTCGTGTTGCCCAAGAACTTGGAGTCACAGCGAGCCATCTGGGAGTACCCTGAGCAATTCCAGATCCTGGTCTTGAGGCGAGGCGTGTGACCAGGCAGAATGTAGGGGCCTGTCAGACCCAGATCCGTATCGACCAAGTGACGTTTGGAACTTCTGTAACCGTGCCCTTGATTGGGTCGGGTTTCTTGTCGCGGTCCTTATCGTCAGCATTTTTGCCGATTCGATGGGGCACGCAATCGCAGGAAAGCACACAAGTTTACAGGTCTCTCTTGTTGTTTCATTCGGCATCAACCTCCTCGGCGTGGCGGCGGTCCTTACGGTGTGGTCCCGAAGTCGCCACTACCGCCGGGCGGCTAGTGACGTTCGCCGGAT
>Ga0209415_10018641_pt1 | contig 10936 bp, 6 predicted proteins | sample PeaSoiSIISIP2007_FD_187696 | JGI IMG/M metagenome (GOLD analysis project Ga0209415, IMG submission 187696) | Peat soil microbial communities from Weissenstadt, Germany - SII-SIP-2007 (SPAdes) (version 2) | ecosystem: Environmental > Terrestrial > Soil > Wetlands > Peat | place: Germany... | reverse complement strand
TACATCTGTGTAGTTATCACTGCAAGTGTTTTTTCGCCCCTCGGATGCTTGCCGTTTTCCGCCGATAGCTGCATCCAAGTGCTCTTCAAGTTCGCGCGTTGTAAAGAAGCGCTACTTACACCACGCTATCCAAAGCCGTTCGGCCGCCGGTCACACGGTACGGGTCACCTCACCCGGTGGCTCGGCACGCGCCGCGTCGCTACGCGCGCGCCGAAGGTGCCACCACGGTCACCTTTGTCCCGCCGCCGGGGACGCTGTCAACCGAGAGGGTGCCGCTGATCCTTTCCACCCTCTCCGTCATTCCCCTCAGCCCCAGGCCGCCGCTTTTTTGCGCCTGTTCCATGCGAAAGCCGACCCCGTCATCACTGATCTCCAACCGGGTCTGGGCCCCGCCGTGGATGAGGAGAATCCGCACGGCCTGGGCGCGGGAATGCTTCAAGGCGTTGTTCAGCGCTTCCTGCGCAATCTGGTAGAGCTCCTGCCGGGTCTTCGCGGAAAGGCATTCGTCTCCCTCCACGCGGAAGTTGACCGTCATGCCGCCGCGCGCCTCAACGGCGTCCAGCCTCGTCTGGATTGCTTCCGCCAGGCTGCCGCCCTCCAGGGCGGGGGGGCTCAATTCGAAGATGAGGAGGCGCATTTCGCGAAGCGCTTCCCGCGCCGTGGTGCCCAGGTCCCGAAGGTGCCCCGCTGCCTGCGCGCTCTGCCCGCCCTGGAGCAGGCGCGCGGCAGCCTCGGCATACAGCGTCACGCTGTACAGGGACTGCGTCACCGAGTCGTGGAGCTCACGCGCAAGGCGGTTTCGCTCCGCGAATGCGGCGCTCTGTTCGGCCTGGGCCCGCAGCTGCGCGTTCTCGATGGCCAGGGCAGCCTGTCGGCCGATGGCCATGGCGAGGGAGATGTCCTCCTCAGTGAAGCTCCGCGGCTCCCGGTAGTACAACGTGATACCGCCGTAGGTCGCGCCGGAGACGATCAGAGGCACCGCAAGGATTGCCCTGAATCCCTGGTCCATGAGCAGCTCCAGCCCGCTCAAATCCTCAGCGAACTCGGGGTTCGACTCCTGCTTCTGCCACTCGATGTATGCCTCGGTGTCCTGGACGGTAATGGGCTGCTTCCAGCGGAATGCTCTTTCAACTGCGCCCTCGCCCAGGGCAAGGCGGATGGTTGTCACCGCGGCCATGTCCACACCGCAGGCTGCCCGGAGTCGAAGCTGGCCCTCAGGTGCCTCGATCTGGAAGAGCGAGGAGGCGTCGCACTCCATGAGCCGGCAGGCCTGGGAGATGACGAAATCCAGGGTTTCCTGGGGCTGCCGGTTGGAGTTGAGGATGGCCAGTATCTCCCGCATCCCTTCGGCAACTTTGCGGCGTTTCTCCTCCTCCTCACGCTGCGCGCGCTGCGTTTCCAGGAGCCGGGCATTCTCCATGGCAAGCCCGATCTGCTGACCGACGGCAATGAGGAGGGACCCTTCCTCAGGGGTAAGCATCCGCTCGGACCGGGAGTTGGCGATCAGCCCGCCGACAAGCTTCCCTTTGGCCACCAGGGGGACCCCGATGATCCACCGCAGCCCCTCATCAACCAGGAACTGCCGCATGGGCCCGTCCGGGACCTCGTCGATGCCCCAGGCGAGCGGCTCCTCCAGGCTGAGCTGCCTGCCCGCCAGGGCATCCTTGAGGACCAGCCGCTCCATCTGCCGAAGAAAGTTTTCCGACAGCCCCGTATGGGCAAGCATGACCATGGTGCCGGTGTCTTCCTCCATTCCGTATGCGCCCCCGGCCTCGATCCCGAACGCCTCCAGAGTCTTCTCCAGGGACACCGTCAGGATCCGACGGATATCGGTGAGCCCGCTTGCCACCGCCGCCACTGAGTTCAGCAGTGCAAGCTCGCGTGTGCGTTCCGTGACGCGCTGCTTGAGCGCCCTGTATGCCTTCTCCAGCTCGCCCCTGATCTTGTGACTCACTTCGAGCGTGAACACGTGCCGCGTAAAGAAGCGCTCCAGCAGCACGCTCAGGGTCAGGAGGATCACCGCGAGGGCCGCCCCGGACTCTATCCAGGTCCCGACGTCAACGGGGTTGGCAGTCTCGGTGAGCCACTTCGACAGGAAACCGAGCCTGGCTATCTCGGTAAAAATGGCAAACTCGAAGAGGCTCACGCCGAGGCACAGGTAGCCCGCGCGCTGCCCTACCAGAACGATGGCGAGCGCAGGAAGGAAGACCAGGTACAGCCTCCCGCTTCCAACCAGGCCGACCCTGGCGAAGCTGGCCGCGGCAATGACGTAGGCGAGGCCAATGAAGAGCCAGGTCCTGATTGCGATGGGGACCCGCCGCAGTATGGCCAGCGCAACAAAGCCGATGTAGACCGTGGAATAGGCGATGAGCAGCGGGGACAACCTGTCGCTGAGATATGCGTTTGCGACGACGGTGAAGAAGGCCGGCAGGCCCGCAACTGCCACGACAACCAGGACAAGGCTCAGCGCCCGCGTCCTCCACGTCTGGAGATCCGTTTCCGCGAGGGAAAAAGCTTCCCGACTGACTCTCCGCCGCATGACCTCCGATACTACGGCCGGGGGCGCCCGTCCGCAAGCTCCGCTATTGCGGCGAGGAGCCGCTGGGGGCTCTCGCCCTTGCTCACGAACGCGTCCGCCCCGGCGGCCAGCGCATCCCGCGAGCCATCGGCGCGCAGGGACAGCACCAGGACCTTGATCTCCGGGTGCTCGGACTTGATCCTCCTGGTGGCGGACAGCCCGTCACGGCCCGGCATGCGGATGTCCATCACGATGAGATGAGGGTGAACCGCCTCCGCGAGATGCTCCGCTTCAAGCCCCGTGGTCGCTTCCCATATCTCGGGCGCATCCAGGCACGCCGAAAGCACGGCCCGCAAGCCGTTTCTCGTGTGCTTCTGGTCGTCGGCGATGATGATTCTCACGATACGAGTATAGGTCCGCCCCGCCGCCTGCTTGCATCGATAAAATGTGTGATTGTCTCAGGCGTGATCGGAAGCCGACGCGTCGGAAAGGGACGCTATGCCCGAGCGAAGGGCATAGAGGGCGGCCTGCGTCCGGCTGGCCAGGTGAAGCTTGCCAAGGATGTTGCTGACATGGCTGCGTACGGTCCACTCCGCGACGAAGATCTTTGCCGCGATATCCTTGTTGCTCATTCCCTGCGCGATGAGCCGCAGCACTTCCAGCTCTCTCTCGGTGAGCGGTTCCGTTGTCTGCTTGCCCTGGCCGGGATGGGACAGCTCCTGCAGCACCTTGCGCGCGATGGAGGGTTCCAGGGAAGGCTCGCCCCGGTAGACCTGGCGGATTGCCTCCAGGAGCTGCTCGGGAGTCGAGTCCTTCAACAGGTATCCGAGGGCGCCGGCCTTGACTGCCGGGAAGACCTTGTCATCAGCGGCGAAGCTCGTGAGGACAAGGATCCTGGTGCCGGGCTGCTCCGCGGTGATCCTGCGCGTCGCCTCTATCCCGTCCATCTCCGGCATCACGAGGTCCATCAGGACGACATCCGGCTTCAGGGCCGCGGCTTTCTCCAGGGCCTGGGCGCCATTCTCCGCCTCCCCGACAACCTGCATGTCTTTCTCCGTGGCCAGGAGGGCCTTGATCCCCTTGCGGACAATGCCGTGGTCGTCAGCGATCAGCAGACGAATGGTCTTTTTCATAGGCATCACCTTGTGAGCCCGAGTATATCACGGCCGCGCCTGTCCTTGCCGGCCGGAGGTAGTGCAAGTGCGGGATGAGCACTCGCGACGTGCTTCCCGTCCCGTCAAAAAAGATGTCGATGAGGGGAACTCCAAAATCCGCCTGGATCTTGCGGAACAGGGAGGCCGTGACGACACCGGGGCAGCAGAACATGGGATTGACATGGACAATTGCCTCCACGGCGTGGTGAGCGCAATACCACAGCGCCCTTCCGACGTTGATCGACGTCTCACCGGCGATGTAGTGGGAGAAGCCGTTTTCCTCCATCAGCCTCACGCACTCCGCGAAGTCGGGCTCCGCCTGGTCTCCAATCAGGTCCTCAGCGAGCTTTTCATAGCGCTGTTCCACGGTCTTGAGGATCCGTGCCGAACGGGGGTCCTCACCGTAGCGGCGCGCGCCGATGTCCAGCAGGTGGGCCGGGTACTCCGTCATTGATGAGATGACCATCTCTCCGCCGAGGGCTTCAACGAGGGACTGGATGCCCTCGTTCAACACGGCGTTGTACTTCACGTACAGGTCCCCGAGCAGCGCGATGCGCGGCTTGCGGCCTGCTGACTCGTCCCGCTCGACTCCGCGGAAAAGCTCGACACATCCGGCAAGCGAAGAGCGCAAGTCTCCGCCGGACATGATGGCCGCGCGGATTCTGGCTTCCGCATGGCAAAGGGCGCGGTCCGTGTCCCCCCGCCTTTTCTCGTACGGCCTGATCCTGGATGTCAGCTTGTACAGAAGGCACGCGACGATGTAGGTCTCCAGGACCTTCCCGGCGAGTGTCTGTGGAAGCGTGTCCCCGAGGGCCATGAAGTTCAGCTGGCCGATCTTCAAGCCCCGGATGCCGGCCGCGCGAAATGCCATGTCGGAAAACGCCGGGAACTGCGGCATGTTGCAGGAGAAAGGCGAGGTAGGCATGAAAAAGAATGTCCTGGAAGGGTCGAGGGCTCCATCCCGGATCCTCTCGATGGCCGCTCCCACGATGGAGACCAGGGGCATGCACTCACCGCCGCTCGCGAAACGATAACCGGTGTTCAGCGCGGTGGCCCCCGCCTCCAGGAGGACGACGGGGTGGCCCATGCGCGAGAAGACATCACCCCAGAACCGGCTGATCAGCGTGTCGATGGCCGGGATGAGGATTGTGTCACCTGCAGAGAGGCTGTCATTCCGGGCGTGGACGACGGCAGGGGGCAATGGCGCCTTTCGCGCGGCTTTTTCCCCCTTGCGGTAGTTGCGGAACGAATGCAGGGCGGCCTCGATCCGGGTCAGGTAGCCGACGTCCGAAGCGTGGGAGTCGAGCTGGAGGAACAGGAATGGCTTTCCGAAATGGGTCAGGATGTCCTTCACGTAGCTCATCAGGAAGGAATCCGGGCTGCATCGGAAGCAGGTCAGAAAGACGGGGAACAGGTTCTCCGTGCGAGCCGCGAACTCAGCGGCTCTCACGATGAGCTTGCCGTAATGCCAGTGCATGCGCTCCAGGTACTGGGCCCCGTACGTCAGCGCGAAGCCCTCCAGGTCAAGCTCCTCCTGCCAGAACACCGCGGCCCCCAGCTCTTCGAAAGTCTGCGGCAGCGAGAGGCTCAGGCTCTCATCGAAAACAACGTAGGGCCTGCCCAGCAGGAGGATGCGCAGCCCACGCTCGTCATTTCCTGCACGCTGGAAACTCCCCGCGAGCCGTGTCCGCGCCGCCGTGAAAAGGGCGTTTGCCTCCGTGAATGCCTGCTGCGTCTCCTCACGGGTCAAGCCGGGGACCTTCGCCGCAAGAGCGTCATGGAGGAGTCCGCTTGTCTCCTCAGGGCTTCTTTCACGAAGCGGCAGCAGCGGCGAGATGAGGCGCTCTGAGACGGGGAATGCCGGCAGCTTCCCGACAACCGACGGCAGGTACTGGGAGTAGTAGCAGTACGCGCTGTCCGAGTCCCTTCTGCGGAACGTGGAGCGGATCGGCTCGGGTCCCTCTGCGCTGTTCTCCACTGCCGGCAGGAAGACAAAGTCTGCCCCCGCGTCTACCAGGCGCCTGACATGACCATGGGAGAGGACCATGGGAGCGCAGAAATCAGAGTTCACGAGCTCTGTTCCGGCTTCCCGGGCGCCCGTGCGCTGGTCCGAGCCGGCCACGGAGAACCCAAGGCGGGAAAGGAAGCTGTGCCACAGCGGCTCGTAGGAAACGTTGTACAGGCTGCGGGGCACACCGATTGAGATCGACTTCCTGCGCTGGGCGGATTGGGAGAGCGCCTCTGGCGGCTGGTAGAGGGGCTGCATGGCTTCCTGGAACCTCTCCATGATAGAGGAGACTGAGGAGGTCCGGCCCGCCGGCCGCAGAGGCTTTCTGTCCGCGTATTCGCGCCCGCACTTCATTCCCCAGCCGCTGCGAAGGCCGCCGCGGTCCGTGACCGTAAGGCGGCAGTGGTTCGCGCACAGCCGGCATTCTTCTGATTCAAGTGTAATCGGTCCCGTCTCCCAGAGGAAGCGGGAAGCTGCCAGTCCCTCCTCGCGGCAGAGAAGAGCGGCGCCGACCGCGCCCGTCAGGTGGCACCACGGAGACACGTGCAGCGGCTTGCCCAGGTGCTGCTCGAAGGCGGCCACCAGCGCCTTGTTGCGCGCGGTGGCCCCCTGAAAAACGATGGTCTCTCCCAGGGCGCTCTTGCCTACGACCTTGGAGAGGTAATTGTCCCGCACAGAGTGCAGGACGGCCGCGGCCAGGGTCTCCCGCGGCCATCCTTCCCCGACCAGTGCCGCGAGGTCCCGCTCCATGTAGACAGTGCACCGGTCGCTCGTGAAAGGCGCGGGCTCGGAAAGGGCCATGTCAGAGAAATCCGCAAGGCTTGCGCCCAGCCTCTTTGCCTGCTCCTCGATGAAGCTCCCCGTGCCCGCTGCGCAGACGTAGTTCATCGTGGAGAAGTACACCTCGCCGTCCCTGATGCGCGTGAACTTCGAGTCCTGCCCTCCTATCTCGATGATGGTGTCCACGTCCGGCCGGAGGAAAACCGCGGCCTTTGCGTGGGCCGTGATCTCGTTCATCTCGCGGTCAGCCTGGAACACGTGGCGGATGATGGACCGGCCGGACCCCGTTGTGGCTACTCCGAGAAGGCGTGGTGCGTCGCCGCCGCGCACGCCTTCCACGGCCGTGAGCAACCGCTGCACGGCGCCCACGGGATCTCCGCTCGTGCGAGTGTAGAACCCGTCTCCGATCTTCCCGTCGGCGCCTACGAGCACCGCCTTCGTGCTCGTAGAGCCTATGTCGATGCCGAGGAAGAAGCCGTCTCCGTCGGGGCGCTCCCGTGGTCTGAATACTTCCACGTCATCCCGCAGGGAGACGTCGAAACCGTCAAGGGAAGGGTAGTCGGCAAGCACGCTGGGAAGGGGCTGTCGGACCGCGCGGCCCCCGCGCGCCGGATGCAGGTCTCCGAGGGTCGCATCCGATCCCAGGAGAGCGGCGCCGAGCGCCCCGGCGTACTGGCAGTCCTCAGGGACCGCCACTGTCATCCCGAGGATCCGGCCGATGGTCTGTACGATCTTCTCATTGAGGGCAACTCCGCCCACCAGGCCGACAGGCGGCGACAACCGTCTTCCCTTGAGGAGCATGTCCAGCATGCTGCGGGCAATTCCCTCGCACAGTCCGGCGCAGATGGCGTCCAGGCAGTAGCCTTCCTGCATTGCGTGAACGATGTCCGTCTTTGCAAAGACCGCGCAGCGTGTCGCTATCCTCGGAATCTCCCCCGAGAAGGCGGCAGCGCGCTCCGCAAAGTCCTGGATGCCGAGCCCCAACCGCTCGGCTTGCTGCTCCAGGAATGAACCGGTGCCTGACGCACACGGCGGGTTGGACACGTGCTCGATGTAGCGGCCGTCGCCATCAAGAAGGATGAGAGAGAAGCTCTGGCCTCCCATCGCGATGAGGTTGCCGCAGGTGGGAAGGAGCCTGCGAGCTCCCTCGATGGTCGCCAGGGTGTTGTCGATGATTCCCTTGCCCGCGCCCGCGAGGCTTCCCGTCACTCCCGCGCATTCCCAGGGAAAGAAAGGAGCGCGGTCGACCAGTGACTTCACGAGGGGGCCCGGCCTCCCCTCGTGCGCACAGGAGTGCCGTGCCACGATCCGCCCCTCCTCGAGGAGGACCATGGAGAGGGTGAGGGACCCGATATCTATTCCCAGGCGTCTCATCGAAAGTGATCGAACGTGATCGAGGGAAACAGGAAACTTTATCTCGGCCGCGGGAGACGCGTCAATTGCCGCGCCGTCGTGACACCCGCCGTCTTGACACCCCCTCGATTTTATGCTCAAAATTAAGCACGAGAGGAGGGTCATTGCTTCATTCGGCTCTGAGCAGGCGGGAGCGGCAGGTCATGGAAATCATCTACCGCGGCTCCAGCGCGTCAGTGGAGGAGATCCGGGCCGCAATGCCCGAACCGGCAAGCTACTCGGCGGTGCGCGTCATCGTGAATGTGCTCGAGCGCAAAGGGCACCTCAAGCACGTCAAGCGCGGCAAGAAGTACATCTATAGTCCGACCGCCCCGCGCACGAAGGCTGTCCGGGGCGCGGTGAAGAGCCTTCTCAGCACCTACTTCGGAGACTCGCTTCCCCGGGCCGTGGCCGCAATGGTGGCGCTGCATGCCGGGGACCTGAGCGATGAGGACGTGCGCGAGCTCATCCAGGTCATCGAGCAGTCGAAGAAAGGTGACTCGTCATGACAGAGCCCTCCATTCTCCTGGCGGCCGCCCGGACGGCGCTCCCGTTCATTCCGGCCCTCCTGTTGGCCTGCTTCAGGGTGTCAATCCTGCTTGCCGTATCATTCGGCGCCCTGTGGATCTTGAAGCAAGCGTCCGCGAAGCTGAGGCACATCCTCTGGCTGTCCGCCATCGCAGGCAGCCTCGTCATTTTCGCGCTGACGCTCACGGGACCGGTTTTCCACGTGCCTCTCCCACGCAGTGCGCCCGGCACCCACGGCGCTCTTGCCGCGCTTTCCTCCGCGCTGCTTCCATCGTCGGGGACCTTCGGATTGTCGGGAGGCATGCCTCCCCTGGCGGCCCGGGAATGGCGCCAGATATCGACTGGTCAGGTGTGGCTCAGCCTCTGGCCGTCAGTCGCCATGCTCGCCTGGATCGCGGGCGCCGCGGCGGGATGGTTACGAATCATCCGGGGCAGGCTCCAGCTCCTGGGTCTTTCACGAAAAACCCGTGACACGACGCGCGAATACGAGCGCATGGTCCGGGGTCTTTCCCGGCGCATCGGCATCCGCCGGAAGGTCAGCGTGGCGGAGAGCGAGCTCTGCGTCACTCCGATGACTCGCGGAATCATCCGCCCGGTCATCTTCCTGCCGTCCAGCATCAGGGGATGGTCCCCGGCTGGCAGGCAATCCGTCCTGCTCCACGAGCTTCGTCACGTCAGGCGTGGAGACTCATGCACGCTTGCCATCGCGTACTGGATCTGCTCTCTCCTGTGGTTCGTGCCGCCGGTCTGGGCCGCCTACGCGCGGCTCTATCTGGAGCAGGAAAAAGCATGCGATGAAGCGGTGATCGAAAGCGGAGTTCGTCCGCAAGCGTACGCGGCCTGCATCCTGGATGCGGCGCAGCTGTGCCGGGAACCGGCGCTGTTCGCGGGGCTCAACTTCTCGGGAGGAAGGAAAAAGATCCTCAAAGACAGGATCCGAACAATCGTCGGAGAACGAAAATCCGTGAAAAAGTGCCTCGTCTTGTCCGTCCTTGCCGCGCTCCTGCTTCTTGCCGCGGCGCTGCTGGGCGCAACAGGGCAGGACCCGGGGAAGAGGTATGGCTCGCTCTACCTGACGGAATACAGGGTCAGGAACGCGGATGAGGCACGAATCCTCGATACCTTGATCCAATTCGAGAATGGGTTCAACTCTCACAGCCTGCAAGGGATGCTTTCAGTGTTTGTACAGGGCGGACTCTACATGCCGCGGACATGCTGGTATACTAAGTTTCCGGTTGCATCACCGTATTGCCAACGCGTCATAGAGCAGGACTTCGGCATGTTCAAGTTCCAGACCTTCTACGACCCGGCGATAACCGTCTCCGGAGACACGGCCGTTGTGCGCCTCCTCCTGGAAACAGGGGACTATCTTGACGACTTCACATTCACAATGGAGAAAGAGGCGGGAGGTTGGCGAGTGCTGGACGCCTGGGGCAGAAACGACCGGGTAAAAAGTTAGCAGCACTTCTGTCGGTCGGGGGCATCAGCAGGGCGAGCGGAGGTTCCCATGAAGCGTCAAGCCTTGATCCTGGTCCCTCTTACTTTCGCCCTGATAATGGGCTGCCAGAGGGCGCCTTTGAAGATCGCCGTGCTGGCCTCCCTGGGAGGCGCGCAAGAAGGGGCCCAGCTCGCAATCGATGAGTGGAATGCCAGAGGAGGAGTGCTGGGGAGACAGATCACGATGGTCATGAAGGGCACCAGCGTTGACGACGTGGATTCCGCTGTCGAGGCAGCGAAGGATGTCATAATGAAGGATCATGCCGGCTACATCATCGGGGACATCTTTTCACCCCTGTCCATCGCGGTATCCGAGGTTGCCAACGCGGCGAAAGTCATTCAGATCACGCCGACTTCCACGGTTGCCGCGGTGACTGTGGACACGCATGGAGCTCCCAAGCCCTATGTCTTTCGAGCCTGCTTTGACGATGCGACTCAGGGAAGGTTGGCTGCTTCTTTTGCGGTCAGGAACTTGAAGGCACGGAAGGCATTCATCATGGTGGATCCCACCAATGTCTACATCAGCGACCTTGCGGATATCTTTTCCGCAAGCTTCACGAGACTCGGCGGCGCCGTGCTGGGAACGGCGCGCTATTCCGTCACGGATACTGATTTCACCGATACCCTTGCCCGGATCAGGAGCGCCCGGCCCGACCTGGTCTATCTTTCCGCACTCTCCCTCCAGATCGTGAACCTTGTCACGCGGCAGGCCAGAGAGAAAGGGATCACCGCCACCTTCATGGGCGGGGACGGCTGGGACGACGCCTCACTGGACCCAAAGGCGGCGGATGGCAGCTACTTCACGACCCATTACAGGCCGGATGACCCGCGGCCGGAAGCACAGGCCTTCGTGAAGGCTTATCGCGCAAAGTACAGTGACGCGCCGAGCTTCGCCGCCGCACTTTCTTATGACACAGCGAACCTGCTCCTGACGGCAATCCGCGACGCCGGGGTCGACAACACCGACGCCGTGCGTGCCGCGCTGGAAAAGATCTCCTTTGTGGGGGTGACCGGCACAATCGCCATGAATGCTCGCCACACCCCCCTGAAAGGTGTTGT
>Ga0209415_10018639_pt1 | contig 10937 bp, 11 predicted proteins | sample PeaSoiSIISIP2007_FD_187696 | JGI IMG/M metagenome (GOLD analysis project Ga0209415, IMG submission 187696) | Peat soil microbial communities from Weissenstadt, Germany - SII-SIP-2007 (SPAdes) (version 2) | ecosystem: Environmental > Terrestrial > Soil > Wetlands > Peat | place: Germany... | reverse complement strand
CGGCAAAGAGGAGCGCGTGGCGGCCGCCGATCTGGCCAAGGGGGACCTCGTGGTCTGCGAGGCCGGTGACCTCATCCCCTCCGACGGCGAGATCGTCGAGGGCATCGCCTCGGTCGACGAGTCGGCCATCACGGGGGAGTCCGCCCCGGTCATCCGCGAGTCCGGAGGTGACCGCTCAGCGGTCACCGGGGGGACCAAGGTGCTGTCAGATCGCATCGTGGTTCGCATCACCGCCGAGCGTGGCCACACCTTCCTCGACCGCATGATCACCCTGGTGGAGGGAGCCAATCGGCAGAAGACCCCCAACGAGATCGCCCTGACCATCCTCTTGGCCGTCCTCACCATCGTGTTCCTCCCTGTCGTCGTGGCGTTGCAGCCCTTCGGCCACTTTGCGGGAGCAACCGTGTCGGTGGTCATCCTCGTGTCGCTTCTGGTCTGCCTGATCCCGACCACCATCGGGGCTCTGCTGTCGGCCATCGGGATCGCCGGCATGGACCGTCTCGTGCAGCGCAACGTGCTGGCCATGAGCGGTCGCGCCGTGGAGGCGGCCGGCGACGTCCAGACGCTGCTGCTCGACAAGACCGGCACCATCACGCTCGGCAACCGCATGGCCTCGGCGTTCTATCCCGCCGGCGGCCACAGCGAAGAGGAGCTGGCCGACGCCGCCCAGTTGGCCTCACTGGCCGATGAGACTCCGGAAGGCCGTTCCATCGTGGTGCTGGCCAAGGAGCGCTTCGCCATCCGCGAGCGTGACCTGGGCGAGGAGCACACCTTCGTGCCCTTCTCGGCCACCACCCGCATGTCGGGGCTCGACCTCGACGGTCGCCACATCCGCAAGGGAGCGGCCGACTCGGTGAGGAGGTGGGTCGAGGAGCAGGGCGGCACGAGCCCCGAAGGGCTCGCTGAAATCGTCGAGCGGTTGTCGCGGGCCGGGTCCACGCCGCTGGTGGTGGCGGACGGCACTCGGATCCTCGGCGTCATCGAGCTCAAGGACGTCGTGAAGCAGGGTATCCGGGAGAAGTTCGACGAGATGCGCCAGATGGGCATTCGCACGGTCATGATCACCGGCGACAATCCCCTGACGGCGGCGGCCATCGCTCAGGAGGCCGGTGTCGACGACTTCCTGGCCGAAGCGACCCCCGAGGCCAAGATGGCGCTCATCCGCTCCGAGCAAGAGGGCGGCAAGCTCATCGCCATGACCGGCGACGGGACCAACGACGCCCCGGCCCTGGCCCAGGCCGACGTGGGCGTGGCCATGAACACCGGGACGACGGCGGCCAAAGAGGCCGGGAACATGGTGGACCTGGACTCCAACCCCACCAAGCTCATCGACGTCGTCGAGATCGGCAAGCAACTGCTCATCACCCGGGGCTCGCTCACCACCTTCTCCATCGCCAACGACATCGCCAAGTACTTCGCCATCATCCCCGCCCTGTTCGTGGCCACCTATCCGCAGCTCAACACGCTCAACATCATGAAGCTGCACAGCCCGCAGAGTGCCGTGCTCTCGGCTGTGATCTTCAACGCCCTGGTGATCGTGGCGCTGATTCCTCTGGCGCTGCGCGGGGTGAAGTTCCGTGCCGCCGGATCGGCGGCCATCCTGCGTCGCAACGTGTACATCTACGGCCTGGGCGGGATCATCGTCCCCTTTATCTTCATCAAGCTCATCGACCTCATCCTCGTCGCCCTCCACGCCTACTGATGGACGCCCAATGATCCTCACCTACATCCGTCGCTCGCTCATCCTCGGCCTCGTTGCCCTGGTCTTGACCTTCGCCTACGCCTTCCTGGGTACCGGGATCTCTCAGCTCTTCTTCAAGTATCAGGCCGACGGGTCGATCACGCCCAACGGCTCGGTCCTCATCGGTCAGAACTGGTCCAGCCCGAAGTGGTTCCACGGGCGCCCCGACGACACCGGTCCATACGCGGCGAACTCCAAAGCAACACCGCCGGTGCCCGGTGGAGACAACCCTCTTGTCGCCAACGGCAACAACGGCGAATCCGGGGGAACGAGCCTCGGACCGAGGTCAAAGGTCTTGCTGGCCGACACGCGACAACTGGTCGCCTACTGGCACAGCGAGGGCGTGGACCCCACCCCGGACCTGGTCACCACCTCGGGTAGCGGCTACGACCCCGACATCACGGCCCAGGACGCCCTGGTCCAGATCCCCATGGTGTCAAAGGCAACCGGCATCGCCCCGTCGGCTCTGCGGGCACTCATCGCCAAGGAGAACAACGGCGAAGAGCTGGGTTTCCTGGGCAGCAGCTACATCGACGTCTTGCAGTTGAACGAAGCCCTCGCCCAGCTTCGTTGATGGCTGGCGTCCGGTGACGCGTCACAAATAGGTCACCCGCCTCATTGAGTCACCGACCCTGCGTCGTTACCGTTGCTCTATCGCCTGGCGCAGGGCCGACGCACCCAGCGCAGACGACAGGGGTTGGAGGTGCACTAAGGCTGGGGTGCCCCGTTCCGGGGGGCTACCGGGTACCCCGCCTTGGTGCCCCCACCTGCCGAGGGCGCCCGGCCCTCACCGGGCTACCCGGGGGCCACCGTGACTGAGTGGGCAGTGGGATGGCGGGGCTGGTACAGCAGCATCTCGACCCCCCCGGGCAGGATCATCGTGACGGCCAGGCCCCACGCCTGTGGTTCGGGCTCACCCCGGAACGTCACGCCCTTGGAGCGCAGCTCTGCCATGTCGGCGGTGATGTCGTCACACATGAGCGACAACTCGTGGCGGGGCTCGTCGCCGGGATGGACACCGACCTCGGCCGGTGGCAGTGCGAAGATGGGCCAGCCGTTGCCGGCGTCGACGTGCGACCAGCCGAAGGCCTGGGCGAACGATTCACGCACTGCGTCCGCCTCGGACGTGTAGATCAGTGCGTGGACGCCGATGACAGCCATGGGTGCTCCCTCTCAGTCATTGTGGACTCCACAGTGCCATGCCGAAGCAGTGCCACGCCGGAGCCGGCGGCTTCCTGTCGAGGCGTCCCCGGCCCCGGTGTGCGGGAGAGAGAAAGCCGAAGCCTTAGCCCGAGGCGCCCGTCACCGACAGCGGGTGGTTCCACACCAGGACGCGATAGGTGCCGACGTCGTAGGTGCGCAGGATCGGCCCGAACGTCGCCGCCGCGGTTTGAGCGTTGACGTTTCCCCACAGATGGCCGGTGTCATAGACCAGGAACTGGAACGTCCTGCCCGAGTACCAGTCGCTCGTGGACTGGCGCAGGTACCGCACGATGCGACCGGTCGGATCGGCGATGACGGGACGCACGGGCAGCGACCCGTCTCCGGCCACGGTGGTGACCGAGGCGCTCCAGTAGTCACCGATCCCGCGGTCGAGGTGATGGCCCGCCAGGAACGCCTCGAGTTGTTGGTAGGGGCGCCCCGGTGCGGCCGCCGCCACGTTGGAGCCCAAGCCGGCCCCGAAGGCGGCCAGGACGCCCACCCCGAAGAGGGCACCACCCCGTCGCACCCAATGGGGCTGGGCCGTCGCGACGAGCCGGCCGACGGCCCGGCCGGCCAGGATGGAACCGAAGACGACGGCGCCGGTCAAGTAGCGCGAGAAGGTCTGGTCGCCACTGGTGGTGAAGGCCACGAAGACGGCGAGGTCGGCCACGAAGGCCAGGACCAGAAGGTCGTCGAGGCGCCAGTTCTCGGTGGCCTCGTCGGTCACCCGAGGTCGGAGGACCACTCCTCGGAGTAGGCCCAGCGCGGCGGCGACCACTCCCGCCAGCACCGCCACCACGCCCACGACATGGACGGCCCCGAGGGCTCCCGGCATCCCCCCCGTCCCGAGGTCACCGCCGCCGACGCCGAGCATGTGCCCGCCCCAGGTGCCGACGAGGCGGAGGTTCTCGGCGATGCGCGCGGGCGGGGCCGTCGGGTTGGCGCTGCCAACGGTGAAGGTGCCGAGGATGTTCGTGGCCACTCGCAGCGCACCGGCGATGACGACGGCCACCAAGGGTGCCGTCGCCGTGGTGACGCCGCGGCGCCAGTCCCGGGTGCGGGCCATGGCCACGACGCCACCCACGAAAGCGGGGACCAGGCCGAGGAAGACGGTCTGGAAGTCTCCGAGGATCCCCGCCGCCAGCAGGACCACCGCCATGGCCCATCCCCACCCCAGGCGGCCGCGGCGCAGTCCCACGAAGGCCAGGAGGCAGTACAGGACGGTGTCCACATGGAGCGGTCCCTGGAGGAAGAACGTGGCCAGCACGTGGCCGGGCAGGGCCAGGAGGGCGAAGACGGTGGCCGCCGCGGCCAGGCCGGAGACGCCGCGATGCCCGATGCGGGCCATGAGCGCCCCGGTGACGACCACCAGGGCGGCAATCACCGCCGGAACCAGGTGCAACAGCAGCGGCCGAACCCCGGTCACGAGCACCGCCACCGTGTAGAAGATGGCGTCGACGCTCCAGAAGGAATCGAAGGACAACGACCACTGGTGGAGCAGGACGTTTCCCGTGCTCATCGACTGACCTTCGAGGACCACGGTGGCGCCGTCGGAGTTCCCCACCACGGCGTGGAGCGACGCCACGTACAACAAGGCGACAAGCCCGACGAATCCCGCCAACGCCGCGATCACCGCCATCGTCATCGGACGCCACCGTCGCCTCGGCCTGATGTGGAGGGCACGTGGAACCCGCACGGGCGAGTGCTCGAGGTCGATCGTCACGGGATGGGCCAGGGTCGGCGCCAGGTCATCGCCGGACGCACACACGTCACCATACAACCAGGCCCCCGGAGTGGGACGTCGGATGGTGAGCCCGTGGCGGGGCGGTCAGTCTCCGGCCCAGCAGCCCAAGATGACATCTGCCACCGTGACGGCGATGTCCCCCGAACTGGTGGGCGGCACGCCGAATTGGTCGGGGAGCCCGGTGATGTCGACGGTCAGCACCTTCCAGTCCTTGCGCACCACCACCGAGCCGTCCCGCTCACTGAAGGCACCCTGTCCCAGGTTCGCCAACGAGCGGGCGTTGCCGAACTGGCTCCCGAGGCCGCGGAAGTAGGCGAGGGTCTCGGCCCAGCTCGACAGCTCCTTGACCGACAGGGTGATGACGCCGTCGGCGTACTGGTAGTGGCACGAGTACAGGTGATCGACCCAGGTCGGCGTGGAGACCTTCACCGTCTTCACACCCACGGCCTCGGCGATCTCGCCTTGGGCTTCGGGCCGACACACCATCTTGGAGATCGTCGACGGGAGCTTCCCCGCCGGTCGGGGCACCTGCGACGTGGTGGTGCCTGGGCCCGACCCCGCCTGCTGGTTCGATCCCGGCGGTGTCGAGCCGCAGCCGGCGGCCGCCAGGGCCATCACGGACACCAGCGTGGTGAAGAGCGCCGTGACCCGTGAGCTACGACTGCGCACCCCGCAAGGGTAACGGACGGGGTCGGGGTGACTTGCGTCGCCCCGACAGGAGGATCAGGACAGCACCCGCTCGACGGAGAACGACTGCGCTCGACCGTCGACCGTCACGACGCCGGTGAAGCGCCAGGTACCCGCGTCGAAGACGGCGTAGGCGATGTAGTGCCCGGCACTCACCTTGACCAACCGTAAGGGCATGGTGGTGGTGCCGCGGCGCGCCACGACGTGCAGGGACCTCCCCGTGGTGCTCGAGGTGGCACCGGCGCCGGTGAAGATCAGGTGGAACTGGTTCACGCCGGCACGAGACGACTGGAGGTACGTCTCAGCGGAGAGCCCGTGGGAGAGCGAGACCTCAGAGATGCTCGGCAGGCTCGGCAGCAGCGGCTGTCCGCGGCTCGGAGACACGGCTTGGGCCGCCACGGTGGCGCCGGCAAAGAGCACCACCGGCACCGCCACTGAGAGCACGAAACCCCGCAACCCGCGCAGGACGGCGGGGGGTCGGATCCGGTCGATCCCGGTGCGCCCCAACCGGGCCAGGCGCAGGCTGTTGAGCACCACGATCAGACTGGACAGGCCCATGGCGACGGCGGCGACCAGCGGGTCGAGGAGCCCGGCCGCCGCCAGGGGCAGGGCCGAGAGGTTGTACCCCATGGCCCAGCCGAAGTTCTGCATGATGACCGCTGATGTCGAGCCGGCGATACCGAGAGCGGCCGGGACCCCTTCGAGGTCGCTGCCGAGCAACGCGACGTCACTGTTGGCGAGGGCCGCCTCGGAACCGCTGCCCACGGCACACCCCACGTCGGCGGCCGCCAGCGCCGGCGCGTCGTTGACACCGTCGCCGACCATCATGACCCGGTGGTGGTTGTCCTGGAGGGCTCGGAGGGCGTCCAACTTCTCGGCCGGGCTCAATCCGCTTTGCACCGTGTCGATGTCGAGCGTCTTGGCCACGGTGGTGACGGCGGGCGCGGCGTCACCGCTCAAGATCGCCGTCCGCAGCCCCATCCGGTGCAAGGTCGCGATCGCCGGGGCGGCGTCGCTCCGCAGGGGCGTGGCCACGGCGATGACGCCCACCACGGCGCCGTCGCAGGTGAGCGCGACCACTGTGTCACCGCGATCCTCGAAGCACGAGATGGAGCTGTGCAAGGAAGGGGGAGAGGCGGTCGCGTCGAGGCGGCTCACCATGATCGTGTGGCCCTGCACGGTTCCCACGACCCCAGAGCCGGGGAGCACCTCGACGTCCGACGCCGGCGCCAGAGGTCGACTGGCGCGGCAGATCGCCACCGCGATGGGGTGCTCGCTCTCGGCCTCGACGGCGGCCGCCAACCCGAGCACCCTGTCGTCGGACACGCCCGGGGCCGAGGCCACACCGGTGACGCTGGCGAAGCGCTCGGTCAGGGTCCCGGTCTTGTCGAAGACCACGGTGTCGGCCCGGGCCAGTCTCTCGAGGGCGTCCCCGCTGCGCACCAGGATGCCCAGCGCCGATGCCCGGCCCGTTCCCACCATCATGGCCACCGGCGTGGCCAGGCCCATGGCACACGGGCACGCCACCAGGAGGACCGCCACCCCGGCGAGCACCGCGGTGCCGAAGTTCCCGTCCAGCCGCCACCAGGCCAAGAACGTGAGCGCCGCGCCCACCAGCACGACAGGGACGAAGACACCGCTGATCCGATCGGCGATCTTCTGGAGCGGCGGCTTGTCCCGTTGGGCGTCCTCCACCAGCCGTTGCATCCGGGACAGGACCGACTCCGCCGCGATGGTCCCCACCCTGACCACCAGGGCACCGGCGCCGTTGCGGGTACCGCCGGTCACCGGCGCGCCCGGTCCGTGGTCGACGGGCAGCGGCTCACCGGTGAGCATCGATTCGTCCACGGCTGACCAGCCGCTCACGACCACCCCGTCCAGGGGAATGGCCTCGGTGGGGCGGACCCGCACCAGCGCCCCGACGGGGACGCTCTCCGGAGGGACCAGATGTCCTTCGACGTCATCGGGGCCGGTCACGACCCGCGCCGTGGGCGGGCGCAGCGCCAGCAACGAGTGCATCGCCCGAGCGGCGCGGGCGCGGGCCCGGGCCTCGACGGCTCGTCCCGTGACGACGATGGCGACGATGAGCGGGCCCATGACGCCGTGGAGGCGGGCCGCGAACGCCCCACCGCCGCCGATGTGCACGTGTCGGCCTCCGAGCGCGATGGCTTCCACCGCGCTGACGGCGAGGGCGGCCAGCGTGCCCACGGCGATGAGGGTGTCCATGCTGGTGGCGCCGTGACGAAGCAGGCGGGCACTGGTGCGCAGGAAGGGCCAGCCACCGGCCACCTCGACGAGGACCGCCAGCGCCAAGACGATCCAACCGGAAAGGGCGTTCTCGGGGGCACCCAGGGCGATCCCCAGGGCCAGTAGGGCGGTGGGCCAGGAGATGGCTGCTCGCAGCCCCCAGTGGTCGGGGTCGCCATTCGGCCCGGATGTCTGTTGGGCGTCGAACGCCGTGGCCGTGTAGCCGACGGTGCCCACCGTGGCGCACAGGTCGACCACCGTGGTCCGGGTGGCGTCGTAGGTGACGAAGGCCCGGTTGGTGGCCAGGTTGACCGACGCGCTGAGCACCGCACCGTGATCGGCGAGCGCCCGCTCGATGCGCGTGGCGCAGGCGTTGCAGTGCATGCCCACCAGGGTGAGCTCCACCGTGGTGACGCCGTGTTCGGCGTCCTCGGTCGGCGGAGCGGCGGGGTCGGAGGGGGCGGTGAGCACTACACGCCCGGGTCGGTGGAGACCAGCGGGGTGGCGCGGTAGCCGGCGTTGGTGATCGCCGCGCACACGTCGTCGATCGACAGGACCGCCCGGTCGTAGGTCACCGACGCCCGAGCGGTGTCGAAGTCAACGGTGGCCCGGCGCACCGCCGGTTCCCGGCCCAGTATCTCCTCGATGAGCGCCGCGCACGACTGGCAGTGCATGCCCCCCACGAGCAACTCGGCCGTGGTGGAGGCACTGTCTTCCATACAACCAGCGTAATTGGGCGGTCGCGCACTCGGGCCTCGGCGCCGGCTACCCACCAGGAGGTCGCCACCGGTGGTCGCGGCTCGCCGGTGCTGTGCCCGCGGTCCCCGGGGCGGGTTCGATGGACGTCCTCGGCGGGGACTAGGCCGAGGTGCGTCGCGCCTCACTTGCCCCCCATGGCCCCAGACGTTGGGCTTCGACCTGACCATATCGCCGAGAAAAGGTCGAGTCACGCGCGGCCTTGTCGCGCCCACGTATTGCTTGACAGGTATATACGTTGAGAGGCATATTCAGGGCGTGCGCACGGCCTTCGAGGTATTGGCAGAACCGAACCGACGCCTGATCCTGGACCTGCTGTTGACGTCGGAACGGCCCGTGAGCGAGCTGGTCGAGACCACGGCGATGAGCCAGCCAGCGGTCTCCAAGCACTTGCGGGTGTTGCGCCAGGCCGGGCTGGTGGAGTGCCGGACCGATGCGCAGCGACGCATCTACCGGGTCACCGCCGACCCCCTGCGGGCGGTGGACGAGTGGCTCGGTCCCTACCGGCAACGCTGGGCGTCGCGCCGGGACGCCCTCGAGTAGCACCTTCGGACTCACTCGCCTTCCAGTTGCTCGACCTCCATGAGCGTGAAGGCATCGATCACCGCCCGCAGAACCTGTCGGCCGATCCGAGGGTCGAGGCCGCCCTCGGTGACCGTGGCCTCGATGCGCGCCAGCATCTCGTCCTCTCGCCGGCGGTCCACCACCCCCATCCGGTGGCGACGCTTGAACGCGATCACCTCCCCGATAAGCCGCCCACGCTCGACCAGGAGCTGCGCCAGCCGGCCATCGACGTCGTCGAGACGCCGCCGCACACTGTCCAGATCGTCGTCTCGCCCGGTCGTCTCCGCCACGACCACCATCTTGGCATCGACCCCGGGGCCCGCCGTAGGTTGGGACGCTCTTACCGGTGACGGGGTGGACGTGCTTCGCTCCCGGCTCTAGCTGTACATCTAGCTCCGGGGTTGGTTCGGGCCCACCCGGTTGTAGAGTCACGGCGACCCCAGGCAAATCAGTTCGAGAGGAAGCCCATGACCGTGGCGATTGGTGACAGCATCCCCGATGTCGAGTTGCGGAGAATGGTCGGCAAGACCCCCGAGGCGGTTCGTAGTGGCGACGTCCTCGGCAAGGGCAAGGTCGTGCTCTTCGCCGTGCCCGGAGCCTTCACACCGACGTGCTCGGACTACCACCTCCCCGGCTTCGTGCTGCGGGCCGACGAGTTGACGGCCAAGGGCGTCGACGCCATCGCCTGCATCTCGGTCAACGACCCCTTTGTCATGGGGGCGTGGGGACGCGATCAGAAGGTGGGGGACAAGGTGCTCATGCTGGCCGACGGCAACGGGGAGTTCACCCGGGCCATGGGCCTCGAGGCCGATATGAGTGTCGCCGGGCTGGGGACTCGTTCTCAGCGCTACGCGGCGGTGATCGAGAACGGCATCGTGACCGCCCTGTTCGTCGAGCCCGAACGCGGGTTGAACGTCAGTTCGGCCGAGGCGGTGCTGGCGGCCCTGTAGGCCGGCCGGGATCTGACTCGTCAGATCTGGATGTGGCTGAGCAGCTCCGCCTTGCGGGCGTCGTAGGTCTCGAAGTCGATGATGTCGGCGTCGAATTCACGCTGCAGTTGTTCTATGCGCTCGAGGATGGCGCCACTGTCGTTCTGAACCGCGTCAGCGTCCTCGACGGCGGAGTCGACGGTCGAGGGATCGTCGGCTGAGGTCTCGCTCTTGCGTTGCCGGCGGTCGCGTTTCTCGGCCGCTCGAGAGCGCTTGTCGATGTCGCGCTGGCGCTTGGACGCGCTACTCCGTTGCGCAGCCATCGCTCAGGTCGCCGGTTCGGCGACGGCGTCGGCGTCGACGTCGTCGGCGTCGACGGTGAAGCTCTCATCGTCCAGAGAGACGGCCTCCTCGAGGGAGGAGCCGTCCACCGGTGCGGACGCACTGTCGGCGGGCTCGGCCACCGGTGCCGCTCGATCCGGCCGGGGCCCGTCGGGACGAGAATCGGGCCGCCCGCCACCGGGCCCACCTCGGCGCCGTCCTCCCTTGTCCCCGGCCAAGGTGCGCACGACATAGGGGAGCAGTGCCATCTCTCGGGAGTTCTTGATGGCGAGCGCCACCGCCGCTTGATGTTGGGTGCAGGTGCCGGTGCTGCTGCGCGACTTGATCTTGCCGCGCTCGCTCATGAATCGGCGCAGGAGGCCGGTGTCCTTGTAGTCGACGTGGGTGACCCGGTCCTTGCACAGCATGCAGACCTTGGGCCGGCCGCGCCGGATCCGGCTCTTGGCGTCAGTCGGTCGCGGCCGGGACCGTTGTTTGCGAGAAGATGGCATGTCCGGTTCTCCTGGAGCGTCGCGCACATGACTTCAGGAGTCCGAATGTGCCGGAATCGGAAACCGAGGATCAGGGTCGGCGCGAGCGGCAAACCCAATCCATGGCATTCTAGCCGCTGCGGACTTGGGGCGTCCACCCGGCAAGTAACCTGGTCGGCCCATGTCTGCCCGTGACGACCTTCGCAATGTCGCCATCGTGGCGCACGTCGATCACGGCAAGACGACGTTGGTCG
>Ga0209415_10018638_pt1 | contig 10937 bp, 11 predicted proteins | sample PeaSoiSIISIP2007_FD_187696 | JGI IMG/M metagenome (GOLD analysis project Ga0209415, IMG submission 187696) | Peat soil microbial communities from Weissenstadt, Germany - SII-SIP-2007 (SPAdes) (version 2) | ecosystem: Environmental > Terrestrial > Soil > Wetlands > Peat | place: Germany... | reverse complement strand
GGGACTCCCGCAGCGGAGTAAACCACTTCCCGCCGTAGACGAGGTCCGCGTAGGTCTGGGCCACGGTCTGCTTGAAATGGAGGCAATCCGTGTCCAGCGTCAACATCTCCAGCTCGCGAAGCGCCGTGTACAGGATGGTCCCTCCCGGGGTTTCGTAGACCCCTCGGCTCTTCATCCCCACCCGACGGTTCTCGACAACATCCGTTCGCCCGATGGCATTCTCCGCGCCCAGCGCGTTCAGCGTGGTGAGGATCTGGAAGGGGCTCATCTTCCTGCCGTCCACTGAGACCGGAATCCCCTTCTCAAAGTCAACGGAGACCTCGGCCTCGCGATCCGGGGCGTCCTTCAGTGACTTGGTAAGCTGGAACATCGACTCCTGCGGCCTGTTCCACGGATCTTCCAGGTCTCCTCCCTCGTGGCTGATGTGCCAGGCGTTCATGTCCCGCGAGTAGATGTTCTTCTTGGAGATGTTGCCCAGCGGAATGTCGTGGGCCTTCGCATAGTCGATGGCTTCCTCGCGAGACCGGATATTCCACATCCGCCAGGGGGCGATGACCACGAGCTGCGGGGCAAGCGCCTTGTATGCCAGCTCGAACCTGACCTGGTCGTTGCCCTTCCCGGTGCAGCCGTGCGACACGGCATCCGCGTTTTCCTTGAGCGCAACCTCCACCTGCGCCTTGGCCTGCAGCGGCCGCGCAATGGAGGTTCCCAGGAGATATTTCCCCTCGTAGATGGCCCCTGACCTGAGCATCGGGAAGAGGTAGTCGCGGGCAAACTCCTCCCGGAGGTCCATGAGGTACAACTTCGAGGCCCCGGAGGCCTTGGCCTTTTCTTCCAGGCCCGTGAGATCTTCGTTCTGCCCGACGTCAGTGCAGACCGCCACCACCTCCGCCCCCGGGTAATTCTCCTTGAGCCAGGGGATGATGATGGAGGTATCCAACCCGCCCGAGTACGCAAGGACTATTTTCTTCACATTCTTTTTGACGATGCCGGATCGAATGCCGTTTCCTTCGCTCATTCCAGAGCCTCCTCGATTGTTCGAATGCCGTGCGTTATCTCCGCTTCGCTGATGATGAGAGGGGGGGCCAGGCGGACCACGTTGGTCCCGGACCGAAGCGCCAGAAGCCCACGGGCCTGCAGGCGTGCAAGCAGTTCCCTGACATCCGGACCCTTGTACTCGAATCCCTGCAGGAGGCCGCGTCCGAACAGGGCTCCGACGCTTGCCTTGCGGTCCTTCAGAGCTTCCAGCTGCTTCCGCAGGAACTCGCCGCGCGAGCGAACGCGCTCCGCGAACCCAGGCTGCGAGATCACTTTCCACACGCGTGCCGCCACGGCGGTTGTCACCGGCCCGCCTCCGAACGTGGTCCCGTGCTCGCCCATGTGGATGAGACTGTTCACCTTCTCCGGAATCAACACCGCGGAAAGGGGAAGACCGCCGGCCAGCGGCTTCGCCAGGGTGATGATATCCGGCTCGAGCCCGACGCCTTCTGAGCCATAGAAAGTGCCCGTGCGGCCCATTCCTGTCTGGACTTCGTCCGCAATCAGGATTGCCCCGGTTCTCCGGCATCCCTCGTTGAGTGCCTTGGCGAACTCTGGGGACATGGTTCTCATCCCGCCCTCTCCCTGGAGCACTTCGACAATGACCCCTGCAACGCGGTCATCCAGCGCGTTCTGCAGCGCGGCGACATCGTTGTAGGGCGCCACAGAGACATCCGGCAGGAGGGGCTGAAAAGGCTCCTGGTACTTTGCGCTGGGCGTGCAGGAAAGCGCCCCCAGGGTCCTCCCGTGGAAACCATTCTCGAAGCACAGCAGCCTGTCATGGCCGGTTCCCCGGGTGCGAAGCGCGTACAGCCGGGCGTACTTCAGGGCGGCCTCATTTGCCTCGGTGCCGCTGTTTCCGAAGAAAACGGAGGCGAACTTGTACGGACCCTTTGCCAGCATAAGCCGCGCAAGGGACAGCGCGGGCTCCGTGGTAAAAAGGTTGGAGATGTGGCTGAGCTTGCGCATCTGGTCAGCGGCGGTGCGGGCCAGGTCGGCTCTTCCGTATCCCAGGGCGTTCACGGCAATGCCGCCGGCAAAATCCAGGTACTTCTTGCCCGCGATGTCCTGGAGCCAGACGCCTTTGCCCCTCGCAATGACAAGCAGCTCCGTGCCGTACTGACGCGGGAAAGGAAGGTCCGTCGCGACAGCGGGGTCTTTGGTTTTCATTTCCATATCCTGGTTCCTTTTCTGCCATCGAGGAGCTGCGCCAGAGAGCCGGCCTCCTCGTACTGACCTATGATGACGGTCTGCACGCCCCGATCCAGCGCCTCCAGGGATGCAGAAACCTTCGGGACCATGCCGCCGGTTATCACACCAGTGGCGGTGAGTGTCCCCGCCTGCGCCGCGGAAAGCTCGCGGATGACGCCGCCGTCCGCAATGATGCCGGGGATATCGGAGAGAAAAACCAGCGCGGCGCAGGAGAGGCGGACCGCGATTGCGAATGCAGCGGTGTCCGCGTTGAGATTCAGCGCGAGACCTGTACCGTCCATGGCGGGAGAGGAGATCACCGGCAGGAAGCTGTTGTCGAGAAGGAGGGTCAGGAGCTTCCCGTCCACCTCATCCACGTCTCCCGTGCGGGACTGGGAGCCGTCCGGCAGTATCCCCGCGGACTTGCCCGTGAGGATGGCGCCGTCAGAGCCGCTCAGACCAACAGCGTCAATCCCCCGCGCCCGAAGCAGGCGAACGAGCTGCTTGTTGACCTTGCCGGCGAGCACCATGTCAACCACGTCCATCTCCGCGGCCGTTGTCTGGCGGAGCCCGTTCGCAAAGACAGGTTCTATTCCCAGCTTCCGGGAGAGGGCAGTCACTTCCGCGCCGCCCCCGTGGACAAGGAGGAACCGGTAGTCCTTCGAGAGGAAAAGCAGCTCGTCAGCCAGGCAGGCCAGAGCGGCCGCGTTCTCGGCCGCTTTCCCGCCGATCTTCACCAGGACCAGTCCCGTCACGCTACAGCTCTCCCCCCGCGGGAAGCCCTGCGCATTCATCGATCCCGAACCTGATGTTCATGTCCTGCACGGCCTGGCCGGAAGCCCCTTTCACGAGGTTGTCAATGACCGAGAAGAGCATGAGATGACCGTCCTCGATCTTCCAGCCGATGTCGCACCGGTTCGACCCCCACACTTCCCGCGTCTGCGGGACCCGGTCCGCGGCCAGAGAAATGAACGGCCGGCCGCCATACGCGTTGCGATACGCTCCCGCCACGACGTCGGAGGAAACCTTGACGGCGAGCTCGACAACGGTCGTCACGGCCATCCCTCTGCGCAGGGGGGCCATGTGGGGGGTGAACAGGAGTGAGAGGGCCTTGTTTGCCGCGCCCAGCTCCTGGGCGATCTCCGGGGCGTGGCGATGCGAGGTGCCCGGCGAGTACGCGTTGACGTTCTCCGACCGCTCAACGTACAGGAGGTCGATTTTCTCCTTCCGTCCCGCGCCCGAAATACCGGAGATTGCGTTCACGATCACCGTGCCCTGCACCATGCCCGCCTTTGCCAGGGGCAGGACCGGCAGGAGCGTCGCGGTGGGGTAGCAGCCGGGGACGGCGATTATGTCCGCGCTGCGGATCTGCTCCGTGTGCCACTCCGCAAGGCCGTACACGGCGCGCGAAGCGAGGTCCGGCCGCGGCATGGCCGCCCCGTATGCCTTTGCGAAGACGGCGGGATCCTTGAGCCGAAAGTCGGCGGAAAGATCGATCAAGACCGTCTTTCCCAGGAAAGGAGCGCAGACTTCCGCCGACTTCAGGTGGGGAAGGGCAGAGAACACCACGTCCACCTCCCCCGCAGAGACGGCCTTCACCGCCTGGTCCAGGGTCACGAGCTTGCCATCCTGGCGCCCCATCTTTTCTTCCACCGCAGGGGAGAGCCCGGGATCCACCGCCCGAGCGGACTGACCCGCCTGAGAAGATGAGACGGCAATGATCTGGCTGACTTCGGGATGCGCCCCGAGCAGGCGCAGGAGGACCCCGCCCGTGTAACCGGTTGCACCAAGGACCGCAGCTTTCATTCTGTCCCCTCCTTGAAGCCCGGGATCCGGGCTTTCATGGCCTTCACAAGACGCGACGGCGACACGCCATTGCGAGGAACGAGCAGGATCGTGTCGTCTCCCGCGATCGTGCCGAGGACGTGCGAAACGCGCAAGTGGTCAAGCGCCGCGGCGACGCTGTTTGCATGGCCGGGAAGCGTACGGATCAACCCCAGCGGCCCGGAAAACTCCAGGGACAGGAATCCCCTTCTGAAGTCCTGGATGAATATCTGGTCCGTGGCGGGCACGGGCTCCTCGGAGGCCAGGACGTACGTGTAGCCCCCGTCAGGCCGGGGGGCTTTGCCAATGCCAAGGCGCTTCAAGTCCCGCGAGAGGGTGGCCTGCGTGGCCGCGAATCCCTCCCTCCGCAGCAGAGATATGAGGGTCTCCTGGCTGTCCACAACGCCGCGGGCAATGATCCGTCTGATGGCGGAAAGCCGTTCCGTCTTTGTTCCCCGGCGGCGGGCCCCCGTGGAATATTTATTCATCGTGACTGGATAGATATACGTAAGATGGCCAGGACGTCAAGGGGTGCAGGGGACATTTTTCCCGGGGGGGACCTGCCGTCTTGCCATGCCTGACGGTACCATCGTACATTGGCGGACGGAGGGCAGGGGTGAAGATCTGTGTATTCTGTTCCTCGAGTGATGCCGTGGATCCCGCTTACTTCGCCGCGGCCACGGAGATGGGCGCGTTGATCGGCATGGAGGGACACACCCTGGTGTACGGCGGCGGCAAGGTGGGGATGATGGGGGCCGTGGCCAGGGCCGTTCACGGCAACGGCGGGCGGGTCATCGGTATCATTCCCGACTTCATGCACCGCAAAGCCGTGGCCTATGAGAAGTGTGACGAGCTCACGATCACCGCGGACATGCGGGAGCGCAAGGCCATGATGATGGGGACCTCGGAGGCTTTCGTGGCCCTTCCGGGCGGATTCGGAACGCTGGAGGAGCTCTCCGAGCTGATCACGCAGCTCCAGTTCGGGATCCTGGTTCGGCCTCTCGTGCTGGTCAACACGCTGGGATTTTTCGACCCCCTGGCCGCGGTCTTCGAGAAGTTCTACCGTGAGAAGTTTGCAAAGCCGGAAATGGCAAGCGTCCTGGCCCTCGTCCCCGACCCCGCAGAGGCAATGCGGCGTATTGGGGGGTTCGAGCCGCCGCGCCTTGTGAGCAAGTGGTTCGCGTGAGTCAAAAGAGTTCCCTCTGGCGAAGGATTTCCCTGAACATGCGCGCGTTCTGTGCGGCGTTCCCGCGCCAGTGATTATTGAAGAAGATCAGCATGACGTGGACCCGGGAAAGGATTGTCCGCACTCTTTCCACCCATCCCTCCAGCTCCGCCGCGTCATAGAGATAATCGTAGCGGGAGGCGTTGTCCCCGGTCCACCACTTTTCCTTGTTCCTCCCATGGAACCGCACGTATGCAAGGTCCGAGGTGACATCCGAAATTGGCCGCAGGAGCCGGGGGAGGTCGGGCTCGTCCACGCTCACTACGGCGGCCCTTCGCTCGCGCAGGCCCTCGAAGACCTGGGGTCGGAGCCAGTCGCTTTTGCGAAACTCCACCGCAAGCGGGAGGCCTTCCAGCCGGTCGCAGAGGGTTGCAAGGCGTTCGCGGGATTCCGTGGTGTACCCGAAGCTGTAAGGAAACTGCAGGAGCACCGCGGCAAGCCGGCCAGCTTCCACGAGCGGTGTGACGCCGGAGCGGAACACGCTGATGTCTTTTTCCCAATCCGGGCCGATGTCGTGCGTCATGCTCCTGTGCGCCTTCAAAGCGAAAAGAAACGCCGGGGGAGTCACGCTGAGCATCCTCTCAAGAGTCCGGGGGACGGGCTGCGCGTAGTAGGAAAAGTTCAGCTCCACCACGGGGAACTCCTGTGAGTACAGGGAAAGAAAGTCCTCCTTGCGGGAGCCGGGGGGATACACAGGGCCAACCCAGTCCTCGTAGGAATACCCGCTGGTGCCTATGAGAAGACGGGGCTTCTCGGCGGTCGGGGGCGCGTCCATCAATAGCCGGCGTCCCGCTCAACGACGTTTCGAAGAGGTTTTCCCCGCACCCAACGGGCCAGGTTGTCGACGAACACGCTGAAAGCCTCCCCGTCATACCCAGGGTGATTGCCGGCATAGTGCGGAGTGATAACGACGTTCGGCATCGCCCACAAGGGATGTCCCGGCGGAAGGGGCTCGGGATCTGTCACGTCCAGCCCGGCGCCGCGGACGTTTCCCGCGCGAAGGGCATCCACAAGGGCAGCCGTATCAATGCTGCGTCCACGTCCGCCGTTGAGGAGGAATGCCCCTCGCATGGCGGAAAGCTCCTCCTGGCCGATGAAAGCGCGAGTATCCCCGGTATCGGGAAGGAGGACCATGATGACCCTGGATTCCGCAAAGACCTCAAGCCGCCGCTCGGGGCCGACAACCTTGTCCGCCGCGGGGCTGGCAGCCGCGTGACGCCGGATTCCCACAACGCGCATTCCAAGCGCCCTGCCGACAGCGGCGCAGCTTGCGCCAATGGCTCCCAGCCCCACGATGCACAGTGTCCTTCCCGAAAGCGTCGCGAGGCCGTCCTTCAGGCTCTCGTCCCACCGCCCCTCCTCCTGGCGGATGACGGCGCGCTTGAGGTTCCTGGTTAACATGAGGGTCATGCCCCACAGGTGCTCGCACACCGCGTTTCCGTGGATATGCACGTTGGTAATCGTGGCACGATGCGCCACGACCTGGGGGAGCGCCAGGAGCGTGTCAACCCCCGCCCACTTCACCTGCAGCCACGAAAGGCCTTTCGCTTTCCCCCACAGGCCGGCAGGCAGGGCGGAATAGCAAACGTCGATGCGCTCCGCAAGCGAAGCGTCCGTGGCGAGGGCGGCCTGGTCCACGATCCGCGCGCCGGGGGCGGCGCGGAGCAACTCCGCGCGTTGCTCGTCGCTCAACGGTTCGGAGATGAAAATCACGGGGTCACGATGCTTCATGCCCTCAAGGGAGCCATGAATTCCAGGAAAGTCAAGGGTCGGCGATGTTGACAGGTTCGTCGGTGTTGACTTCCCGCCGGCGGCTCGGGATAATCATCCCAGAGGTCGAGGGGTTGTCACGGGACCACACGAGCTGGTTGCAAGCGGTTGGCGGGTTTGACCGCAACGCCTACCTTCTTTTCATCACCGCGGGACTTCTTGGATTCACGTACTGGGGCATCACCTACCTCCTGACGAACCTCTTCCTGCTCCGCCTCGGGTATGGGACCGATGTAATCGGAAATCTCAACTTCCTCTTCTATCTGCTTGTGACTGCGTTCAGCATTCCCGCGGGCGCCCTCGGGATGATCACGGGGAGCAGGCGCGCCATGATCCTGGGCGGCGTCCTGGCCCTTGTCGGATGGGCAGTTGCTCCCGCCGCGTCGTTCATCCTTGCACCCTCGCTGCGCCTTGCCGCCCTCGTTGCCTCGCGGGTCATCAGCGCTCTCGGGGGCGCGCTTTTCATCGTCAACTCAAATCCCGCGCTCATGGGCGCCGTCGAGCCGGGAGCAAGCACGTATGCGTTCGCTTTCAACGGGACGGTGATCTCCCTGACCACGTTCCTGGGCAGCCTGTGCGGCGGTCTTCTGCCGAACCTGTTCGGAGCTATTGCCCGATCGAGCATTTCCTCCTCGCTGCCGTACGGGTTCTCTCTCTGGGCGGCCGTGGTCATCCTGGCCCCCGGCCTGGTCCTGCTCGGGTTCTTCCGGGAGACGGGCAAAGGAATGCCGAAGGAGGATGTTCGCGCGGCCTCCCGCGTGCCCATGGCACTCATCGCCGTGATCATCGTGGTTCGATTTCTGCGGGAATACGGCTACGGCGGCGTCCTGACGTTCTTCAACGTCTACCTGGATACCGCATTGCGCCTCCCCACGCCTTCGATAGGCGTCCTGGTAAGCATCTCTGCAATCGCCTCCATCGTCTTCACGCCCCTCATGCCCATCGTTGCGCGCAGGTGGGGGACGGGCCGCACGTCTCTGGCAGGGCTTCTGGCCATGGGGATAGCCGTGCTTCCCCTGGCCCTCGTGATGAGCTGGCCGCCGGCTGCAATCGGCTGGGCGGGAATGACCGCGGCCAATTCCATGAACGAGGCCGCAATGCAGGTGTTCATCCTGGACATTGTTGCAACCAGGTACCGCGCGCTCATGTCCGGGGCTGCGAACATGGCCAGCACCCTGGGTCTTGCCGCCTCCGCCCTCGGGGGCGGATATATCATCCGGACCGCCGGGTTCCGCGCGCTTTTCCTGCTGAGTGCGGGCCTGCTGTTCGCCTCCGCGGCCTCATTTGCCGCGCTTCTTGGGCTGCGACGATACACGCGGAAGGCCCGGGAAGCGGTGCCCGCCGGATGACGGCGGAAGGCCGCGGCCTGGGCTCCGCCATCCGAGAGCCGCCGGGCTTTACCCGCATCGACTCGCTGTGGACGTGGGAGGACCGCCGCGGAGCTGTTCTGTGCAGGCTGGGCAGGTTCCGCATGCGCTACAGCGTCGCCCCCGGGCTCTACGCCCTGGGACGCCCGGGCCCTGATTCTCCCGTGGTCGTGACGGCGAGCTACAAGCTCACTTTTGACATCTTGAGAAAGGACCTGGCGGGGGTTGACCTCTGGGTCCTCGTTGTTGAGACCAAGGGCATCAATGTGTGGTGTGCCGCCGCTGAAGGAGCCTTCGGGACGGAGGAGCTTGTCACGAGGGTTGGCAAAGTCCGGCTGGCGGAAGTGGTACGGCACCGCGAGCTGACCCTCCCGCAGCTCAGCGCACCGGGGGTCAAGGCGCACCTGGTGCAGAAGCAGACCGGGTTTCGCGTCAGGTTCGGCCCTGCGCGCTCGAGGGACCTGCCTTCCTACCTGGCTTCCGGGGAGGCCTCCCCGGAAATGCGCAGGGTGGAGTTCAGCCTCCGGGACAGGCTTGTCCTTGTTCCAATGGAGCTGGGGAAGTCACTCAAGCTCTTCTTCGTTTTTGCCTTCGTGGCCATCCTCTACGCAGGGCTGACTCCGGGAGGCGTGGTGCTGCAAAAGGCATGGGCCGGCGTGTGGCCGTTGTTCGCCCTGGGGCTCGGCGCCGTGCTTGCAGGCTCCGTCCTCACGCCTCTCCTTCTCCCCTACGTTCCGTTTCAGGCCTTCACTGCGAAGGGATGGCTGCTTGGGGCAATTGTAAATGCGGTGCTCCTGCACATCGCCGGGCTGGCTGAGGGAATGGACCCGTTTCTGCTCGTGACCTGCTGGGCTTTCTTCCCCGCTGCCGCCGGTTTCCTGGCCCTTTCTTTCACGGGAGCCACTACGTTTACGAGCCGCTCCGGCGTGCGCCGGGAAATCCGCACGGCCATTCCGGTTTTCGTTGGGGCCGGAGTGCTGACGACGGCTGCCGCCGTGCTTTCAAAGCTGAGCCACGGCGGCAGGCTGTAGGTCCTACTTCTTTCGAGCGGTGAGCTGAACGCTCACGATGGTCTTTCCCAGCATGGAAAGCTCTTCCCGGGAAAGGTCGGGGGCCTGCGCCATCAGCCCGGCTTCATCCTCGGGACCGAACATTTCGGAGCTTTCCTTCTGCCGTTCCACCCTCACGTCCGTGAATCCGGCTTCCCTCATCAGGGAGAGATACTCATCCCTGAGGATGGCCCCTGACACGCATCCCGCGAAAAGCGCCGCGTTGGACTTCAGCCTTTCCGGGAGCTTCTCCAGCAGCATGATGTCGGAGATCATGGCGCGGCCGCCCGGCTTCAGGATCCTGTTCGCCTCCCGAAACACGCGCGCTTTTTCCGTGGACAGGTTGATCACGCAGTTGGAGATGACCACATCAGCGCTCGCATCCGCAACGGGCAGGCTTTCTATCTCCCCGAGCCGGAACTCGACGTTTCCGTATCCTCCCGAGCGCGCCGCTGCCCGTGCCCTGTCCAGCATTTCCGGAGTCATGTCCACCCCGATCACTTTGCCGTCGGGACCCACCTTTCGCGCCGCAAGAAAGCAGTCGATCCCGCCTCCCGACCCGAGGTCCACCACGGTTTCACCCGGGCGAAGCTCTCCCAACGCCGTGGGGTTGCCGCATCCCAGGCCCAGGTCCGCCTCGACGGGAATGGAGGCGAGCTGGCTGCCCTCGTATCCCACGCGCTCGCTCTGGGCTTTGGCCTTGCCGCCGCCGCAGCAGTCTGTCCCGCAGCAGGGGCCCACCCTCTCTCCCGTCTGCGTGGCCGCCTTCGCGTAGTGCCGACGGACCTCCGCCCTCATGTCTGTTGCCATAAAGATACCCCCCTTCCTTTTTCTACCCGGCAAGCTCGCGCGCAACGGGACCCAGGATGTCCCTGACCGTGCCCGCAAGCTGCTCGACTTTCATGAGCGACAGGCAGCAAACCCTGCCCCCGCTCTGCATGATCACAACCGCCAGCTTGTCCCCTGCCTTGATTCCGGCCGCGGATCGAAGCTCCTTGGGCAGGACGATCTGGCCGCGGGAATCCACGGTCACCACGGCCTCCACGGAGCAGCAACCGTCGCTTTTCGCTGTCTTTGCCATTCATGTATCCTTTTCGGAATATTCCGAAAAATCAGATAATGCAATAATAACGGATATTGCAGCGGTCGTCAAGAGGCGCTACACTCCCGCCATGAGCAGCAGGAAGGTCCTGGTGGATACCGACTGCGGTGTGGACGATGCCATAGCAATCATGATGGCTCTTGCCAGTCCCGACGAGGTTTCCGTCGTCGGCATCACCACCGTCTCGGGGAACGCGCCCCTTGCAAACGTGATTGACAACGTGCTTCGGCTCCTGAGCTTTCTCGGCCGGACCGCCGTTCCGGTTTTCCGGGGCGCTTCCCGGCCTCTGGTGGAGCCGCCCCACCACGCGGTGGACGTGCACGGCAAAAACGGGTTTGGCGGAGTGCAGCTGCCTTCCCCCCGCATGAAGG
>Ga0209415_10018637_pt1 | contig 10937 bp, 8 predicted proteins | sample PeaSoiSIISIP2007_FD_187696 | JGI IMG/M metagenome (GOLD analysis project Ga0209415, IMG submission 187696) | Peat soil microbial communities from Weissenstadt, Germany - SII-SIP-2007 (SPAdes) (version 2) | ecosystem: Environmental > Terrestrial > Soil > Wetlands > Peat | place: Germany... | reverse complement strand
ATCCGGTCCTGCGACAAAGCTCTTGACCTGGACCCGAAGTTGTCCCCGGCTTACTACAACCGCGGCCTCGCCTGCGCAGGAATCGGGCGTCCGGCCGAGGCCATCCGGGATTACGACAGGTCTATCGCGTTGACGCCGGGCTACGCCGCAGCCTACAACAACCGAGGCCTCACCTTCGCGGGGAAAGGCCGCATGACCGAGGCCATGCAGGATTACAACAAGGCCATCGAGTTGAAGCCGGACAACGCCGCCGCCTACAACAACCGCGCCGCCGCTTACACTCGGATGGGACGCCTTGCCGAGGCCCTTCGCGACTGCGACCAGGCCCTCAAGCTGGACCCGGACTATGCGAAAGCGTACAACAACCGGGGCAATGCCCTCGCCGACGCGAACCGCCGGGCCGAGGCCATCGAGGATTACGGCAAGGCGATCCTTCTGAAGCCGGACTTTCCGGAGGCCTACAACAATCGCGGCACCGCTTACGCCCAGATCGGCCGCCTCACCGAAGCCCTGCGGGATTTCGACAAGGCCATCGCCCTGAAACCCGATTACGCCGGCGCCTACGCCAACCGGGCGATGCTCCACTCGCAGAGGAAGGAATACGCCCAGGCGCTGGCCGACGTGAGAATGTACGAGAAGCTCGGCGGTCGGCCGGACCCCAATTTCCTCAGGGCGCTCAAGCAAGCTTCCGGCGGAGACTGAGCGGAAGCGGGCGGGATATTTCTGAAACGAGCATTTCCGCGCGGGATCAACTGGACGCGATCAGCGGCGTGCGATGCACTGCGCGGAATCCACTGTGCGGGATCAACGGCTATGCCGCAATGGGGTATACCATTATATGCTATACTGTAATATGGTATAGCGGGATAGCGAGGCCGCTGAACCGGAGCGGGCAATTCCGCGCAGGATCAACTGCGCGGGATGGTCGGCTCGGAATCCACTGCGCGAGATCCGCTGCGCAGGATCAACCGCGCAGGATCAACCGCGCGGGATCAACTGCGCGGGATCAGCCGCGCGGGTTCAACAGCACGGGATCAACCGCGAGCGATCAACTGCTATCCTGCAATACAGTATTCCGTAATACGGCATAGCCAGACAACGAGGTTGCTGAGCATGCGGAGCTGGCCGCCGCGGTCAGAAGACGGGCTGACGGGGCGCTGGCGGGATTCCCCGCTATGTCGCTACGTGGTGTACCACAATAAGGTATATCGCAATGCGACATAGCAGGATCGCGAGGTCGCTGAATGGGAAGAGGGGACCGTTGCAGGGCAAGAATGGAGTGAATGCGCTCTGAATGACGCGCGCACCCGCGTTGCGCTGACTCCCCTGGCAATGAAGCGTCTGCGCCTGTCGGGTGAAGTGCACAGCCGGGACGAACCAGCGGCATTGGAAACGGCGGTGAACTCGCCACACAAACGTCATGGGGAAACTCCCCCGCACCCGCTCGGTTGAAAGCCCGCGCTCATGCTGATAGCATAGAGGATTACGCGAAACGTTCTCTGCTCTGGGAGATGCAAAATGACGGCAAGACTCCGCGCGAGCGCCCGGACGGCGGGCCTTTTCTCAGCCTTTGTGATGATCGTTCTCTGCGGGTGCCGGTCGTCGGCGCCGTCTGTCGAAGACCTGCCGACGATGATCCACGACGCGCAGGAGCACGTGTTCCCGTCGCTGGTCTTCGTGAAGCCGATCCGCCAGTATGTCGCCTCCGGCGAACGCGTGCTGCAGCAGGTGTTCGGCAGCGGCGTCATCATCAGCTCGGACGGCTACGTGGTCACGAACAGCCACGTGGCGAACGAGGCCACCGAGATCAAGTGCGTGCTTTTCGACAGCGAGATGCTCCCCGCGCGGCTGGTCGGTCTCGATCAGGATACGGACCTGGCGCTCCTCCAGATCCAGTTGCCCGCCGGGCACGCTCCGCTGCCGGCGTGCGAATTCACCGATTCCGACCTGATCCAGCCCGGGCAGTTCGTGCTGGCGCTGGGCAGTCCGTTCGGGTTCACCCGGTCCATCTCGCTGGGCATCATCAGTTCCCCGCGCCGGTATCTCGACATCGCGCCGTACAACCTGTGGATCCAGACGGACGCGGCGATCAATCCGGGCAACTCCGGCGGGCCGCTCGTGGACGCGCGCGGGATGATCGTCGGCATTACCACCTTGCGCATCTCGCAGGGAGAGAATATCGGTTTCGCGATTCCCTCGAACACGGTCAAGCGCGTCATCGCCGAACTGCAGGCGAAGGGCAAGGTCGAACGCTCGTACAGCGGCATCGAGCTGGAGCCGCTGAGGGACTTCCTGCGCGACGTGATCACGCCGGGCGACGAAGGCGTGCTGGTCGGCGGCGTGCAGGAGAGCTCTCCGGCGGCCGCCGCCGGCTTGCAGGCGGGCGATCTGATCCTGAGCCTCAACGGCCTGCCGGTGCACGGCACGTTCCAGGAGGACATCCCCGACGTGCGCAACAGTTTCGCCTCGCTGGCGCCGGACACGCCGGCGAAGCTGGAGGTGCGCCGCGGACAGGAGACGATCGAGGTGAGCGTGTCGCCCATCCTCAAGCAGGCGGTCGCCTCCGAAGGGCTCGAACTGCCGATGTGGAACTGCAGCGTGCAGGAGATCAGCAAGTTCCGCACGCCGAACCTGGCCTACTTCGCCCCTCACGGCGTTTACGTCCTCGGCGCGCTGGGCAACGCGCGCGCCAGCGGGCTGCGCCCGGGCGACATCATCCTCTCGATTGACCACACGCCGATCGCGACGCCGGCGGACATTGAGGCATCCTACCGCCGCCTGAGCCGGCTCAACCTGGGCCGGCGCACGGCGCTCGTCGAGGTGCTCCGGTCCGGCTACCGGCATTTCATCGTCCTCGACTTCAACCGCGATTACAAACACACCGTCGAGTAACCGGGAGTTCAAAATGAAGGCGCTCACCTGTTTCCTCGCCGCCGCGCTGTTCGCCGCATCGGCCGCCGCACAGCAGGCCGCCCCGGTCGCTCCGGCCGAAGCGCCTGCCGCTTCGGCGACGGCGCCGGAGGTCGCTGCGCCCGCCGTCCCGGTCGCTCCGCCCGCCGCGCCGGTTCCTCCGGCGACGGCACCGGAGACCGCTGCGCCCGCTGTCCCGGCCGCTCCGCCCTCCGCCACGCTCGACGCCGCCATCAAGCTGGCCTATGAGACCCTGCCGTCGTGCATGGTCAGCGTGAAGGTCAAGGTGCTCGAGGAACGCGAAGCGCGCTACGAGGAGCGCTCGGGGATCGAGGCGATGTACGACGAAATCGTGCGCGAGCGCCTGCCGTTGCTCATCTCGGGCGTCCGCGTGAGCGCCGACGGCTTGGTCCTCATCCGCGATCCAAACCTGCCGCTCAAGCGCTACGAGGAGATCACCGCGACCGACGCCGCCGGCGCCGTCACGCCCATGCGCATCGCCGGCGTGTTGGAGCACTACGCCGCCGTCCTCCTCGAACCGGTCACGGCGCCAGCGCAGAAGCTGCCCTGCCTCACGTTCGAGAAAACCGACCTCCAGACCGGCGACCGGCTCCTGCTCGCCCAGCCGGCCTTCATCGAGGACGCGCTGGTCTTCGACGTGGACGAGACCTTCGCGTCGTCCGTCGCCGTCGAGGCAGAAGAGAAGCACCTCCAGTTGGTCTGGTGGCAGGAACCGACTTACAGTGAGGTCCTCTCGAACGCCGCCCCTGCGACCGCGCCGATCGTCTTCGACGACCGCGGCCGCCCCATCGGCATCGCGCTGGACAACAGCCTCTGGACGAGCAGCGACGGCTCCGACTCGTGGATCGGCACGCGGATCATGGCCGACGGCCGGCGGACGGCCGAGGCGCTGGCGGCGGTCTCGCAGAAGATCATCAGCGCCGCCCGCACCAGCGTCAAAGAGATCGAGATCACGTTCCGCAGCGACAGCCGTCTTCCGGAGACGATCCGGCTCGAAGAGGGCCACCTGACGGCGTACGGCCTGCTGCTCGACAAGGCCGGCACGATCTTCGTGCCGAGCGAGCTGGACCGGTTCACCGTGCGCAAGATTGACAAGATCACCCTGATCGAGGGGAACAAGCGGATTGAAACGCAGTTCCTCGGCTTGTTCCGCGATTTCGGAGGGTTCCTCATCAAGGCCAAGTCGGTCACCGGCGAACCGGCGACGCTCGTGGACGCGGGGCCGTTCCCGCGCGGCAAGATCTTCTTCTCGCTCAGCGTGCGCCGGCGCTACGGAGAGCGCTCCGACGAGGTCGAGTACAACCGCTACCTCGACGTCGCGAAGTCCTACAAGGAGTCGCGCTACCCGGTGCCGCGCAAGCCAATGCAGGCCGGCGATTTCCTCGCCGACGAGGAGGGCCGTCTGCTCGGCTTTTGCGCGCCCTTCCGCAGAGAGGACAAGGACGAAATCCTCGCCCGCCAGCGCAACTCGCAGGACCAGGTGCGGCAGACGCGGCCGTATCTCTTCACCGAGGTCGCCGCGGTGCTGCGCGCGCCGCAGGGACATTTCGACCCGTTCGCCCGGCCGATGTCGCGCAAGGAAGAGCTCCGGCCCGCCTGGCTCGGCGTCGAGTTCCAGCCGATGACCCCCGCGCTCGCGCGCGCGATGGATGCCGAGAGCGCCACGCGCGGCGGCGCCCGCGGCCTGCTGGTCACGGACGTCTACGACGCCTCGCCCGCCACGCGCAACGGCATCAAGCCCGGAGACATTCTGCTCTCCATCGGCCTGAGCGGCTTCGCCGGGGAGATTGACCTGTCGGTTCCTCCCGGCGGCGGCGAAGGCCGCAGGTCCGACACTCAAGGCCGCCTCTGGCGCCCGACGGTCAACTATCTGACGGCGCTGCTCACGCAGATCGGCCCCGGGCGCGAGGCGCACCTTCGGCTGCTCCAGGGGAAGAAGGAGAACACCCTCGACTTCACCGTGGAGAAGGCGCCGGACGACTTCGACAACGCCGACCAGTACCAGGAGACCTCGATCGGCCTGACGGTGCGCGAACTGACCTACGAAGTCCGCAAAGTGCTGCGGCTCGCGGCCGACGCGCCCGGCGTCGTCGTCAGCCAGGTCCAGAGCGGCAGCAAGGCGGCCGTGGCGCAGATCTCGCCGTACGAGATCATCTCCAGCGTCAACGGCCAGCCGGCAACGACGCTCCGGGAGTTCGAGCGCCTCGTCCGCGCCGCCCAGGCGACCGGAAAGATCGAGTTCTTGGTGGCGGACCTGGGCGTGATGCGCATCGTCGAGCTCGATATCCCCGTCGCCGTGCAATAGAACCCGCTTGAAAGACGCTGCGCACACGTCGTACTCGTCCTCGTCGTCGTCCTCGTCCTCGAACGGTAATTCTTGCTGGCCGAGGACGAGGACGAGAAAGTCGAGGACGAGGACGATTGCTTGCGGCGCCGCCGAACCCTGGAATTCGTGTGTCCTGCATTTTCTAGCTTGTGAAACCGGCCTTGAATCGCACGCCGGAAGAACTCAAAAGCCTTCTCCGTTCCTGCGTGCTCTGCCCGCACCTCTGCCGCGTGAACCGGCTGGCCGGCGAACTCGGCATCTGCGGGACCGGCGCGGAACCGGTGATCTCCTCCGCCGGCCCGCATTTCGGCGAGGAGCCTCCGCTGGCCGGCACGGGAGGCTCCGGGACGATCTTCTTCACCGGCTGCAACCTCGGCTGCGTCTTCTGCCAGAACTACGAGGCCAGCCACCTCCTTGACGGGCGGCGGATCAGCGAGGACGACCTCGCCGGGATCATGCTGGCCCTGCAGCGCGCCGGCTGCCACAACATCAATTGGGTCACGCCGACGCACCAGGTCCCGGCGATTTTCGCAGCGCTCGACACCGCCCGCGCCCGCGGCCTGCACCTTCCCACCGTTTTCAACTGCGGCGGATACGAGCGGCCGGAAATCCTGCGGCTGATCGAGGGCCAGGTGGATATTTACATGCCCGACGCGAAATTCCTCGCGCCGGAAATCGCCGCCCGGTACACCACCGCGCCCGATTACCCGCAAGCGATGAAGTCCGCCCTGCTCGAGATGCACCGGCAGGTCGGCGATCTTGAAATCCGCGGCGGGCTCGCCGTCCGCGGCCTGCTCGTCCGGCACCTCGTCATGCCCGGCGGCACGGACGAATCCATCGCGATCCTCGACTTCATCGCGCGCGGGATTTCGCCGAACACGTACGTCAACGTCATGGACCAGTATCACCCCGCCGGCCGCGCGCGCGACTTCCCTGAACTCGCCCGGCGCGTCACGCGTGAGGAATACCTACGCGTCCGCCGCCACGCCGAAAAGCTCGGCCTGCGCGTCGCCGATTAGCTTCGCGGCATCGGAAATGTGCATTGACACCTCGCGTTCCGGTCCATAGAATTCATTTTCGTTCTTTGCGACTTTGCAACTCTGCGTCTTTGCGTCTTTGCGTGAGACACGTAGTCGTCAAATTGTCGTCAGGAGACGGCGATGGGCTATCTTCTCGGGATTGACGTCGGGACCTCCGGCGCAAAAACGCTTCTCTGCGACGACCGCGGCAGAATCCTGGCGAGCGCCACGAAAGAATATCCCGCTTCCCACCCGAAACCGCTCTGGTCCGAGCAGAACCCCGAGGACTGGTGGCGCGCCACTGTCGCCGGCATCCGCAGCGTCCTCCAATCGGCCGGTGTCAAGGGCGGTGAAGTTCAAGGGATCGGCCTGAGCGGCCAGATGCACGGCGCAGTGCTCCTGGACAAGTCCAACCGCGTGCTGCGGCCGGCCATTCTCTGGAACGACCAGCGCACCGGCGAGGAGTGCGAGGAGATCACGCAGAAGGCGGGCGGCCGTAGGCGGCTGATCTCGCTGGTCGCCAACCCGGCCCTCACCGGCTTCACCGCCCCGAAAATCCTCTGGGTCCGCAAGCATGAGCCGAAGGTGTATGAGCGCGCGAAGAAGGTCCTCCTCCCGAAGGACTACATCCGCTTCCGGCTCAGCGGCGAATTCGCGACCGAGGTGTCCGACGCGTCCGGCACGCTGCTGCTCGACGTGCGCCGCCGGCGCTGGTCGGGCGCGCTGCTCTCCGCGCTCGGCATCCCGCGCGACCTGCTGCCGGATTGCTTCGAATCCGAGGAAGTCTCGTCGGTCGTCTCCGCCGAATCCGCGCGCGCGCTCGGCGTACGGCCCGGCCTGCCGATCGTCGGCGGAGGCGGAGACCAGGCCGCCGGCGCCGTCGGGAACGGCATCGTCCGCGCCGGCGTCATCTCCGCCACGCTCGGGACCTCCGGCGTCGTCTTCGCCTTCGCAGACGAGGTCCAGATTGACCCGCTCGGCCGCGTCCACACCTTCTGCCACGCCGTCCGCGGCAAGTGGCACGTCATGGGCGTTATGCTCTCCGCCGGCGGATCGTTCCAGTGGTACCGAAACAACCTCGCCGATGCGGAACGCGCCGAGGCCGCGCGCCGGAAGAAAGACCCGTACGACCTCCTCTGCGCCGAGGCGGCCCGGGCGCCGGCGGGATCGGAAGGGCTTTTCTTCCTGCCGTACCTCACCGGCGAGCGGACGCCGCACGCGAACCCGCACGCGAAGGCCGCGTGGATCGGCCTCACCGCGCGGCACGGCAAAGCGCACATGATCCGGTCGCTGCTCGAGGGCGTCACGTATGGAATGCGGGACTCGCTCGAGATCATTCAGGGGATGGGCGTGCCGGTCCGCGAAATCCGCGTCAGCGGCGGCGGCGCGCGGAGCCGGTTCTGGCGTCAGATGCAGGCGGACGTTTTCGGGCAGACCGTCAAGACCATCAACGCCTCGGAAGGACCCGCGTTCGGCGTCGCGTTACTGGCCGGCGTCGGCACCGGCGCGTTCAAGGACATCCGCGAGGCGTGCGACTCCTGCATCCGCATCACCGCCGCCACGCGCCCGAAGCCGCAGGCCGTGCGCCTCTACAACCGGAACTACCCCATGTTCCGGAAGCTCTATCGTTCGCTGGAATACGACTTCACGGAACTGACGCGCCTGTCGGCAGGTGTTTGAAGGATGCAGGCTGCATAACGGTCGAGTCGTCTGTTGGAATACGGCTGATTCTTATTGCCCCAGTGCCAATGAGAACGAGATGGCAGCGGCCACTTCAGCCATGCGCGACTCTGATAACGTGGCGATCCGGGGGCCGATCCGGCCTTTGGAAACAGTCTGCAGATGATCGCAGTTGACGGCACAGTCCCGGAGCAAGCCATCTGTCTTGCCCAAAAGCACCTCGCTTGGGATATCCCGCACGATCGTTGTAATAGGCGCGACCGTTACCTCTCCCAGATAGTCCATGACGGAATCACGCGTCAGAAGCAGCACGGGCCGGCTCTTGTCCGGGTGGGCGAACTTGTACCAACAAACCTCGCCCCGTCTCATTCATCACCCCACTTCTGTTCCTTGTGCCACACGCTGAACTCTCCCTTGGATACGGGCTTCCGAAGGTATCCGCGGCGATGCCTTTGCTCGAGCTTCTGCATTCTCGCGCTCGCGATCGCACGCTGGAGCGCTTCACGCGTGAAGGCCGATCGCGTGGTACGCAATTCCTTCGTCAATTGGTCCACCGCGTGCAGAAGATCTTCATCCAAAGTCATTTGCACTGTCTTCATATCCGGAATCCTATCTATGTTGATTTCTATAGCTATTGTACTCCACATAGCTGCGCATGTCAATTGTTCGTTGCGATTTTCTGCTGCCTTCGGCCGTCACTATCCACTCCGCACTCTGCACTCCGCATTCCGCACTCTCAATCCTCCGCCGCCCAGACCTGCAGTCCCTGGCAGCGGCCGATGTCAATCTTGGCGCGGTAGGCGATGGCTTCGGGGAACTCCTTCTCGATCATCGTCAGGACGGCTTTCTGGGTGTTGCGCGCGCAGATGACGACGGCGGTGCCGCCGGCGCCGGCGCCATTGAGCTTGAAGCCGATGCCGCCCAGCTTGGCGGTGCGCCGCTGGAGTTCGTCCACCTGCGGAGTGGTGATGCTGCTGTCGAGTTGCTTCTGATACTCCCAGTTGCGGTTGAGCGCATCGGCGTAGGCCGCGAGATTCCCGCGCATCAGCGCCTCCGCACCCAGTTCCGCGGTGGTGTCGAGGCTGTCGAAGGCGCGCAGGACGCGCGGTTCATTCTTCTCGAAATTGGCGATGACGCGCTTATGTGTGGCGCTGGAGAAATGCGACTTGCCGGTGTAGACGACCAGCATGTTCGCCTCGAGGTCGCACAACGTCGCATCGGAGATCGGCAGCGGCGTCACGCGCGCGTCCGGATAGTTCACCTCGATGAAGTTGATCCCGCCGAACGCCGCCGCCAACTGGTCCTGCACGCCGCATTCGAGCTTGAGCAGCTCCGTCTCGAGCCGCTGCGCGTTCGAGGCGATCCGGTTCGGCAGCAGCAGGCGTCCCTCGTGCCGATAGAGCGCGCCCAGCGTCGCGACCGCGAGCGCGGCGGACGAGCCGAGCCCGGACGCCGGCGGCGCCTCGGACCGGACGATCAGCTTGAGCCCGCCGGAGGCGCCCACGCTTCCGATCGCCGCCTTGAGCAGCCCCAGCGCGCCGGCGTACTCCATTTCGCGCGCGCTCCGCACGTGCTCCGTGCCGCCCATATCGTGGCTCTCGATCCGGTAGCCGCTCTCCTCCATCGGCACCAGCGAGACGTAGGTGTACAGGCGGATGGCCATGTTCAGCACTTTCCCGGAGGAGAAGAGCCGCGTGTCGCGCCATCCGCCCAGGTCCGCGTTCCGCACCGGCGCCCGCGCCATGATGATCTTAGCCATGCCGCTCGCTCCTCTTCTTGACAATCGTCCTCGTCCTCGAATCCATCATTCCTCATCCGCCCTTCCGAGCAAACCACAGCAGCGGAACCTTCCGCCCGTTCAGGTCCACGTTTCCACCGCCGCCCTCAGCGCGCTCGAAGCCGAGCGCGCAGGCCTCGTGAAGTTTCCAGTCGTCCCCATCGCAGATCAGCATGCGGCATGCGCAGCCCGATGCCGACTCGATCTCCGCCAGCCAGCTCGCCACGAAGCCGACGGCTTCCACAGAATAATCCGGATGCCAGAGAAAGTCCACGGAAAACCCGGCGTCCGGCGGCGCGACTGGGCGCGCGAGCGCGCTGGCGACGGGCCAGCCCAGGTCATTTCGGAGGACCGCCCATTTACCCGCCGGCTCGATGCTCTTCCACAAGTCCTGGAAGATGCGCACGCAGCGGCGCGGCTCGGCGACGCGCGCCGAAGGCAGCCCGATGCCCGAGTCCGCGAGTATGCACGGATGTTGGAGAAGGTAAAGCGGGACGATGGAGGCCATGTCGCCCCATGAATCCGGATGCGCGGCCACGGGTCGCCCGGGCGCGAAGCCTTCATCTTGCCGAGCCTCGCGCGCGGACCGGCAGAAGACGTGTCCGGCGAGCAGCCGGAAGCCGAGCCGCTCGTAGATGCGCCGCGCGGCGGGATTACTGGTGCCGAGGTAGAGGAAGCGGCCGCCGGCGGAGTCGAATCGCTCGCAGGCCGCGCCCACGACCGCCGAGGCAAGGCCCTGCCCGCGATACGCCTCGGCCGTCGCGACGCCGCCCATGACGGCCATGTCCGGAAGATTGCGGTCCCATCCGCTCCAGCAGGACGCGAGCACCGAGTCGCCGCCGAGCCCGAGGCCGACAATGAAGCAGGCTTCCTCGGAGAATTCCCCGAGGAGGCTGGCGTGGAGATATTCCTCCACGAGGAAACGCGCCACGAATGCCGCGACGCGCCTTGCCTCCTCGGGCGGCAGCGGCGGCTCCACGCAGCGGATCGCCGCCTCGACGCCGCCGGGCAGGCGGAGACGCGAGTCCTTCAAGGGCGCCGGTCCTTCGGGCATGGCGCGCTACACCGGGCGGAGTTCGGGGTTCGATTCTCTGCGCATCACGATGCGGCACTTCCAGCGCGCGTCGTCGGTCTCGGGGAAATCCGTCCGGCAATGCACGCCGCGGCTCTCGTCGCGCTGCAGCGCCGCCTCGGCGATCAGGCG
>Ga0209415_10018636_pt1 | contig 10937 bp, 11 predicted proteins | sample PeaSoiSIISIP2007_FD_187696 | JGI IMG/M metagenome (GOLD analysis project Ga0209415, IMG submission 187696) | Peat soil microbial communities from Weissenstadt, Germany - SII-SIP-2007 (SPAdes) (version 2) | ecosystem: Environmental > Terrestrial > Soil > Wetlands > Peat | place: Germany... | reverse complement strand
CGCGATAACCGTCGGCATCCTGCGCACTTCAGTTGTCGCTGGCCCGGACAGCGGTGGCCAGTATCGCATCCACGCGCGAGCCCTTGTCCGGAATGCTTCGCGACAGCTCGAGCAGGCATCCCACCTGCTCTCCCACAGTGGTGAGCAGTTCCATTTCCCCGCCGGTGTGCGAATGGGGATCGCGATGCTGGACGTTGATAACGCCTACCACGCCATTGCGCGAGACGATGGGCGTCGACAGGAATGCCTCGAAGGTGTCCTCGGGAAGCTCGCTGAACATCTTGAAGCGAGTATCGTGATAGGCCTCGCGGGAAATCGCCAGCAGGCGGCGTTCCCGCGCCACCCAGCCGGTCAGACCTTCGCTGAGTTTCAGCCGGACTTTGCCGATGGATTGCGGATGCGCCGCGTTCGAGGAGCAGAGGATCAGCTCGTCGTTTTCGAGCAGATAGAGCAGGCAGGAATCGCAGTCCATGAACTCAACAACGAGCTGGACCACGGCGTCGAGCGACTGACGAAGCCCTGCGTCGCGCACCATGAAGCGGCTGATTTTCTGCAACAGGCGCAATTGTTGCTCCTGGTGCTCGAGACGCTGCTCCAGCTCCCTGACGCGGTTCACAAGGACGATTATCCCACGAGCAAGCGCGCGCGAAATCTCAGCTATCCGGTAATCCGGAAGTCTCTCAGTTTTTCGAGTGCGGCTTCCTGCACCTCAACGCCGTGAACGTCGGCCATGCTCGGGCCGTGGTGCAGACGCTCGCTCAGTTCGTCGTGGTCGGCATGTGAACCAATGGCGTACACTTCCACGCCGCCGTCGTCGAGATTGCGGACCCAGCCGATGATGCCGAGCCGCGCCGCGGCGTGTTGCACAAAATAACGATAGCCGACGCCCTGCACCCGGCCGTGCACCCGATACCGGCGAGCGATCTGCATTAGACTGAAACAGTATAAGTCATGTCCTTTCCGGTTCATCGTATGCGGCGCGTCCGCTCGAACGCCGCGCTGCGCTCGCTGATTCGCGAGACGCGGCTGGCGCCGGCACAATTCATCCTCCCGTTGTTTGTCTGTCCCGGTGAGGGTGTGCGGCGTGAAATCGGCTCCATGCCCGGCAACTTCCAGCTCTCCATCGACGAGCTGGTGAAGGAGTGCGAGCAGGCACAGAGGCTGGGCATCGGCGGCGTGATTCTCTTCGGCATCCCGGAGGTAAAGGATGAAATGGCCTCCGGCGCATATGCCGAGAGCGGCATCGTCCAGCGGGCCGTCCAGGCGATCAAATCCGGAGTTCGCGATCTGCTGGTGATCACCGACGTATGCAACTGCGAGTACACCAGCCACGGTCACTGCGGCTACGTGGTCAACAACGATGTCGACAACGATACGACGCTGGAGTGGCTGGCGCAATCGGCGGTTTCGCATGCCCGCGCCGGCGCCGACGTGGTAGCGCCCAGCGACATGATGGACGGACGAGTGGCCGCCATTCGCAAAGCTCTGGACGCGAACGGCTTCACCAACACGCCGATCCTGTCCTACGCGGCAAAGTACGCATCGGTATTTTACGGTCCGTTTCGCGAGGCCGCGGAATCGGCGCCGCAGTTCGGCGATCGGCGCAGCTACCAGATGGACCCGGCTAACGGGCGGGAGGCGATGCGCGAGATCGAGCTTGATGTGGAAGAGGGAGCCGACATGATTATGGTAAAGCCGGCGATGCCTTATCTCGATATCATCCGCATGGCTCGCGACCTCTTCGATCTGCCGCTGGGCGCTTATCAGGTGAGCGGCGAATTCAGCATGCTGGAGGCGGCCATCCGCAATGGCTGGCTGGACCGGAATCGCGCCATACTCGAATCGCTCACAAGCATCCGGCGGGCCGGCGCCGACTTCATCCTGACCTACTTCGCGAAGGAAGCGGCACAGCTCCTCTGAGGATTTCTTGACCCAACTGAAAGCAGTCATATTCGACTACGGGAACGTTCTGTGCCTGCCGCAGCCGGCAGACTACATGGCGGCCATGGCTCGCGTGGCCGGCATTGAGAACGAGGAAATGCATCGGCTTTACTGGCTGTCTCGCGTACCGTTCGACCGCGGCGATCTGAGCGTGGACTCCTATTGGAACGCTTTGGCCGCCGAGGCGAGCCGCAGCCTCACGGCGGGCCAGTTGGCCGAAATCATCCGCCTGGACAATGAAAGCTGGGCGCAGCCCGATCCCGTGATGCTGCGCTGGGCGGCCCGTCTGCGCTCCAGCGGAATTCGCACTGGGGTGCTCTCCAACATGCCGATCACGCTGCGCGAGTATCTCACCGCGCATGCGCGCTGGCTCGACGACTTCGACCACCGGACGTTCTCCTGCGACGTTCGGCTGGCGAAACCGGAACCGGGCATCTATGAGCACTCGCTGCGCGGACTCGACGTTGCCGCCGCGGACGCGCTGTTTCTGGACGACAAGGAAGCCAACGTGGAGGGCGCGCGGCGGCTGGGCCTGCACGGCCTGCTATTTCGTTCGCCCGCACAGGCGCGCGACGCGTTAAGCGGGGCTTTCACCCTCCCGGACCTCTATTTGTGACCCCGATTCGCCGCCCGGCAACAGAAAACATTTGCGTCTGTCTCTGTTTGCCGATAAAGTGTATCTCATAAGGAACCTGACGGTTTCTGCTGCAGGCGCGTGTTCGTTGCATCATGAGCCGTACCGTTGAGAGCCGCCAATCCGGACAGAGCGATCAGGAAGTTCAGACTTTACTCGCGCAAAAGCTGGTGGCCCTGATCAACGAACGGGAACGGGAGCTGACCCGCGTTTCGCGTGTTCTGCACGACAAGGTAGGTCAGGTGCTGAGCGCGGTGGGTTTGCAGCTCGATGTCATGCGCATGGATTTTGAGAACCAGGCGCCGGGAATCGGTGAGCGCACGGCGGAAATGCAGCAGATGCTCGAGGAAGTGATCGGAGAGCTGCGCGGCCTCAGCTACGAGCTGAATCCCTCGGTGGTGGAGCGCGCGGGTCTTCCGTTTGCGCTGAATCGGCTGGTGGGACGCTTCCGCGAGAGCTATCGCGGTACCCTGCGCCTGTTTGTCGATTCGGCGGCGCGCGTCCCCGAGCACAGCGCCGCCACGTTTTACAAGCTCGCCGAGTTCGCACTGGACAACGTCGTACAGCATTCCGAGAGTACGTATGCGGAAGTGCTGGTGCGGCAGGTGCGCGACCGGTTTGTGCTCGAAGTCCGGGATAACGGCCGCGGCTTCGAGGTTGTCGAAACCATCGACAACGTGCAGGGCGGACTGGGCTTGTTGTTGATGAAATATTACGCGTCGCTGGAAGGCATGCGGTTGACCATCCACAGCCTCGCCGGAAAGGGTACCATCGTGAAGGCGAGTTGTCCGGCGCGGAGCAAGTAACCATGGCGTTCAATGTTCTGCTGGTAGACGACCACAAGATCATGCGCGACGGGATCCGCGCGATCCTGCGCCATAGCGAAGAATTCACCATCATCGGCGAGGCCGACAACGGCTCGGAGGCGGTGCAAATCTGCCGCCGCAAAAAGCCGGAGATCGTGCTCATGGATATCGGACTTCCCGGCCTGAACGGAATCGAGGCCACGCAGGAGATTCTCCGCCACGTGCCGGACACCCGCGTGATTATCCTGTCGATGTATGACGACGAGCACTCTGTAGTCAGCGCGATCCGCTCCGGGGCGCGCGCATTCGTGTTGAAACGTGCGTCCGACAACGATCTGGTGGATGCCCTGCGTACGGTGGCCAAGGGCGGCTCGTATCTCAGCCCGCAGGTGTCCGACCGGCTGCTGCACCGCATTCAGCGCGGCGATCTGGAATCGAAACCCGCTTCTTCCGCCCTCGATGGCCTCTCGCCGCGCGAGCTCCAGGTGCTGCGTTTGGTGGCCGAAGGCAAAACGAGCAAGGAAATCGCGGTGATGCTCGACCTGGGCCTGCAGACCGTTCGAAGTTATCGCAAAACCATGATGAAGAAGCTCGGGGTGAACAACGTGGCCGGTTTGACGCAGCTCGCGCTCTCCGCCGGGTTGACGCATTTCACGGGCAACGGCGCGCCCGCGGAGTGACCGCAGAGCCTGAGGACGATGGAGACGCAGTGGGGGCAGCAGCCGGTTGCCGACGCGCACGTTCATTTCTTTTCGCACCGCTTTTTCGAGGCATTGGCAGCGCAGAAGCAGGTTTCCGTGGATGCACTGGCTGGGTTGCTCGGCTGGCAGCTCCCGCTCCCCGAGCCGGAGGCGCTCGCTGAAAGCTGGGTCGAGGAACTCGACCGCCACCACGTGGAACGTGCCGTACTGATCGCCAGTGCGCCCGGCGACGAAGATTCCGTGATTGCCGCCGCGCGGCGCTTCCCCGACCGGTTCTACGCCTGGGCGATGGTGAATCCCTGCGCCGCGGATGCCGCCGAACGCGCAGCGCGCTTACTGGATTCCGGCCATCTGCATGGCTTCTGCTTCTTCCCGGCCATGCATCGCTACTCCATTCAGGACGAGCGTGCGATCCGGTTGATCGAGTTGCTTGACGCCCGGCGCGGCGTTGCGTTCGTCCATTGCGGCGTGCTGACGGTCGGCGTGCGTGCCAGGCTCGGCCTGCGCTCGGATTTCGATCTCCGCTTCTCCAATCCTGTGGACGTGCATGCGGTGGCGCTGCGTTTTCCCGAAGTCCGCTTCGTCATCCCTCATTTCGGCGCGGGTTATCTCCGCGAAGCGCTGATGGTGGCGGATCTTTGCCCGAACGTGTATCTCGACACTTCCAGCACGAACAGTTGGGTGCGCTATGAACCGGAAGCGGTGGATCTGCGGGTGGTTTTCCGGCGCGCGCTCGGCGTTGTCGGCCCATCGCGTCTCTTGTTCGGCACTGATTCCTCCTTCTTCCCCCGTGGGTGGCAGAGGCAGATCTTCGAAGCGCAGGCGAAAGCGCTCTACGAGCTTGGTGTGAGTGGGAGTGACGCCGCGCGGATCCTCCACGACAACTTGATTCATCTCTTTGAGTGAGACGTTCTCTTCCAGTGAGAGCCGTTGCGGCGGCACCGCACTTGACCGTTAGACGCTATGAATCTCGGTCTTATATGGATACCAGGAACGCCGGCGCCTTTCGTATATCCCTCGGCGGGCAATCCGCGCGTTGCCGTTTTGCAGCCTGGATTTCGGGAAACCCGGCAGGTGCGATATTTCGCTCGTATCGACGACGAAGCAGCGCTCCGGTTCGCGCCGGAGGTGCTGGCCGGAACGGCGATCCAATTGCGCCGCATCGCGACGAGCAATCGGGCGACTACCGTGCGCAATGCCGTGGTCGTGTTCACGCGGGAGGGCGACCTCGGTCTTACCGAGTATGATCGCGACATGTTTTGGGACGTCTTCGGCGTGCCCGCTTTCGAGCTGTACCTGAGCCTGCGCAATCGGCTGATCGCCACCGAATGCGACGCCCACGAAGGCCTGCATATTCGCGTATCGTCGGCACGGCGAGAAGGCTGGATTCGGGACTCGTCGCTATGCGCCTGCGGCGACGCGCGCCCTCGCCTGATGCCGGGACCTGAACTCATCACTGCCGGGCTGAAGTTCTGCGAACATCGACCCTGAGCCGTGGCCCGCAGAGGGCGGTCTTCGAGCCGGGAATGCCCAGCGACTCATAGTACGATCAGAAAAGCCGGGGATGTGGCGGAACTGGCAGACGCACTGGATTTAGGTTCCAGCGGTTAACAGCCATGAGAGTTCGAGTCTCTCCATCCCCACCATCGTGCTCTCCTCTGGCGCGTCGGATTGGGCCACCTGAAGTCACGTTCCCGGGGAAAGTGCGTCTCGTCGGTGCCCGCGCGATCCCAGGCGGTGCCTACAAAGAACCGTGTCGCCGCATTCCGATGGCCACGCAGATCCACGCCACGGTCAGGAAAGCGGATGACACAGCCATAGCCGCGAACACCTCAGAGATGCTGCCCAGGAGCGCCTGTTGGTCAAGGCCGTGACGGCTCAGCCCGATGGCGCCGTTTGTAACTCCCAGAGCGCCCGTGCAGAAAGCCGCGAATATGCCCGCTAAGGTGAGCGGCCGCATGTACGACAACCGCCGCTCGCTGGGGCGGATTGCAAACCAGATTCCGGCCAATGTCGGGGTGAAGGAGATCAGCATCCCGAGCATAGCCGCATAACTTACGCCGTGAAGTGGATTCATAAGAACCTCCTACACTTGGAATAACGGCGAAGGGGGCTGAGCGTGACATTGTCACGATTTGGCCCGCGCTGCGTTATGAGTGAGATGGATCGAGCGGTCGAGTTGTCGCTGCTGCACCGTCTGCGCGACGCCGACACGGGCGCATTCGATCAGATCTACGACACGTTCAACGCTCGGCTTTATAGTTTCCTGGCGCGATTGTCCGGCCGCCGCGACATCGCGGAAGATCTTGTTGAAGAGACCTGGTTGCGATTGGTTTCCGCAAGCGCAACCCTGGCCCCGGATACGCGCCTCGCTCCCTGGCTGTTCACGGTCGCGCGCAACCTCTACGTCAGCTACTGCCGTTCAAGAGGCCGCGAGCAATCCTACACTTCGGACGTTCTCCTTTTGTGGCCCGATCGGCTATCGCCGTCACCGTTCGACTCGGCTTTGTCGAACGAGTCCGAAGGCCGCCTGAAAGCAGCCCTCGCTGATCTTCCGGTGAAGTACCGCGAAGCGCTGCTGCTCGTCGGGGTCGAGGGACTCCGGCCGGCCGAAGCGGCTGCCGCATGCGGCATCAGTTCGGAAGCCTTCCGCCAGCGGCTCAGCCGGGCGCGCGCACAGCTCTCGGAGAAATGGCACCGCGAACCAAAAGAGGCAACTCTATGAACCCAGACGACTCGCTTATGGATGCGCTGGCCAGTTTGCCGGAATCGTCACCGAGCCCGCGCCGGGAAGAGGCCGTGCGCGTCCGGTGCCACGAGGCACTGAGGCACCGTGCGAGCAAGCAAGCCCGAGCGGCGCAGCGGAAACGGTTCGCAGGCTGGTGCTTCGACGCGAGTGCCGGGTTAGCCGTCGGTGCCTATCTCGCAATCGTACTGCAAGCGGCCTTGCGGCTTGCGCTGGGAGGGTAACACCGAGGCCGGGCTGAGCCTCAGGCCCAATTCACGGCGGCGGATCGAACCAGCGTCGGTCCGGGCATGGCGCCGGCCGTGCGGACCGCGCACAACTCGCCGATCAGGCTCCCGGCCCAGCGGTAGATGTTGCGCTCTTTCACCATGGCGCGCATGCGCTGCATGCGAATCGCCCGCTCCTCCGGAGACATTTCGAGGGCCCGGTGAAGCGCCCGCGACAGCTCTTCCGTGTCGTACGGGTTGACCTGCAGCGCATCCACGAGTTCGTGACTGGCTCCCGTGAAACGGCTGAGCACCAGTACGCCCTGGTCATCGCCGCGCGCGGCGACGAATTCCTTCGCCACCAAATTCATCCCATCGTGAAGCGAGGTCACCAGGCAGACATCGGCGGCGCGGTAGTAAGGCAGGATCTCCTCGTGGCTGTGCTGGCGCGTGAGCAGGACAATCGGCTTCCAGCTCCCGTTCTGAAAACGCCGATTGATGCGCTCGGCTTCGTCGATCACTTCCTGCATCAGGTTCTGGTAACGCTCAATGGACGTTCGGCTGGGCGAGCCGATCTGCACAAACGTGAATTCGTTGCGATAGGCGGGGCAGGTCTCAAGGAACCGCTCGATGCCGCGGAAGCGCTCGGGAATTCCCTTGGTGTAGTCGATGCGGTCCACCCCAACTCCCATGAAGGTCGCGCGCACACCCAGTCCGGCGAGGAGTTCGGCACGGTCAAGGTGCGGCAGTTCGCCGAACGGAACGGCCGATCCCTCGCGATCCATGGAAACGCTGATGGGAAAAGGCTGGACCAGGGTACGGTGCCCTTCGCGGGTCACCGACGAGTGTTCCCGGTCAATCCGGCTTTCCAGCGTTCGATCCACGGTGTCGAGGAAGTTGGTGCAATGCGACTGGATATGGAATCCGATCAGATCCGCCCCGAGAAGACCATCCACCAGCTCACGCTGCCACGGACAGATGCCGAAAGCCTCCGGGTTCGGCCACGGGATGTGCCAGAAGATGGCCAGCCGGACATCGGGGCGGCGGTGCTTGATCATCCGTGGCAACAAGGCGAAATGATAGTCCTGCACGAGTATGACCGGGTTCTCCTCTCGCTCAATTTCGTCCAGGACAGCTTCCGCAAATTGCTCGTTGACGGCCCGATAGGCGTCCCAATCGCTGCCACGGAAAATTGGGCGGGTGTGCGCGATGTGACACAGTGGCCATAAGCCTTCATTGGAGAAACCAAAGTAGAACCCACGCTCGAGCTCCGAATCCAGCCACACGCGGCGCAGCGTGTACTCGCTGTGTTCCGGAGGCACGCGCAGGCGCGAATCGTCGCTGGTTGTTTCACGGTCGGCGTCGCCGGTGGCTTGGGCGATCCACGTGCCGTCGCACGCGCACAGAACGGGTTCGAGTGCGGTTACCAGACCGCTTGCCGGTACTCGGTACTGAATGCCTTTGTCGGTATGAACGTGTTCGTAGGGTTCCCGGTTGGAGATGACGAAGAGGTGATCGTCTCCCAGACGCCCTCGTATGAACACGCGAAGGCGGTCCGCCGTCCAGTTCGATTCGGCCGACTCGCGGAGCCAGGCCTCCCGCTCGGCCGCGGCGCGCGCGGCCACAAGGCTCGAGGCCAGACGCGATGCTTCCAGCGCGAGCGGCTCGAAATCGCCCCGTTCCGGCGCGTGTGGCGGCCCCGGCGCCGCGCCAGTGCGCAACAGGCGAAGCCATTCCGTAGTGCGCTTCAGCGGTTGCCGCATGCTCAGACGAATCGTCAACAGTGTGATGAAGCCGATCAGAGCCGTTTGGATCGCGATGCCGATCAGAGCGCGGCGCCAGAGTGCGGCGGTTTGCTGGCCGATATAGGCGGTGTCGTGAAATATCGAAAGCACTCCGATGACCGCCGGGTCCTGGCGCAGGGGCATGGCAATCACGTGAACCGGGTCGCCTGCGAGCGCGACGAAGTCCGCGTGTGTCAGTCCGTCCTGAATCGTTTGGCGAATGGGCGCCGGATACTTGTCGAGCCGTGGCGTAAGCTGGGAGCTAATCGCGAGCGGAGCTCCCGTCTTATCGAGGACCGCGACACCGGCAATTTGTTCCCGGTGCTCGAATTGATCGACGAGCTGCTGGAGTCTGCGATACGAACGCTCTTCCACCAGCGGCTGCGCGGACTTGGCCAGAGTCTCCGCCAGCACCAGCGCATGGCGCTCCAGTTCGCGGTTCAGGCCGCGCCGATTCGCTCTGGTCTGGAACCATGCGAAGGTCAGGGAAACCAGGGCGACGCTGGTAATCAGCGATAGTGACAACCGAAGAGTCAGGCGCATGGATTGTGTGAGGGCCGCGTCCGGAGAGAAGGGCAACTCGAAGGCCACACCCCGTGGCGCCTGTATCCATTTGAAATAGTTGAAATTGCCGTCGTTCCGGCGGCGCGGCGTGGTGCCCGCGCGAGGGAGCGCCAGGAAGTTTTTGCCAGCCGGTTCATGCCGGATTCGCGGGCGCCGCGAGGATGCGGTGGACCATCCTGAGCGGGGTATTCACGCCCTCCGGCCGATCGCGCACCTGTTCTCTTATCGCCTCCAGCGCCCGTTCGAGGAGAAAGGCGTCAATCAGGAGCCGCAGGTCCCCGCGATTCCCGGGCAGTATCGAGGCCGGCCCAATTGCCTCAAAATAACCGTTCAGAAGCGTCGCTCCGACCCATCGGAACCAGTAGGCGGCCAGCGATTCCAGATCGGGCGCGATCTCGGGGCGATGCTTCACACCGGGAACCCCGTCTTCGAATACAGCATCCGCCGCGTACTGTAGCGACATCAGCAGGCACGCCAGATCACGTAGTGCACAGCGTTTGATGCGGCGCTCGCTCAGGGGGCGTTCGGAGAGTCCTTCAAAACCGACAAAAACAAAATCCTTGCCGGTATGGAGGATGCGGGCCAGGCGCAGGTCGCCGTGCACGCGAATTCGCGACGCGCGAATGGGCCGGTAGGCGATTCCGCGGAATCTGCTCAGCAATTGCTCCGGCTGATCGAGCAAAGCCTGCACTCCCATCCGAACAGACTCCGGCAGGTCGCTCAATCGGAGCCGCAGAAGCTGAAAGACCTGGTTGGCCAGAGACACGAATCCGTAGTGCAGTGCGTGGCGGTAATGATCGGTGAACGCCTCCGGGGCGAACGCAGGTTCGGTCGAATCGGCGCTGAGGGCCAAATGGAGCTCGGCGGTTCGGCGTCCCATCAGTTCCGCTGCATCCAGATAAGCGCCGATCATTTCATGGACGTGGGACGGGGGCTCGCTGCTTTCAGGATCGAGAAGGTGCTGGTTCGTTTCGGTCTCTATGTCCTCGGCCCGCTTGCGCGCGAGTGCGGCCTCAAAGTACTGGCTCAGCGTATCGAGCGTATACTGCCAGGCGTCCCCCTGGTTCTCAACGAACGCGTGGAGTGCCGCTACGGTGGTGGGCTCTCCACTGCCTTTCCGGTACTCAATTGTCCCCGCGAGAGGCGCGGCGTGTTCGAAGCCGCGCTCGGTCAGGAACGAGCCGATCTCGACTTCCGGGTGAACGCCGGCCTCGACGCGGCGGTAGAGCTTCAGAAAGAAACGGTTGCCATAAGTTATGGAGGTGTTGGTTTGCTCCGCGTTGCAAACCTCCGAAGCGAGCTCCGGGTGGCTTGGGCCCCAGATCCCGCGGAACGCACGAGTGTGCGCGCCCACCAGTTCCCCCGCGCGCCCGTGAAAACGGCGCCTGCGCGCGATGGCCCCCAGGAGAGCGTTGCGGAACGCCGCATCCCAAACCGCGCTGTACAACACTCCCCGGGAGCCGTCCGGCGCCTCCATCTCTGATACGGAAACGTCGGCCAGACCGGATTTAGCCTGCTCGGCGGCTTCTCCTGTGGTTACCGACCCGGGCATCAC
>Ga0209415_10018635_pt1 | contig 10938 bp, 9 predicted proteins | sample PeaSoiSIISIP2007_FD_187696 | JGI IMG/M metagenome (GOLD analysis project Ga0209415, IMG submission 187696) | Peat soil microbial communities from Weissenstadt, Germany - SII-SIP-2007 (SPAdes) (version 2) | ecosystem: Environmental > Terrestrial > Soil > Wetlands > Peat | place: Germany... | reverse complement strand
CGGAATCCGGATCTGCACGATCGCGCCGGGCACCTTCGACACCCCGATGCTGGCCGGGCTTCCCGATCCTGCGCGCAAGGCGCTCGAGGCGACGATCCCGTTTCCGTCGCGGCTGGGCCGTCCCGCGGAGTTCGCGGCACTGGCACGCCATATCGTGGAGAACTCGATGCTCAACGGGGAGACGATCCGGCTCGACGGCGCCCTCCGGATGGCGCCGCGCTGACCTCCGGCTCTCTTTCCTGGAGTTGTCCTCTTGCCGTATGGGAGAGGCGAGTATGCAGGGCTTGTCGGACGTCCGGAAAGGAATACCGGCACGGACGGAAAGGAATACCGGCACGGAGGCCGGCGCTACGGGATTCAGGACAGGAGCGCCCTTCTTCTGCCGTAGCGCCGGCCTCCGTGCCGGTGATTCTCCGTTGCAGAGCCTGAGTTTTGAGGTGAAGACGCCCTCACCCTGTCCCTCTCCCGGGGGGAGAGGGAATCAGACAAGAGGGAGAGGCTGTCCGCGCCGGGGTAGCGGAGATCAGTGCGCTAGGGCTGGAGCAGCGGCGGCCGCGGCGGCGCGAGGTGGTTGCGCTAGCGCGGCTGGCGCCGGCTGCGCTGCAAGCTCCGGGCTCTCGGCCCGAATCGCCGTGATCACCGCCCCTTTTCGGTAACGCGGGCCACCGACCATCAGGACGCCCCGATTGTTCAGCTTCACGTCGGTGGCGACCATCAAGGTCTTACCGTGGAAGATCGAAAGCCGCATCGAAATCATGCCGCCTTCGATTCCCCGGGGCTCGATGTGCAGGAGCCGGCCGCCCGGGAGCGTGAATAGAACCGGTTGGCCGGCGCACGAAGTGTGGCCTTGCTGGCTGCTGAGCAGGCGGTATGTGGTGTAGGAGAAGACCGATTCCAACTGATGGCTGATCGGCGTCAGCCGGGCGTCGGTCCCCCGGTTGGTATTCGCGGCCAAGACCGACGAGACGCGTAATGCTATCGCGCAGGGACGGCCTTTAGCCGCCGCCGCCCAGTTCGCCGAGGCCAGGATCATCAGGATGGCGAGACTTAGCGGACATCGAATCATGACCTGGGGATCATGAGCTAGTGCCGTTCCAACTATTCGCGCTTAAGCGGCGCGGTTTCGGATGCATTACGTGCTACGTGTTAATGAGCGAGCGGCAAAAACGCATGGCTCGTTATAGTTCGGAACAACAGGTTGGAACGGCACTAGCGCTGATCGGGCACCCAGAGCACCGAGGTTGCATTCTCGGGAGCGCTCCACACTGCGACTGACGGTATGTGGCTGTCCAGGCTCGCGATAACTGTGCGCGGTTCCATGGCCGGAGTGACGATCGCGGGGCTGACTTCGTTTTCGACAAACTCAACCGCCGCGGGCGCCGGCGCGGCGTCCGGCGATACGTGCGGCGCGGACGCAACCTGAATCTGCGAGCCTGACTTGATGAACCTGGACGCGTACGGAGCGATCAGCACGGCCGTCAATGCCGCCACGGCAAGACCCGCGGCTCCAAAGGCGAAGGCTGTGCTCAACTGCTCGCGGACGGACTCGAAGTAACGGCTGATTCGAACGTGGATCGGCGGAGTGAGATCGGCGATACGCTCGAGCACGGCCGAGGTGAACCCTGTCAGGTCGGGCTGGATCGCGGTCGCGCGCAACTGCGTGCCGAGCGCGGAGGTGGCGGCCATCTCGGTGGTGCAGGACGCGCACTCCGCCAGATGACGGGCGACTTCGCGCTGTTCGGTCCCGCCCAGCTCGCCATCTTCGTAAGCGCCGAGCATCGGGGCTATTTCATTGCATTGTGCTGTCGCCATTTAACTCTCCGCTACATCCTTGAGCATCGCGCGCAACCGGCTACGGGCATAGTGCAACCGGCTCATCACCGTCCCGCGTGGGACCTTCAGCGTATCGCTGATCTCGTCATACGAGAGGCCTTCGACTTCCCGTAGCAATACCACAGCTCGGTGTTCAGGCGTCAACTGATCGAGCGCCTTTCGAATCTTTTCGTTGAGCTCGTTGCGCCGCAACTCGCCATACGAGTCGCCCTGCGGGCTGGGCAGGCGGCCGATCTCGAGGTCCGCGTCCTCGCCCCGCAGCATGATGTGCCTGCCCTCGCGGCGGCGAAAATCGATCGTAAGGTTGTGCGCGATCCGATAGAGCCAAGTCGAAAAGCTGGAGCGCGATTCGAATCTGGACAAGTTCTCGAAAGCACGGACAAAAGTCTCCTGCGCAAGCTCTATCGCATCGTCCTGATTGTGCGAGATGGCCATCGCCACCCCGACCACCCGCCGCTGATAACGTTCGACCAGTTGGCCGAATGCCTGACGATCACCCCGCTTCGCCCGCTCGATTACCTCGAGCTCATCCGCATCTGGGACGCCAGGTGTTTTCAATGCTGTTAGACGCCGCCCGATGAATTGATATTCAGCATCTGCGGCCTCGCGATGGGCTGAAGTTCTGCCCAGTTCGGGCCCGACTTGAGGTCCACCATGAGCGGCACCGCAAGCGCGGCGACTCCCTCCATTTCGCCTCGTATGACATCATATATCAGCTCAAGACTATCTTTACCAATTTCAAACACCAGTTCATCATGGACCTGAAGCACGATTCGGGCCTCCAGCTCGCCAGCCGCTGCTCGGCGATACAGCCGGATCATCGCGAGCTTTATCAGCTCGGCGGCGCTCCCCTGAATCGGGGTATTGATCGCTATCCGCTCGGCCTGCGAGCGCGCGCCCCCGTCGGGGGCGTTGAGCTCGGGCAGATAGCGCCTGCGGCCGTACATCGTGGTCACGAATCCGGATGCTCGCGCCGCTCGCAAGCATTCGTCCAGATATGAGCGCACGCCGGGCAACCGTTCAAAGTAGCGCTTGATGTAGTCGGAAGCCTCGCTAAGCGCAATTCCCAGCTCGGCCGCGAGCCGATTCGGCCCCATCCCATAGATGATCCCGAAATTTATAACTTTTGCGAGCCGGCGGGCATTAGCGTCCACCGCCTCCGGCTTGATGCCCAAGACCTCGGCGGCGGTGCGGACGTGGATATCGTCGCCGCTGGAAAAGGCGGCTATCAGGGTCTGATCGCGCGACAGATGAGCCAGGATCCGCAGCTCGATTTGCGAGTAATCCGCCGACAGCAGGATCGCGCCGCGCTTCGCGACGAACGCGCGCCGGATTCTCATCCCCTCTTCGCTGCGGGCTGGAATGTTCTGAAGGTTCGGGTCCGTCGAGCTGAGCCGACCGGTGGCGGTGAGCGCCTGATGGAACGAAGTATGAATCCGGCCCGTGACGGGGTCGATCAGTCCCGGCAGCGAGTCGCAGTAAGTGGACTTGAGCTTTGCGACAGTGCGGTACTGAAGCAGCTTGCGCGGCAGCTCATGGGCCGCGGCGAGTTTGGCCAACGCGTCCGCATCGGTCGAGTAGCCGCTTTTGGTTTTCTTGAGACCCTTGGTCGGGAGCTTCAGATCGGTGAACAGGACCTCGCGCAGTTGAATCGGTGAGTTGAGGTTGAACTTGCGCCCGGCCAGCTCGAAGCATTCGCGCTCCAGGCGCTCCTGATCTGCGCCGAACTCGCCCGCAATCGCCCTGAGCGCCGCGGCGTCGACCGCGATTCCAGCGTCCTCCATATCGGCCAGCACCGCGGCGACCGGGAGCTCGATATCGCGCAACAGCGGGGTCAATCCCTGCTCCTCGATCCGCGATTCCAATAAACCTTGCAGCGCGAGGATTTGTTCCGGCTCGGAGCCGGGCGCTGCGCGGCCGCCGAGCGGCGCAAGATGTTCGCGGTAGAGGTCCTCGAGCGAGGGTTCGGCGCGTCCCGGATTAATCAGGAACCCGGCCAGCATGGTGTCGAAGTCGGTCGCCTGCAACGCGATTCCGCGCCGGCGCATCGCGCGCAGATGGCGCTTCAAATCGTGACAGGCTTTGGGCGGCGATTGCGCCTCCAGGAGCGCGCGGGTCCCGGCGATGAGGTCCGCATCGACTACGTAGGTTCGATTTTGCCCGGCGCCCTTGAGCTTGAGCGGCGGCTTGGGCGCCAGCTTGGATGAGGCATCGCTCGAGTCTCGGGTTGGGAAGGCGAGCGTACCGCTTGCGCCCTCAGCTGCCGATGAAGCTTCCGATGAATCTGATGCGGCGTCATCGCGAGCGGTCGGGCGCGGTTCTTCGACCAAATGAAAAGCGATCCGCGGCGCGCGCGCCAGCTCGTCCAGCATCGCGCGGAGATCGGCCGCGCCGACTTGAACCTCGGGACTGGCGGTCTCCGGCAAGCCGGCCGGCGACGGCGCCAGCTCGGCGAGGATCGAATCGAACTCCAGCTCGCGTAGCGTTTGCGCCGCGGCTTCGAGATCGATTCCCGGCCACGCCAGTTGCTCGGGTTCGATCGCGATCGGTACGTCGGTATCGATACTGACCAGCTTGCGCGCCAGCTCCACGTCGGCCCGATGCTCCTTGATGGCCGCGGCGAGCCGGGCGGCGCCGCGGATTCCGGTTTCGTCCAGCCGATCGAGATTGGCGAACAACTGCTCGATGCTGCCGAACTTCTGGATCAGCGCGGTCGCGGTCTTTTCGCCCACGCCCGGCACGCCCTTTACGTTGTCGATCGCGTCGCCCATCAGGGCCATCACTTCGACCAGCGCGCGCGGCTCGACCCCGAATCGCGCCCGCACTTCGCGCACGCCGGTCCGCTTGTCGCGCATCGTGTCCCACAGGTTCAGGTTGGGGCCGACCAACTGCATGAAGTCCTTGTCGCTGGTGATAATCGTGACGTTGAACTTCATCCGGATCGCGCGGCTGGCGAGCGTTCCGATCGCATCGTCGGCCTCGTAGCCGTCCAACATGATGCTCCTGATGCGGAACGCTTCGACGATCCGATGGATGTATGGAATCTGAACGACCAGGTCGTTCGGCGCAGCCGGGCGATTGGCCTTGTAGGACTCGAACAGGTCGTCGCGAAAGGTCCTGGTCGGCGTGTCGAAGACAATCCCTATATAGCCGGGGCGCTCCTGCTTGAGCAGCTTGAGCAGCATCCGAATGAACCCGTAAACCGCATTGGTCGGCATCCCGCGCGAGTTGTTGAGTTGCGGCAGAGCGAAGAACGCGCGGAAAACGTATCCCGACCCGTCCACCAGATAGAGTGTGCGCCGCTCTTCTTGCACGCCTTGGGGCATGGCTTGAAAGTTACCGGAGCCGATGGCAAAGCAATAGAGTGCGCAAAGCAATCGGGCGGTGTGGTAGTGAGGTACGGGTTCGTAGCGCCGGCCTCCGTGCCGGTAGTCGAACGGGCTTCGGATTTCGCCGGCCATGTTGACAGTTGGAGATGACGTGGCTAACTAATTCAGTGCCGGGTGGGGGGTATCGAATCTGCGGGATGGGAGGGGCGATGGGTGACGATTTGATACCGCCGAGCGGGGCTGATTCGCGGCGCCCGGAAAGAATCCATGATTGAAGTAAAGAGCCTCACCAAGGCCTACGGCAGTTTCGTCGCAATCAAGGACGTGTCGTTCAAGGCCGATCGCGGCCAGATCCTCGGCTTCCTGGGTCCTAACGGCGCCGGCAAAACCACCACGATGCGGATTATCACGGGCTTCATGCCGGCGACTTCCGGCACCGTGCTGGTCGACGGACTCGATATCTTTACCCAGTCGCTCGAGGCCCGCCGGCGTATCGGCTACCTGCCGGAGAGCCCGCCGCTCTACGCCGACATGCGGGTCGACAGCTACCTGCGCTTCGTCGCGCGGATCCGCGGCGTGGCGCGCGGCAAGATCGATGAGGCGGTCGAGCACGCGACCAAGGTCTGCGGCCTCGATGAGGTCGCCCATCGGATCTGCGGTCAGCTCTCCAAGGGCTACAAGCAGCGCGTCGGGATCGCTCAGGCGCTGGTGCACGATCCGCCGGTGCTGGTGCTCGACGAGCCGACGATCGGGCTCGATCCGCGGCAGATTCACGAGGTTCGCGACCTGATCAGCGGGCTCTCCGGCGACCGCACGATCGTGCTCTCGACGCACATCCTGCCCGAGGTCTCGCAGATCTGCGACAAGGTCGTGATAATCGCGTACGGCCGCGTGGTGCTCGAGGAAAACCTCAAGGCGCTGCCGGCCGGGACTTCGCTCGAGGAGGTCTTCCTGAACGCGGTCGCCACCGAACGCCACGCCGACCCGGCCGCCGCCGAAGAGGCGCTCGAAGAAGTCGAAGCGGGACACAGCTCATGAAGAACGCGCTCACCATCGCCGACAAGGAACTGCAAACCTATTTCGTGCAGCCGGTCGCGTATGTCGTGATGACGGTTTTCCTGCTGCTGAGCGGGTTCTTTTTCTTCGCCTTGCTGCGCCGCTTCAACGTCATGCTGGAAATCTACGGTGCGATGCAGAACGCCGGCCAGCTCGAGCGCTTCAACCTGAACCAGATGGTGATCGAGCCGTTGCTGCACAACATGGCGATCGTGCTGGTTATATTGGTCCCGGCGATCACGATGCGGACCTTCGCCGAGGAAAAACGCACCGGCACCTACGAATTGCTGCTCACGGCGCCGCTCCGCACCGGCGAGATCGTGGCCGGCAAGTTTATCGCGAGCGCCTTGCTGGTGCTGATCATGATCGGAATCTCGAGCCTGTTCGCGCTTATATTGGTCGGCTTCGGCAATCCCGAGGTCGGCCTGATGGCGTCGGGTTATCTGGGCCTCGCATTGCTGGGCGTGAGCTTCGTTTCGGTCGGCGTGTTCACCAGCTCGCTCACGCAGAACCAGATCATCGCGGCGATTTCGAGCTTCGGTCTGCTGCTGCTGCTCTACGTGATCTCGTGGCCTGCGCAGGCCGGCGGAGCATCATTCGCGGGGTTGTTGAAATATCTTTCGCTGCCGGATCACTTCGGCCAGATGGTTTCGGGGATCATCGATACGCAGGACATCGTATACTTCCTGAGCGTGATTCTGCTGGCGCTGTTCCTGACTCAACGCTCGGTCGAGTCCGCTCGCTGGCGCTAGCATAAGGGGGCAGGGCGGATGCGGCGGAATTCTGCGCTCGCGGGAATAATCGGGGTGGTGCTGCTGGCCTTCGGGCTGGTGGACTACTTCATTGCGGCCGGCTTCCGTTTCTTTGTGCTGGTCAACCTGGTCGGCGGCCTGTTCGCGATCGTCTCGTGGCTGGTGTCCGGCCGCCAGTCGATCGGCGTGATCGCCGGCGGGCGCGCGGCGCGCTACGGCGCCAATGCGGCGCTCTATTCGATTGCGTTCGTCGGAATCCTGATCGCGCTCAACTACCTCTCGACCGTTTATCATCGCCGGATCGATCTGACCGAAGAGAAAGTCTTCAGCCTCTCGCCGCAATCGCTCCAGATCGTGAAGTCGCTCGACAAGCCGCTCAAGTTCTACGGCTTCTTCGAGGGCGGCCAGAATCCGGCTGCGCAGAGCCTCTACGACAACTACGGCTATGCTTCGCGCAAGGTCAGCTATGAGATGGTCGATCCGGACCAGCATCCCGAGCTCGCCGAGAAGTACAAGGTCACCGTGATGGGCACCACGCATATCCAGTACGGCGGCGACGAAGGGCAGGGCACCAATATCACCGAGCTCAACGAGGAAACGCTCACCAACGCGATCCTCAAGGTCACCAGCACCGCGAAGAAGACGATCTGCATCAGCGAGGGCCACGGTGAGGCCGATCCCGACGACAGCACCAGCGCCACCGGCTTCGGCGATCTGGGCAAGGCGCTCGAGGGCGAAGGCTACGAAATCAAAAAGGTGCTGCTGGCCACGGCCAGCGACGTGCCTGCCGACTGCACGATGCTGGTGGTCGGCGGGCCGGTCAGGCCGATGCTCCCGCACGAGCTCGACGAGATGACCGACTATCTCAGGAAGAAGGGCAAGCTGCTCGTGATGCTGCGGCCGGATCGTCCCGACCAGCAGTTCGACGAATCGGCGCTGATCAAATTTGTCAGCGATTGGGGCGTCACGCCCGGCAAGGATATCGTGGTCGATCAGGTCGTGCGGCTGTTCGCAGGCCCGGCGCTGGGACTAAATCCGCTGGTCGAGAACTACGGAGTCCATCCGATCACCCGCGACTTCCATCAGCGCACCGTGTTCCCGATGACCCGCTCGGTCGAGCCCGAGGATTCGCCCAAGGCCGGCCTGACCGTCACCGCGCTTGCCAAGACCAGCGACACCTCGTGGGCCGAGACCAATCTGAAGGATCTGTTCGAGCATCAGACCGCCAAGTTCGACAATAACGACCGCCACGGGCCGGTCACGGTATGCGACGCGGTCGAGGCGAATCTGAAGACCCTCAATCTCGGCGACGGCACGGCGCGCCTGGTGATCTTCGGCGACACCGATTTCGCCTCCAACCAGTCGATCAACGAGTTCTACAACCGCGACTTCTTCGTCAACGCGGCCGACTGGCTAGGCGGCGAGGAAAACCAGATCTCGATTCGGCCGCGCACGCTGCGCGCGTCGCGCTTCAGGCTCACGGTCGATCAGTTCGCAGTGGTCTTCGCGCTGTCGGTGCTGCTGCTGCCCGAGCTGCTGCTGATCCTCGGGATCGTCGTATGGTGGGAACGGCGCAATTAGGCGGCGGCCGCCGCTTCGAGCGGGATGCAGCTCGGTAGAACGATCATAGCCCTGGTGCTGCTCGCGGTGATCGGCACGATGGCCTACCTGGTGTCGAGGCGCGCGCCGGTCGAGGAGACCACCCGGCTGTTCAAGATCGATCAGCCTGACATCACCAAGATCGACCTCAAGTATCCCGACCGGGAAATCGAGATCGGCCGCGACCAGAGCGGCAAATGGGTGATCCTGAAGCCGGTTCAGGCCGACGCCGATCAGACCACCTGCGACAATCTGGCCCGCGCGATCGCCAATTGCGAGATCAAGAAAACGCTCCAGGAGAAGCCTGCCGATCTCAAACCGTTCGGGCTCGACAAGCCGGCGGTGATCGTCACGATCACCACCAAAAAAGGCGGCGTGATGCCCTCGATCGACGTCGGCAAGACCACGCCGGTGGGCTTCTCGGCTTATCTCAAGACCAGCGACAAGCCCGCGGTTCTGCTCGCGAGCTCGGCGTTCCCGCCCGGGATGCAAAAGAAGCTCGACGATCTGCGCGATCGCGAGCTGATGAGCTTCAAGGTCGATGACGTGCAGAAGCTCCTGATCGAGCACGATCCCGGCCCGACGGTCGAGGTCGATAAGAGCGGCGACCAGTGGAGCATCGTGCAGCCCGCGAAGTACCCGCCCGACCCGACTGAGGTGCATCAGATTCTGAGCTCGCTGGCGAACTCGCGGATCGCCGACTTCATCTCGGACGCGCCGGCCGGCGTCACGCAGTACGGGCTCGAACGGCCCAATCTGACGGTGACGGTCTTCACCGGCAAGGAAAACGCGCGCCAGTCGCTGCTGTTCGGTTCCAAGCAGCCCGAGCAGGGCAAGGACGGGATCTTCGTGCGCCGCGGCGAGAGCACGCCGGTCTATACCGTTCATCCGTTCGTGATCTCGGACGTCAACAAGAGCCTGATGGACTTGCGCGACAAAACGGTGCTTGCGGTGACGCCTGCCGACGTCCAGCGGATCGCGATCGCGGTGGGCGCGAAGAAGTTCTCGCTCGAGCGGACTTCTGCGGACAAATGGCAGCTCGCCGGCGGCGCCAGTGGCGTCGCCGAGGTAGCCAAGGTCGAGCGCCTTTTGAGCTCGATTCAGTTTCTCAAAGGCTCGACGATCGTTGCCGACCCGATGACCGATCCGAAAAAGTTCGGGCTCGACCAGCCGGCCGGCGAGATCGCCCTGACCGGAAAAGCCGGCAAGGATCTCGGCACGATCAAGCTCGCGAAAATGGAGCAGGAAGCCTACGAGGGCAACAAACCCGTATCGAGCGGACGCTTCGTTTACTATGCCAACTCCAGCAAGGGCACGCCGGTCTACACGATCGACGACTACAACTTCGATCAGCTCACCAAGACCGCCGACGAGTTCCTCCCGCATGCGACGCCGTCGCCGGCCGCGACGCCCTCGGCGAGCGCGGCGCAGTGAGAATCAAGACTTCTGAGTTTGGGACTTAGGCGGTCGCCCGAAAACGCCGCTCGTGCCTGGATAGCGATCGCGCCGGAGCCGCGCCTACGCTCGCGACGGTAAGGGCGTGCGTTTTCGCCGTGGCAGTCGCCCAAATCGTTTCGGGAAGGCCCACAGTCATCAGCAGGAGATACCCCGGAACCCTCTGACTGAGTTTTATGGAGATAGCACTACCGTCCGATGAAACATCGATGTAGCTAATCTCGCCCGAAAGGATGCCGCACCGCCGTGCATAGTCTCGAGCGACTTCAATGGCCTGCTCAGGATCGGCCGGCAGGCATCGGGCTGCCGCACTCACCGCCCTTTGCGCCGTGACTGACAGGAGGTAGGAATTTTCGTTGCAGTACAGGACGCCGGTGGCGCAGTGATTGATCGAGGCGCACACGATGATCAGCGCGATCATTCCTCGTGCCCTGCCGGCGAAAATAGGTCTCCGGAATTTCATTGGTGATCCATCGCGATTGCCGCTCCGCATAGAGTCAAGGAACCTTCCAGGACCCTCGAGTCGTACGCAAGCAGACCTCTGGCCGCCTCCGGTCAAATGCGGGCCCTACGGACCAACGGCGACGGTCCAACTCGGACCATGACAAACGTTGACCTGGTATTGGTAAGCGTATTGCGCAGACCCGTACAGGACGGCCATCAGATCGGACTGGCAGCGGTAGCCCTCATCCACCGAGTAGTCGCCGCTCGGAATGGTAACCGTGGCTTGTTGGCCGGGTGCAATTGGTTGGCCGGCGATCAGGTTGTTAGTTGTGTCCCAGCTAGAGTTGTCGCTGGGTGAAGCATAGAGCTCGTAAATTGCATACGACGTGCTATTTGTCACGACCACAGTTTTTACATGGTACGCGAACACGTTTGTGGCGCTGGTAATGCCGAACAAGACGACCAGAATT
>Ga0209415_10018634_pt1 | contig 10938 bp, 7 predicted proteins | sample PeaSoiSIISIP2007_FD_187696 | JGI IMG/M metagenome (GOLD analysis project Ga0209415, IMG submission 187696) | Peat soil microbial communities from Weissenstadt, Germany - SII-SIP-2007 (SPAdes) (version 2) | ecosystem: Environmental > Terrestrial > Soil > Wetlands > Peat | place: Germany... | reverse complement strand
CGTCGAGATTACTAAGGCAGCGCATATTCTCGCAGGCACAATCGTTCCGCCGATGTATCCCGGCGCTCCGAGCTCGGGCCCACTGCCTGCGCATTGCCGCGTGGACGGCGTAATTAACCGGCGCAAAGGGGCAGGCGGCGAAGAGTTCGGAATCGGTTTCGCACTGGCTCTACCTGAATCGGCAGCGTGGAATGGTGACTTCCTGATGCAGGGAGGCGGGGGGCGGCAACGGCGTGGTGGCCTACCCGATGGGAGCATCGTACGCCGGAGATAAACCTGCTTTGGTTCGCGGCTTCACGGTGGCCAGCACGGATACGGGACACAAGGCGAAGACGGGGCCGTTTGACTTCTCATTTATGCGCGATCAGCAAGCGTATCTTGATTTCGCATATCTCGCCAACGCCGAGGTGGCGGGGGTGGCGAAGAAGATCATCGCGCAGTACTACGCCAAACCTGCGGCCTATTCCTATTTTGTCGGCTGCTCGACCGGCGGACGCGAAGGCATGATCCTGTCGCAGAGGTATCCCACTGTGTTCAATGGAATCGTATCCGGTGATCCGGCGATGCGGACTGGCCTGTCGAATCTCGCCATCGGCAAATGGACTCCGGCGGCGTACAACCAGGCAGCGCCCAAAGATGCGTCGGGAAAGCCGCTTATTGACGAGCTGCTCACCGAAGGCGATCGCAAGCTCTTCATGGATGCGCTGATGAACCGATGCGACGCAAAGGATGGGGTGCCCGACGGAATGATCTCTGATCCGCTGGGCTGCGATTTCGATCCCGCGGTGCTGGCCTGCAAGAAGGGTCAGAGCGATGTCTGCATTGCGCCTGAGAATATCGCGGCCATCAAGAAGGCCTTCGCCGGGCCAAAGAACTCATACGGCACCCAGGTGTACCCGGGGTTTCTGTACGACACAGGCATCACGGAGACCGGCCCGGCCCCGGGGCTGCTCGCCCTCGGCACCAACGACCTCTTTGGTCCATATCCGGCCGCGACTGAGATCGATGTCGACAAAGAGGCACTGCATGCCTCTGATCCGCTGGTCGAGCCGGCTTCAACCAATTTGTCGACGTTTTCCGCGAGTGGCGGGAAGATCCTCTTCTTCCATGGAGACAGTGATCCGTGGTTTTCGCCGCTGGATACGCTCGAGTACTACAGGTCCCTTGCGGCAACGAACGGCGGTGCGGACAAGGTGGCCGAATGGAGCCGGATGTATCTGGTGCCGGGGATGCGCCACTGCGGCGGTGGGCAGGCACTCGACCAGTTCGACATGCTCAGCGCAGTGGCGAACTGGGTCGAGAAAGGTATTGCGCCGGACTCCGTCGTCGCCACCGGAAAGGCATTTCCGGGACGAAGCCGGCCGCTGTGCGCCTTTCCCAAACACGCCCAGTATGCGGAACAGGGGGACCCGAACGACGCTCACAGTTTCAGGTGTCAGTAAGAGCGGCTGACCACGCGACACTGCCGGGGGGCAGTCCGGTTGGCTCGAGGCCTACTGTTGAGAACCCGGGGCACAACTTGCGCGTCATCACTTAGGAAAGCGGCTTGCTCGCACTGCCTTATGGCCTTGTCGAAGAAACGCACTAGGGCGCGTAACTTGGCTCCGGGATTACGGAACCTGAAGTGCAAGCATGTGTCATTGCTCGATCGAGAGCACGGTCACCGACTTGGGCTCGAGTGTGAGAACCAACTTACCGCCTCGAACCTGCGCTGCAACGGGCTTCGGCACGACCGTGTTGGGTGACTCGAAGGTGTTGACGCTGTCAACCTTAGGCGCGGTCAATGTTTCTCCTTCCGCCGATTTCGCCGTGATGCCAGCCGGACTTGCCTCGAGTTCGACGGGTTGATTAGGATCGATATTGGTAATGGCCAACCACAATTTGCTAGACTTGTCCTTAGCCGCGATGGCATCCACGCGCGGCAAACTGATGTCCCCGTGCGAGTAGGTTCCCGCATCGAAAGAGACCGACACAAAAGTGGAATCCTGGAACGGCACATACATTTTGAAGACGTAGTAAGTCAGGGTCAGAACCATCTTTTCCTTATCCGTCATGACCATGGCCTGCAGCACGTTGACCATCTGGGCGATGTTGGACATCCGCACGCGGTCGGCGTGGCGGGCAAACATGTTCAGGTTCAGCGCCGCCAAGACGGCGTCGCGCAGGCTGTTTTGCTGGACCAGGAAGGCCGGATTGCTGCCGGGCAACGGCGCGTACCAGGCGCCCCATTCATCAATGACGAGGGCGACCTTCTTTTGCGGGTCGTATTTGTCCATGATGGCTGAATGCTTGTTGATCAGATCTTCCATTCCAAGAGTGAGCTTGAGGAACTGGCTGTATTCGTTCTCTCCGAACCCCGTGGACGCAAACTTATGGTCCCAGTTCCCTACCGTGTAGTTGTGCATAGAGAGGCCGTTGATATCCCAGCTCCAGGTGTGCTGCTGATAGGCCTTCATGATTGTTTCTGTCCACTCGGTCCACCGGGGTTCACCGCCACCGGGGCCAACGGCGATCTTCAGCATCTGCTGCTTGTCCTGCTGTGCTGGATTGTAGTTGCGGACAAAGCGGCTGTAGATCTTCATCTGGCTCGAGTAGTAGTCCGGAGTCATGTTGCCGCCGCAGTCCCAGCTTTCGTTGCCGATCCCAAGGTAAGCGACCTGATAGGGAGCGGGATGACCGTTGGTGGCTCGCTCCTTGGCTAAGGTCGTCGGCTGCGCGGCGGTCATATACTCCAGCCATTCGGCCGCTTCCCGCGGCGTACCGGAGCCGACATTGATCGAGACGTACGCGTCGGCGCCAATTTGGCCGAGGAAGTCCATGAATTCGTGAGTTCCGAAGGAGTTCGGCTCGATCACGCCGCCCCAATTGGGATTGAGGGTTTCCGCTCTCTTGCCGGCGGGGCCAATGCCATTCCGCCAATGGTAATCGTCGGCGAAGCAGCCGCCCGGCCAGCGAACGTTGGGCACTTTGATCGCCTTAAGCGCAGATACAACGTCGTTGCGGATGCCGCGAGTATTGGGGACGGTCGAATCCGGGCCCACCCATACGCCCTCATAAACGCCGTGGCCGAGATGTTCGGCGAACTGCCCGAAAATGTTGCGGTCGATCTTCGCGCCGGTCTTGGACACGTCCACTGAAAGTTGGACGCTCTGTCCGGCGGCAGCAGTTCCAGCCAGGGCCATGCCTATCAGAGCGAGCGAGACAAAAACTGCAGGTACAAGCGATGCCCTGAACGAGAAAAGCTTGAATCGAACTGAACTCAAGAAGCAGCATTTTACAGACGAGACTCCGCCCGCCCAGATGGGGGAGACCTCGCGCCTCCAGCAGTGGGTTGTCAGTGCTGATTTACAGCTGAGTGTGAAGGCCATCTATTCTTCTCCGGAAATGTGGAAAACTTTATGCCTCGTTCGGGCCGCAAAGCGGCGTCGCGCCCGGAACCAAGCCTTTCAGGCAATTGTGGACACTTTAACCTACCGGCAAGCTGCCTGAAAGCTAAGATGCGGCCCAGCAAACGCCAGCACATGATTCTGGACACAGGTTGAACCGGTCGATAGATTGGCCGCGGAAATACAACTATTCGTTAGAAGTCCCTGTGGCATAACATGCTGTTGTCTGGCTGCCAGTTAGGAAATTCAAGAGAGAAGGGCGACCGACTGGGAAAACGCTCTCCCCGGCGGTCAATTTGGGACAGCACGAAAATGCACCTGAACTGAGTGGAAATTGCATGCGGCCGAAATCAGCATGCGATCGGGGAGAAAAGAGATGAAGCAGGTTGGATTGGTGGTGGCCCTGTTTGCCAGTCTTTGTTGCGCACAGGAGCCGGGCAGCTATAAGCCCTCGGCAACCAACGTATGGGGAGCGGAATATCCCCGCGTGGACAGTGCCGGGAGGGTGGAACTTCGCGTGAAAGCTCCCGACGCTACCAAGGTGAAGTTGAATTTTTGGAGCGGTCCGAAACTGGATATGGAGAAGCAAACGGACGGATTCTGGACCGTCACTACGCCTCCCTTAGTTCCCGGCTTTCACTATTACACGCTGATCATCGACGGCGCGGAAGTCAGCGACCTCAACACCCATGCGTACTTTGGTGGCGGCAAACCCGTAAGCGCAGTGGAAGTTCCCGAGCCGGGCAGCACCTATTATTCGATTCAAGATGTGCCCCATGGGCAGGTGCGCGAGGTTTGGTACCGCTCGAACGTGACGGGGACTTGGCGGCACGCGCTGGTTTACCTCCCGCCGAAATATGATACGCAGACTAAGGTGCGCTATCCGGTTCTTTATCTGCAGCACGGCGGTGGCGAAGATGAGACCGGGTGGATTCGGCAAGGGAACGCCAATTTCATCCTCGACAATCTGATCGCGGCCGGAAGCTGTAAGCCAATGATCATCGTGATGGCGTATGGCTATGCCCGGCGCGCAGGCCAGGCTCCGCCCGATCTGACCGGAAAGCCCTTTGGTTCTCCCGAAATGCTGAAGGCCATGCAGGACATGGCGTCGGCGTTCGAAGATGATGTGACTCAGGCCCTGATCCCGTATATTGATGCGACCTTCAGGACCCTCGCGGATCGCGATCACCGCGCAATGGCCGGTCTTTCGATGGGCGGAATGCAGACGTTTCAGGTTACGCTGGATCATCTGGATCTCTTCTCTTACATTGGAGGATTCAGCGGAGCGGGCGGGATGCTCGTCCTTGGCGATCGGAAACTGGATCCCAGGACGGATTACAACGGCGTGTTTGCTGACCCGGCTGCGTTCGCCAAGAAGGTACACTTGCTCTGGATGGGTGTCGGTACGAATGAGCCTGAGAGAATGCGTGCGGGACTCCAAAGGCTGCATGCTTCACTTCAGGAAGCGAACATCCAGCACGTTTTCTACGAGTCGCCGGGTACAGACCACGAGTGGCAGACATGGCGTCGCGATCTGAAGGACTTTGCGCCGAGGCTCTTTTAAGAAGGCTCCTCGAAGCCCTGATTGCTGTGTGCCTTTGCGGTCAGACCGAGACCGATTTCGCCCGGCGTGGAACCTTTCACCGAATCGTCTCTTGTGTTGCTATGCCGGATTAACGCACCAGACGCTTGACTGCGAGCAGTTGCTCGGCGAATGAGGTTTGAAGTCATGATACGCAGAATCGCTGTGTTGGCGATCGTAGCGGTTGGGCTATTGTCTGCGCCTCTTTACGGTGCCACAGTCCAGAGCACTCCGGCGGCAGCCGCGAAGCCGCTCCCGTTCGTCAGCCCGATCTTCGGCGACAACATGGTTCTGCAGCGCGGCAAAGCGAACACCATCTGGGGCTGGTCTGAACCCGGCGACCATGTCCAGGTACAGATTGGAGAGCAGACGGCATCTGCCATTGCTGGAGCCGACCGCCGGTGGCAGGTGAAGATCCAGCCGCCCCCGGCCGGCGGACCCTACACCATCCGGATTACCGGGCGCGAAAGCGTAGAACTGCACAACGTCCTGGTCGGCGACGTCTGGCTGTGCGGCGGCCAATCGAATATGCAAGTGGGGCTAGGGATGGCGCGCAACGGGCCCGAGGAAGCAAAAGCCGCCAACTACCCGGAGATTCGCTTCCTCTCTGTGGCGGGGCATCCTGCCTACCGACACACCGACGTTGTGGAGGGAACCTGGAAAGTTGTCTCTCCGGAGACAGCAGAACGGTTTTCGGCGGTCGCGTATTACTTTGCCCGCAAAGTCCAGCAGGAGATTCACGTTCCCATTGGCCTGGTTGTGGATGCGCTCGGCGGAACGCCCGCGGAGGCCTGGACCAGCGCCGCAGCTCTGCGCCCTCTCCACAACTTCGATATTCCGCTGGCAGAGGTGCAGAGACTCGCCGCCAAGGGCGCCCCCGAATACGGCAACTACGTGATGCACTGGTATGACGAGTACGATATCGGGCTCAAAGGAAACTGGGCTGCTCCGGAACTGGACGATTCGGGCTGGAAGTCTGTCGATATTCCGGGCGGGTTCGCCGAACTGGGCGTGCCCGGCACGCCTGCGTTGGCCTGGTTCCGGAAAGAGATTGTGCTGCCCGATCCGCTGCCAGCGGGACGCGCTCTGCTGTTCCTGGGGTCGATTGAGCGGATGGATACGGTGTACATTAGCGGAACGTTCGCGGGCGCCAGCGCATGGGTCGAGAACCCGCGAGTCTATCCCCTTGGTGATGGCGTGCTCAAGCCCGGGCGAAACGTCATCGTGATTCGGGTGCTGAAGACCAAGCCGGACGGCGGATTCCTTGGCAAGCCGGAAGAGTTGCGCTTGATGCTGGTAGACAAGACAAGTATTCCGCTGGCAGGCAAGTGGAAAGGACAGCTCAGCGTGGATTTACGTCCCCCGCATTCGCTGCCCATTGCCTACGAGAACTGGCCGGTAATGCCAACCGTTCTCTACGAAGGAATGCTGGCGCCCATCGCACCGCTTTCCATTACGGGCGCCTTGTGGTACCAGGGCGAGCAAAATTCGGAACGGGGATACCAATACCGCAAGATTCTCCCCGCAATGATTAGCGACTGGCGAAGGCTCTTCGGGCAGGGCGATTTTCCTTTCTATATTGTCAGCCTTCCGGCCTTCAAGCATCGCAGCGCGACGCCGGTCGACGATCCATGGGCCGAGACGCGGGAGTCTCAAGCGGTCGCCGCGGCCAGCGTACCTAATTCCTGCCTGGCGGTCACCATCGACACGGGCGACGCGGACAACATTCATCCGAAGGACAAGCAACCCGTGGGTGAGCGTTTGGCCCTGTGCGCGCTGGCGCACTACTATGGCAAAAACGTGGTGTATTCAGGTCCGATTCTGGACTCGGTCGAACGTCTTCCAGGCGCGATCCGGTTGCACTTCGCGCACACAGAGGGCGGTCTTGTAGTGAAGGGAACCAAGCCGGAGGAGTTTGCGATTGCTGGAGAAGACCGTAAATGGTACTCGGCCGATGCGCACCTCGATGGCGATACCGTTGTTGTCTCATCCCCGTCGGTGCCGGATCCCAAAGAAGTGCGTTACGCGTGGCAATCCAACCCGGCAGCCACCTTGTTCAACAGCGCCGGATTGCCAGCCGGTCCCTTCCGGACCGATACTTGGCCTGGCATCACAGAAAGCCAGAGGCCATACTGACGGCGTGCAATCGGTTTCCATCCAACGCAGGCCTAGAATGTCCTTCCCCAGGCGTTCCACGACCGCTGAGCACAAGGAGAGCTTCACATGACCGATCATTCCCGCCGCAATTTCCTGAAGACGAGCACAGCCGCTGCTGGCCTGAGTCTCATGCGTTCCCTGTCGCCGGCGAGAGTGTTATGTGCGGATGTGCCCTCTGATGCAAGCGCAAGGCTAACCCCCTTTCCGCTGGGTTCGATCCGCCTCGCTCCCGGCATCTTCAAGGAGCAGGCGGAGATCAATGCGCGCTACCTCGATTCACTTTCCGTCGATCGACTCCTGCATTCCTTTCGAGTCACAGCCGGCATCTCCTCGAGTGCGACACCCTACAAAGGTTGGGAAGATCCTGCCTGCGAATTGCGCGGCCATTTTGCCGGGGGACACTTCTTGTCGGCCGTCGCTCTGGCTTCTGCCACTTCCGGAAACGAAGTCCTCAAGAGGAAAGGCGATGAAGTGGTCTCCGGCCTTGCACAATGCCAGAAAAAGATTGCAACCAGATTTCTGAGCGCCTACCCGACCGAGCTTTTCGAACACCTGGTTCAGGGAAAACCGGTGTGGGCGCCCTTCTACACCTACCACAAGATCATGGCCGGCCTGCTCGACATGTACGTCCTGGCGGGCAACTCCGATGCGCTTCAAGTTGCGGAAGGCATGGGCCAGTGGGCCGGAGAGTACTTTTGGGGAATCAGCGCCGAGCAACGGCAGCGGATGCTGCGCACCGAACACGGGGGCATGAACGAGGTGCTGGTAAACCTGGGGGCGCTGACGAAGAAAAGCAGATATCTTGAAACCGCCCGCCTCTTCGAGCAGCCAAGCATCCTCGATCCGCTTGCGGAACGCCGGGATGAACTCCAGGGCCTCCATGCGAACACCAACGTTCCCAAAATCATCGGCGCCGCTCGCATGTACGAAGTCACCGGCGACCGCCGCTACAAGCAGATTGCCGAGTACTTCCTGGAAGAAGTGCTGACCGCGCGCAACTATGTCATCGGGAACACCAGCCTGGATGAACATTGGAGAACGCCACCGGGAGAACTTCAAGGAAGCCTCGGCTGGAAGAACGCGGAATGTTGCGTGGCCTACAACTTGATGAAGCTGCAGCGGCTCGTCTTTGGCTGGACCGGGGACGCACGCTGGATGGATGCGTACGAACGCGCGCTCTTCAGCTGCAGGCTGGGGACGCAAAACGCGGATGGTCTAAAACAGTACTTCTTCCCGCTTGCGGCCGGATACTGGCGCGCCTACAACTCGCCGGAGGAATCTTTCTGGTGCTGTACGGGAACAGGCGCGGAAGAATTTGCCAAGTTCACCGACACGATCTTTTTCCGCCGGGGCAGCGATATTTACGTGAACCAGTTCATCGCATCAACCCTCGACTGGAAAGAGGAAGGTCTGCTCATCGAGCAGGTCACGCAGTTCCCACGCGAGCACGGGACGACTCTCAAGATCAAAACCTCGCGGCCCGTCGCGCGTACAATTCATGTGCGGATTCCGGGTTGGACCACGGATGCGGCCCAAGTGAAGATCAACGGCGGCGCCCTGGAAGCCGTTGCAGGTCCAGGATCGTATCTCGCGATTCGAAGAGTCTGGCAGGACGGCGACACCATCGGCATCAGCTTACCCGTGGATCTGCGGCAGGAGGCACTGCCGGGCGATGACTCCGTCACCGCTGTCCTGTATGGCCCGCTGGTTCTAGCCACCGAACTGGGACCTGGACCGGGTGAGGGTCCGAAGACAGTAATCCACAGCGGAGACACAGCCCCGGACAACCTGCCTTCGCCCGAGCCGTTGCCGAAGACAGTTGCAGGCCCAGGCGTCGGGCCGGACCAATGGGTACAGACTGAATCGAAATCAGAGCTGCGTTTCAACGTGGCCACAGAGGGTGCCAAATACAAGCTTATGCCGATGTACCAAATTCGCGATCAGCGGTACGCGGTTTATTGGCAAGCAGGAAATCCCAAAGAGCGGTCCTAGCGTGGGTTGCTCGCGAGAGCTCTTAAAGAAAGAGTGCGATTTCCCCTGCATTCTCGAACGCTTAAGTTGGGGAAGTATGTGCACAGCGGATACGGCAACAGCGGGTGTTCGCGAAGAAACGGCTTTTTCCGCTTGCGTGGCCTCCAGTTCGTCCAGCCGCAACTCCAGTTGCTCGATCTGGCGCTCCAACTTTTCCGACTTGCGTCCGAACTGCATGCGCCGCAGCTTGGCGATCAGCAGCTTCAAGTGCTCGATTTCGCTGTCGCGGGAAGTCAGTTGCGCGTCTTTGGAGAGGAGTTATTCGGTGTGCGAGAGAAGCTGTTCGTGCTGGATGAAAACCAGCGTCTTCAACGCTTCGTGATCGAGTGTGTCGAGGTCCGGAAGTGTCGCGCGCAGCGTCACCGTGCGCGCAGGATGCCAGAAACTTTTTTATGTGCAAGAGAAAATTGCACGAAAAACAAAAACTGTTGTGATAAATGCGTAACAGGAAACAGCAGCCCTTCACACCGCCATCTGCGGAGCGTAACTGCGCGCCAGCCGCCGCCAATCGATGCCTTCCAGCTGCATCGACAACTGCGCTGGCGTCAGCGAAACCGTGCCGTTCGCCGCTTGCGGCCAGATGAATCGCCCGCGCTCCAGCCACTTCGCGAACAAGCACAGCCCGTCGCCATCCCACCACAGCAGCTTCACCAGATCGCCGCGCTTCCCGCGAAACACGGACACCTGCCCCGAGAAAACGGATTTTCCTGCAGCGCTGTCTGCACCATCCCGCTCAGCCCCACAAAACCGCGCCGCATGTCCGTCACCCCCGCCGCGATCCAAATCCGCGTCCCCGCCGCCAGCCCCATCATCCCAGCAACTGCTCCCGCACGGCGCGCAGCGCCTCCGCATCCACACGGCCCGTGACGCGCAGATGTCTCTTCGGAAGCTCCACATAAACAGCGCCGCCCGCTTCCGTGGTTCGCTGCGTGGCTTGCTGTCTGACCGCGCGATGCGCTTTCCTGATCGTCGCCCCGCTCACATGAACCGGCAACGGTTCCGCCGGCTCGCCATTCTTCTCGCTCAGCAACCCCTGGCGATACTGCCGCCGCCAAGCAAACACCTGGTTGGCATTTACTCCGTGCGCCCGCGCCACGCGCGCCACTGAAGCGCCCGGCTCCAAGGTCCCCTCCACGATCCGCCGCTTCTCTCCCACCGTGCGAAATCGTCTCTTCGATTCCTTACCCCTCACTTGTACCGATAGTTGCGAAGTGTCCACGATCACCTTTGTGGACACTTCCCGGTGAGTGGCCGGAACGTAAAAACCAAAGAGGCCCGGCCGTGAGCCGATCGGCCCAGATGGTGAGACCACAGAGCATAAAGGGATGGATGCCAACAAGTCGTCAGAGCGTTTGTCGATGCGGGAGGAGTTGAAGTCCATCTGTTCGAGTCGGGATCGCAGCGAACGTGTAGCTTCCAGGAATGTGTTTCAGATCTTCTGCAATCGAATGCCGCTCACGCTCGCAGTGGGTTGATCTTGAATGCGTAGGCGTAATCGCAGGGCGGTTCCTCGGGCAAATCGATTGTGACGCCGTCCGCGTTACGCGACCACACGAGATTGGAATCCGACCCAAGCAGTCCGATTCTGGCGATTTCGCCGCGGTAATGGGGAGAATCGGAAGCGAGTGACTTTATTACGAGCTTTCTGTCGTCGGGCCAAGCGAGCGCTATGGCGTAGAGAGCGTCCCCCTTGGTTGTGAACCGGACATCGCCCGCGACAAATCGCGGACCTGGACCCTGATACAGTGGGCTGCCGGCACCTTTGGTCGGGCCCTCCCCATA
>Ga0209415_10018633_pt1 | contig 10938 bp, 10 predicted proteins | sample PeaSoiSIISIP2007_FD_187696 | JGI IMG/M metagenome (GOLD analysis project Ga0209415, IMG submission 187696) | Peat soil microbial communities from Weissenstadt, Germany - SII-SIP-2007 (SPAdes) (version 2) | ecosystem: Environmental > Terrestrial > Soil > Wetlands > Peat | place: Germany... | reverse complement strand
TTCTCCAGAGGTCAGACGACAGAGGCCTGAGATCAGAAAGGGAATACCCCAATCTGACATATCCGGCTTCTGACCTCCGAGTTTAGGTGAACATACCGACGCGGTATGACGCGAAATTGACTGGCAGATTGACTGGTCATTTACTTGAATGTGCCTATAAGTTGAGTGAACCAGAGATAGGAACCTTAGTCGGTACGCGCCGGATGAAGGTTCCCTTTTGTATTCTAGTCTATTTGGCGGTCCTAGTTTATAATGTAGTCATCGGAACATTTTCCACTGATCATCGACCTAAGGCGATTTATGGTTATAACAAGTTGTGATATTGAACAAACTCAAATCATAATCTGAAAAAAAGGAGGGTCTCTGATTTGATAATGACTGGAGCAGAGGCAATTATTGAATCCCTGAAGAATGAGAGTGTAGACGTGGTGTTTGGCTATCCCGGTGGAGCAGTGTTGACACTTTATGATGCTTTATACCAAGCAGACTTTAGACATATCTTGACAAAGCATGAACAAGGAGCGGTTCATGCAGCAGACGGCTATGCCAGGGCGACAGGAAAGGTCGGGGTGGTCATAGCCACCTCTGGCCCAGGAGCGGCTAATTTAGTGACTGGAATAGCCACAGCTTATATGGATTCTATACCTTTAGTTGCGATAACTGGTCAAGTGGCCGTTTCACTGATCGGTAGGGATTCCTTTCAAGAAGCAGATATTCGTGGTATCACGACCCCTATTACAAAACACAACTATTTGGTTAAGAAGGTTGAGGATTTACCCAGGGTTCTGAAAGAAGCCTTTTATATTGCCCGGACAGGTAGACCAGGACCAGTGGTTGTCGATGTAGCGAAAGATGTTTTTGCTGCTACGGTAGATTACCAATACCCGCAAGAGGTTAAGCTACGTGGTTATCATCCTTTGTTTGCAGGAAAGTCAGAAACGATCGATCAGGTCTTCGAGGAATTACGATTAGCTAAAAAACCTCTTATTTTTGTAGGAGGAGGCGTGAATCTTTCAAATTCGGCTGAGGCCCTGAGAACGTTAGTCGATCAGACTGGGTTCCCGGTCATTTCGTCCTTGATGGGTTTGGGTTGTCTGGCGTCTGATCACCCCCAGTTCTTAGGTATGGTCGGCATGCATGGGACGTACGCGGCTAATATGGCCACGACGGAATGTGATTTGCTCTTAGGAATCGGGGTGCGTTTTGATGATCGAGTCACTGGACTCCTGAGTGAATTTGCTAAGAAGGCCAAAGTTGTTCATTTTGACATTGATCCTGCTGAAATCAATAAAAACGTTATGTCACATCTGCGCGTTGTCGGAGATTTGAACTGGTCGATACCAGCCCTCTTGGAACGAATCAAAGACATCTCCGGTGAGTTAAAGGAGCAGGCTCGATCTTGGACCGAGCACGTGCTCACCTGGCAACGGGAACAGCCTTTAACTTACGAACAGGATACAGAACTTGTGATGCCCCAAGCGATTATTGAGAAAATCAGCCAGTTGACTCAGGGTGAGGCAGTAATTGTCACGGATGTTGGACAACACCAGATGTGGGTTGCTCAATATTACGGTTTTAAAAATTCTCGCTCGTTACTTACTTCAGGTGGGCTCGGTACGATGGGTTATGGCCTTCCCGCTGCCTTGGGCGCACAATGTGGTTTACCGGATAGACAGGTCATCCTATTTGTTGGTGATGGTGGAATTATGATGAATTGCCAGGAACTAGCGACGGCTGCTAATTATAATTTTCCGGTCAAAGTACTGATCTTTAATAATCAGACGTTAGGCATGGTCGCCCAGTGGCAAAGGATGTTTTACGGTGGACGCTATTCACATACTGGTCTCAAAGGAAATACCGATTTTGTAAAATTGGCCGAAGCGATGGGTGTCACAGGCTTAAGGGTAACTAAACCGGAAGAATTAGACAGAGTTCTTAAAGAAGCGTTGGCGACTCCTGGTCCTGTAGTGGTTGATATTCGAACCCCAGAAACGGTGGATCTCTTGCCGATGGTTCCGGCAGGTGCACGTTTGGATCAAATGATTTTGGGAGGTTCATAAGGTATGAAACATACACTCGCCGTTTTAGTAGAAAATAGACCGGGAGTTTTAACCCATATTTCTGGGCTTATTAGCCGCCGAGCCTTTAATATTGAAAGTATCGCCGCCGGGTACACGGAGGAACCGGATACTACCAGGATCACGATTGTAGTTGAAGGGAATGAGGTCGAGCAAGAACAAGTCGTTAACCAGTTGTCAAAATTAGTGGATGTCATCAAGATTTGTGATCTGACGGCAGTGGAGTCGATTCACCGTGAGTTAGCTTTAATTAAGGTTAAGGCAAGTGTTGAGACACGAGCAGATATCATCAATATTGTCGATATTTTCCGCGCAAAAATAGTCGATGTTAACCGAGAGACCATGGTTATCGAGCTTTCTGGTCATGAAACAAAGATAGATGCCCTATGTAAAATGTTAGAAGTTGATCATGGAATTATTGAAATTGTCCGAACGGGTAAGATTGCTCTCGCGCGAGGGCCAATCCCAGCCAAGGATCAGTGAGAAAAGATCTTAACGATTGTAGATTGTAAAAGAGGGAATGCGATGTATCCAATAAATTTAAATTATAAAATGCCTGCCGAATGGTTCGAGCATACACGTACCTTTATTGCTTGGCCTGTCCAAGCATCTATGTGTTATCCAGAGGATTTTGAAGCAGTTTGCCTTGGTTATGCCGAGATCATCGAGGCTATTGCCGAATTTGAACCCGTCACGGTTGTGATGAATCCTGTTGATGCGGATGAATCGGATCCGCTGCTCGCTCGTCTATTTAGAAACGACCGGATAGAATGCCTTACAATTAAACATGATGATGCCTGGCTACGGGATAACGGGCCGACGTTTCTAGTCGATGATCAAGGGGAAGTTGCTGGGGTCAATTGGCATTTTAATGCTTGGGGTGGAAAATATGCCCAGTGGGATTTAGATAATCTAGTGGCTCCTCAAATTCTTCAAGCTGTCGGGTTGAAACGGTTTGATGCTCCTCTGGTGATGGAAGGTGGTTCCCTCCATGTGGACGGAGAAGGCACGCTCTTAACCACGGAGGAGTGTCTCCTAAATCCCAATCGCAACCCGGAACTAACGAGAGAACAGATTGAAGCTGAGTTAAAGAAGTTCTTGAATATACGGAAAGTTGTTTGGCTGAAAAAAGGGTTAGACGGAGACGAGACAGATGGACATGTAGACAATATTGCCTGCTTTGCGGGTCCAGGTAAAATCCTGATCCAGGTTTGTGACGATCCTGAGGATGAAAATTACGCGATTACCCTTGAAAACTTGAAGATTCTTGGCAGAGAAACTGATGCTCTGGGAAGAAAATTTGAAATTATCTCTATCCAGCAGCCTCCGAAATTGTTCGATAAAGATACGCGCTTAACCTTGAGTTATCTAAACTTTTACTTTGTCAATGGGGGAATTATTTTGCCCATTTTCGGTGGTAACGCGGGAGGAACCGATCAGTTAGCAGGTCAAGCGTTGGCTAAGCTATTCCCTGAAAGACGGATTCGCACAGTTAATGGTATGGCGATCATCAGGGAGGGTGGGAATGTGCATTGCACAACCCAGCAGATGCCCGCGGGGTAAAAGGAAAGGGGACACACCTGCTGAAGTATTAGCAGTAATATTGAGACAGGAATGTCCCTAATTAACTGCGGAAGCCGGAGTTTGAAGCGGAGCCTTGGCGATGGATAAACTCCAGATAGTGATAATTTTTGGGAGGAGGAAGGGGTAAAAGTGAGAAATGTAAAAGTAGCGGCTACTCAGATGAGTTGTTCAGCTAGCATCGACGAAAACATTGCAAAAGCGGACACGTTAGTCAGAGATGCTGCCAGTAAGGGCGCTCAAATCATCTTATTGCAAGAGTTGTTTGAAACCCCATACTTCTGTCAAAAGGAAAAATCCGACTATTATGTCTATGCAACAGAATTGGAGCAAAATAAAGCTATCCAGCATTTTAAGCAAGTGGCAAAAGAGCTTCAGGTGGTTTTACCAATCAGCTTCTATGAGAAGAAAAACTATGCTCGCTATAATTCTCTGGCCGTCATCGATGCCGATGGCGACGTGCTGGGGAAGTATCGTAAGAGTCATATCCCTGATGGACCTGGATATGAGGAAAAGTTCTACTTTAACCCCGGTGATACAGGCTTTAAGGTCTGGAATACCCGGTACGCAAAAATCGGGGTTGGGGTTTGCTGGGATCAATGGTATCCGGAAGCCGCTCGATGTATGGCTCTAATGGGTGCTGAACTACTTTTTTATCCTACGGCCATCGGTTCAGAGCCCCAAGATGGGGCGATCGATTCCAAGGAGCATTGGCAGACCTGTATGTTAGGGCATGCTGCTGCAAATCTGATTCCAGTGGTTGCTTCGAACCGGATTGGGGTAGAGGAAGACGAAGATTCCCAGATTACCTTTTACGGGTCTTCCTTTATAGCTGGTCCGCAAGGGAACAAAGTTGCCGAAGCGGACCGCACGGAAGCTACGGTGCTGGTTGCCGAATTTGATTTGGAGCAACTAGAGATACAGCGACTCGAGTGGGGAATTTTCAGGGACCGTCGGCCTGATTTATATAGAATTATCTCATCCAATGATGGCGAGTTAACGATCTAGGAGACTAGTCAAGTTGGGTGCTAACTATGAAAAAGAGTTATTTTGATCTTTTGAAGATTAGCTTCTTGCAGGGGAATTTTAAACGAAATAATTTCAAAAATATAAAATAATGGGGGATTTTATGCTAAAAATCGGCTTTCTTGGTCCAGAAGGTACCTTTACTCAACGAGCTGCGTTAATGTATACAAGTCAGAATCGTGCTGAACTAGTTAGTCTGCCAAGCATTCGAGAGACGCTCTTAGCAGTACAACAGGGTGAACTGGATTTGGCTGTTATTCCTTTTGAAAACTCTTTAGAAGGTTCAGTCAATGTCGTTCTGGATATTTTAGCCTGGGAGGTGGATCTGCTTATTATCGATGAGCTAATTCTGCCAATATCTCAGACCCTAATGATTACGCCTGGAACTAGATGGCAGGACATAACGGAAGTCTTTACCCATCCTCAATCAGCTGGTCAGTGTCGTCTCTTTTTAGAAACCCAACTACCACAGGCCAAGTTGCATTTAACCAACAGTAACTCGGAAGGAGCCAACCAAGCAAAAATGAAGGGAATTACAGCTGGGGCGATAGGTCCGGAACAAGCGGCAGAAATCTTCGGTCTGGAAGTAGTCTTGCGCGATATCCAGGATAAGGAGAATAATTTTACTCGGTTTATAGTTGTAGGGAAAAATTCAGCTCAGCCCACTGCTGATAAGCACAAGACCTCAATCGTCTTCTCAACCGAACATAAGCCAGGCAGTTTATCCTGCATCTTAAATATATTTAGCTTGTGGGATATTAACATGAGTAAGATCGAATCCAGACCTTCTCGCGGAAAGTTGGGCAGATATATATTCTTTATCGACATTGAAGGTCATATGATCGACCCGGACGTTCGAGATGCCTTAACTATGGTAAAGAGAAAAACGAATTTTTATAAATTTCTCGGTTCTTATCCAAGGGCAGATATGGATTAATATTCATGAAGTTAAACCTTAGTAAGGGAGAGCAAGGTCTTGTCTGAAGAAAGAAGTATTGATCCGTTGGAGCAAGTCATTGAAGAACGTAAAGTACTCTGTTCCGTCGTCTCTAAAATCGTTTCCATAATAATCTATCGCTTAAAACCGCTAGATGGACTCGGAGAAGGTGAAATTGTAGGGTTTCAATGTCATAGTATCAGCCCAAACTGTGAATCTCGCTGTACCTATAAATATTTCATGGAGGATTTTTGACCCCCTACATAGGCAATCTTCTTCAAGGTATGGCGAGTAAAATTAAACTCATAGGAATAATTTTGCCTCAGAACGCCCTGTAAGAAATATTTATTGGTAATATTACTGTTTTCTAAAAGCTCGTTCTTGAATTTTTCAAATAATTCTCTGAACATAATTTCATTTCTGTCGAATTCGATAATTGCATCATGAATCTTGCTCAGTAATTCGACGGGAATCTTGATGCCGTTGGGTAGGATGCGTTTTCCCCTATCACACAAGATCGTCAGTTCGGCTAACCTTACGTCAATAGCCCTGTTGTTTTCAGGAAGTGAAACATCTCCAAACAATCCGCGCACGTAATTGCGAAATCGAATGGCTTCAGAATCGTCATAGAGTTTAATTCCGTCAGGATAGTACTTTTCAAGCACCGCATAGTACATACGTGAGAGGCTCATCTTTTTCTTCAAATAAACTTTTCCAGAGAGGCTATAATCGACTAAAACTAATCTGCTAACGTCGTCGAAAGCGATCGGAAGAACTAAATTATCACTAATATCGGCAATCAATTCATCTACTGACTCAACATCAAATATTTCAGGTAAACGTTGTTTGTATTTTTTTAATTGTTCATACCATTTGCTATCTCCAATGATGAACCCATTAAATTCCTCTGACCAATGTGCTGTGGGGCAGTTGCTTTTTTTGAGACAATATATAAATATATCTGATAAATCGCCTAAGAGAGCGGTTATATTTTCAATAGAGATATAACCGCTCTTTATGCTATAGGCATAGAGGATATAATGCGGCATAATCCTAGCCAGATAACGTTCAAAGCGATCTTGAACCTTCTTCTCTATCTGACGTACTCCTTCATGGGTAATCGCATAATCAGTGCATATTTCCTCGAGTGTACCGCCCTTGGCACGTTTTCTAAGTATATCTTCATCTCTAGATTTTTTAAACAAGCTATGGAGCTCATTTTTCAATAAAGCTAACTTATCTTCACTCAACCATTTTAGGAACCTAATGAGTTGAACATTGTCCTTTTCGTCGATTGTCAACGTCAATAATCGAGGTAGATCTCGAACATAATTTATTTTGGCTCTTGCAAACAGTTCCCAAAGCCTATTGGTTTCATCTTTCACTCCAGACGTTGAGATTAAGCGAGTAATTTTGGCATCATAATTATTGAAGGCTAGAGTTTCAATAAGTTGCTTGAGTTTACTTTTGGTTTTTTTGGCATCCTCGTAGGTATCTACATAGGAATTTAAAATTGATGTTAAAATTTTAAGACCTTGATAGTTTTTTAAGCTCCAAGTAGTAAGTTCCGCTCCCAATTTATCTCTGATTTCAAGGAGACTGTTTGAAAATGCGGAATCAATGCCATTTGCTTTATCAAAATCAGCAATTGAAAATGACAATAACCAACTAAAGGCCATAGTTTTATTCGGATTTTTGCGGCAAAGGTTAAACAGTTCCTCTCCCAGAAACTCTCTAATATTAGTCTTAATATTAGTTTCGAGATCGCGCTCAATCAACAATTTGCTGTTTTCTAAAATCATAAAATCAACTCCTTTTATATTTATTTTAAAAAATTTTAAAAAAACACAAAGTGAGCCCTTAATTATGCATAATTAAGGGCTCACTTTAACACTTGACCGCTCTAAACCTTTTGCAAGATTTGGTGCCCAGTTATGAAATTAAAAAAGCCGCCAGATATCATAAAGACATCTTGGCGGCTTCATTGCCGATTGAGTACATAAAGATCTAATAAAATAATACCTCATGATTTGTAGTTTGTCACTAACTACATTATCCCATAACTGTGTGATATCAGAGAGTATTTCATAGTTAAGTTCGACAATCAGAGCGTTACGTCGTTTTACTCAATCTTTCTTACCTAACAACAATCAATGGTTGGCAATTAAATATTAAATAAGGACACTTCTTTGCTGCTACGGCCAGGTAAGATTTGGGTTTAGCGTTCCGTCCGGCTGATGATTAAATTAGCCTGACGAATTATTTTATCTACTGCCTGCACGGAAATCGCCTCATCAGGTAAATCAAAGAGTGGCTTACCGATCATATCCTGCTGAAAGATCAATTCATCAAGTGGAATATCTCCGATTAACTGTAAACCAGTTTGAGTGATCTCATCAGCAAGAGCTTCTAAACTGTTTGCTTCTGTCTTGGTAACAATCAAATAAATTTGCATCACTTCAGCCTGCAATCCTCGAATCAATTCGTGTACCCGTTTAGCCGAACGAATTCCGCGCGTCGTGGAATCACTAATCACAAACATTATATCGATGTGGGGAATTGTCAGACGACTAATATGTTCCATTCCCGCTTCGGAATCCACGATCACAAAATCATAATTTTTCTCTATAGTTTCTAGGTACATACGTAAAATGTTATTAGGATAACAATAACACCCAGGACCTTGCGGATCTCCCATCGCTAAAAAATCAAACTTGGGTGTTTTTAGCAGTGTTTTTTGTAAATTTTGTAGAAAATAGCTAGTTGTGGTGCTATCCGCAAGGGTTCTCATATTCTTATTTTCTTCCAAAACATCTGAGATAGTAGTGGAGATAGTAAGCCCTAAAGCCTCATCTAAATTTGCGTTAGGATCGGCATCGACAGCTAAAATTGAAACTCCGGTTTTTTCATGTAACATTTGTCTTAACATCAAGGTGATAAAGGTGGTTTTCCCTACTCCACCTTTGCCTGACACGGCAATATATTTGGTCACAGTAACGCCTCCTTATTTGATAATTTTTTTAACCACTGCCGTTGGCCATTCTCAGCTCAGTTTTGGCCAAACTGGAATGATATCCAGGGTATCTGAAAGTTGGTAAAATAAAAACGAGTGCCTCAAAAGTCTCCTCCCCCAAAAAAGGCAGATCATTTTCACCTCGTTGTGATTACGCAAAACTATATGATAATCTATAATAGAGTAAATAATCAAGAAATTATTATATAAAATTACGGACAATTAGAATTATACTTTACAAACCATTCTTTGCCAAGATATTAATCTAGACATTAATACTCTCCAACAGAGAAGCGGCCAACTATTTACCTAGTAAACAATCGGCCGCGTTTTGAGTTTTACCTTGAGTTAGAGGGCTGCTTCACCCTGCTCGCCAGTACGGATACGTACTACTTCTTCTATGTTCTGGACGAATATTTTACCATCTCCAACCTGATCGGTGCGCGCAGCTTTAACAATAATCCCGATGACTTCTTCTACTTTATCGTCAGAGGTTACGATTTCTAGTTTGATCTTTGGCAACAAGTGCGTAGTGACCTCTTGCCCTCGGTAAATTTGGGTATACCCCTTTTGTCGACCGAAGCCGAGAACATGAGTGACGGTAATACCTAAGATTTCGGCAGCCGCCAATGCATCCTTGATTTCATCCAACTTACCCGGTCTAACAATTGCTTCAATCTTTTTCATATAAAATCCCCCTTTCTGTGTGTGCATCCATTATACTGAATTTTGAGTACGTAGGAAAGCTCTTAAAGTATGAGTAATAATTTAAAAATCTAAAAATTATACAATATTCTTAAAAAATTTAAGATGAAACCAGTTGTATTTCTTTAGTAACACGACTATAATACGTTTCAAGAGGTGCATATTAGTTCTTGCAAATTGTCCTTGAGGTGTACGTTGGTTTGACTTCGAAAACGATTATTTTAAAGCAACGACGCTTTTGATTTTTCAAAAGCGTTGTTTGTGTTTTTGAAAGGATGGTGGGGACACTCGTGCAGCCGCACTAATGGCCATCGTTGCAATAGTCGTTTGGACAGTATTCGGAGCTATTTACATGGTTTCCAATAGCAAGGACACTGGTCAGAAGATCGTCTTACAAGCCTAAGCTAACTCTTATCCTTCGCGATTCTAGTAAATGAAAAGAAAAAAGCTTGCGTCAGGGCGCTGAAAGAGCGCCCCCATGCTAGTTTGGGGTGATGCAATGTTAACAACGAAGAATAATTCGCAATCAAAATTGTATTATAGCTTCGACGGCAATACGGATAAGGGTCAAATTCGTCCGCGCAATGAGGACTATTTTAGCTTTTTTATTCCCCCTGATCTAAAAACAAGTGAAACTTTGGGCAGCCTTTTCGTTATTTCGGATGGAGTAGGGGGGCATTTAGCGGGAGAAGTGGCCAGTGCAGAGGCAGTTAACGTTCTCTTGCAGGAATATTATTTTGGTGATTACTCGAAAAAGTTGCCTAATCGTCTGAAAGGTGCCTTTGCCAAAGCTGCCTTGCATATTTTTGATTTATCGAAACAGCACAAGGATTTCTCGAATATGCAGTGTACCCTAACTGCCTTGTTACTCAGGCAAGATCAATATATTATAGCCCACGCCGGGGATACTAAAGCATTTTTATTACGTGACAGAACTTTCAGCCAATTAACTAAGGATCATAGTTTAGTTGCTAAACTTGTGCGTATGGGTTTGGTATCTCAAGAGCAAGCGAAAACACACCCTTATAAACACATGCTCATCAGAGCCTTGGGAGAGAGCCCTCTCTTACCCATCGATATATATACAGGGACTGTCCAAGTAGGAGATGTTTTTTGTCTCGTAACCGATGGGATCTTAGAGCACTTAACTGAAGAAGAGTTACAAAGGTATCTCTTAGAAAATGACACTTTGGATAATATCCAAAAAAAGCTGATCCAGGAAGTGAATCAGCGTGGTGGATGTGATAATATGACGATATTGACAGTGAAAGTAATGGAGGATGGCTGAAATTGATAATTCCGGAAATTGGCGATACGTTTGAAAATCGTTATAAGCTCCTTAAACAGTTAGGACAAGGTGGATTTGCCAGCGCCTTCTTAGCGGAAGACGCCTTAACGGGCGAAAAAATTGTCTTAAAGTTTCCTGATATTACTCAATTAGGTGATCCTGCTGTTTATGAACGTTTCAGACGGGAATTGGCGATAGGTAAATTATTAAACCATCCTGATTTGCCGGTCGCCTTAACATGTTCTGAAGGTAGTCCTCCCTATTTGGTCTTAAAATTTATCGAAGGGGAAAATCTGGCCAGCGTGTTACA
>Ga0209415_10018632_pt1 | contig 10939 bp, 9 predicted proteins | sample PeaSoiSIISIP2007_FD_187696 | JGI IMG/M metagenome (GOLD analysis project Ga0209415, IMG submission 187696) | Peat soil microbial communities from Weissenstadt, Germany - SII-SIP-2007 (SPAdes) (version 2) | ecosystem: Environmental > Terrestrial > Soil > Wetlands > Peat | place: Germany... | reverse complement strand
ATTGCGATCGGTTCCTTCGATGGCGACCTGCGGCTTTGCCGCCTGACTTGCGGAAAGGCTACGCCTTTCCGAAGGATCGGCACCCCGGATAACCTCCTCTGCGCAGGCCGGAAGGCGCAGCCTTCCGGCCTGCGCAGAGGAGGGAAGGAAATGGCACCAGCCGGAAAGCCGGAGGCTTTCCGCAAGTCAGGGCGGCAGAGCCGCTCTTCGGGCAGCTAATTTGGGCAGCCATGGGCAAGCCCTACCCCTACGCCGCGCGGATCCAGCCGCGCTACACGCGACCAGAGACGCCGCCGATTTCTGTTTCCCCGCGAAACTCGGGCGCGTATAATCCTCAGTCGTAAGAGAGTCATTTCGGAAGCACACGTTTAAAGCACCTTCGGTAGCGTCTCAGGCTGAATTTGTAGCGGCGAGTTTACCTCGCCATTGGGCGGCGTAAAGCCGCCGCTTCGCCAAACTGAGGAACTACAGCCCGTTCGGCGCAGGATACGGAGAAAGACTGAGGAGGAATTCACCATGACGAACGGTTCTCATGTTAAACCGTGGCGAACTGGGGTGGTAAGCTTCATCGCGACGCTGGCGTGTGCGGCGACGTTGTCAGCCGCAGGCCCAGACAGCCAGGGCAAGATTCTGGCGGGCTTCTTCGAAGAGTGGAGCATTTACTACGCGAATTACAACATCGCCGATCTGCAGAATAACGGAGTCGCTGGCCGGATGTCGCACTTTGTCTACGCCTTCGCCAATGTGACCGCGGACTCTTCGACCCCGTCTTCGGACACCTGCGTGATCGCCGATCCCTGGGCTGATTTTGAGGATAATAATCTTCCCGCGACTGGCGGGATCGCTGATGTTTGGCCGCTCTACGGCAACTTTGCGGAGATCCTGAAGCTCAAGCAGCTTCATCCCCATTTGCGGACTCTCATCTCGATCGGCGGGGCGTCGGCAACCAACACGGCAGCTTTTTCACTTGCAGCTAGCACGGCGGCGGGGCGTCAGGCGCTAGTTTCCTCCTGCATCAACATGTTCATCACCGGCAACGTGGGCAGCGACTGGAATGGCCCCATCACCGCTCCGGGCCTGTTCGATGGGATTCACATCGATTGGGAATTCCCGGCCGCAACCGACACGCAGAACTTCACGCTCCTGCTGCAGGAGTTCCGCAAACAACTGAACGCGCTGGGCAAAGCCAACGGTAAATACTACCAGCTTTCATTCGATGGGCCGGCAGGCGAACAGAACTATTCCAACATCGAGCTCGCTAAGACCGCCAGGCTGGTGGATTTCATTACCATCGACGGCTACAACTACAACGGGACCTGGGAAAACGTAGCCAACCACGCCTCGCCGCTCTTCGATTCCATGAAGGACCCTGAATTCGGCGAGGGCCTTTGCATTGCCTGCACCGTAAACGCCTATCTCGCGGCCGGCGTGCCACCCTCCAAGTACGTCATGGGCGTGCCTCTGTACGGAGCGGGGTGGACCGGCATTCCGAACGTCAAACACGGCCTCTATCAGACTTCGACGGATACGACGGAAGCGACTTGGTCGGCTCCGGTGCTCCTGGCGAACGGAAGCGGCCTGTGCACGGATACCAGCGGCGCCACTGCGGGATGCGACCCGCTGTTGACTGCGGGCGCGGCCACGTATTCCACGCTTTCTACCGTCACCGCCAACGGCTACAGCCGATATTTCGATCCGGTGAGCGTGGCGGCGTGGCTTTACGACCCCACCACCGAAACCTTCTGGACCTTTGACGATCCCTTCACGGCGGCTCTCAAGACCGTTTATGTTCAGACGCGCGTGCCGGGCGGACTGGGCGGGAATTTTGTGTGGGCTCTCAAAGACGACGACGCCAACGGAACCATGGTGAAGACCCTGGCCACCGGGCTCGGACGCTAAGCTGACCGGCTTCGCCTCCCCGCCTGTCATTCTCGCCTCTTCACCTGTCATTCTGAGCGAAGCGAAGAATCTCCGCAGTTCCTTCGCTCACGGCACACCGTGCGAAGGGTTTCTGCAGTCGTTCTTAACTCGTTGCACCGCAGAGCAACTGCCGAGATCCTTCGCTTTGCTCAGGATGACAGGCGGCTAAGGCTCTCGTTGACAGGCGGCTAATCTTCTCAGTGCCCGGAGCCGCTACCCCTTCTTGTTTGCAGGGCTCAACCCTTGGATCGGCCAGGCGAAATCTCTGAATTCACCTGTGTAATCGAAGCTGCCGGCGGCAATGGGCTTCTCAGGGTCGGCGGCAATTCCCGCCCTTCGAACCCGCGCCAAAACTTCAGCCTCGTGAATTCGCGAGGCGTCATACTCGACAATCAACATCGGGCCGTCAAAAGAAATCTCCCGGATCCCATAAAAGGTGGAAAGGCTTCGCAGGGGCTCAAAGTCCTGGGGAGTCAACTCCCGTTTGAGCTGATAGCGCGTGGTTAGGAAAGTCATGGGTGAACCTCGATGGTGCGTCAGCCCCGGAAGGGGCGTAAGACAGTAGCCCTGGGCGAAAGCCCTGGGAGGATCAGTCCCCACCCCCCCTTTTGTTCCCCCTCCCTCGCCCGGCGGGGGAGGGGGGCAGGGGGAAGGGGCCGCACTTTGGTCCCACGGCTCACGCCGTGGGCTACTCTCTGGCGCCGCTCCGCGGCTACTGTGTTGTGGACAAACCTGAAACCTACAATTCCAGCCGCCGCAGCCGCAGCGCATTGCTGATGACTGAGACGGAGCTGAACGTCATGGCGGCTGCTGCGACCATCGGGCTCAGCAGCAGGCCCAGCACCGGATAAAGCACTCCGGCCGCGAGCGGCACCCCAAGAGTATTGTAAACCAGCGCGAAGAAAAGATTCTGGCGGATATTGCGCATGGTGCCTTTGCTCAAGCGGCGGGCCCGCACGATGCCGCGCAGATCTCCTTTGAGGAGGGTGATCCCGGCGCTCTCAATGGCCACGTCGGTTCCTGTTCCCATGGCGATGCCGACCTGGGCCAACGCCAGTGAGGGAGCGTCGTTCACGCCGTCCCCGGCCATGGCCACCACGCGCCCTTCCGCCTGGAGCCGTTTAATGACCTTGCCTTTGGCTTCCGGCAGAACCTCCCCTTCGACCTCATCGATGCCCAGTTCGCGCGCCACCGCCATGGCGGTCCGGCGCGTGTCGCCGGTAAGCATGACAACGCGGATGCCGTCCCGCTCGAGTGCCCGCAGGGCTTCCGGGGCAGACGGTTTGATGGGATCCGTCACGGCAAGCAGGCCACACGCCACACCGTCCACAGCCACGAAGACCACGGTCTGGCCCTTGCCTCGAAGTTCGCCGGCTTTGACTTCCAGTGCGGCCAAGTCGATCTTCAGCCGCTCGAAGAGCCGACGGTTTCCGAGCGCCACCGCTTTGCCCTCCACCTCGCCCGTCACGCCCTCGCCGGGGATCGAACGGAATTCTCGAGCCTCGCCAAGCTCGCCTCCCCTCCTCTCTGAGGAGGCGATCGAGGGGTGGTGCTCTCTTTCCAGCGCCTCAGCCACGATGGCCGCGGCCAGCGGGTGCTCGCTCCCCCGCTCGAGGGTTGCGGCCAGGCGAAGCACTTCCGCTGCGTCCCATCCTGGCAGAGGGTGAACCGACGCAACACGCGGTTTTCCCTCCGTGAGCGTGCCGGTCTTGTCCACCACTAGAGTGTCGACTTTCTCGAGGACCTCGAGCGCTTCGGCGTTCTTAATCAACACGCCCGCCTGTGCGCCGCGCCCCGTCCCCACCATGATCGACATCGGCGTGGCGAGTCCCAGCGCGCAAGGGCAGGCGATGATCAGCACCGCCACGGCGTTCACCAGCGCATAGGCAAACCGCGGCTGCGGGCCCACGCTCGCCCAGACGATGAAGGTCAGCACGGAAATCAGAACCACCGCGGGAACAAAATAGGACGAGACAACGTCCGCGAGGCGCTGGATGGGCGCGCGGCTGCGCTGCGCTTCGGAGACGAGCTGCACGATGTGCGCCAGCAACGTATCGCTGCCGACGCGTTCCGCGCGCATCAGAAAACTCCCCGAGCCGTTGACTGTTCCTCCCGTCACGCGGTCGCCTGCCTTCTTCTCGACGGGGATGGGCTCGCCCGTCACCAGGGATTCATCAATTGAACTATAGCCTTCGAGGATAATACCGTCCGTCGCGACCTTCTCTCCGGGACGCACGCGCAGCCGATCGCCGCGCGCCAAGCGGTCAAGGGGCACGTCTTCCTCGCTGCCGTCCTCGCGCACCACGCGCGCCGTCTTGGGAGCAAGTCCCAACAATCCCCGGATCGCGCTGCTCGTCTGGGCCCGGGCGCGCAGCTCCAGCACTTGGCCCAGAAGCACCAGGCTGGTGATCACTGCCGAGGCTTCGAAGTACACCGGAACCTCGCCGCCCGCACTGCGAAACGATGGCGGGAAGCTCGCGGGGAGAAGCACCGCAGCCACGCTGTAAAGATAGGCGGTGCCTGTACCCAGAGCGATCAGCGTAAACATATTCGGGTGGCGATTGACGAGCGAGGCCCAGCCGCGCTCGAAGAACGGCCAACCGCCCCAGAGCACTACGGGCGAGGCCAGTGCGAGCTCGGCCAAAATGAGCAGCCGCGCGGAGAAGGCGCGCTGGAGCGGCTGGCCCGGGATCATGGCCGACATCGCGAGGAGAAAGACAGGAAGCGTCAAGGCCGCCGATACCCAGAACCGGCGCGTCATCAAAACCAGTTCCGGGTTTGCTTCCTCCGCTACGGTTACGGTGCGAGGCTCCAAGGCCATGCCGCAGATGGGACACGTTCCGGGCCCGTCACGCTCGACCTCGGGGTGCATGGGACATACATACTCGGTGCGGGTGGCGGGCGCTGCGGTCGCGAGCGGTTCGAGCGCCATCCCGCATTTCGGACACACGCCCGGCCCTTGCTTCCGCACCTCGGAATCCATCGGGCAGGTGTAGACCGCGCTTTCGTCCCCCCTGGCGCGCCTGTCATCCTGAGGAGTCCCGCTTTTTGGGACGACGAAGGATCTCTGCAGTTCGTTCTGCGTCCCAGTTCCCTCATCAGTCCCTGCGCTCTCTGCTGAGGCCGGATCAGTCCGACTGGGACTCAGATATCGACCCGGATTAGCCCGGAAATTCTCCAGGCAGGAAGGATGACAGAAGAAGTATTCCTTCCCCTCGTGCACGTAACTGCCCACCGCATCCGCGCGTCTGATCTCCATTCCGCAGACGGGATCAATCACGGTGGCGCTGGCCGGCGCCCGTGGCGTTGCGCCTTCGGGCGAGCGGTTTTTGCTTTCTGTCCGGTTCCTCATCGCGATTCGGGCAGATTTCGAAGCCTCACCTCATCTTCAAGTTCAAGCCCTCTCCCCCTTGGGGGAGAGGGTGGCCCGCAGCCGGCGTTTTCATCAGCCGGGGCGGAACGGGTGAGGGGGTCGCGCGGCCTGCCGCCCTTGGCGTCCTCAGTCCTCGAGCTGCTCTGTCCGTCTGTTCCCACAAGGATCAAGCATAGGTCGGTCTTACCAAGCTAGCAAGGGCCGGGGCTTGGGCAGCGCCAGGCGGCAGGAACAAATTCAGGTCTCAACCAACTCCACTATCGCGCGATGCCCCGGCGCGGAGGCGAGTGCCCGGTCGCAAGTCAGGAGCGGCGCACCGAGAACTTCAGCGAGGGCGACGTAGGCGGCGTCATAGGCCGTGAGGTTACGGCGCAATTCCCAGATACGCTCGAGGAACGGCCAATGGGGGTGGCGTTCGAGCGGCATTTGAGCAAAGGTTATGAGCGCTTGACGGGCGCGTTGTGGCGACATCTCGCCGGATGCCTGATAGCGCCGCAAAACTTGCGCAACTTCCAGGTCGATCAGGTGAGGAGCGTGGAGTTCTTCGTCAGGGTCGAACAAGCGAGGCGCAAGCCGTGCAACGGATAGCCTGTTCAGCAAGACCTCGACCATCACGGAGGCATCAAGCACTTTCAACGGCTGTCCCTCTCCTCGCGAATGATTTGAGCAGGAGGCACACGAGGATTGACGGGAGGGAGGCGCGCCAGCCGCTCCATTATCTCCTCCGTGCTGGGCCGCTCGGCGACGCGTTTAATTTCGCGCAGCAGGTAGTCGGAGAGCGATTTGCCTTCCAGTGCTGCGCGCGCCTTGAGCTTGCGGTGCAGCGGGTCAGGGACATGGCGAATTTGAATCATCGTTGACATGTGCATAGCATAGTTGCATGTGCTGCACATGTCAAGCTCGTTCCTTGTTGGGTAGTGCTCTAATTCGGCTCGTAGCGCTGGCCTTCAGGCCATCATTTGCCGACTTGAAGGTCGGCGCTACATTCAATTTGGGACACTACTCTTATGATCTCCCGGCGTGCAATTTCCGGAAGGCCGCAAGACACTTCTCTGCCGTCTCCATTTCCGGGTAGTTGCTGCCCTCCTGCTCGATCAGGTAGTACTCGATTCCTCCCGTGGTTTCAGCGGCGGCAAAGAGCTTCTTCCACGGCGCAGTCCCTTCGCCGGTCAGCACTTTGTATCCCCGCTGGGGAGACCAATCCTTGACATGCATGGAGCGAATGCGGCCGGGGTTTTGCTTGATCCAGGCGACAGGGTCGCCGCCCGCCTCAACGCACGTTCCCACATCGAATTGCAGCATGATGTCTCTGTCAAGCGTCGCGGATAGCACGTCCATGGGTCTCCGCCCTTCGACGGGGCGCCATTCGGCATCATGGTTGTGATATCCCGCGTGCAGGCCCTGGCGTTTCAGGGTGTCGTTGGCCTTGTTCAGGGTTTCCGCCACGCGCTTGTAGTCATCCAGGCCACGCAATTCGCCGGGACTAGCCAACACCACGTAGCGGCACCCAAGCGTTTTGTTCAGGTCCATCGCTTTGCTGAGGCCCTCCGGGGTAAACGATTTCAAACCGTTGTGGGTCGAGTAGCAATGGATGCCGAGTTCATCCAGTTCGGCGCGCACCTTGCCGGCATAATCGGTTGTCCAATCGTAGTAAGGCGCGTAGAACTCCACGCACTGGTAACCTATGCGCGCCACGCCGCGAACGGTCCCCATCAGGTCTTTCTTCAGCTCGTCGCGAACCGAGTAGAGTTCCAAGCCCACCGGAATCGATTTCGAAGCTCGAGCGGCCGCCGCCAGCGGCGCCGCAGCCATAGCACCAAGAAAAGAACGACGTGAAATGATATTTGTGTTCATGATGGGCGAATCTTATCACATAATGTTGCACCAAGGAGAACGACCATGACAAATAGCGATTCACCCTTTTTCGGCCGTCGTGAGATGGCCAGGAGCACTTTGCTTGGCGGCGCGTCAATACTTTTCGGCGCGCAGGCAACGGCGCGAGCGCAAGTTTCACCCGCAGCCAAAGAACGTGTGAGCGTGCGCGAGTTCGGCGCCACGGGCGACGGCAAGACTGATGACTCCAAGGCTATTCAGCGCGCCCTGGATGCCGCGGGAGAAGTGGGGGGAGCGGTCTACGTGTCACCCGGAGTGTACCTTTGCGCGGACCTCAAGATGCGCCCCAACACCGCATTAATCGGCGTGCCCACTTGGGATTATCACAAGCCGGGCGGAACGGCTCTGAAGCTCTCGAGCGGAGACGCCAAATGCCTGCTCAATATCGGGGAGGCGCAGGGCGCCACGATCGACGGCCTGGGGTTCGAGGGCGCGCAATTGGGAAAGGGCGTGCACGGAATTTTCCTCGATAAGCCGGACTACGGAAAGCACGAAGACGCCTTTCGCATCGAGCGCTGCCAGGTGCTCCGCTTTACGGGCGATGGAGTGTGCCTTGCGCACGCCTGGTGCTTCTCGGTCCGGCAGTCGATGCTGGGCTATAACGGCGGCGACGGTTTGAGCTTGCGCGGCTGGGACGGGTTCCTCAGCGACAACTGGTTTTCCGGCAACGGGCGCGCCGGTTTCGGGGCGCGCAACGAGAATGCCTCCGTGACCTTCACTTGCAATCGCGTGGAATGGAACGGCGAGGAGAACATGGTAATCAACAACTCGGACGGGTATCAGATTACCGGCAATTTCTTCGACCGCGCAGGCACTTGTGGAATCGCCCTGCGCAACAGCCGCCGCGGATGCTTTTCGATCACCATCAGCGGGAATTACTTCAAGCGCAGCGGCAAGCTGGCCGAGGCGGCGAGCCACGATTCGTCGCAGATCTGGATTGAGGGAGCGAAGGGCGTCACTTGCGTGGGCAACACGCTCTGCGCCGGGCGCGACGACGGCGGCACGGGCGTCTGGAGCCCGTCGTACGGCATCGTGTGCAAGGGCCTCCAGAACTGCGTCATCGCGAGCAACGTGCTGCACGAAGCCGCCCTGCGCGAACTCATCGTGGATCAAGGCGGCCACGGCGAAGGCGTGGTGCTCAAGGACAATCCCGGGAGCTTATTGAAGGTGTAAACTGGGTAGCGCGGACCCCCGGTTTTGGGGTCCGCGGCTTTTTTTAAAACCGGGGCGAACCGCGGACCCCAAAACCGGGGGTCCGCGCTACCCAGTTCAATTGCGCTGGGCGACAGGCGGCGATTGGCGAGCATCGAAAGCTTCAAAATCCGGAGGTGAAACCGTGAACAACAATTCTCATCGTTTCCTGTGGGTTCTGTGTTTCGTGGCGCTGGGGGTGATCGGCTCTCCTTTGGTGGCGCAGGAAGGGTCTTCGGCCGCAGGTGTCGCGACCTCCAAGCGCGCGGCGCGTGCGAATGAGGTTGCCTACTCAGCCGATCGAGTTACTGTAACGACCCAAACCCTGGCTGACGGGACCAAGATCACGCACAAGAATTTTTCCAAAGTCTACCATGATAGCCAGGGGCGGTCACGTTACGAGAGCTTTGCGACTAAGGCGGAAACCGGAGAGCCCGACGACGCGCCTTCTTCGATAAGCATCTATAATCCGGCCGCCGGCGTCAGCTACTACCTCAATCCCGCGGAACGCACGGCTCAAAGGCATGAGGTTCGCGAACACACGCCTTTGCAATCTAGGGCGGCCGGCGCATCGACCAATGTTGCGCCTGCTCGGCCCCCTATGCCTCGCCCGACGGTCGAAGACCTTGGCACACAAGTGATCGAAGGTCTGGAAGCCAAGGGCGAGCGTGTTACGATGATCATCCCGGAAGGCGCGGAGGGCAATGACCGGCCTCTGGAAACCATCAGGGAAACATGGGTTGCAACAAGAGGGAGGGTTGTTTTAATGAGCAGTTCGAACGACCCGCGCCGGGGCGAGACCGTAATGCGCTTGAGCAATATCGTACTCGACGAGCCGCCCGCCGAACTCTTCCAAGTGCCTGCGGACTACAAGATCCAAGAACTTCAGACCGTGGCGAAGCCTGAGCCATCGTCTGAATAGCGGCAAACGACCCCTCACCCGTTGCGCTCCGGCTGATGAAAGCGCCGGCAGCGCGACACCCTCTCCCCAAGGGAGAGGGCCGCAAAATCCAGTCGCCGATCTGCCCATCTGCCGACTGCCTACTGCCGACTGCCTACTGCCCGCTGCCTACCCAGGCCTGTGTGCGAGTTCTCGAACGAAGGTTGCAATGCGGGGGTCTTGCCAGTCCATGGGGCCGATCAGTTTTTCCGCCACTCGGCCGTCTTGATCGATGATGTAGGTTTCCGGGAATTGGAATGTGCCGTAGCGGTGGGCGATAGAGCGGTCAGGGTCACGCAGGATAGGAAACGAGAGGTGTTGGTCAGAGGCGAAATTCTGCAGGGCAGCTCCATCCTGATCTACGCTGACGCCGAGCACGGTCACGCCCTGCCGGCGCATTTGTTCGGCGAACCTCTCGAGGCCGGGAGTCTCCTCGACGCAGGGCGGGCACCAGGTGGCCCAGAAGTTCAGCACCACCACCTGGCGCGGGTAATCGTGCAGTGAAACGGAGCCTTGCGTGAGACCGGAGAGCGTGAAGTCAGGCGCTGTCTCCCCGATATCCACGGTGTGCGGCTGCCGCATGCGCCACGCCACGAGGATCGCGCCGCCCAGAATGATCGCCAATACCAGAATCTTTACCGCGTTCTTTTTGCTCATCGCCTGGCCCTTCATTATAATATCAATAATGAGTGAAAGCGATCCCGGCAAGGTTTCCGTAATCGTGCCTGCACGCAATGAGGAAGCTAACATCGAGCGCGTGCTACGCTCGCTGGCCGGCCAGCGGGGGGTCCGGGAAATTCTCGTCGTGGATGATAACTCACAAGACCGGACGGCTGAGATTGCCCAGGCTTTGAAAGAGGAGATTCCAACGCTCCGCCTACTGCACGTCGATTCTCTGCCGGAAGGCTGGTTGGGCAAGAACTACGCCGTGGCGCTGGCGGCGCGCGAGGCGACAGGCGACTGGCTGCTCTTCACCGATGCCGACACGGAACATCTGCCGGGCAGCCTTGCGGCAACGCTGGAGGTTGCGGAGCGGCTGGGGGCCGATTTGTTCTCGCTCTCGCCGGGCCAGATCACTCCAACCTGGTGGGAGAAGGCCGTCATTCCGCTTGTATATGTTAACTTGGCGCGCCTTTACAAATTCGAGGATGTGTCTGATCCCGCGTCGCCGGCGGCGGCAGCGAATGGCCAGTATCTGTTGATCCGGCGGGAGGTGTATGAACGCGTGGGCGGGCACGCGGCGATCCACGACCAAGTTCTCGAGGATGTAGAACTGGCGAGGCGGGTCAAAACGGCGGGCGGGAAAGTAGTTTTCATGCCGGGAGCGGCCTGGGTCCGGACGCGCATGTACAGCACGTTCGGCGAGATGTGGGCGGGGTGGAGCAAGAATCTTTATCTCCTCTACGGGAGAAGCCTGGGGAAGATTCTGAAAGCCCTGGCGGATCTGTCGACCGCGGACCTGCTGCCGCAGGTTTTCTTCATCGTACTCTTAATGTGTTTATTATCCGGTCGAAGAAGCGTTATCGTCCTGGCCGGGATCGTGTCGAGTTTGGTCGTCATTCTGGCGCGACACGCGCGTTACCTGCGGGCCGTCACCCAATTGGGATTCGACTCACGGGTTG
>Ga0209415_10018631_pt1 | contig 10939 bp, 10 predicted proteins | sample PeaSoiSIISIP2007_FD_187696 | JGI IMG/M metagenome (GOLD analysis project Ga0209415, IMG submission 187696) | Peat soil microbial communities from Weissenstadt, Germany - SII-SIP-2007 (SPAdes) (version 2) | ecosystem: Environmental > Terrestrial > Soil > Wetlands > Peat | place: Germany... | reverse complement strand
GCGGATGCGCACGGAGGACCTGCTGACGGTCGCGGACGCGCAGCTGGCGGACATCGCGCAGGACTGAGCGAAGCGACTGCTTCAAGTCGCGCCGTGTCCCACCGGGCTTGGGTCCGCCGGCGTGGAAGAGCACGCTCGTTGCGCGTGGCACCGCGAAGGTTTAGCGTCAGTCACCTGAGGGTGGCCATTTCAACGGGAGCTTCACGGCTCGGACCACCTCACGCACCCGGCGGTATCGAGACGCGAGTGCTCGTCGTCGCGCTCGTCCTGGTCGGTGCGCTCGTCCCCGTCGCCGCTTCGGCGGGCCAGAGCGGGCGCGGTCTTTCCATTCCGAAGAGCAGCCACGTCGCGAGTGCGAAGACGCTCATCAAGGCAGCGATCGCCAAGGAAGACGACGTCGTGGCGTTCATCGAGGAAGGGCACTCCGTGTCGACGATCGAGAAGAAAGACATCACCAAGGCGGACGGCGATCTCCTCCGTGCCCAGTCCGAGCTCCTCGCGGCATCCACAGCAGGGGAGATTTCCGAAAGCCAGGAGCACACCGAATACGCCGACCTCGCGCGAGCCGCGAGCAAGGACTACGGGGCGAAGCGAGTGCTCCTCGAAGGGAAGAAGCACCTGGCGCTCGAGTACCTCCACGACGCCGACGTGCTCAAGCACGCGGCGCTGGGAGCGCTTCCCACCACGCTGGCAGCCGCGAACACGCTGAGCTCCCCCATCGGAAACGGCACGCTCGCGGTTGCGGATGTGAAGTGCTACATCGGGACGGGTAACAATCCGGAGCGTGACGCCCAACTGACGCTCAAGTCCCCGAGCGGAAACGCCACCTGGTACGTCCAGGAGGTTTCCGGCGCCGCCTACATCCCCGGCGGCTCGACCGCACCGGAATTCTTCATCGAGAACGGGCCGGCTCCCTACACCGCTTCGGGAATCACGATCTACGGCGGCTTCGCCGTCACCGTCTCGGGCGACGTGGGGACGATCGCGTCTGGCCAATCGGTCACCATCAACGGCCCTCTGGTCAACTCGAAAGACGGGAGCTCCGTACCAGGTAGCGATCTCAAGCTGGTCTACAAATGCCCGTAAGCCCGGCCATGGGTCGATACACGAAGACGAACCTGCGCACCGAGGTCGAGGACGCCGCGCCGAAGTTCGGCATGCCGGCGGAGCTCGAGGCCCGCTTTGCACGGGCGGCGATCGGCTGCAGGACCCTGGGGCTGAGCCTGCTCAAGCTCGCACCCGGCTTCCGGATCCCCTTCGGGCACAAGCACTCGGGCCAGGAGGAGGTCTACGTCGTCGTCCGCGGCTCCGGGCGGATCAAGGTCGAGGACGAGATCGTCGAGGTCGGCGAGTGGGACGCGATCCGCATCGACGCGAACGCCATGCGGAATGTCGAGGCCGGCCCCGACGGCATCGAATACCTCGCCTTCGGAGCCGGCGACGACCCGCGCGACGCCGAGACGGCGCCGGGCTGGTGGACCGACCAACGTCCTATTCCAGGACGCGGATCTTCCGGGCCGCGCACATCTCCTTCAGGATCTTCGGCCAGACGGTGACGCTCACCTCGCCGAGGTGAGCCTTCCGCAGCAGCAGCATCATCGTCCGCGACTGGCCGATGCCCGCGCCGATCGAGAGCGGGATCTCGTCCGCAACGATCGCCTTGTGGTACGGCAGGTCGAGGAAGTCGAGCTGGCCCGACAGCTCGAGCTGGCGGACGAGCGACTGCTTCGTGACGCGGATGCCGCCGGACATGAGCTCGTGCCGCCGGTGCGTGACCGGGTTCCACACGAGGATGTCGCCGTTGAGGCCGTGCATCGGCCGTCCGTCGGCGGAGACGGTCTCCGTCGACCAGTCGTCGTAGTCGGCCGCGCGCAGCTCGTGCGGCAGCCCGTCGGCGAGCGGCCAGCCGATCCCGTAGATGAACACCGCAGGGTGCTCCTGCAGGATCGCCGTCTCCCGCTGCTTGCGCGGAAGGTCGGGGTAGGCGGCGAGGATGTCCTCGGCGTGCATGAACTCGAGCTCATCCGGCAGCGGCGGGTACGCCTCGAGCTGCGGATGGTGCTCGCGCAGGAGCGTCTCCGCCTCCTTGAGCACCTTCCAGATCTTGCGGATGGTCTCGGTCAGGTAGCCGAGCGTGCGGTCCTCGGCGCGGATCGTCTGTTCCCAGTCCCACTGGTCGACGTACGCGCTGTGGTCGTGGTCGAGGAAGTAGTCCTTGCGCACGGCGCGCATGTCCGTGAGCAGGCCCTCGCCCGGCTCCATCTCGAACATCGCGAGCGCCATCCGCTTCCACTTCGTCGCCGCCTGCACGACCTCGGCGTCGATCGGGTGCAGCTCGCGGTCGTTGGCGATGTGGAAGCCGACCGGCGTGCGCGAGCCGTCGCGGTCGAGATAGTCGTTGACGCCGCTCACCGTGTCGACGATCAGCGGCACCTGGACGAGCGTGAGGTTGAGCTCCTCGCACAGACGGTCCTCGATCAGCCGCTTCGCGGCGTACAGTGCGCGCATCGTCTCCTTCGGGCCGAGCAGCGGCTCGTAGTCCGTCGGCAGCACGCGCTCGAGCTCGGCGTAGTCGCCGATCCCGGGTCCCGCGAGATCCGCTTCCTTCAGGGACGTGCTCATCGTGTCCTCCTTCTCAGGACGGGGTGGCGCCCCAGTCGCCCGAGACGAGCGTGTACAGGAGTGCCTCCTCCGTCGACTCGCGGTTTTTCGCCTGCCGCCACACGGCCGAGCGCGGTCCGTCGATGACGCCCGCCGTCACCTCCTGGCCGCGATGGGCAGGCAGACAGTGCAGGAAGATCGCGTCGGTGCGGGCGAGCGCGAACAGCTCCTCGTCCACCTGGTAGCGGCGGAGCGCCGCCTCGCGCGCCGCCTGCTCGGCCTCCTCGCCCATCGACACCCAGACGTCGGTGTACACGGCGTGCGCGCCGGCGACAGCCTCGCGGGCGTCGTCGGTTAGCTCGATCGTCGCGCCCGTCGTCTCCGCGACCGAGCGCGCGCGCTCGACGACGTCCGCGGCGGGACCGTAGCCCGGCGGCGACGCGATGACGACGTGCATGCCGGCCAGCGCGCCGGCTTCGACCAGCGAGTGGGCGACGTTGTTGCCGTCGCCGATGTAGGCGAGGCGGATGCCTTGGAGCGAGCCGAACGAGTCGCGCACGGTCAAGAGGTCGGCGAGCGCCTGGCAGGGATGGTGGTCGTCGGTGAGCGCGTTGATCACCGCGACGTCGGCGGCGGCCGCGAGCTCCTCGACGTCGCTCTGCGCGAAGGTGCGGATGACGATCGCGTCGCAGTAGGCCGCGAGCGTGCGCGCGGTGTCGGCGATCGTCTCGCCGCGACCGAGCTGCAGCTCGTCCGGGCGCAGGACGATCGCGTTCATGCCGAGCCGCGCGGCCGCAGCGGCGAACGAGACGCGCGTGCGCGTCGACGGCTTCGCGAAGTAGCACGCGACCGAGCGGCCGCGGAGCGTGTCGAGCCAGCCGTGGACGTCGGCGTCCATCTGCGACGCGAGGTCGAGGAGACGCGTGAGCTGCGGCGGCGTCAGGTCGGCGACGCGGAGGAGGTCCTTCGGGGCAGCGCGAGTCGGGGCGATCGCCATGGTCGCAGACTGCCCCGCCGCTGCGGGCCGGTCATCGGGGCCGCCGCCGACGGGCGCTGCGGCTATCTCCCGATGAAGGTCGACGGTACCGGGCGGACGCTCTGTTCATGCGGAACGTCATCGTGATGGGGGCGGGCGGCCGCGACTTCCACAACTTCAACGTCGTCTTCCGCGAGGACCCGGAGACGCGCGTCGTCGCGTTCACCGCCGCGCAGATCCCCGGCATCGACGACCGGCGCTACCCGCCGTCGCTCGCCGGGCCGCTGTACCCGAACGGCATCCCGATCGTCCCGGAGGAGCGGCTCGTCGACGAGATCCGTGAGCACGCCGTGGACGAGGTCGTGCTCGCGTATTCCGACCTCTCGCACGCGGACGTGATGCACAAGGCGTCGCGCGTGCTCGCGGCAGGTGCCGACTTCCGTCTCCTGGGGCCACGCGCGACGATGCTCGTCGCGACCAAGCCGGTCGTCGCCGTGACCGCGGTGCGCACGGGATGCGGCAAGAGCCAGACGAGTCGCCGCGTCGGCAGGATCCTGCTCGACGCCGGCCTGCGCGTGGCGCTCGTCCGCCACCCGATGCCATACGGCGACCTCGAGGCGATGGCGCTTCAGCGCTTCGCCTCGCTCGAGGACATCGACGCCGCGCATCCGACCATCGAGGAGCGCGAAGAGTACGAGCTGCCGGTCCGCCTCGGCATGACGGTGTACGCGGGCGTCGACTACGGTGCGATCCTCGCCCGGGCGGAGAGCGAGGCGGACGTCATCATCTGGGACGGCGGCAACAACGACTTCTCGTTCTTCGCCCCCGACCTCACGATCGTCGTCGTCGACCCGATGCGCGCCGGCCACGAGCTGGCCTACCACCCCGGCGAGACGAACCTGCGGCTCGCGGACGTCGTGGTCGTGAACAAGATCGAGAGCGCCCAGATCGGGGAGATCGAGCACGTGCTCGAAGACGTGCGCAGCGTGAACCCCGATGCGGAGCTCGTCTTCGCGCGCTCGCCCGTCACGCTCGATCCCGGCCCGCCGATCGAGGGCAAGCGCGTCCTCGTCGTCGACGACGGGCCGACGCTGACGCACGGAGGGATGCTCTTCGGCGCCGGCACGGTCGCCGCCCGCGCAGCCGGAGCGGCCGAGCTGGTCGACCCCCGTCCGTACGCGGTGGGCTCGATCGCGGACGTGTTCGCCCGCTATCCCCAGGTGGACGTCCTGCCGGCGATGGGGTACTCGGAAGCGCAGCTGCGCGAGCTCGAGCAGACGATCGACGCCTGCGACTGCGACGTCGTCGTCACCGGCACGCCGATCGACCTGTCGCGGCTGATCCACTCGCGGCATCCGATCCGGCACGCGAGCTACGACCTGGAGGAAGCCGGCGGCGCGTCGCTCGCCGAGCTCCTCGAGCCGATCGTCCACGCGGCGGCCGCGCCGCGCGTTATTTCAGCGTCTTGAGATAGGCGATCAGCGCGGTCACATCCCGCGCCGGGATGACGCCGCCCCAGTGCGGCATGCTCACGATCGGCGCGCGGCCGATGACGCTGCCGCTGCGGATGACGGCGGCGATCGCCTTGTCGGTGGGGAAGTCGTGGTGGAAGCCGCCGCCGGAGAGCGGCGGGATGGACTTGTCCGCCGAGAGCGGGTTCGCCACGCCGCCGAGGCCGTTCGGCCCATGGCAGTTGATGCAGCCGTACTTGACGTACAGCGCGGCGCCCGCGACGGCGAGGCCCTGCCCCTGCGGCACGGAGACGGGCTGCGTGTCGGCGACGGCCGGCAGCCCCGCGCGGATGTAGGCGACGAGATCGTGCACCTGCGTGTTCGAGATGACCTCGCCCCAGACGGGCATGTACGGCTTCGTCGGGTTCTTCGACTCGCCGAGGCCGTGGTCGATGATGTGCGAGAGCTGCTGCACGGTCAGCGCGCGGCCCACGTTGGTCAGCGCCGGGACGTACGGCGAGACGCCGCCGCGTCCCCGGTCGCCGTGGCACTGCGAGCACGCGAACTGCACGAACGTGTGCGCTCCGGCGGCGATGCTGGGGCTGACGTTCGACGTCGCGGGCGTCGAGGTCGCCGGCGCGGCCGCCGCTCCCGTAACCGTGACCGTCGTGACGCGGTTGGTGTAGTGGCCGACGGCGAAGCCGATGGCGACCGCTGCGGCCGCGCTCGCCAGCACCGCGAAGACGACCGCGGCGACAACCGAGTCTCGGGGACTCTTGCGCATCTGCCGAAGATGCTAAACCCACCGGCGGCGTACATCGGTAGGAATCCGCATCCCCCGGGATGCGGAGCCCTGCCGACGTGACGGTGAGTGGCTAGGCCGCGGCCGGCGGAGGCGGCGGCTGCTGCTCGATCGTGGGCGCCGAGGCCGTCAGGTCGCTCGCCGCCTGCAGGAACTCGTCGCGGCTCATCTGCCCGCTCGCGAACCGCATGCGCAGGATCTCGAGCGCGTCCGGACGGCCGCGGAAGCCGGGAGGCCCGCCGAAGCCCTGCCGCCCGAAGTGGCGGCGCCGGCCGCGGCGGGCCCAGGTGGCGACGAGGAACGCGCCGAACATGACGACGAGCAGGACCACGAGCGCGAACGTCGCCCACTGGAGCGACGTGTTTCCCTGGTGGAGATGCACCGCCATGGAGCCGCCGAAGCCGCTGCCGCGGCCCGGGAAGGGGGGATAGGTGTTCATGCCGCCACCGTATGCGGTGCGGCTAAGCGGGCGTTAAGACCGTTACGCCGTCGTGACCAGCTCGGCCTTCTCCGTGGCGGCGTGCTCGCGGTCGGGCGGGATGGCGAGCACAGGGCAGAACGCCGTGTGCAGCAGCCCGCGGGCGACGCTCCCGAGCACAGCGGCCCGGAAGCCGCCCCACCCGTGCGTCCCGACCACGATGAGGCCTGCCTCGGCCTCGTGCGCGGCCGTCGCGATCAGCGCCGGCACGTCGCCGGTGCCGTTGATCACCTTCAGCTCGGCCGGGAGCCCCAGCTCGCGCAGCTCGGCGACCTGGCCCTCGATCTTCTTGACCAGCTCGGGCTCGTCGCTGAGCATGGGCGCGCCGCCGAAGCGGCCCTTCAGCAGCTCGTTGGCGTGCACGGCGATGATCTTCGCGTGATGCGTGCGGGAGAGATCGATCACCGACAAGAGGGCGCGATCGGCAAGCTCCGACCCGTCCGTCGCCCAGACGATCGTCTCGAACATGGGAAGTCCTTTCCTGGATTGACACGGTCAGCGTCGCCCCAGGCGCGCAGGAGCGCATCGGTTGCGGCCCTGAGCGGCGCCGCCTAGAACTACCGAGGGGCGGACGGGAAACCCGCCCGCCCCTCGGCGGCGACCGTCAGGCTCCGGCGGGCTGGTGCGGGGCCGGGGCCGAGACGTAGCCGGCCTCGATGCGCGCCAGCTCCTCCTCGGAGCCCTCGCGAATCGGGCCCTTGAACCACTTGTGCGCCGACAGGATCCACCAGCCGCCGGCGAGCACGATCACTCCGCCGACTGTGATCGGCGCGTAGTTCACGACGTTCCAGTCGAAGCCGCTGTGCCACGGGATCCCGGTGGGCACCGTCGGCATGATGAACAGGATCGCGATCAGCACGATCCAGACGAAGGCGATCGGGTTGATCCACTTGTAGTGCTTGCCGAGCGTCCAGGCGCCGGGCTGGAAGGCGTCGCCCGCCCGCCAGCGCAGGAAGATCGGGATCCCGTACGCGATGTACAGCCCGATCACGGCGATCGACGTCCCGACGAGGTAGCCGACGGTGTTGTTCCAGTACGTCGGCACCATCAGGAGCCACGACAGCACCGCGATGGCGATGACGGCGTTGACCGGCACGCGGTGCGTCCGGGACACCTTACGGAAGAACGTGCGCCCGCCGGGGACTGCGCCGTCGCGCGAGAACGCGAACATCATGCGCGACGCCGCCGTCAGCGACGCCAGGCCGCAGAAGAACTGCGCGACGCAGGCGATCAGGAGCAGGGCCTCCGCCCAGCGCGTGCTCATCGAGTGCTGCCAGATGTAGGTCACGTCGAAGCCTCCGGCCGCCAGCGTGCCCTTCACGTCGGGAACGGCGAACGTGACGGCGACGAGGAGGATGAAGCCGAAGATCACCGACATGACGACGGACATGACGACGCCCCACGCGGCCGCGCGCGAGGCCTTGCGAGTCTCCTCGCTCATGTGGGCCGACGCGTCGTAGCCGGTGTACGTGTACTGGGCCATCAACAGGCCGATTCCGAATACGAACCAGAAGATCGGGCTCGAGAAGTTGTGGCCGCTGAAGCCCGAGGCGTTGAGCGTCTTGCCGAAGACGAACCCGATCGACTGGTGGTGGCTCGGCACGATCGCGAGCGCGAACACGATCACGAGGACGCCGAGCATGTGCCACCACGCCGAGATCGAGTTGATCATGGCGAGCAGCCGGACGCCGTTCAGGTTCAGGAGCAGGTGCACCGCGACGATGACGGAGAAGGTGAGGAACACCGTATGCCTGTCGGTGGCGACGCTCGGGAACCAGAGGTTCATCAGCGACGTCCAGAAGATCGCCGCGCCGTAGTCGATCGCGGCCGTGACGCCGATCTGGCCGATGAGGTTGAACCAGCCGGAGAACCAGCCCCAGGCCGGCGATCCGAGCTTCGACGACCAGTAGTAGATCGCCCCGGCGGTGGGCATCGACGACGCCACCTCGCCCATCGCGAGCGCGACGAGCACCACGAAGAAGCCGACGATGAGCCAGCCCCACGTGACTGCGACCGGGCCGCCGTTGGCAAACGCGATGAAGTACGACGTGAGGCAGCCGGCGAGGATCGAGATGATCGTGAACGAGATGGCGAAGTTGGAAAAGCCGCCCATCTCGCGGAAGAGCACCTGGGCGTAGCCGAGCTTGTGCAGGGTCCGCTCGTCCTCATCGGGCGCATGGATCCCGGGCGCTTCCGAGCTCATTCAGCCTCCTTGGACATGAGGGTCGGTTCGGGCGACGCTACGCCTGCGGCCGGACGTTTTCAATCCGACCGACGCGGTCCTCATGCTGTCGGTGGATGGGTTCGCTGTCGACGCCCCTGCTCGTCCTCGTCTTTGCGGGCGGCGCGGTGGCCACCTGGATCGCCGGCACGGCGCTCTCGAAGACGACCGACGTCATCGACCGGCGCTTCGGCCTGGGCGAGGCGCTCGGCGGAGTCGTCCTCCTCGCCATCGCGGGCACGCTCCCCGAGATCGCGATCACGGTGTCGGCGGCGGCGAAGGGGAATCTCCAGCTTGCCGCCGGCAACCTCATCGGCGGCGTCGCCGTGCAGACCATGGTTCTCGTGATCTGCGACGCGGCCGCGTCTCGCAAGCAGTCGCTGACCTATCTCGTCGGTTCGCTCATGCCGGTGCTGGAGGGCCTGCTCGTCATCTTCGTCGTCTGCGGCGTCCTCATGGGCGCCCTCCTCCCCGAGTCGACGCGGATCGGCCCGGTCAGCCCGGCCTCGCTCGCCATCGCCGTCGCGTGGTTCGTCGGCATCTACGCGCTCAACGCCGCCCGCAAGTCGCCGCGCTGGTCGGTCGAGATGCCCGGCAGCAAGCCCGGCCGCCCGCACCGCCGGATCGAGCATCCGGACGAGAAGCCGATGCCGCTGACGGAGTCGACCGCGCGGGCGATCACGGTGTTCGTCGTCGCCTCGGCGGTCACGCTCGGGGCGGGCGCCCTCCTCGAGATCGCGGGCAACGATCTCGCCAACCGGGCCGGCATCAACGGCGTCATCTTCGGTGCGACCGTCCTCGCGGTCGCGTCGGCGCTGCCGGAGATCAGCTCCGGCATCGCCGCCGTCCGGCTGGGCGACAACGAGCTCGCGGTCGCGGACATCTTCGGCGGCAACTCGTTCCAGCTGGTGCTCTTCGTCGTCGCCGACATCATCGCGGGCAAGCCGTTGCTCCCCAAGTCCGGCAACCTGAACGCCTGGCTCGCCGTGCTCGGGATCGCGCTCACCGTCATCTACGCGTTCGGGGTGATCATGCGCAACGAGCGCTGCGTCGCCTGGCTGGGGCGGGACTCCATCGTCGCCATTCTCGTGTTCGGGCTCGGGATCGCCGGGCTGTTCGTGATCCCGCACTGACGCTGCTGTAAGGTCGCACCATGTTGACGCTCGACGAGCTGCGGGCCGACGTCGAACGGGGCGCGGTCGACACGGTCATCGCCGCGTTCACGGACATGCAGGGCCGGCTCATGGGGAAGCGGCTCGATGCGGAGTTCTTCCTGCACGAGCTGGACGGCGGCCACGGCAGCGAGGGCTGCAACTACCTGCTGGCGCTGGAGATGGAGATGGATCCGGTGCCGGGCTACGCGATCGCGAGCTGGGAGCGCGGCTACGGCGACTTCGGCCTCATGCCCGACCTGGCGACGCTGCGGCGCATCCCCTGGCACGAGGCGACCGCGATGGTGCAGTGCGACGTCGAGTGGCACGACGGGACGCCGGTGGCGCCGTCGCCGCGCCAGGTGCTGCGGGCGCAGGTGGACAAGGCGCGCGCGGCGGGCTACGAGCCGAAGTTCGGGTCGGAGCTCGAGTTCTTCCTCTTCCGCGAGACGTACCTCGAGGCGCACGCGAAGCACTACCACGACCTCACGCCGTCGGTCCCGTACATCCTCGACTATCACATCCTCGGCTCGAGCTACGACGAGCCGTTCCTGCGCGAGGTGCGCACGTCGATGAAGGCGGCCGGGATGATCGTCGAGTCGTCGAAGGGCGAGGCGTGGGCCGGCCAGCACGAGATCAACTTCCGCTTCGCCGACGCGCTCAAGGCCGCGGACGACCACGTCGTCTACAAGACCGGCATCAAGGAGATCGCGTTCCAGCGCGGGTGCTCGGTCACGTTCATGGCCAAGCCGCACCACGACTGGGTCGGCTCGTCGTGCCACATCCACTCCTCGCTCTGGCAGGACGGGCAGGCGGCGTTCGCCGGCGAGTCGGAGACCTTCAAGCACTACCTCGCCGGCCAGATCGCCTGCGCCGCCGACCTCGCGATCTTCATCGCGCCGACGATCAACTCGTACAAGCGCTACGCCGCGGGCAGCTGGGCGCCGACGACGCTCGCCTGGGGTTACGACAACCGCACCTGCGGCTTCCGCATCGTCGGTCACGGCTCCGCGCTGCGCGCGGAGACGCGCATCCCCGGCGCCGACGCGAACCCGTATCTCGCGTTCGCCGCCCTCCTCGCCGCCGGTCTCTACGGGATCGAGCAGAAGCTCGAGCTCGGCCCGGCGCTCGAGGGGAACGCGTACATCTCCGACGCGGAGCGCTTCCCGCACGCGATGCGCGAGGCGATCGCGAGGCTCGAGCAGAGCGCCGTCGCACGGCAGCTGCTCGGCGACGAGGTGATCGACCACTACCTCAAC